>Ga0326728_10002543_pt1 | contig 60085 bp, 41 predicted proteins | sample MB3enrmetagenome_FD_207602 | JGI IMG/M metagenome (GOLD analysis project Ga0326728, IMG submission 207602) | Lab enriched peat soil microbial communities from McLean, Ithaca, NY, United States - MB31MN | ecosystem: Environmental > Terrestrial > Soil > Wetlands > Peat | place: USA: New York... | reverse complement strand
CCAGTCGGTCCGGATAATTCAGCGCATACTGGATCGGCAGACGCATATCAGGGACTGACATCTGGGCCATTACAGATCCATCCCTGAATTCTATCATGGAATGAACAACGGATTCGGGATGAATAAGGACGTCGATCTTCTCCGACGGAAAACTAAAGAGCCAGTGGGCCTCGATGATTTCCAGGCCCTTATTCATCAAAGTGGCAGAGTCGATAGTGACGCGCCCGCCCATCTTCCAGATGGGATGCTGCAGGGCCTCTTCGGGAGTTATGCGATCAAGATGCTTGCGAGGGGTTTTCAGAAAAGGGCCACCGGAAGCGGTCAATATGAGACGGCGGACTTCCGCATGGCTTCCCGACCGAAGACATTGGTGGATGGCGCAATGTTCGCTGTCCACAGGCAGGATTTCGGTTCCCCACTCCCTCACTGCTCGTGCGACCAACTCACCTGCCGCGACAAGAACCTCCTTGTTCGCCAGCCCGATTCGTTTTCCAGCCTGGATCGCCTTATAGGTCGCCACCAGCCCCGTCGTCCCATGGGAAGCAGACACGACAGTATCAACCTCAGAATGCGTCGCGGCCTCGATTTGCCCGCTCACCCCACAGGCGACTTGGACGGTTGGGGAAACTCCGAGATTTCGAAGTCGCTCGCGCAGGGGCTCAATCAACTCCGAATTCCCGACCACCACCAGCTTGGGAGCGAAATCGCGGACTTGCTGGGCGAGCAGCTCCAGGTTCTTCCCGGCGCAGAGGGCGACCACATGAAATCGGTCCGACGCATTCTTGACGACACAGAGACATTGCCGCCCAATCGAACCCGTGGAGCCCAAAATACACAAACCCTTGGTCATCGCCATACGTCCATAATCACTAGAGCGAGCCACAGAACTGGTGCGCCAAACAACAGGCTATCCACCCTGTCGAGCAAACCCCCATGGCCCGGCAACGCGGACCCCGAATCCTTCAAGTTGGCCCCGCGCTTCATTGCGGATTCCGCCAGATCCCCGATCTGCCCAAATAGCGCTATCAAACCTGCTAACAGGATAACCGTTTTCAAGCTGGCTGTCTGCCAGAACAAGCGGGCAAATCCCCAAGCGACCAGAAGGCTCCCCACAAATCCTGCCACCGATCCCTCTAGGGTCTTTTTGGGAGAGATTGCGGGAAAGAGCATTCTCTTGCCGATCGTGCGACCTACCAGATATGCAAAAGTATCATCAGCCCAAATCACCAGAAACAATAGGAGCAGCAGCTTCCGCCCTGCTGGATTATCTGCCGTGCCGGCGAGCCCAAGGCTGCCAGCACCCAGCCGCGAAAATCTAAGCGGTAGCAAGCAGGAAAGTGCCAATCCAATATAAGCCACACCGAAAACAGTTGTGGCTGTAGCGCCCAAGTAGGTCTTCAGGTCGCGGGTTATCGGCAGCGCGATCGTGAGTGTCACAAGCACGAAAGCAACAAGCAGCGCGAACGAATACCTTTCTGGTTTGCCGGTATCCACGGCTCGCACCGCGCAAAGCGCCGCACTGGCCAGATACGCCAGCACCGACAAGGGTTTGAAGCCCGCGTGCTGGCAAATCTTGAAGAACTCGTAGAGGCACAACTCCACACTCACAATTACGGCCGCAAGCAAGAGCCATTTCGGCGACCAGCCGATTAGATAAATTACCGGGGGAATCAACAACAAGGCCGTGAGGATTCGCGGTTTCATCAAGGAGGATCTCTGCGCTCGTCGTTTGGACCTACATGGCTGGGATTGCCGATTTGCGATTGCCGATTGCCGGTTGACAGAAAATGCCACGCCACTTCTTCATTCGACAATCGGCAATCAGCAATCGGCAGTCAGCCCAGCCCTATCCCTCCGTATCGGCGTTCTCTCTTCTGATAATCGATGATGGCCTGGAACAAGTCCGCCTGGGTAAAGTCCGGCCAAAGGGTTTCCGTCACCCAAAACTCCGAGTAGGCGGCCTGCCAGAGGAGGAAATTGCTCAAGCGCAATTCGCCACTGGTCCGAATGAGCAAGTCCGGATCAGGTAGATCACGGGTATAAAGATGGCTGCTCAGAGTGGCTTCGTCAATAGTTACGTCCCCATTCAATTTTGCCTTGGACAAGAGCTCGCGGACCGCATCGACGAGTTCAGCGCGCGCGCCATAGTTGAGCGCCAGGGTCAAGCGCAGCCCGCTATTCTGCCCTGTGCTTTCGAGCGCACTCTCGAGGTCGCGCTGCACGGGCTTTGGCAGTTCGTGAATTCTGCCGATGACCGAAAGACGAATATTCTGCCGGTTGAGTTCCGAAAGCTCTTTCTTCAGGTACTCACGCAGCAACCGCATGAGAAGCGTGATCTCGGTGTGAGGACGTTTCCAGTTTTCAACGGAAAAGGCGTACAAGGTCAGAAAGGGCACACCGAGGCGCGCGCACGCCTCGACAGACTGCCGGACGGCTCGGATACCCGCTCGGTGCCCCGCAATCCGCGGCAGGTGACGCTTCTTCGCCCACCGCCCGTTCCCATCCATGATGATGGCAATGTGGCTGGGCAGCCGGTCGAGATCGATTTGGGCCAGAAGAAGAGATTCAGAAGATTCTGTCTTCACAGGAGCCTGCTTGCGTGAGTCCACGCTGGAAACTCAGAAAACGTAACACAGCAAAGGGATAACTGCAAGAGCAGGTGCCAGGTGTCAGGTGTCAGGTGTCAGGTCCGGGGTCTCGGGTCTCAGGTCTCAAGTGGCAGGTGTCGGGTGCCAGGGGTCAAGTGCGCGGTGTGAGGCGGCGGGTTTGAGATGCCGGCGGTTAAGAACTCTTTGCCCTCTCCCTTGGGGAGGGGGTGTCCCGCTGGCGGCGCTTTCACCAGCCCGTCAGCTGACGGGGACGGGTGAGGGGTCGTTTCCCGCTGAGGAGATATCAAGACCCACGTGTCATTCCGATCCCGCAGTCGCGGGAGAGGAATCCCGCACTGGCCCGTGGAGGGAGGAATCAGAGCGAGATTCCTCGCGGCGCTCGGAATGACATGCCGGGGGCTCATTTCTCCCCGTGCTTCAGCATAGTGCTGGCGTGTTTGAGCGCGGCATCGGTGATCTGGCTACCGGAGAGCATGCGCGCCAATTCCCGCACTCGTTCTTTCTCAGTGGCAAGGTGTGTCACGGCGGTCAGGGTGCGGCCGGCGCGCTCGAACTTTTCCACGTGGTAGTGCTCATCGGCAAAGCAGGCGATTTGCGCCAGGTGCGTGACGCACAGCACCTGGCCATCGCGGGCCAAGCGCTTCAGGCGCTGCCCGATGGATTCCGCCACGCGGCCGCCGATCCCGGAATCGACTTCGTCAAAGATGAAGGTGCGGGCAACCCGCCGGGCGGCGCCGGGCCGATTCGTCCCCACCACGGTCTTGAGCGCCAGCATGAGGCGTGAGATTTCTCCGCCCGAGGCAATCTTCTCGAGGGGCCGCAATTCCTCGCCCGGGTTGGGAGAAATTCGGAACTCCACCTCGTCAATGCCACGCGGTCCACCGCGTCCTTCCAGCAAGCTCTCAAAGTGGACTTCGAGACGGGTTTTTTCCATGCCGAGTTGCGCCAATTCCTCGCGCACCAGCCGGGTGAGTTTGCGCGCCGCCTCGCGCCGCTTGGCGGAGAGCGCCTCAGCCGCTTTGCGGAAATCTCCCGCCACCTTCTCAAGCTCCCGCTGGAGCACTTCGCGGCGCTCGTCGGCATGTTCCATCTTCGCCAACTCTTGCCGCGTTTTCTCACCGTAGGCGAGAATTTCTTCCAGCGTCTGCCCGTACTTGCGCTTCAGCCGGTCAAGCAAGGCCAGCCGGTCCTCGATTCCCTCCAGGCGCTGCGGGTTGGCTTCCAGCTTTCCCAGATAATGGCTCAGGAAATTGGCTGCATCTTCCAGCGTGGCCCGCGCGCCCGCCAGCGGTTCCAGGTAAGGTTCGACGGCCGCGTCGTAGCGCCGGAGGTCCTCGAGTTGCCGCATGGCCGCCGCCAGGCGCGAGCACGCGGCGCCCTCCTCTTCGTAGAGTTCGGAAAAGGCCCCCGCCGCGGCGGCGCGGATTCGCTCCAGGTTCGAGAGGATGCGCTTCTCTTCTTCCAGGTGCACGTCCTCGCCGGGCTGAACCCTGGCGCGCTCCAGTTCCTGCAACTGAAAGCTCAGCAGGTCAATCGTCCGCAGCCGCTCCTGCTCGTTTTGGCTCAGGCTTTCGAACTCGGACTCCAGTTCCCGGCGCTGGGCGTGTAGTTCCCGCACTAGTTCGAGCTCGTCTTCGACCTCTGCGAACTGGTCCAGCAGATCGAGTTGGGCCTCGCGCGCAAACAGTGCCACGTGTTCGTTCTGGCCATGCATCTCCACCAGCAACCTGGCCAACGACTTCACCGCCGCCAAGGTAACGGGCTGATCATTCACCAGCATGCGGCTCTTTCCACCCGCCTGGATTTCCCGCCGCAGGATGACTTCGGATTCGTCGCCTCCAGCCAAGCCGTATTCTTCCAACCAGTCTGACCAGGGCGGCCGTCCCTCCGTGCGGAACACTGCGGTGACCAACGCGCGCTTCTGGCCGGTCCGGATCACCTCCGGCGAAGCTCTTCCCCCCAGCGCTAAACCCAGAGCATCTACCAGGATGGATTTTCCCGATCCCGTTTCACCCGAGAGCAAGTTCAGTCCCGGAGAGAATTCGACCTTGAGAGTGTCAATCACCGCATAATTCTGAATGTGTATTTCGTGAAGCATAGTCAGTAACCCGTGGTCAGTGGTCAGTCGTCCGTAGTGCGCTGCGCTTGGTTCGCACTTCTGCGATTATACGCTACGTTACATTGCCTAAGAAAAGACGAGTGTAGCAACTGTGATTTGTGACCTCCGGGCTCTGACTTCAAACTCCTAGCAGGGGACTACGGACGACTGACCATGGACAACCCATTCGTGCGCGAACCGCTGCTTGACGTTATTACGCAGCGGCAGTCAGGTGCTTACAGTTAGTTGGTCGCCGGACTGAATTGAAAGGTCAGGCTGAGAATGAAACCGACTCTCAGTTTTAAGAAGGCTATATATGGTTTGGCTTTGAACCTAGTGGAACCGAACTTCAGTCTTAAGAGGACTATATTTGGTTTAGCATTAACCTTCGGTATGTACGGAGCAGCCAAACTGTTTATAGGGCACGACCTGCATAGTGGCCTCTGGGCGCTTGCGGTTTGTTTGTCCCTTTCGCTCAGCCTTCTACCGAGAAGGGTCATCGACGCCAAGTACCCGAGCAGAGGACAGCGACCTCGCTAGTGGACAACCCCTTCCTGGACAACCCTTCATTGACTGGCCCTGGGTGCTGTGTTAGCTTGAAGAGAGAGGGAGTTCATTGTTTGTAAAGGAGGCTAATTGCTCCCTGCACTGCTGGCGCAGTTTCCGAACTTCTACCAAGGCGAAGTCTGGCAATTATTGGCGGACACTAGGCTGGTAGCCCGGATTGTTTTGTTGTTGCTGGCGGGCTTTTCAGTCTTATCCTGGGCAATTATTATTTTCAAATATAAGAATTTCAAGGCGGCCCGCCGGGAGTCCCAGGAGTTCTTGAAAGTGTTTCGGCAAAGTAAGCGACTTTCCGAAATCCGCACGTTCAGCCGGAGGCTGAAGTTCACCCCGCTGTCCGAGATATTCCAGGCCGGATATCGTGAAATCGAAAGCCAGGCAGTAGTCAACGATAACCCTGGCAAGCCCCACATCCGAAGTCTGGAGGCGGTGCAAAGGGCCTTGCAGATAGCCTCGTCCAGCGAGCTCACGCGGATGGAGCAGTGGCTCACTTGGCTCGCCACGACGGGGGCCGTCACACCCTTCATCGGGCTTTTCGGAACGGTCTGGGGAATCATCGACGCGTTTCACGGAATGGGCACGGCGGGCACAGCTTCTCTCCGTAGCGTCGCACCCGGAATTTCAGAAGCTCTGATCACCACTGCTGCCGGCCTCTTTGCCGCTATCCCGGCCGTCATCGCGTACAACCAATACGTTCAGCGCATCAAAGAATTTGGCTCCATGATGGATGATTTCTCGCTCGAATTCCTCAATCTGACGGAGCGGTATTTTAAGTAGCAAGAGCAAGTCTCCCTGCGGCTCCTCGGAATGACAGGCTTGACGGGTTCTTCAGCATCCTGCTAGTCCCTGGCCTGTTGCCACTGACGACGGACCCACCGTGGGGGGACCAGGGACAATCTGAGGTAATCCATGGCATTTACTACACTCAAAGGTCGGACGCATACTTCACTGGCCGAGATCAATGTCACGCCTTTCGTGGACGTGGTCCTGGTGCTCCTCATTATCTTCATGCTGACCGCGCCTATTCTCGAATCAGGGATTGAAGTAGATCTGCCCAAGACCCACACCGTCAAGACTATTTCTGATGAAAAAGTGGTGGTGACCATCGACAAACGCCAGACCGTTTATGTGGGCAACGATCCGGTGAATATTCACAGGCTCGGCTCCTATGTTCTGGACCATTTGAAAGGCGCAGGTGAGACGCCAGTATTCATCCGCTGCGACCAGAAGGTACCCTTCGGTGCTTTTGCGACCGTTGTGGACGCATTGAAGCAGGCCAACCTGACCAACATAAACGTAGTAACGGAGCCGCTGGAGACGAAGTAAGAGCAGTGACGAGTGACAAGGGACGAGGCTCGGTCAGGAATTAAGGTAGCTGAGGGCTGAAGGCTGATAGCCGACGGCTCAAGCTGGTGTGGGATTAGCAACAGGGTTGGGATGAACGCTCAGGCCATCTCCATTATCCCTCACGCCCGGCGCGAAAGGCTGGGCGGTACGCTAGCCATCTCCGCCGCGATGCACGTTCTGCTTTTTCTGCTCTTGATTGGGTACACGACTTTGGCCTCGCCCTTTGGGGGAAGTTGGGGAAAGGACTGGGGAAGCGGCAGGTCCACGCGCATTGGGGCGGTAGCATCCCTCCCCGGCGTGCCGCTGCCCGCCCCCATGCTTACCACGCATAATACCTTGGCCAGCGATAACCCCGGACTGCATCAGACGGAACCTCAGCCGAAGGCCGAGCCGGCGCCCAAGGCTGCCGAGATTCCCAAGTTCAAAGAGTCTGTGAAGCCGGAGAAGGCTGAGCGCATCAACACACATATCCAAAAGGAAAAACCGGTCTATGCGGAGAATGCCGTCCCCTATGGCCTGGGGGGCCAACCTTCCATGAGCTACACCCAGATGGCCAATGGGGCCGGCGAAGGTGGTCTCAGCTTCGGGGAAGGCGGGGATTTTGGCGAACGCTATGGGTGGTACGTCGCTTCCGTCCGGAACCGCATTAGCGGCAACTGGCTGCTCTCGACGATCAGCCCAAGCATCCTGAGTGCGCCCCGCATCTATATGACTTTTGCTATTTTGCGTGATGGCACGGTCACCGATGTCGAGATTACGCAATCCAGCGGTTTACCGGAAGTTGACCGCTCCACTCTGCGGGCCGTTCTGGCTTCCAACCCGCTGCCCGCACTTCCGTCCGACTATCCGGGAAACAGGGTCAAGGTGAATCTCTATTTCGATTTTCGCCGGTGACGGGGGCTGCTCAGCGCGTCGTCGAGGGGCGGTGAATACATCACAGGATGATCCCGCCAGGATTGCGAACTGCGACACGCCTTGATATACTGCCTCTCGTCATGCGGTAAGAAATATGTCACACCGCGAGACATCGGTGCGGCAACGGACGCGCATCTAATACTCTGTGGAGTTGATGTAGCCCATGCACTTCTTCTTCAAGCGAAGCCGACTTTACATCTTGCTCCTGTTGACTACGGTTCCGTTGCTTTTGATGGTCTTCCACACCGGCCAGAGTCAGGACTGGTTCAGCATTGGAATTAACCTCGGCGCGCCCAAAATCAAGATGGCAGTGTCGGACTTTCCTGCCAGTTCAGTGGACCCCAGCCTCGTCAACCTCAGCCAGGAGTTCAATCAGACCTTGTGGAACGACCTCGACCAGTCCGGCATCTTCGATCTGGTCAGCAAGAGTTACTACCCTTTGACGCCTCCCCGCGAGCCCCAGGAGGTGGACTTCAAGGCGTGGAGCTCGGCCCCAGTCTCTGCCCAGATGCTTTCTTTTGGGAAGACCGAAATCATTAATGCCAATTTGGTCATTACGGCGCGCTTGTTTGACCTTGGCAACCCCACTAATCCCAGCGTTATTGCCAAGCGCTACGTCGCAACCTTGAACGAGATCTCGACCCGCGAGGCTGCGCACCGCTTTGCCAACGAGATTATTCAGACCCTTGGAGGTGGAGTTCCCGGTATTTATCTCACCCAAATTGCGTTTGTGAGCCGCCGCACCGGGCACGCCGAGATCTGGGTCATGGATTACGACGGCTTTAACCAGCACCCCATTACGAGTTACGGCTCCCTTTCGACGACCCCGCGCTGGGCCCCGGACAATACCAAACTTGCCTTCACGAGCTACGCCTCCGGCAACCCGGAGATTTACATATTCTCACTGGAGACCAACCACCGCGTCCCCTTCCCCAGTTACAAGGGGTTGAACACCACGCCGGCCTGGTCACCCGACGGAAAGAAGATAGCCTTTTGTTCCAGTATGAGTGGCGACCCGGAGATTTACGTGTCCGACGTCAATGGCTTCAACCTCCAGCGCCTCACATTTTCCCCGGGAGTGGATATTTCTCCGGCGTGGAATCCCAAAACGGGTAGTGAGATGGCCTTCGTTTCTGACCGAAGCGGCATGCCCCAGATTTACATCATGTCAGCGGACGGTAGTAACCTGAGAAAAGTTACCACGGCGGGAGGGGGCGGCGATGCCAGCGGCCCCTCCTGGTCTCCCAACGGTTTGTTTCTCGCTTTTCATTGGAGGCTCTCTGAAACCGGGACCTACGACATCTACGTCATGGAAATCGCCACGGGAAGAATCATCCAGTTGACTCACGACGCGGGACGCAACGAGCATCCTACTTGGTCGCCCGACGGGCGCCACCTGGCCTTCGAGTCCACCCGCTCCGGCACGCGCCAAGTCTGGACGATGCTCGCCAATGGCAGTAACCCCAAGCCACTGACCGAGGAAGGGCAGAACTGGAACCCCAACTGGTCGAACTAGGTTTTCGGAGAGTAGGAGAAGGTGCTATTTTCGTGAGGGTAATCGCCACAACTCTGTCGATTCCGGGAAGAGATCGGCGACCAAACAGAATGGTCATGACTCGGCCTTTGTGTAATTAACCGGTTGTGTTTTTTTTTGAGCTGATGTTAATATCTACGCTTTGCAGAGTCATTATCCCGTCTGAGGCAGGGCAGGCCGCTTGCGTCAGGCCCGGCCGCCAGAGGGGTAATCGGGGTAGTTCAATTCGTCCACAGGAGCACGAGAATTCTTTTGACCGACCAAGGAGGATCTAGCATGCAACAGCAGAAACGCAGTCTTGCGCTTCTCGTCGGTTTACTGGGAGTTATTCTTCTGGCGGGCGCGTGCCAGAAGAAGCAGGTGGCCGCACCACCTCCGCCACCACCGCCCCCACCGCCGGCGCCAACCGTTACCTTGACGGCCGAGCCTAGCACGGTTGAAAAAGGCCAGTCCGTCACGCTCAGTTGGACTTCTCAAAACGCCACTGACCTGAACCTCGATCCTGGCGTGGGAAAAGTTCAAGCGCAGGGGTCAACCACAGTCACCCCACAGGACTCCACCACCTACACATTGACAGTCACCGGTCCAGGTGGCACTCAAACCGCAACCGCCAGGGTCACCGTGACGGTTCCACCGCCACCACCGCCACCACCCCCGCCACCACCGGAAGTTAAGGTTAGCGAGGAGGACCTTTTCACGCAAAATGTGAAGGATGCCTACTTCGATTTCGACAAGTCCGACATCCGTCCTGACGCGCAGCAGGCCTTGACATCCGATTCCGACTTCCTGAAGCCGCACGAGGGTATCAAGTTCACCATTGAAGGACACTGCGACGAACGTGGGAGCGAAGAGTACAACCTCGGTCTGGGTGACCGGCGCGCCACCGCTGCCAAGAATTTCCTGGTAAATCTGGGAATTAGCACCGACCGCATCAACACGATTTCTTACGGTAAGGATCGGCCGGTTTGCACTGAACGCGACGAGGATTGCTGGCAGAAGAATCGTCGGGCTCACTTCCACTTCGGGACTGAGGCAAAGTAAGACGACCTGGCCGGGAAGCCCTGGGATTCCCGGCCTATTTCTCCTCGCACGTTCACATGTCTCACTGACACGGGTAGGCGGCGCAGGAAAAGGGGGAATACTGCCTGCCTACCCCAGGCGCGACACAGAGCATCGCTGGCCTTTTCCGCTTTTGCGCCCATTCCTGCCAGTTGACCCCGACGCCAGCGAGAGAGTACACTGGCGTGAGTTTACTTTAGACAGCGGGGGTGACGCCCTTTGAAAAAGTATGCCCTACTGATTCTGCTCAACTTCAGCCTTCTGCTTGCTGGGGGGCGGCCTGGCTATGCCATCAGCAAAGAGATGTTCCAGATGATGCAGGAACTGGACGCCTTGCAACAGGCGGTCCAAAACCTGCAGAAGACCGTCGACACCCAGACCGCAGTGTTGAAGACTTTGATCGAACAGGCCAGCGATAACGTCAACAAGATAAAGTCCAACATGGACGACCTGCGCGACTCCACGCAAAAAAACCTGGCCACCTCCAACGCCCGCCTTGATTCCATGACAAGTCAAATCCAGGCCCTCAGCGAAAGCCTCGATGAAGCCAAGTCGCGTATCGGCAAGCTCGGCGAGCAATTAACGCAGACTCAGAACATCATCCAGACTTTGAGCGCCCCCAGCCAACCTCCGGGTGTAGCGCCAGGTGCTGCTGCTCCCGGGCCGGGCGGGGAATCGAAACCCCAGGCAAATGTTCCTGATCCGAATAGCCTATACAACTCAGGCTTGAGTTTCTACAACGGTGGGCAGTACGCCCTCGCCATTCAGGCGTTTCAGGATTATCTCCGCTTCTATGGTCAGACTGACAGGGCTTCGAACGCCCAGTTCTATATTGCAGATAGTTATTACATCCAGAAGGATTACAAGAACGCGGTCACGGAATACGACAAGTGCATCGAAAGGTATCCCCAGGGCAACAAAGCCGCGGCAGCGCAGTTAAAGAAGGGATTTGCACTGATCGAGCTCGGCGAAAAGAGTGCCGGGCTGCGGGAATTGCGTTCCTTGATTGACCAGTATCCTAACTCCCGGGAGGCCGATTTGGCGCGCCAAAGACTTAAGAAGCTGGGCTATACCGTGGCGCGGCGACGCTCCGACTGACTCCCCACTGTCACATCCTCTGTGCTGCCTGGCCATGACAACCCGTGTGCGTACAGCTTAAACGACACGGCCCCTAGAGAGAGGTTCCTATGTCTGGCTCCGTTAATAAAGTGATCCTGATTGGCCGCCTCGGGAAGGACCCGGAAGTAAAATACACCCCCAGTGGCGCACCCGTAGCCAAGTTCAGTCTGGCCACGGATGAAGTTTTCAAAGACCGTAGCGGCGAGCAGCAGAAGCGCACCGAATGGCATAACATCGTGGCCTGGAACAAGCTGGCCGAGATCTGCGGGGAATACCTCACCAAGGGCAAGCTGGTCTACATCGAGGGAAGCATCCGAAGCCGGCAATGGGAAGACCAGGCGGGAAACAAGCGCACCGCCTATGACATCGTGGCTGGTAGGATGCAGATGTTGGGCTCAAAGGCGGATAGCGACCGTGCTGCGGCAGCCGCAGCAGCGCCATCAGCGGAGCGCGCCCCCGTGGAAAAGCCGCCAGCCTCAGAGCCACCCGCCGAACCCGAAATTACGGACGAAGATGTTCCGTTTTGATCAAGAGACGTCCTCGGCAGCGTAATCAAAGCTCGCGGCCTTTCGCAAACGTGACTCCACTTCAGCGCCCGAGCCGCTTTCTCCTCTCATCCCAGCGGCGAACGAGCTCATCGAATTCCTGGGTTTGCTGCGGCGACAGAATTTGACGAATTCTGTCGCGCGTCTCCTGCCGGATCGCATTTAACTCGGAATCTGCTTGTTGCTGGGCGCTTTCAAACTTCTTGGTTGAACCATCTAAAATCTGTTCCAGTTGTGTGACTTGCGTGTCGGAGAGGTTTAGCTCGGCTTTGAGGCGGCCGACGAAACTTCGTCTATTGAACGGCCGATGCCAGTGACCCGCGCTCCATGCATAATAGTAGACGCAGGTTCCCCCGACGATCACACCAAGTAGGAATGTCAAAGCGAAATAGAGGTAGGCTCTTCGGCTCATTGATCTCCTTACCCGATTCTAGTCGGGCAGCCTTCCCGGAATCCAATCGTGTGAATCACCGATGTCGCCACCGATGACGTCGGGCTGCGACGATTGACTATTGGTCTGCAAGCCGAGAAAATCCGTGCCGGCAACTCCCCGGACCGGCCCCGAGGTCGGCAGCACCAAACTAAGAAGCAAGGCCAGAGTCAGGGCAAGGGTGGCATAAACGAACCGCCGACCTACGGTCTCGAAAAACTCCCGCCGCGCCCCCTTTTCTTCCCATTCTTCCAGTCGCCGAACCACTCGGGAGGCAAACCCCAACGAGGCTTCCGGCGCCGCCTCCTCCGCTAAGGCGCAAAAGCCGGCATGCACCAGACGTGCCTCACGCAAAAACCCCCCGCAACCCGCACACTTGCTCAGGTGCTCCCGCGCCTCCGCAGACAACTCGCCGCCCCTCAGGTCAGTGACAAGATCCCGAATCGCCTTGCAATCCATGGCCTATTTTCCCTCCTGCCGCCATCGCCCCAGGTCTTCAAGCATCCTCTTCCTGGCACGATGGAGGCGCACTTTAACGGTGCTCGACTTCAGGTTCAAGAGGCCCGCAATTTCCTCCACGGAGAAGTCCTCCAACTCCTTCAGGGTTAGAATGACGCGGTCATCCGCTGGCGCACGAGCGAGTAACCTGCCGACGAAATCCCTCAGGGTTATCTTCTCTCCGTGATCCAAACCTTGCGGCTGAGGGCTTTCCAACTTGCGCTCCAGTTCTCGCGCGCTTTCTTCAGTCATCTCCGAGTAGTAGCTGATGCGCGAGGCGCGAACTTTGCGCAAATAGTCATAGCAATGGTTCACCGCAATTCGGGACAACCACGTGGCAAAGGAAGACTGAAAGTTGTAACTTCGAATGGCGCGAAAAGCCTTGAAAAATATCTCTTGGGCGAGGTCTTCGACTTCGTCACGGCGGCGGACCAGATGAAAGACGATGGAAAAGATACGCTGCTGGTGCCTTTCCACGAGGGGACCGAATGCTCCACTATCCCCTTGTTGAGCACGTCGAATGCTCTCGATTTCGCGGCTAGCCTCAGACTCCAAACTTGCCATTCCAATTCCATGTCCGGGCCTCCCTCAATATCAGGGACGAGGGAGGTAGCCAATTGGTTACATAGCGGCCCAAGCCAATCTGCACTCTGCCAATAGAAACCATTGACGGAGCCAATACTTTATGGAAAAATCGGGCTATGGTCATAGGAACGCGTCTTAAAAAGCTAAGAGAAGATCGATCACTATCCCAGGGCGACATTGAAAAGCGTACCGGACTCTTGCGTTGCTATATCTCCAGAGTGGAGAACGGCCACACTGTGCCGTCTCTCGAAACCTTGGAGCGGCTTGCGGCAGCACTGGAAATCCCCCTCTATCAACTCTTCTTCGAAGGGGACGGAGAACCAGTCCTGCCAAACCTGAGCAAGCGTCGAACCACGGAAGAGTTGGTTCTGGATGCCGAGCAGGAAAAGGAAGTGCGCTTTTTTGAGAAGGTAAAACGGCTTCTCTCAAAGATTGATGAGAAGGACCGGCAACTCCTGCTCTATATGGCTCAGAAATTGGCAAGTCGGTAGCCATCGCCCTTTAGCGTTCAAAGGTATGGTGTCTTGGGCTTCCATCAAGGCGGCCGAGGAGCAGTCTATTCCCACTCGATCGTTCCCGGCGGCTTTGAGGTAATGTCGAAGACGACGCGGTTTATTCCCTTCACTTCATTGACAATTCTGGTAGCCAGCCTTTGCAGAAGCGCCGGGGGAAGCTTCGCCCAATCGGCGGTCATCCCATCTTCTGATTCGACAGCTCGAATGGCGATGGTAGAGGCATAAGTTCGCGCGTCACCCATTACACCCACGCTCGAGACAGGCAGTAGAACAGCGAAGGCCTGCCACAAGCGCGTGGCAAGCCCGGCTGCTTCCACTTCTTCCCTTACAATGGCGTCAGCATTCCGGACCATTTCCAATCGCTCTTCCGTAACCTCACCCACGATCCGCACGGCCAACCCTGGGCCGGGGAATGGCTGCCGGTTCACTAGCCGTTCATCCAAGCCCAATTCCCGGCCCACGACACGGACTTCGTCCTTGAAAAGTCCCCGCAGCGGCTCGATGAGCCGGAACTTCAGGTCCTGAGGCAATCCTCCCACGTTGTGATGGCTTTTGATCGTAGCGGCAGGACCCTTGACAGAAACCGATTCGATCACGTCCGGGTAGAGCGTCCCCTGCACGAGGAACCGTACATCGCCAAGCCGACGAGCTTCGGCTTCGAAGACGCGGATGAATTCCTCCCCTATGATTTTGCGCTTCTGCTCGGGGTCCGTAACCCCTCTCAGCCGGGTCAGGAAACGGGATGAGGCATCCACCGTGCGGACGTTCAAGTGGGCCTGCTCCCGAAGCATTGCTGCCACCTGTCCGAACTCCCCCTTCCGAAGCAAGCCGTTATCAACGAACAAGCAGCTCAGGCGGTCGCCGATGGCCTGCCCCACCAGCGTGGCAGCAACGGCAGAATCCACTCCCCCCGAAAGCGCGCACAGCGCGTGCGCGCCATTTACCTCCCTGCGCACCCGCTCCACGGTCTCCTCGATGAAAGACCTGGGAAACCAGTTCGGCTGAATTCCGGCGACATCCTGCACAAAGCGTTTCAGGATTTCCGTGCCGTGCTCCGTGTGGCGGACTTCCGGATGGAACTCCACCGCGTAAATCCTCGCCGTCGGGTTCTCAATGACCGAGATGGCGTTCTCTGTCCTTCCGGTAATTGAGAACCCGGGCGGAACTTCCGCCACATGGTCGCCGTGACTGTTCCAAACGCGCAGCGGCGACGCGAGGCCTTGCAGGAGTTTCGTGGATGGGTAGATTTCGAGCTGGGCGAACCCGTATTCCCGGCGCCGGGCGGGTTCCACCCGTCCGCCGAGCTTATGGGAAATCCACTGCAACCCATAGCAAACACCGAGCACCGGGATGTTCAACTTCAAGACCCGCTCGTCACAGACCGGAGCGGCAGGGTCGTAGACAGACGACGGGCCGCCGGAAAGCACCAAGGCCTGCGGGTTCATCCCTACAAGCTCATCGAAAGGGGTATGGCAGGGGACGATGAGCGCATAGACATGCATCTCGCGGATACGGCGCGCGATCAGTTGCGTATATTGCGAGCCGAAATCGAGCACGACAACTGGACGGGGATGTTCCATTTGAATAGACGCTAATTAGCCGGACAATGTAGCGTCGACCTTTAGGTCGGGACGACAATGTAGCGCCGACCCTTAATCGGCACGTGCCGGCCTCCAACAACAAAGAACGAAGAACAAATCAAAAGGCAAAACTTAGAAAGCCTAGCCCTCTCCCCCTTGGGGGAGAGGGTGGCCCGCCGCCGGCGTTTTCCTCAGCCGGGGCGGGCCGGGTGAGGGGGTCGCGAGCCTCGCCCTTCTATCTGGCCACAATATTGATCAGCTTGTGTGGCACGATCACGACTTTGACAATTTCCTTGCCCGTCAGGTGCTGGACCACCTTTTCTTCCGCTTGCGCCCTGGCGAGAATCTCTTCCTCGCCGGCGCTGACCGCGACGCGAATTCGCGCCCGCAGTTTCCCGTTCACCTGCACGGGCATCTCCAGTTCATCCTCGGCAGCAAGTTCACGGTCAAAGGCAGGCCAGGGAACGCGCAGCAGGGGCTGGGCGTGACCAAGCCCTTCCCAGAGTTCGTCGGCAATGTGCGGCGCAAAGAGCGAAAGCATCATCACCAGAAGTTCCAGAACGGCCTTGTGCACTTCCGGGCGCACCTTACCCGTCTCCACCGCGCCTTGCAGCTCCGTCAGCTCGTTGACCAATTCCATACACAGGGCAACGTCCGTGTTGAAATGCCAGCGGCCTTCCATGTCTTCCGTGACATGCCGAAGAGTCTGGTGCGCCTTGCGCAGTATACCCCGCTCCTGAGGCGTAAATTGACCCTGTACGTCTCCCTCATTGGAAAGCGCCTGCACAGGCCGCAGATTGCCCGCATGCTTTGAAACCAGCCGGTAGACCTTTGCTAAGAAGCGGGCGGCGCCTTCAATTCCGGCGTCGCTCCACTCCAGGTCTTTCTCCGGAGGGGCGGCGAAAAGCATATAGAGCCGCACCGTGTCGGCGCCGTACTTGGCGCACATTTCCGTGGGGTCCACCACGTTGCCCTTCGACTTGGACATCTTGGCCCCGTCTTTGATCACCATGCCCTGGGTGAAGAGGCGGGCCACCGGCTCCGAGAACTCCACCAAGCCGATGTCCCGCATCACCTTGGTGAAAAAGCGCATGTAGATCAGGTGCAGGATGGCATGTTCGATTCCGCCGATGTACTGGTCCACCGGGAACCAGTATTTGACCACCCCTTTATCGACCGGGGCCGTGGAGATCCGGGGCGCAGTGTAACGGTAAAAGTACCACGAGGAGTCCACGAACGTGTCCATGGTATCCGTCTCGCGGCGCGCGCCTCCCGAGCACTGCGGGCACGTAGTGTTGACGAACTCGGGAACGTTGGCGAGCGGGGAGCGGCCCTGGCCGGTTAATTTGACGTTCGACGGAAGCACCACCGGCAGGTCTTCCTCCGGCACAGGGACGACCCCGCACTGCTGGCAATAAATAATGGGAATGGGCGTGCCCCAATATCGCTGGCGAGAGACTCCCCAGTCCTTCAGGCGGTACTGGACGGTGAGTCTCCCGAAGCCTTTTTCCTCCGCGTCCTGGGTCATGCGCAGGATGGCCTGAGTCGAAGAGAAGCCGCTGTAATCGCCTGAATTCACCAGCTTCCCGTACTCGAGGTAGGCCTCTTTAGGCGCGGATGTGGGCGCGTGCCCACTCGAATCTTCGGGGACGATGACCGTGCGAATGGGCAGCCCGAACGTGGAGCAAAACTCGAAGTCCCGTTGGTCGTGAGCTGGCACCGCCATGACCGCACCCGTCCCGTACTCCATCAAGACGAAATTGGCAATCCAGATGGGAACTGTCTCCCCGCTGAAGGGGTTCCGGGCTCCGAATCCAGTATCAACCCCAAGCTTCTCCAGATTCACTTCCACGCGCGCCCGCACGGCGGAGGCTTTGATCCGCTCCACCTCCTGGCGCAGTTTCTCCGGCGAGTTCGAGCCGGCGACGAGTTTCTCCACCAGGGGATGCTCAGGGGCCAGGAAAACAGCCGTGCAGCCGAAAATCGTGTCCACGCGCGTGGTAAAGACGGGCAGAGGCTCTCCCAGTTCAACAACGCCGAAGTCCACTTCCGTCCCCAGCGATTTGCCAATCCAGTTCTGCTGCATGGCCAACACCCGTTCGGGCCAGCCCGCCAGCTCTTTCATACCTTCGAGGAGCTGCTCGGCGTACGCGGTTGTTTTCAAAAACCACTGCTCGAGCTCGCGCTCGACCACCGGTGTGTCCTCATGCCGCCAGCAACAGCCGTTCACCACTTGCTCGTTCGCCAGCACTGTTTCGCACTGCGGACACCAGTTCACGCGGCTCTTCTTGCGGTACGCCAGGCCCCGCTCATACATCTTGAGGAAGAACCACTGGTTCCAGCGGTAATACTCGGGCAGGCAGGTGGCAATCTCGCGCCGCCAGTCATAACTTACGCCCAACCGTTTCAATTGGCCCCGCATCCGGTCGATATAGCTGAAGGTAAATTCCGAGGGATGGCGCTGCTGCTGAATGGCAGCGTTTTCGGCGGGCAGTCCGAAGGCGTCCCACCCGATGGGATGGAGCACGTTGTAACCCTTCATCCACTTATAACGGGCCAGCGCGTCGCCAATGGAATAGTTGCGCACATGCCCCATGTGGATGTCGCCGGAAGGGTAAGGCAGCATCTCGAGCGCGTAATACTTCTCGCGCTCGAGAGCTACATCAGCCTCGAAGAGTCTTGCCTCTTCCCAGTGCTTCTGCCATTTTGCTTCGATTTTTTGTGCGTCGTAATTGGGATCCATAAGATCAGTCAAGAGCCTAGAGTCGAAAGTCGAGAGTTCATAAGCCTAAGGTCTAAAGTATAAAGCCAAGAGACCACTACCGCAGGGACTGTCAATCTGAGCGCAACACCGTAAGTTCACTGTCATTCCGATCCCGCAGTCGCGGGAGAGGAATCTCGCTCTGGCCGTCTCTTCCACGCAATTCAGTAGGCCATCGGGCTCGCGCTTGCTGAAAGCTGATGGCTGATAGCTTTACTCTCAGGCTGGCGATACGGGCTTCCAAAGCCCGACGGTGTTTCCGTCCGGATCGGCAAACCAGGCGAAGCTGCCCTGGCCGGGCACTTCCACCGGAGGCACGAGCGTCTTCCCGCCCAAGGCATTGACGCTATCGAGCGACGCCTGCAGGTCCTCCACTTGCACATACACCATAACGTAATGATGCGGCTCGTGTCCCAGGCTCGTTACATGGCCGTTGATTCCTGCGCCGCCCTGCGTGTCGACCATCAGTGCCGCAGGACCATATTCCTGGAACTGCCAGCCAAAAAGCTGGTGGTAGAAGTCCCGGGTCCGGCCCTTGTCGCGACAACCAATTTCGAAATGCACCACCGGCTTTCCCATCGTCTTCTCCTCTTCAGCTATCAGCAAGTGTAGCGGGCCTGCTGCCCAAGGCCTGCGGTGCTTGGGCGACAACCACCGAAAAGCCGCAGACCCTGAAAATCGGGTCGGCGCTACCTCGCTGACCGCTGAGGGCTGAGGGCTTTTATTCCTGCAAGTTTCCGCATCATGCGGAGGTTCCGCTTGTCGTCTCCAGGCCTATCAATCGGTGTCTCACAAATGAAAGGAATCGCCCTGAGCTTGGGATGACAAACGATCCGGCGGAAACCCTCCTTCCCGATCTGGCCTTTCCCGATGTGCTCGTGCCGGTCGGCATGGGAGCCAAACGCCGTCTTCGAGTCATTGGCGTGGATCACCCGCAGGTTCTTGAGGCCCACCGTCGCGTCAAGCCTTTTCACCGTCTGTGCAAGGCCGGCCTGAGTGTGAACCGCGTAGCCAGCTTCGAAGCAGTGCGCCGTATCGATGCAGACGCCCATGGGCAAGTCCTCTTCGGCGTCGACCACGATTTCCGCCACTTCTTCAAACGTCCGCCCGATCGTCGAGCCTTGCCCCGCGGTGTTTTCAATCAGCATCCGCAGCCCGTCGAGCTTCAGGCCTCTCGCTGCTTGCCGCAGGGAATCAATGCACGCTCTGATTCCTTGCGTCGCGGTGCTGTCTTTGGCGCTTCCGGGATGTGTAACCAGGTAATCCGCGCCCAGCGCGACCGCCCGCTCAAGCTCTTTGCGGAAGGCCGCAATCGATCTTTCCCGGATGAAAGCGTTCGGCGAAGCCAGGTTGATTAGGTAGTTGTCATGAATCACCAGTGGCGACAAGCCGCAAGCGGCGCGAGCTTCACGAAATCGCTCGCACTCCTCGGGCGTGGGGTCGTGCGTCCTCCATCCACGAGGGTTGGCGGAAAACATCTGAAAGGTATCACAGCCGATCTTCCTGGCGCGATGCGGCGCGTTCTCCAGCCCCCCCGCAATCGAAGTGTGAACACCCACTCTCACGCGAATGTCTCCAAAGGCTTAGTCCTTCATGTTAACAGAGCCGTCAAAAGAGGGTCAAATACCACGAGCAGGCCAGGGCAATTCTGAATAGTGAATTGTGAATGGTGAATTCCGAATTGGTGCATCCTCTGCCGCCTGCCTGCCGGTCACGGCTCTTCCAGTCCTTAGCGCCATGCTCGACAAGGTCCATGGACCAAGTCATTCCTCCCCTTCCCCCTCGCTTCGCTCGGGGTCAGGGGAGGAATCTCGCTCTGAAAGCGGGTACGTTGACCCAGCTCCCAGCCCCAAGCACTAACTCATTTCTTTTCAATAACATTGCCGCTTCCTACGCGTAACTACCTTTGTTTTCTCTAACATTCCCGTCTCGCAGCCAACTTTTCCACAGTGGTCCTTTGTTTTCAGTAAGATTCCGGCATTGTTCGTCAAATTTCTAAAGTTACTTTATTTTTTCTTCCCCTCACCCAGAAGACATTGTATCCATTCCGAAGCCCGGACTGTGCTTGAGTTCCTAGCACCTGAAATCTTGCACCTGGAAGCTAGCACTTGAGACCTGACACCTGGCACTTGCCTTCAGCCGCAAGCACACGCATCATACTAGCCTACTTCCCTGCCTTTGTCAAGAGACATGATGTCCCCTTGCCAAGCCGGCTCGACGACGGGCAAACCCCGCCCTCCGCTTGGTGCGTCTTTCCGCAACCTGTGAACCCCCGCCCTTCCGGCGCTCCTCTCCAGAGAGTCCCAGCGTGGTGAGAAATTCGGGCTGGTGGGCCGCCGAAGGACTAACGGGCTAAAGTACGTGTGGATTTTGCCAGGCAGTATGGGCACGCCATGGCGTGCCCATACCCACCATGGGTCTGGAAGGGAGGCACGAGCAAAGGGAGGGATCCGCAGTTTCGGCGGGGCTGAAGAGGTTGCGGAAAACTCGTAGGCACCGTCATTCTGAGTAGGGGCACGCCATGGCGTGCCCCTACTGGCGGGTCAACGTTGACCGTAAGCCCCCCATAGGCTCCGCGTGACTCTTGCCATTACCAAATCTGGCATCGTTCGTTCTCCGGCCTGACCATGGCATCGCCGGGCTTGCAATGGAAGGCCTGGGCAAACGCCGGCATGTTCGAGAGCGGCCCGTTAGCCCGGAAGCGCGACACGGGATGCGGATTGGTATTGACCATCAGGCGGGCGTACTCGGGCCGCATGTTAGAAGCCCATATCTGGGCATAGCCCAAGAAGAAACGCTGCTCGGGCGCAAAGCCGTCAATATCCGCCGGGCGCGGCTTCCCCTCCAATGATTTTTCGAAGGCGCGGTAAGATATCGCCAGTCCGCCTAGGTCGCCGATGCTCTCGCCGACCACCAGCTTGCCGTTTTCGTGCAGGTTCTTTTCCACGTAATAGCCATCGAACTGGTTGATCACACATGCCGCCCGGCTGTTAAAATCCTTCGCATCGGCAGACGACCACCAGTCCTTCAAATTCCCCTGCGCATCGAACTGCCGGCCTTCATCGTCGAAGCCGTGCGAAATTTCGTGGCCAATAACAACTCCCATCCCTCCGTAATTGATCGCATCGTCGGCCTTAGGGTTGAAGAAGGGTGGTTGGAGGATTCCTGCCGGGAAGACGATCTCGTTCAACTGCGGGTTGTAGTAAGCGTTCACCGTGGGTGGCGTCATACCCCATTCGTCACGGTCAACGGGCTTCCCAATCTTCGCCAAGTCACGATTGAACTCGAAGCGATCGGCGCGAAACAGATTCTCCACATAAGGGCCGCGCTCAATCTTCAGCGCCGAGTAATCCCGCCACTTTTCGGGGTAGCCGATCTTGTTCCGGATGGCTTCAAGCTTGCTCAATGCCTGCTTGCGAGTTTCCGGCCCCATCCAGCTCAACGTAGAAATGTCTTCACGGAGAGCCGACTCGAGATTGTGCACCATCTCGAGCGCCCGGGCCTTGGATTCCGGCGGAAACGTCTGCTTCACATATGCCTGGCCAAGCGCCTCGCCCAGTGCCCGGTCCGTGGCGCGCACGCAGCGCTTCCAGCGCTCCAGATTCTCTGTCGTGCCTGTCAGCACGGCGCCCTTGAAGTGGAAATCTTCATCCACAAACTTCGCAGAAAGAGCGGGGGCAGCCGTATTGATCAGATGCCAGCGCAAGTAAGTCTTCCAATCCGAGATGGGAACGGACTTGAGCAGTTCTTCCATCTCTTTGAAGAAATCAGGCGCGGCAACATTGAGGTCGCCCTTTCCTCCCAGCGCGTCCGTGGCAAAATAATCGTCCCAGGGGAAATCGGGCGCCAGCGTCTTGATAGCCGCCGGGCTCATGGGGTGATAAACCGCTTGGGGGTCGCGCCGCTGGACTCTGGTCATCGACGCCTGCGCAAGCTGCGTTTCGATGCTCATCACCGTTTTGGCCTCGGCGGCAGACTGCGCGGGGTCGTCGCCCATCAGCTCAAACATCCGGCTAACGTGCTTGACGTATTCCTCCCGTACGTGCTTGGATTTTTCATCCTGTCGCGTGTAATAGTCCCGGTCCGGCAATCCAAGCCCGCCCTGATCGATTTCCCCAATCACCTGGCTGCTGTTTTTGGAATCCTGGGTGGAGTCCACGCGAAATAAAACCCTGACGCCATGACCTTGCAGTCGCGCAACTGCGTCCTCAAGGTCCTTTCTGTCGTTGATCTTTTCGATCTGGTCGAGCTCCGGTTGAAGCGGGGTAATACCTGCCGCTTCGATGCCCTTTTCATCCATGCAACTTCCGTAGAAGTCGCCGATCTTTTGTTCGTTACTGCCCTGCGGCGCGCTAGCGTCCTTCGCCGCCGACTCAAGAATCTGGTGCAGGACTTCTTGATTCTGCTCCTGTAACTGGTCAAAAGTCCCCCACCTCGGATAAGCGGCGGGGATGGGGTTCTTGGCCATCCACCCGCCGTCAGCGTACTGGTAGAAGTCTGTGCAGGCTGCCACGCTGTTATCCAGGTTTCCGAGGTCGAAGCCACTCTCCGCGCTCGTACCAGCAGGCGTTGCCGAACACAACGAAAAAGCTACAACCATCAACATTGAAAAACTGCATTTGACGGATTTCATAACTAACCCCTCCCAGGAGTCGAGTGAAACATAAGGCGTTCCGACGTTGCGAGTGCTCTCGAATACGCGGGTTATGCTAACACAGACTAGCGAACGCCGTCCAAAGCGCTGCCACTTCGGTAGGGCAGCCCTGAGGGGCGGCCCCACAATCGAATTGGGACACTACTGCCATTCCTGCACCTTCGGAAGCTGTGGCGGGACTTTATTCGGTCTCAGTCTGCTATAATCGCAAGCTTAGCAAGATGCCGAAAAAGTAGAATTCAGGAGACAGAAGGCAACAGGGGCAATGATTCAATGACTCAATGAACCAATCACTCAATTCTCTTCAGCCCCTAGCCCTGTTTTCCTAGGAGGCCATTCTTGTATTTGGACATCCAGCAGAGGATTCAGCAGCGATTTGTGACCCTGGTTCGCGAGGTGTTTAACCTGGATGTCGAACTACCTGCACTCGACTCCCCACCCTCTTTCGAGATGGGTGATCTCTCTCTGGCCGCCTGCTTCGAGCTGGCCAAACGCTTACGGCTGCCACCCCGCAAAATCGCGCAGACGCTGGCTGCCCGCTTTCTGCCCATGCAAGGGGTGGAGCGTGTCAGCACCGCCGGCGCAGGTTACCTGAACTTCCATCTGGACCGAGCGCTAGCCGCTGCCGGACTATTTGCCCTGCGGACCCCTGGCCAGCCTTCCCTGCCCTCGCGCCATAGCAAGGTCGTTGTCGAGCACACCAGCATCAACCCCAACAAGGCTGCCCACATCGGGCATCTGCGTAATTCGATTCTGGGCGACACCTTCGTTCGCCTGCTCAAGTTCCGTGGAAACCAGGTGGAAGTGCAGAACTACATTGACAATACAGGCGTACAAGTTGCCGACGTGGTGGTGGGCTTTATCCACCTCGAAAAGAAAAACCTTCCGGACGTCGAACAACTCGTCCGGGACCCAAACGTTCGATTCGACTATTTGTGTTGGGACCTTTACGCCAGAGTTTTCCAGTTCTACCAGGCAAACCAAGACGCGCTCAACCTCCGTTCAAAAGCTTTGAAAGAAATCGAAGAAGGCCACGGGGAACCGGCCCGCATGGCCGACCTTATCTCCACCGCCATTGTGCGCAAGCATCTGGAAACGATGCTGCGCATCAACGTGCAGTACGATCTCCTGGTGCAGGAGAGCGAGATTCTGCGTCTGGACTTTTGGAAGTCCGCCTTCGAGCTGCTGAAGAAGAAGGGCGCCATTCGCTACGAAAATGCCGGCAAGAACGCCGGTTGCTGGGTCATGAGCCTGGCGGAATCCGACGTTGCGCGGGCGTCTCGCCCGCTGTGGAGCGGGCATCCCTTCGCTGCGCTCAGGGCAGGCTCTGCCCACGACCTCGTGCGGGAGCGAGACGCTCCCGCCACAGCGGGCGAGACGCCCGCGCTACACGGGGAAGAAGAGGCTGGCGAAGAAGACGTCAAAATCATCGTGAGGTCAAATGGTACTGTCACCTATGTGGGAAAGGACATCGCTTACCACCTTTGGAAGTTTGCGCTGCTGGGAAAAGATTTCGGTTACGCGCTCTTTTATCGCTACCCTGACGGCCATCCGGTGTGGCGAACCAGCTTGCAGGGCGATGTAGCGCGGACCTCCGCCTTTGAGGTCCGCGGCTCTGGGGCCCCCTCCTTCGGCCACGCTTCGAGCGCCTATGCTGTGATTGACACGCGCCAGTCGTACCTCCAGAATCTGGTGAACGCGGCGCTTCATGCTCTGGGTTATCACCAGCAAGCCAACAACCTGCACCACTTCGCTTACGAGGTGGTGGGACTTTCTCCGCGCTGCGCCGAGGAATTGGGATTGGAGCTGAGCCAGGAAGACCGCGAGCGGCCCTATGTGGAAGTCTCAGGCCGGAAAGGACTGGGGGTGAAGGCGGACGATTTAATTGACGCTTTGATCGCCAAGGCGTTGGAAGAAGTCCGCTCCCGCCAAATGACCCAGGATATTGAACAGCAGCAAACCTATGCCTGCATGATTGCCGTTGCCGCTTTGCGTTATTTCCTGCTCAAGTTCTCGCGGCGCATCATCATTGCATTCGACTTCAAGGAAGCGCTCGCCTTCGAGGGTGAGACCGGGCCATACCTGCAATACAGTGTTGTCCGGGCAAGGAACATCTTCAACAAATTCCAGGAAACTCATGCGGATTTCAAACCCGGGAGCCTTGACCGCGCCGTGGGGACTGAGGTGCTGCGGAGATTCTTCTCCAGCGACGATGGACTGGCCTACTGGGAGCTGACTCTCCTGACGGCGCAATTGGAGATGATTGTCGATCAGGCCATCGCCAGCCAGGAACCCGCAGGACTCGCCAAATACGCCTTCCGACTCGCGCAGGCCTTCAACAATTTCTATCACCGCTTCCATATTCTGAGTGAACCCGATGCCGATCGACAGCAGTTTCTCTTGTATCTGGTTCACCTCGCGAATCAGACGCTGACGTCGGCTCTGGGACTTATGGGGATTGAAATTCCCGAGCGGATGTGAGGTTCATCAGGGCACCGACAGCAGCGACCAGCCGCATTCCCTGCCATGCTGAGCCCTTCGCTGTCAATGACGAGTGACAAGTGACGAGTGACGAGCCTGACACCTGGCACCTGGCACCTGCTTCACGTGTGTCGCCTGCGATGTTCGCGAATGTCCTGTTGTACTTCCCTTTCGATGGTCCGCCGTCGGGAAGTCTCCCGGTGGTCGAAAACATTCTTGCCTTTGGCCAGCGCAATCTCGAATTTGATCATGTTGCTCTTCAGGTAAACGCGCGTGGGGATGAGCGTGAAACCCCTCTCCTGCGTGCGCCCCGTGAGCTTGTCAATTTCCTGGCGGTGCAAAAGCAGGCGCCGGTCCCGTAGCGGGTCATGGTTAAAACGGCTGCCCGCCGCATAAGGGCTGATGTGGCAATCGATCAACCACACCTCGCGGTTCTTGACCACCGCGTAACTGTCCTTCAGATTGACCTTGCCCTCTCGAACCGACTTCACTTCCGTGCCGGTCAGCTCGACACCGCTCTCGAACCTCTCCAGCAAATGATAGAGATGTGGCGCCTGGCGGTTAACCGCAAAGTTCTTCGGGGCCGGGTCCGCTGGCTTTCCCACAACACGCTCCACTGCAATTTCCGACGTATCCCAAAAACCAAAATGTTAGCACATGCAAAGCTTCCGCGCACACGAAGCGCTGTTCCCACGAAAACTCCATTGTAAAATCACCGTGCTTTCGATATGATGTGTTTGCGGGGTGGAGCAGTCTGGTAGCTCGTTGGGCTCATAACCCAAAGGTCGCTGGTTCAAATCCAGCCCCCGCAACCAACGCTCTCATGAAGTTAGGGCGAATTTCAGAAGGACCACAAACCCCCAATAAGAGGAAAACTCTCAGGGTGCCGCCACAATTGGCTCCCTTTTCTCATTCGCCAACACCATGCCGAGCCAACAAGAGAAAAAACCCTGGCCAACCGTTTGGGCGGCAGACCAGGATTTTGCTTGTAGGAGGGAGCGGGGCTCGCCCGGGCCGAACGCCGTTCGGCCCCACTCAAGTGGTAATCAGGCTAGAAGATGAGCTTCAAGCCAAACTGCACGACGCGGGGCCCCCAGTCGGAATTGACAAAGCCGTTGCTGCCATTGCCGTAGGCTGCTGTCCCGCAACTGACGCCAAACGGCGTATTGCCGTTACACCCGGTGTTCGCGTACTGGTACTGGACGTGGTTGAAGGTGTTGAAGGATTCCCACCGGAACTGAAGGGTGGAATGTTCACCGGCGAACCAAGGCAACTGAAAGTTCTTGAGCAGTGCCAAGTCGGTGTTGTTGCGGCCGGGACCCGTCAGGACGTTGCGACCCATGCAGCCGAACATGCAGGCTTCGCCGTTGGCCAGCATTTCAGCGGCGGTAGGCTGCGCGACGGTGTTCGGATCCCACCATTGCAGGGTAGGCCCATACCCGGGTTCGTTGGCCATGGTCTTGTGGATCTTCACTGCTCCCACCGTGTCGCAGCGGACGCCGCCGCCGATCCCACTCGAAAAACCGGTGACGCCGCAGTTGAAGTCTTGGCTCGTCCCGTTGCTGATCGGCTCACCCGTGAAGAAGCTGCTGATGCCGCTGACCTCCCAGCCGCCCAGCGATCCCTTGGCGAGTTTGTGGCTCGAGTTCTTGAAGAACGGCAGTTCATAGATGTAACCGAGTTGCAGCACTTGCGTGCGGTTGAGGCTCGAGGTTCCCTTCCAACGGCTGAGTTGCTGGTCATCGATGGACCCTATCGTCTCCTGCCAGGCACTGGTGGAGTCATCGATGGCGTGCGACCAGGTGTACGCCGCCTGCAAGGTCAGCCCATGACCGGCCGAGTGGCGGAAGTTCATCTGTAAGGCGTTGTAGCTGGAAACCGCCGTGTTCTCCTTCTGGAGGATGTTGTTGTAGTCTTGATAGGGCTGAAAGAAGGTGCTCGGCACAACCTGGTTGATCAGGAGCGCCTGCACATTGCAGTTGCCGGAAGCGTCGCATGAGGGGTTAAGGCCGAGACCAGTCCCGTCGCTGCCGCTCGTGCCCGCCAGCACCGGAACGTTCATCACACCGACGCCGAGCGGAATTTCGCTGATGTTTCGCTGCCGCGCCAGCTTCCGCCCCAGACTGCCTACGTACGCTACTTCCAATAGGTCGTTGGCGCCGAACTGGTGCTGGATGTTAAAGTTGAATTGCTGCACGTAAGGCCAGCCCTGGCTGTAGGGAATGGACGTGTAGCCTGTCGGTCCAATCGCTCCTGGTACGATATTCGAGTAGCCGAGGATGTCGAAGCCGGAGGGACTCAAGGCCGCGGGCGGGTTGCCTTCACCACCTTCCGTTTGGGCCTCGTTTCCGTTGCCCGACTCGAAGTAAATGCCGTAACCGCCGCGAAGGACCGTCTTGCCCGTGCCCCAGGGATCATACGCGAAACCGAAGCGTGGCGCGAAATTCCGAGCGGTGTTAGTGAGCTGGCAACCCGCGGGAATGCCGCCTGTTCCGCAAACCACCAGGCCGTTCCCGGGAGCGCTGTAAGTGTTCAGTCCGGCCGCGGTGTTAATGTTGCCATCGGCTCCCAAGGGATCTTCCTCTGCCGGATTGTACAAGTTGGGGAGGAATCCGCTGTCAATCGTCGGGCGCGAAACGTCGTGGATGCGGCTGTAGAAGTAATAGCGCAACCCGAGGTTAATGGTCAACTTCTTGGTTACCTTCCAGTCGTCCTGGATGTAGGGCTCAAAGTCGGTCATCTGCCAGTGGCCTTTGGGATAGCCGCCCACCGGCACGCCGTTTACCGCCTGAGTGCCTTCCTGGTACACGTGGATGCGACCCAGGAACATGTCCGCCAGGGCGTTGTCGGTGGTAAGAGTTCCGCCGGCGTCGAAGGTCAGGTATCCCTGCGTGTTAAATCCGAACTGCTCGCTCTTGCGGTAATTCTCGAGGTAGAACCCCATCTTGGTCGTGTGTTTGCCGTGTATCCACGCCAAGTTATCTTTCCAGGTGATGATGGGGTTGGAGTTCTTCCAGGGCATGTTATAAGCATCTTCAATCGTGCAGAAGTTTATTCCGCCGCAGAGGGAAATAGACGGCAGGAGCAGGTTGCTGTCGTTGGCTGCGAACAGGTGGTTCATCACAAAACTGCTGGGACGGTCGACGGAGCCCGCCACCGAGTCTGCCGCCAGGACGCCCAGCACAATATGGTCCGTCGTATAGGCGGCAGTAAACTCGTTTATCAGGGTTGGCTTGAAGCTGTGCGTGATGTCCATCACCGCGCTCTTGCCGGGACCCGCAAAGGGAGTCTTGATGGTGTCGTATGACGACAAGGTCCAAAGTGCGGGGACCGACAACGTATTCCAGGCGTCCTGAGTCCAGCGGGCGAAGATTCGCGTTTTTTCGCTGATGTTCTGGTCAACGCGGATCTGCTCCTGCCGCCACTTCGTGACCGTGGGCGAAGAAGTGATCCAGTGACCGAGGACGTTAGTGTTTTGTATCGGAACCATTCCGTTCAACAGAGCCTGAGCATTAGCGAAAGCTTGGGCGTCATAGCCGGGCATCGCCTGCACGGTATCGTAGGGCACACCGTTCAGCGTGGGCAAAATGCAGCCGTCGGTTATCACCTGATTTCCCTGCGGATTAAGAGCCGGGTCGCATTCACTGAAGTCGCCGGTGCGCATGGCCGTAGTGGGAACGTTAGCGCTGACCACCGCGCCCTGGAGAATGCTCCGCCAGTCTTCCGACCAGAAAAAGAAGGTCTTGGACTTGTCAGTGTTGTAGTGGCCAGGAATGTAGAACGGTCCGCCAAACGTGTAGCCGTATTCATTCTGGTTCAGAAAGCCCTTCGGCTCACTACTGCGGTTCAGGAAGAAGTCGTTGGCAGCGGCGGCGCTGTTGCGGTTGTACTCCGCCGCGTCGCCGTGAAACGTCTTGGTGCCAGACTTGGTGGCGATTTCAATATTGGCGCCGGCGTGCTTGCCCATATCTGCGCCGTAATTGGAAGTCGAGATGCGGAACTCGGCGATGGTGTCAAGATTCGGATAAGTGTTGAAAGTGTTTGCCGACCCCTCATCCGTATTGTTGCCGCCATCGATCTCCCAGTTGGCGTACTGCGTGCGGTTACCGTTAAAGGAGATGCTGTTATTGGCGTTTACGCCGACGGTGGACGTGATCAGGCCGTTGTCCGGGACGGCGCCAGGGATCAATAACGCCAGCGTCACGAAGTTGCGACCATTCAGTTCCAGGTCCTGTATCTGTTTGCCGGTGATTACGCCTGAAATGGTTGCGTTCTCCGTTTGAACATGGACCAAGTTGCCGACCACACTCACTTCCTGGGTAACCTGCCCGACGATAAGCTGCAGGTCGACGCGTTGAGTCTGGCGGACCTGTAGCGTGATACCAGAACGAACGAGTTTCTGGAAACCCGCGGCCTCCACCGTCACCGTGTAGCTGCCAATGGGTAGCGACGGCGCCAAATAGGCGCCAGCCGAGTTGCTGGTTAGTTCTCGAGTGATGCCTTTATCAATGTTCGAAATCGTAATCTTAGCCCTTGGAATCACCGCGCCGCTGGAGTCCGTGACCGTGCCCACGATCTCGGCCGACTCCTGCTGCTGGCACCACGCGGCGATCGATAACGCAATGAAGACAGAAGCAAAGAGCAGTACAGCCCTTTTCATGTGCATTCCTCCCCCTTGGAGCGCCATTGGCTTTTCTCGATCACATGGATTGATAATGTCGGGAAATCGGTGATGGCCCCCAACGAATGCTACCTCTTGATAGAAAAGTTATTGGTGGCCAGAATGGACCTTTGCATGACCATAATAAGTGCAGCAAGCGGACCGCCAAAGGAATAGCTTTGTGAGGGATTCGCCTATTAGGTCTAACATGTTGAAATAACTTGGGAAAGCGCTCTGACCCTAACACCGTCGCCTCTCGGAGACTCTGAAATCCCACAGATTGTATTAAACTATCCAATTTTTAATATTATTAGCCGGTCGGAGAGGTGGGACAACCAGTTGGATGCATGTGACCATGACTCTGGCATTGTTCCCAAGTTGCCTTACATTCTTAAATGGCTTGATAGGTGCCCACGGTGTTAACATGTGCCGTGGTGCAGCGTGTGCCCCAGTCCATCCAGACCGCGAATCATGGGAGCCGCCGGAATGGCGTTGGGCGGTGTCGTTGTTTTTCTTCTGGGGATCTCCGCGCGAGCCCAGACCAAAACCCAACACCAGGTAAAGCCCCCCGATGATCCGAGGGGGGTCTTCGAGCAGGCTCGAAGCGCACTCGCATCCGGAGACTACCCCGCGGCGGAGCGCGGTTTCCGCAAGGTCCTCCAACTCGACCCCGGCTCCGCTGCCGCTTACATCAACCTTGGCGTCGCCTACCTCCGCTCCGGGAAAGTCGACCCTGCCATCCAAGCTTTCCAGAGCGCCCACAAGCTCGCTCCGCAGGTGGCAGGCATTGATCTAAATCTGGGTCTCGCCTATTACCGGAAGCAAGATTTCGAGCAGGCCATTCCTCATTTTGCGCGCGTGCTTGCCACCGACGCCGGAAACGTCCAGGCGCGCTACCTCAAGGGGATGTGTCACTTCCTCCTGGACGAGTACGAGCCCGCTGTGGTGGCGCTGGAACCGATCCTGCCACAGGAACAGGAAGACCTGGATTTTCTCTACATGCTGGGCATTTGCTATGGAAAGCTGAAGCGCGTGGACGATTCAAGCAGGACCTTCGCGCAGCTCGTTCGCGCCGGCGGCGACACGCCCCACTTGCACTTGTTGCTAGGCAAGGCTTACCTGGACCTCTACGAGAACTCAAAAGCTCGCACGGAGTTGGACCAAGCCGCCGCCGGCGATCCCAAGCTCCCCTACGTGCACTTCAACCTCGGCGTGCTCTATCAAAGACTCGGAATGCTGGATGAAGCCGCGGCCGAATTCGATAGGGAAATTGAGATTAGTCCGCGCGAACCCTGGAGCTACGAGAATCGTGGGACCCTTTGGCTTGACAAGGGGGACCCTGACCGCGCCCTCCCACTCTTTCGTGAGGCGCTATCTTTGAACCCCAAGATGCCCCTTTCCCTGGCAGGAATCGGGAAGGCGTACGTTCGGGAGTCGAAACCCGAAGAGGCGATCCCATACTTGCAACGTGCCGTCGAGCTGGAGCCGGACAGCGCCAACCTCCACTATCAGCTCGGCCAGGCATACCTGAAAGCGAATCGGAATTCTGCCGCGGAAAGGGAGCTGGCCGAGGCTGGAAGACTTCAGGCCAAGATTCGCGAAAAACAGGAGGCACGCATTTCGGGCAAGTTGCCCCCGCCCCAGGCGCCGCTGCCCTAATAGACTGATGAAATGCTGCATGAACTGCTGAAGGCTCGATCAAGCCAGTTTCTAAAGCCGCCGTGCGACGCATTGTTGGGCGACGGTGAGCGCCGAGCGGACGGCGCCAAAGGTCTGGGCTTTATCTTTCAGGGCGCTCAGTTTGGTGGGCGGGATATTCTCTTTCTGGATGTGCTGAACGACCTTCCCTACGGTACAAAGCATGAACTCTGGCGCGCCGTTCACGATCCCTCCTCCCAGTACAATCAAGTCAGGATCGAGAATGGCAACGACATTCGATATACCGACACCCAGCATGGTGAAAATCCTCCCCAAAACTGAGCGGGCGTTGGGATCGCCTTGGCGGAAAGCCTCAAAAACGAAGTAAGCGTCACGTTCCGTGGCGAGGTCGGAAACTCCGGAACTTGCTGGAGCCTGGAGAACCTTTCGACCCTCGGCGGCAATCCGCATGCCGGATACATAGCTTTCAAAGTGGCCCGAATCTCCGAAGTCCTCGGCCCAGCGGGGCCAATCGATGTTCATACGGTAAACTTCACCGGCGGAACCCCTGCGGCCGCGATAAAGCTTGCCGCTCACAAACACTCCGGCCCCGATTCCCGTCCCAATGGCAATGAACACGAAATTGTCGACATCCTGAGCGACCCCACGCCAATGTTCGCCGATGGCCGCCATGTTGGCATCGTTCTCCAGGAAAATGGGCACGCGCAGTTTCTCTTCGAGCTCGCGTGCCAGATGGATGTTCTTCCATCCCGGCAGGTTGTAGGCAAAAGCCACTACGCCGCGCTCTGCGTCCACCGGGCTCGGGACGCCAATGGCGACCCCCCGGAGTCGTCCGCCGGCCTTTGCGGCCAGAGAGTGCGCGCCCTCGACGATCTGGGCAATCAACTTGCAGGGGCCATCCTCGGGCCGAATCCTTTTACTGGATTCCTGCAGGATCTCCCCTCTGAAATCCGCCAGGGCGAAGTGGAGGTGGCTGGCGCCCAGGTCGATCCCTACTACCTGGCCGAAGCCGGGGTTGATCCCGACCTTCGTGCATCCCTCGCTGAAGACTAGGAGCCTTTTCGTGACCAGCGACCGGAGCTTGCCCAGCAGCGACTGCGGTTGAATGCCAAGTTGGCGGGCGAGCCGGCCGACTGAAACCGTCTCGTAGCTTGTGATTTCCTGAAAGACTCGCTGCACAGTGCTTTCTGGGTTGACCATTACGAACTCTCCGATTTCCAATGTCCTCCCGCCTTGCATTTTTGGTAGCGCGGGCAGCCTGCCCCGACCTATCGAGGTCGCGCCACTGAGTGACCAAGCGAAGACATGGGCGGGACGGCCATGATACACCAGGGGCGCAGTCATGGCGGGAGGTTTTCTGACGATGCCCGCTTGAAGGCGGCCTCTACTCTACGATAGGATTCCGACGGACACGGGAGTTCGATAACGAAGGACCGAGACGCTCGTCGTAACGAGAGTAGTTGCACTATGTGTGGGCGGGCGAGCGAACGGATAGCGAATCGTTATGGGCGACGCAACACCTTCAGTTCAGGCGAATGGTTCCCCGGCCGCCCCGCGCTTGCGCCGCGTGCTTTCTCTGTGGGACCTGATCTTTTACGGCATCGTGCTGATCCAGCCGATCGCCCCCGTTCCGCTCTTCGGGGTCGTGCAACAACGCTCGCACGGCTTCATTGTGGACACCATCCTGATCGCCATGCTTGCCATGATGATCACGGCATTCAGTTACGGACGCATGGCAGCCCTGTATCCCTCTGCCGGGTCAGCTTACACCTACGTGGGCCGTGGTTTAAATCTCCACCTGGGATTCCTGGTGGGCTGGGCGATGTTTCTCGATTACCTGCTGCAACCCCTCATTAACGCGGTCTGGGTGGCGCAAACGATTCACGGATGGGTTCACTGGGTTCCCACCTACGGCCTGATGGCGGTGTTTCTTGGAGCCATAACCTTCATGAACTTGCGCGGCATTCGGGCCAGCGCCTTGGCCAACAAGCTGCTTCTCGCCCTGATGTCGGTGGTCATCGCGGCATTTGTGATCCTGGCCGTCCGCTACCTTTTCCACCTCGATCGCTGGGATGGAATTTTTTCCTGGCTGCCTTTTTACGATCCGAAAACGTTCGACTACCGGCTCATCCGCAGCGCCGTGCCGCTGGCCGCGCTCACCTACATCGGGTTTGACGGCGTGACGACGCTGGCCGAGGATGTCAAAAACCCCAAGCGCAACGTGCTCTTGGCCACAGTTCTGGTCTGCCTGTTTACAGGCGTTTTTAGCAGCATCGAGGTCTATTTGGGCCAGCGCGTGTGGCCGAGCTTTCACTTCGACAACATCACGGGCGCATTCATGGACGTTTGCATGCGCGTCGGCGGGCGCTGGCTGTTCCTCGGTATGACGGCGGTGACCATCCTCGCGGCGGCAGGGAGCGCGCTCACGGGGGGCCTAGGGGCAGCGCGTTTGCTCTTTGGTATGGGACGCGACCACGTTCTTCCGCGAAGCGTCTTCGGGCACCTGGATCCGAAGCGCAATACCCGAACTACAACATTTGGATCATTGGCATCCTCGCCTTCGGCGGCGGAGTGGCTCTGTCCATCAACGGACATGGTTACGAGAACGCAGCGGAGTTGCTAAATTTCGGCGCATTTATAGCCTTCATGGGAGTTAATCTTTCAACGTTCTGGCAGTTTGGCGTCAAACGCGCCGCCGGCCGCCAGATCAACCTCCTCGGAGATGTCCTTCTTCCGCTGTTCGGCTTTGGATTTTGCGGCTGGATCTGGCTCAACCTGAATAGCGTGGCAAAAATCGCGGGCGGGGTCTGGTTTGTTATCGGAATAATCTACCTAGGTTTTAAGACGCACTGGTTCCGTGAGAAGCCGGTCAGGATCGACTTCACTGAGCCGTGACCGTGGCAACATCAGGCGCAGGAAGAGTGCTGACAGCGGCTACCAGCATCAGACCTGCAGGTTGCGCAGGTAGGGGACGCTGGCCTTCATCATCTCTAGGCTCATCTCGACGAAGTAGTTCTTTATGCCGCCTGTTCTCGCCGCGGCAAAGATTTTCTTCCAGTCGAGGGTGCCCTGGCCCACCGGGGTTATTTTCCTGGTTTTCGCTGACCAGCCCTGCACGTGCATCGAAATGAAGCGACCCGGGTACTTGGTGAAGTACTCGGCTGCGTCGTAGCCTTGGCTGATCGTGGAAACCTGGAACTGGAACTTGACCAGCTTCGGATCAAGAAGTTTAAACAATAAGTCATAGGTCCGTTGGCCGTCGACCATCGAGAGTTCAAAGTCCTCATTGTGAAGGCCCTGCTGGATGCCGGCCTTGGCTGCCTGTTCGCCTATTCTATTGTATTCGTCGGCTGCCCGCTTCACGTCATCCATCGTTGGGTTCCGCGGCCCGTCGAGGCTTGGCACGATCATTTGCGTCAGGCCGAGGTCTTTTGCCCAGGCAATTCTGTCCGCCTGATTTGCCCTAAGCTCCTCGACGCCAAAGTGAGAGCTCACACAGGTGACGCCCGAATCGCCCAAAATTCTCCGTAGCTCGGCCCCTGTGTATTTGCCGATGCCAGCGAAGCCGGAGTCGGCGTAACCCACCGGCGAGCACAGCTCGATCGTCTGAAATCCCGCCTCGGCAAGCTGCTTGATTGTGCCGGGAAAGTCCTTGGCGATCATCGCCCTGACAGGCCACGTCTGACACCCAATGGGCATGCCAAGCGGATTGGCACGAAGCATCCGTGCGCCTGAAGACAAAAACCCGGCTACAGCGGCATTCGTCGCCGCATTCTTGAAAAACTCTCTTCTCGAAATTGCGGACATATACGCCTCCTTATTATCGCTAGGTCTCCACGGAGGATTTTTTCAGCACGCCGTCAAATCTTGTAAGCACTCCGATACGGCGGATCAACGTAGCCGTTGAGTTTCTCAGAATTCGTGACTCGCATGTTGGCTGTATCCCATTCTACCAGCTCCCCGGGGAAGCGTTGCGCAATGCAACCGAGCAGGAAGGCTTCGGTCACCGAACTCTGGAGTTCAAAATTGGCAAGTGGGACCTGTGTTCCTCCCTTGCATGCAGCGATCCATTGCTCGATGGCAGCGTCGGTCCGCTGTGCGCCCGGCTGCTCGGGCGGCGCCTGGTACTGGTATTTGGGGGATTCCGGGTAAACCCGAGGGTCGTTGCCATTAAACCCGGCAAGCAGGATGCCTTTGTCGCCGACGTACATGATGCCCTCGTTCTCCTCGCCGCCCGAGAACAATTTCTGGTCGCCTTCTTTAAGACCTGCAGGACGTGGAGGTCGCAGGCCTCCGTCATACCACGACATGCGCAACCCCGGGCGGTTGCCGTTGGCGGGGAAATTCAGGTGGACCATGGACGCTTTCGGGAAGGTCTCCTCCCAGCCCTCGCTGGAACTGGCCTCCACCGAGAGGGGCGGAGTGAGATTGAGAATCTTGAACACCCCGGCAAAGCTGTAACAGCCCATATCGCCGAAAGAGCCGCAGCCGAAGTCATGCCAGCCTCGCCAGACAAAGGGCAAATACGCCTTGCTGAAGGGACGCTCCGACGCCGGCCCCAACCACATGTCCCAATCGAGGCCTTCGGGGATCGGATCCGCGTTTTCCGGCCGGCCGACGCCCTGCGGCCAGAAGGGGCGGCTTGACCAATTGTGGACCTCGCGCACCGTTCCGATGGCCCCGTCGGCAAGCCACTCCGAGATGATCCGCGTAGGCTCGATGGAAGGATTGTTGACGGTCAGCGACGTCGCCACCTTCATCTCGCGGGCCGTCGCGGCCATCCGGCGCGCATCGCCGATGGTGCGCGTCATGGGCTTCTGACACAGGACGTGCTTATGCTTGCGCATCGCCGTAAGCGAGAGCGCGGCGTGCCAGTGGTCGGGCGTGGCAACGTAAACGGCGTCCAAGTCCCTCTCCTTGTCGAGGAGTTCGCGCCAATCGCTGTACGCGGTGCAGCCCTGATACGTACCGGAGGCGGAACCCTTTCTTGAACCGTAATAGGCTTCCACCAGCCGCTTGGCCGGCTCGCGGCCGCCGATGCCCACGCTCGTCCGGAAGGTGTGAGTGAGTTGGGCCTCGCCCGGCGACGCCAGATCCGCGCCCCAGTTTTCGTATCCTTGGCCCAGCAGCCTCCGTGCCGAGTTTAGGACGGCATTGTCGTCGTACTCGACGTAGTCCTTACTGCTCTTGTTACAATCGCAGACCGCTATGACCTGGACGTCGGGGCGAGCCAGAAGATTCATCGTGACCTCGAACCCTTGGTGTCCCATACCAATCGCGGCCAGCGTGATGTGGTCGCTGGGCGGAACGTAACCCGGCCCTCCAAGTACATGGCGTGGAACTATCATGAATGCGGACGCCGTGGAAACAAATTCGCGGCGTGTCAGCAGATTGGTTTTCCTATTGCCCATAGAATCACTCCGTTTGGGTGACCATACACCATAGCCTCCAAAAACTCAAATGAAGCGCAGTTCCGGTAGTGGTGCAGTTTGGCGTGCCGGGATAAACCGGCGTGCTGCGTGACGGACCGCTCAAGCGCAAGGTAAAAATCATCAGCCTCGGAAAGCTCCGGCGACTGGAATCGAACCGACATGCCACAACCCGCCAAGCCAAGCGTGGTCTGGCACGCTCGCTAAGCTGATGCCCAGAGCGTTGCTATCAAGGACGGTCTCAGGAAAGAAATTCAGGGCGGCTTCCCGCAAGGGGACCGCCGCCGTGGCATCCATTCTCGTTGTCTCTGCCTGCCTTCTGGCTACGGCCTTTCCCCTGACTCCGCACCTCGAATCCCTGGCACCTGGCACCCGGCACCTGTTGTAACGGCGGGAGGTTCATGCGGCGCAGGAGGTCCTGAAAGCGAGGGCCGGAGCTCGGGGATTATTTCAGCTTTGCGCATTCCGCCTTGGCTTCCTTCAGGAAGGGGATGTCAGGGTCGGCGTCTTTCCAGAGGGTGAGGAAATCTTGGTAGGCGGCGCGGGTTTTGGCGAGGCCCTCAGGCTGTTGCGGCGCTCTGCGAGCGCCATCTTCTTTTCGGCAGTCATAGACCGCCGCTACAGGGAGACCCGCCTGCATGGCGTAAGCGCGTGCCAGTCCGAGGCGGGCCAGCGCACCCCAGGGGAAGTTCATCACCACTCCTCGGTGGTCGATGAACTTCTGGAATTCCGCTGCCGCTGCGTTGCCGTCGTGCATCATCAGATAGGCTTCCCCGCGCAAATAAGCGGGGCACAGGAATATAGTCAGGGCGGCCGTAATTGAGCTGAGTTCGATAGTGCTCGCCGCCTTCAATAGTTCGATTGCCCGGTTCGGGTCTTTGCGTTCCAGGGCGACCCCCGCCCGGATGGTGGGCAGCCAATACCTCTGCACCAGCGTGTCCAGCGGGAAGGCCTTGTCGAGTTCGGCCGCCAGCTTCTCCGCCCCTGCCGTGTCGCCTGCCCGCGCCAGGGCCAGCCCCGCTATCGCCCGCACATCGCGGTTGGGGGCCAGCTTCAACGCCGCATTGGCCTCGGCACGCGCCTGCTCCCGGTTTCCCGCTTCCGCCTCGCGCAGTGCGGCCTCTGCCTGATAGCCTGCGGCACTCTCTTTGGCGTCGTTGTGCTGGGCTGAATCCATCGCCCGCCCGGTCAGCTCGTGGGCTTTCTTCAGCTTGCCGTACCAGCCTTCCGTGTCCGCTTGCATGGCCAGCAACAGGTCTTCCGACCCCGGCTTGCCCATGGCGGCTGAGACCAACTGCGCCATCCGCGCCGCATCGCCCTTCAGAAAAGCCAACCAGTAGCGGCTCTGGAGCAGAAACTGGCCCTCCAGCTTGCGCTCCTCCGCCTGCTTGTACACCGCCTCCGCCTCGTCCAGCCGGTTGAAGCTCATGTAGGCGAGGCTGAGGAGATAATAGTTGAGCCCATTATTTGGCTCCAAGCGCAGCGCCTCTCGCCATTCCTCCAATGCCTTTTCCCAGTTTCCCAGGGTGGCGGAAGCGAATCCCAGTTCAGTGTAAGCCATGGCGTCTCTTGGGTAGGTCTGCTGCCACAGTTCAAAAGTCTGCGCCGCCTTCTCCAGTTCACCGGTTGCCGTTGCGTAGCAGAATCCCTCGATGTTGAACCGCTCCCGCTCGCTTACCTTCTCCCGCAGCTCGTAAGCCTTGCGCGCATAGTCTGCCCCTCGCCCTATTTCGTTGAGGTCGAAGTAAACTCCCGCAATCCAGGAGTAGGCCATGGCAAAATTCGGGTCAAGGTCCACCGCCCGTTTGAAAAAGGGCAGCGCGGCGGTGTCCCCTTTCGCATAGTAGGTCTTTAGTCCCAGGCTGTAGGCTTTCAGCGCCTCCAGGGATGGCGTGGTCGCTTCCGCCACCGGCGTGGCGTATTTCTCCACCGAGTTGAGCGACTCGCCCAGTTTGCTCCGCAAACTCACCGCCGCAGCGTCCAGAGCCTTGAGCACCGCTTCCTTGCCCGCCGCCTGCTCCTGCGCCTCCGCCAGCACGTCCCCCGTGTTGCAGTTCACCGCCTTCAGGCCAATCACGTACTGGCTGCCCAGCCCCGCAATCGACCCCGTCAGCATGGCCTTGCTCCCCGTGCGCTGGCAGACCTCGTGGGTGACCTCCGGCGTCAACCGGTCACCGGCCTGACGGCCCATCAGTTTCAATGTCTCGTTCACCTTGCGGTCGGAAACCAGGGCGAGAAAGGGGGATTGCTCAAGCTGTACCGAGAGCCCCTGCTTCAGCGTGTCGTCGAATACCGCATCGCCCGTCTTGTTATCAAAATCGGAGAGGACAATGGTGTCTTTGTCGGTCAGGCGGGCCATGGCCTGGCGTGAGCGGAAGTAGAGCGTCCCCCCGATGGCAGCAGCGACAAGTATCAGAACAGCGGGAACGAGCACCTTCCAGCGCTTTCGTAGGGGCGGTTCGCGAACCGCCCCTACAGCGGGCGAGACGCCCGCGCTCCACCCGGATTCCGTGTCGCGCTTCAGGCGCTTCAGGTCGGCGCATAGCTCGGCGGCGCTCTGACAGCGCAAATCGCGGTCCTTCTCCAGCGCCTTGTTGATGATGCGTTCCAACTCGGCAGGACAGTCGGGATTCAGCCGCACCGGTGGGGTCGGGGCCTGGGTGAGGATGGCCGTGAAAATCATCGGGGGAGTGTTCCCCGTGAAGGGCTGCCTACCCGTTGCCATTTCGTAGAGCACCGCGCCGAAGCTGAACAAGTCTGTCCGTGCGTCGAGTTCCTCGCCCCGCGCCTGCTCCGGCGACATGTAAGCCACCGTTCCCATCACCTCGCCCGGGCTGGTTAATTGCTCCTCTGCGGTTCCGTAAGTCGCGGTCGGGACCTCTTGCAGGGTTTCTTTCCCCATCCCCCGTTTTCCCCGCGCCAGCTTGGCCAAACCGAAGTCCAGAATCTTCGCCTGGACCATTCCGCCTCGCGGGATCACGAATATGTTCGCTGGCTTGATGTCCCGATGGATGATCCCCTTCGAGTGGGCCGCGTCCAGCGCATCGGCAATCTGGATGGCGAGGTCCAGCAGTTCGTCAATCTGTAGCGCCGGTCTATGACCGGCGGCTCGGGGGTCATAGACCCCCGCTACAGCCAGCCGCTGCTCCAGGGTCTGCCCCTCCAGATACTCCATGTCAATGAAGGGCTGGCCCTCGTGCTCCTCAATAGCGTGAATAGTGCAGATGTTGGGATGATTGAGCGCGGAGGCAGCCTGGGCTTCGCGCCGGAATCGTTCCAGGGCTTGGCGGTCCTTAGAGAGTTCTTCAGGCAGGAACTTCAAGGCGACGGTGCGCTTGAGCTTGGTGTCTTGGGCTTTGTAGACCACGCCCATGCCCCCGCCGCCCAGCTTCTCCAGAACGCGATAGTGAGAAATGGTCTTGCCAACCATGGTGAGGGTCCCGCCTCTGGTGGCCATCTTAGGCTGCGTTTGCAGCTAAGTCAACGCAATAGGACTGTCGGTAGTGTCTCAGTTTGAGGATGTAGCGGCGAGTTTGCCTCGCCAAATGGCGGCGTGAAGCCGCCTCTACACCAAACTGAGACACTACCGGACTGTCGGTGGTGTCCTAGATGTGTGTCGGTGGGTCAAAACCATCCCTTGGCCCCCAGCGCCCACCCCCTGCCAGGTAACCCTCGCGCCCGACACCTGACGCCCGCACTTCGCTCTTGACATCCGGCCTGAATTATGGTAGCCTATGCGAATGGTCCAGTGGGGAAACAGGCCGGGGAGTAGGGGAAGGGGTTCAGAAAAGGGCAGGGCGCCAGAGAAAATGCGCAGGAAACCGAAAAAAGATACTAAATCGTGGGAACGAACCTAAGAATGTATTTAAAGCAAAGGAGTTAGCGTTTTTAGGAGCAAAAAACGAACTGGTTTTTCAATGCCCAAAAACCCAATCAAAGCGAAAAATAGGTGCAAATAAGTACGATTCGGAGACCGGAAACTGGAAAATGGAAGCTGGCAACGCACATTTAGGACGCTACCGGACTGTCCGGGACAGTTCAAGTAACGGAACAGTTCCCAGGAGTGCTGTCTGCGGCAAAACTTCGCCGTGCTGGATCAACTGCGAAGTGGTCCGGGAAACAGACTAAAATCTCCCAAGGGCTCCTGTGCGCATTGCGGGTGCTGGGCGCAAGCATCGGATGTCGTGATTCACTGCTGGAGGATTCCACTTCGGCCCGGGAGGCCGCAGGCACCAAGACGCGCTGTCTGCGCCGCCCCGCATTTGTTGCAGGTTGGATTACTTTCATCCATCGCCAGCAGGCTCTTGTCGCCGGCGACCAGCCTCCTCGCGGTGTTTATAAGTTCCTGCGCATTTATCGGGGGTTGCTCCACTTCCAGTTCCGAATTTCCGGCAGGTCCTGGCCGTTTTTGTCGATGTATTGCTTGTGCTCGATCAGCTTGTCCTTCAGCTGCTGCTTCAGGTAGATGCCCTTTTCGCCGGTCTGCGGCAGGCGGTCGATGGTATCCATCACGAGGTGGAAGCGGTCCAAATCGTTCAGCACCGTCATGTCGAAGGGCGTGGTGATGGTGCCCTCTTCCTTATAGCCGCGGACGTGGATGTTATCGTGGTTGGTGCGGCGGTAGGTCAGCCGGTGGATCATCCACGGGTAGCCGTGGAAGGCGAAGATGACCGGCTTGTCCTTGGTGAAGAGCTCGTCGAAATCCATGTCGCTCAATCCGTGCGGGTGCTCGGTTTGCGGCTGAAGCTTCATGAGGTCGACGACGTTGACTACCCGGATTTTCAGCTCGGGCAGATGCTCACGCATCAAGGAGACGGCGGCGAGCGTCTCCAGCGTGGGCACGTCACCGCAGCAGGCCATGACCACGTCGGGTGCAACGCCCTGATCATTGCTAGCCCACTGCCAGATGCTGATGCCCTCGGTGCAGTGCTTGATGGCAGCGTCCATCGTCAGCCACTGCGGGGCCGGGTGTTTGCCCGCGATCACGAGATTGACGTAATGGCGGCTGCGCAGGCAGTGGTCCATCACCGAGAGCAAGCAGTTGGCATCCGGGGGAAGGTAAACGCGCACGATCCCAGCCTTCTTGTTCGCGACGTGGTCGATGAAACCGGGATCCTGGTGGCTGAAGCCGTTGTGATCCTGGCGCCAGACATGCGAGGACAGCAGGTAGTTTAACGAGGAGATCTTTCGCCGCCACGGCAGTTGCGATGTGACCTTCAGCCACTTGGCGTGCTGGTTGAACATCGAATCGATGATGTGGATGAACGCCTCGTAGCAATTGAAGAGCCCATGCCGCCCGGTGAGCAGGTAGCCCTCGAGCCAGCCCTCGCATTGGTGCTCGCTGAGCATTTCCATCACACGCCCCGTGGGGGCGAGAAACTCGTCGTTCGGCACGGTCGCGGCGTCCCACTGGCGTTCGGTCACTTCAAAGAGGGCTTCCAAGCCGTTGGAGAGCGTCTCATCAGGGCCAAAGACCCGGAAATTCCGCTGCTCGTTGTTTAGCTTCACCACATCGCGCAGGAAACGCCCAAGCACATGCGTGTCGCCGATGCCGGGCGCCCCCGGTGAGGGCACGGCCTGCGCGTAGTCGCGGAAATCCGGCATCCGCAGTTCGCGCAGCAGCATGCCGCCGTTGGCGTGGGGATTTGCGCCCATGCGTCGTTCCCCCTTGGGCGCAAGTTCGGCCAGTTCCGGTTTCAGGCGGCCCTGCTCATCGAAGAGTTCCTCCGGCTGGTAGCTCCTCAGCCAGTCTTCCAACTGCTTGAGGTGTTCGGGATGGGTGGCCGGGTCGGAGAGCGGCACCTGGTGCGAACGGAAGGTGCCTTCAACTTGCAGACCATCGACAACCTTCGGCCCCGTCCAGCCCTTGGGTGTCTTCAGGACGATCATGGGCCAACGTGGCCGAGTGGCGTCGTTCTTGTTCCGTGCATTGCGTTGGATTCGCCGAATGCCCTCGATGGCCTTGTCCAAAGTGCTCGCCATGAGTTGATGCATCTCTTCCGGCTCATCACCTTCCACAAAGTGGGGCGTCCAGCCGCAGCCGCGTAGAAATTGCTCCAATTCCTTGTGCTCGATGCGGGCCAGCACGGTCGGGTTGCTGATCTTGTACCCATTTAGGTGCAGGATCGGCAGCACGGCGCCGTCGGTAATGGGGTTGAGAAACTTGTTGGACTGCCACGCCGTGGCCAGCGGTCCTGTTTCCGCCTCACCATCGCCCACGACGCAGGCGACGACGAGATTGGGATTGTCGAACACCGCCCCGAAAGAATGGCTGAGCGAATAGCCCAGCTCGCCGCCCTCGTGGATCGAGCCCGGACACTCCGGCGATGCGTGGCTGGGAATCCCTCCGGGAAACGAAAACTGAATAAAGAGCTTCCGCAGCCCGGCCTCATCCTGGCTGATATTGGGATAGATCTCGCTGTAAGTGCCCTCGAGATAAGTGTTGCCCACGACGGCCGGGCCGCCGTGACCGGGGCCGGAGACGTAGATCATGTCGAGGTCGTATTTCTTGATGACCCGGTTCAAGTGCACGTAAATGAAGTTCTGCCCCGGGGTCGTGCCCCAATGTCCCAGCAGCATGTGCTTCACATCTGCGAGCGTCAGCGGCCGCTTCAGCAGCGGATTGTCGTAGAGATAAATCTGGCCGACCGAGAGGTAGTTCGCGGCGCGCCAATAAGCGTTCATCTTTCGCAATAGATCGGGCGACAAAGGCTCATTTGTTATGTTCGCTTTGTTTTTTCCCATGAGTTCACTCCTTCTGTCTATCGTTTGACTTTAACGGTGCCAAAGGCGTCCGCCAAAATAATGACATGCCGCTACTCACCGGTCCTCCATCAGCTCCTTCAGTTTGGCCAGTTCCTTACTTACGCATGATATGTTCCTTTGTGAGTGGTGTTCTTTAATGCGGCTAGCTTTACAGTATAACAACTATTTAGGTGACAGACTTCCGGACGGGCGCCGAGCGCATCAAGCAGTCGCCATCCACCGATCCCGTGAAGCAGCTCCTGGGAAACATTGCTTGCCTTCACGGTTCAAGGCTCCTTTTTTCAGTCAGGACCGAGAACGCGCGCATCTGCTTCTTGACCGGGTGGCAAAACAGAGCGAGCTCGTCCAGAGTATGCAGCCTCCGTATATTAGATGTCTCAATTAGAAAACAGATTGAGGTTTTGGAAGGGTGGGAATAATCACGGGCCGGAGGGACCGTTCATGTTATATTCCGTCTTGAGTCACTAAGCGGCGCCAAATGAGCTGGACATGTAAGGGTGGCGGGTCTTTGCAAAACTGAACCTCTTGCATGGCAGAAATGAGAGACTATAAGGAAATGGCAGACACAGGTGAAAGACGAGAGATCACTGCGCTCGCGAATGCAAAGGAAGCGGAAACCGTTCAGGAGTCTCAGAAGCTGGTTTCGAAGACGAAACAGCTCTCCGCAAGCAGGGGCGAGAAACGCCTGTTGCGAAGCGTCAGAACACTGAAGGGTCGATCGCGCAAACGAAAAGTGTGATGCCCAGTTTCATCGAGCGACGGTGAAGAATCCCGCCCGACTAAAGTGAGGCGTTTTGGCCAAGACGCCCCACCCGAATGTTGGCGAGTTTCATCTAATAAGTAGCCACTGCTCGGCACTCAGTGGTGGCGCTCCGGGGAGGTGTTTATGGCGAAACGTAAATTGCGGAACGAGGACGTTCCTATCGATGAACTTGAAAGCGATGTGAAGCAAGGAGGCTCTGATAGCGCCGGGCAATCGGGCGATGACCAGGGGCTTTCGCAAATAGCTGAGGCTGACGAGGAGAGCGTTGAAGAACTCGCCGAGGCGGATCAGGCATATGAGGCCGAGGTGGTGGAGGGTGTCGAGGATGCGGACGACCACCCTGAAAAGCCCGTACGTACGCGTGAGGACATGGGCCGGTAGCTGACCTTCCGCCGGGGCGAGTCGCCGGACTCCAACAGCGCCCTCGACGAGCGGCCATTGATCGTCGGGATGCGTAGGTTAGGCGGTTTCATGGATGACTGCTTCGTCATTCTCTAATCCAAGCGAAGCTAGTTTCGCGCACGTGGACTTGTAATCCGTGTGAAGAATACTTCGAATCCCCAAACCTTCCGCAATTTGGACGAACATCGGGGTGTTTTCGATATAGACGACCTGCCGGACTGGCGCCTGGGCGATGTCCAGCGCCAGCCGAAAGATGTCCGGGTCGGGCTTGCGAACGTGGACGAAGCAGGAGGAAATAAAAGAATCCACAAACCCGTCCAGCTTGAACTTGCGAATCCGATACGCATTCAGTTCGCGCCCTTCATTGCTGACCACGACGATCTTCAGCCCATGCCGGAGCTTGAGCTGAGCGGCCAGCTCGATCATCTTGAGGTAAGGTTTCGATTGCGCGAACATGAAGCGCCGAAACTGTGCACGGGTGAACGGCCGCTTTTGATAGAAGACCACCCGGCCTAAATACTCCTCCAGCGTGAGCTTTCCCTCCTCGTAGGTGTCGAAGGTCAGGTGATGCCGATCCTCCATCTCGGCCAAGTCCAGCTTGAAGTTCGTCGCCGCCCGTTTGCGGGCATGATGATCCCACCCGTTGGTGAGCAGGACACCGCCGACATCCAGAAATACGCAGGTGATTGCAGTCGCCTTCTTCATTTTCTTTCCTTCCGTCGACTGGATCATCGCTGCCACAGGATTCCTGCGTCTTCCAGTGGGATCGCAACCCCCTCGCAGTGCGGTACCACTCGCGCCGTATAGTCCGCCGGCGGGCGGGCCGCAGACACAGCCGCGCTGTAAATGTAGAGGCCCGAGGCCGCGGCCGGGTGGCGAACGCCCTTCATCTCCTGCCGCACCGGAGCGCCGCCGTTGATTCCGTCGGCGCACAGCTCGACTCGCACGAGGTTCGGATCGAGGTCATTGAGATACACCTCAACCTCGAAGATGTGCTGGGCCGCATTAGCCTGCACCTTCACGTTGCCAAAGCACAGCGTGGCCCATTTCTCCTTCAGCGTAAGTTCCCAATTGACCATGTTCCTGCCCACGGCGCCTTTATTGGCCGCGCGCTGGAGATAGGTTGCCGCAGCCGGAAGGTAGTGGTGCTCGGTGTATTCGCCCACCGCGCGGCTGGCGGAAAAGCGCGGTGTCAAGCTGGCCATGCTTTCCCGCATGCGCTTGACCCAGGCGGTGGGAATGCCGCTCGCGTCTCGGGCATAAAACTCCGGAATCACTTCCCGCTCGAGCAGGCCGTACAGCGCGTCGGCTTCGACAGCGTCCCAAGCGGGATCGTCGCCATGCTCCCGGCCGTCCCCCAACGCCCAGCCGACTTCCGGCGTGTAGGCCTCCGCCCACCAGCCGTCCAATTCCGAGAGATTGATGCCTCCATTAACCAGCACCTTCATGCCGCTCGTCCCGCATGCTTCCCAAGGCCGCCGCGGCGTATTGATCCACACGTCCACACCCTGCACCAGTTGCTCGGTCAAGAGCATGTCATAGTCACTGAGGAAGATCACATGAGGACGCGCCTCGGGCTGCCAGATGAAATGCATCCAATCCCGAATCAAGGCCTGTCCAGCCTGGTCCGCAGGATGTGCCTTGCCGGCGATGATGAGTTGCACCGGGCGCTGTGGATTGCTTAACAGACGAAGCAGCCGCTGCGGGTCATGGAGCAGCAAGTTCGGCCTTTTGTAGGTCGCAAAGCGGCGTGCAAAGCCCAGCGTAAGGGCGTTGGGATCAAACAGATGCTTTGCGGCTTCGACCTCCTCGGTCGGCGCGTGTCTTGTCTCCATGTCAAGCGTCAATCGTTGGCGAACATACTCCACAAAAGACTTGGTGGCCTCGGTCCGAAATTGCCAAAGCTTAGCGTCGGAAATCTGGCGAATGTCCTGATCCAGGCCTTTCGTCGTCCCCAGCCAGCGACCTTTTCCACACGCTTCTGTCCAAAGGTCATCAGCTAGAGCCGAGTCCCAGGTGGGCATGTGGACTCCGTTGGTCACGTGTCCGATGGGGATTTCGTCCTCCGGCCAGCGCGGAAACAGAGGCAGAAAGAGGCGCCGGCTCACTTTCCCGTGCAAGCGGCTTACACCATTCACTGCGCCGCTCCCGCGGATGGCTAGATTCGCCATGTTAAAAGGCTCCGACGAGTCGGCCGGATTCTGGCGGCCCAGAGCCAGGAAATCGTGAAACGCAATGCCGAGCTCCTTTTCGACGTACCCCCTAAGGTGTTCCTCGACAAGGCCGGGAGGGAAAAGGTCAAAGCCAGCAGCCACGGCCGTGTGGGTGGTGAAGAGATTACCCGCTCGGGTAACCGCCAGTGCAACTTCGAAGGGCTGCCCGGTTTCTTGCATGAAGTTGCGGGCACGTTCCAGGACGGCGAACGCCGCGTGCCCTTCATTCAGGTGGCAGACCTCGGGTTGGATCCCGAGCGCGCGGAGCAACCGCCATCCGCCGATCCCGAGGACCAGTTCCTGCTCGAGGCGCAAATCCAGCCCGCCCCCGTAGAGTTCGCTGGTAATCCCCCGATCAATAGGGAGGTTCGCCGCATCATTGCTGTCCAGTAAGTAGAGCTTTACCCTGCCCACCAGGACCTGCCAGGCGCGCAGCCAGACCGAGTATCCCGGCAATGCGATCTCCAACCGTAACCACTCCCCGTTGGGTTGGCGCAATGGCGCGATCGGCAATTGTCCAGGATCGTTATACGGGAAGAGGGCCTGCTGCGAGCCGTCCTTGTCGATCTCCTGGCGAAAATAGCCCTGCTGGTAGAGCAGGCCTACGCCGACCACCGGCACACCCAGATCGCTGGCGGCTTTAAGTTGATCGCCGGCCACATTACCAAGCCCGCCCGAGTATATGGGCAAAGCTTCGCTCAACATGAATTCCATGCTGAAATACGCGGCGCAGGTCAGGGGGCTCTGCGCATGATTCTGCTGAAACCACGCGGGCGACTCCAGCACTTTCCGCCGGACCTGCACCCAGCCATCAAGGTCTTTGCGAAAAGTGGGGTCGGCCAACATGCGCTTGAGCCGGTCGCGCGAGACCGTTTGGAGGACGAGCCAGGGGTTACGCGTTATCTCCCACAGTTTGGGATCAAGCTGCCACCACACTTCGTCAGTGGCATGATTCCATGACCAGCGCAGATTCAGGGCCAGCTCGGCCAGGGAATCAAACCCCTCGATTTCCCTCGGTAACAGACCGTATGTGGGATTGATGAAGCCGGTTTGTTCGCTCATGATTTCTCCTTTGGTTCCGGCGCTGCCGCCAGCGTATCGCCGACGATCGCCTGCGCCCCCTCCAGGAGGCGGCTCACTTGAAAGCCACCAGCACCTCGTAAGGCTTGCGGCCAAGCTTCGCGGTGACCCGATCAATCATCTTGCTACTCACCGATGAACCGCAGCGAATCCACAGGGGCGAGGGGTTTCTCCAAGCAGCCCACAGCGCCCATCAGAATGACCTCCAGGTCATCCCCTCGGGGTAGCAGATCTTCGGCAGGCGTGCCGAAGATCAATACCCGACCCCAGCAACTCAGCACTCCAGCGATCTAATGCGCCTACGGTTCTGTCAGCAGCGTGAAGCCCCCAGTAGTCATTATACCCGACAACTGTTTCGTTCGGGACGTAGTCACTGCGCCACCTCAGTGACCAAACCTGTAGGTAAAGCTGACGCTCGCGTACGAAGGTATGCGTACTCCAACGACCTCCGCGATTGGGTTCTCGGGAACCGGCAAAGGACCTACGTACCCAGGTTGATAGTTCGACGCGAAGTTTTCCGTGGTTTGCCCGGTGTAGCCGCTGGCAATCATCATGTTGTGGCCGACGCTGATCCTCCCCTCAAGGAATGGTCGCGCCAGCGCCAGCCGGAACTCCTTGTGCGGCACCCCCAGGCAGTAGGACGTCAGGTCTTTGGGGTCGCTTTTATCGCATCCATTCCCAACCACCTTCCTTCCCACGTACTCAAATTCGCCTTTTGCCTGCAAATGGAAGGGCAGCTTTTGATACGTCCAGGAAAGGTCGCCGATCAATCTCGGAGCCTCCGGCGCCACCTGCCCCGGGCGGTCATTCTATGTGGGGATGAGCGTCCCGTTCTGAGCCCGGCCCGACCCATGCCGCGCCTCGTGCGTCAGTGTCAACCAAAGTGATAGGTGAAGTACACGCTGGCATACGAAGGAATGCGAACGCCCACCACCTCATTGACCGGGTTGGCGGGAACCAATTTTGTTACTGGGTCGACTCCCACGGCTCCGGGCGCAGGGCGCCGGGGTGGTTACCGGAAAGATTTGTCATGCTCACAAGAATTGGATGTTTACCATATTAAGAACCGCAGGCTTTGAACGGCACAAAGTCTGCGCTCATAGCGTTCAAACCCCCATGGAGATTGATGCGGACGAACATGCGACGATTCGTAGGTGGAATCAACGATGGAAAGGAGTTACTTCTATCTTGATTCGCGCCTGAAACGGTTCGACGGGGTGGAAAACGCCTGTGAATGCCGGCGCGGCTGTTGGCGTTATTTGCGAGACATAGGCGTAGTCAATGTCGTGATCGCGGCAGTTAAGGAGATTCAAGAATTCGAACGAAACGCGAAATGTGTTGTTAATTTTACGACCGACCTCTGCATTGAGCAACGTCGTCGTCTTTGAGCGATAAATCGCGTCAGACGTCAAATAGCGCGGGCCAAAGTCGCGCAGGCACAAACTCGCCGAAAAGCCTTTGAGATCGTGCAGTGTGATGCCCGATGAAATCACCAACCCAACCGCTTCGGGCACCCACCTGCCACCCGGACCTTGCTCAAAATTGCCGCCCCCGATCCACACCAGCCCATAGCAATCCGAGTTTGCTGCGCAAAGCTGGCCATTCCCGGTGATGTACGTCGCATCAGCGGGGTCTAATTCAGTAAAACGGGCGCGGGAGTCCGCCATGTCAAAATCAAAAGCCAAATGCTGCCGTGGCGTGTAGAAGTTCGCCCATTCAACGCCATAGCGGTTGCTCGACTGTTCTGAGGGAACCGTGCCTCCGGTGTCGCCATCCTGCTCCAGTTCGGAATTACTGTGGAGATACCAGAGCGAAAGGGTGCTTTGCAGATGTGGGACGGCCAGAGTGCGCACGCCGGCTTCCGCACCTTTGGTTTGGATCAGAAGGGGAATTTTTGCGCAGGGCGTATTGGGGTAAGGATAGTCCGGCGAAACCGGTTCATAGTTTTGCGTTGCGCCACGCACGTCGTTGCTGTGGAAACTGAATCCGCCCTGTGCGTAGAGCTCCGTATTGGACCACGGGCCGAAAATCAAACCTGCTTTGGGGCTGGGCAGGAACTTGGTGACCGAGCCGGAATTGCGGGGGTCGGAAAAGCTGGTGAGGACACCTTTGTCCTCGTCGCCGCGCAGGGCCAGGACCGAGCGGAATTTGTTCGCCCACTGGATTTTATTTTCCACATAGAAACTTCCTAGCGTGTCCGTAAATTTATTCACATCCGTGTCCGCGGGCAAAAAACCGTTGGGCTCGCTGGGATAGGGGGCGAGAACATCTTCCTTGTCCACGCGCACGCGATTTTCCGACCGGTAAAGGCCGTTGCTGATCCAATCGTTGCGGAGCTGCACGCCGAACGTGGTTTCCGCCTTGCGGCCCCACCATTGGCTGAAAATCGTGTGGCTTGCGTCGAATCCACCCACCCAGCGCGTGTCGTGTTGTTCGAACTGGTCGCCCTTAATGGGGTCATACAGGTAGTAAGTGAAGTCGGAGAATAAATCCATATCATAATAAAACCCGTAGGCCGTCACGTTCGTCACGGAATTTGCGCCGGTGTGATGCCAATTACCCTGCAAACTATAACGCCCGGAATTGCCACCGTCCGCCGGGTTCAGGGTGCCGAAGAAACCCACGAGGGGCACGGCGTTTTCGGCGATTTGATCGCTGGAGTGCCATGTTCCTTCGTAACCGCGGCCGGTGATGCTGAAACCATTGGCGTCTCCGCCCCAGCTGTAGATTACAAGGCCATTGAATTTGTTATATTTATCCGGACGGTTCCAGGGGCCGTCATCGTGATACACTTCCCCGCCCTCCAGCAAATTGCCCGAGCCAAGCTTTTGCGATGCGCCGAAAGCGAACCGGCCATAGCCAAGCATGCCGCCTTCAAAATTGAAGAAGTCCTCGGGCAGCATCTTGAAAAACTCCAGATCGGCATTTCCAGCCGAGCCATAGTTGCCGACATCAGCGGTATAAGGACCTTTCTGGAAATTCACCCGCTGCACAAACTCGCCGATGACGGTGTTCATGTCCGAGTACCCTTCGCCGTGCGCGTGTGACGGCAGGTTAAGCGGCATACCGTCGAGGAAAGTGGCGAAATCTGTGCCGTGGTCGAGATTGAAGCCGCGCAAAAAATATTGGTTGGCCTTGCCGCCGCCGGCGTGTTGAGTGATGATCAGACCGGGTATCGTCTCCATAACTTCTCCCGCACGAAGAAGCGGACGATCCTGGATTTCCGGTGCGCCTACCGTTCCCTGGTTGGCGGAAACGGCAATGCCGACAAGGTCATCCGCCCGGCCATTCACGGTTATGGTGCTGCTCACGGCGCTCACAGCCAGAGAGATGCGCAGCGGGGCCGGCGCCTCGGTGGTCCCTATGGTGACGGGCGTTTCTTTGGTTTCAAAACCGGGATTAGATACGACGAGTTGATAATTACCTGGGGAGACTCCAGAAATAACGAAGGAGCCGTTCGCGTCCGACCGTGTCGTCATTTGTGCAGTACCGTTCGCGCTTCGAACCTGTACGGTAGCCCCGGCAATCACAGCGCCAGACGAATCAACGACAGTCCCTGATAGCTGAGGCGGATAAGCCTTATCACTGGTGGCGACCGGCGTCTTCTCCTGCACGGCAACCAAGAGTGGAGTAACCTTAATCGTTTTTGCACCGGAGGTGGCCGTCACCGTGCTCGCTTGCTTTTGCGAGGCCAGTTCGCGAAACTGCAAATCGGCCTCAACCCGCACCTCCACTTCCACTCGGACGGTCACCGTAACCGGACTGAATGCCGGCGCCGTGGCGGTTACGCTAAACTCCCCCGTGCCGACGGAGGGGCAAGAAAAGTATCCTTGTGCGTCGGAAGTGGTTTCGCACACAGTCGAGTTCTTCTTCGCGTTGACTTTGACTTGCACGTGCGCTACCGCAGCCCTCTGGGGGTCAGTGACCAAGCCGGAGATCCCCCCGGCGGGGCCGGCGGCAAGGAGGTTCGCCGTCACCCAGGCGATCAAGCACACGAACTTTGGGGAGGGCAAGGATGGCGATGCGATGGTTTGGTAATGACAAAAGCATCGGAGAATCCTCACGGAGACTTTTACTCCTTTTAGCGATGCCCTGGCTCGACAGAAAGCGTTAGGGGGCACTAATGAATTTCCATCCCGACGGATGGAGATGGGAAGGATAACACGATTTCAAGATTCGTGCTACCACATTAGGGAATTTTATGCGCTGAGGCCAGCCATCTGTCGGCGCTCGCGGGGAAGGGCCCGATTTACGCCCAGTGAACCTTGCGCGGCTTGGGCTTTTTCACGTGGAGAGACAAGCGAAACGCGCCTACTGTGCCAGGCACTCTCCAGGAAAGCGTCGTTTTGAGTGCGACGCGACTCGAATTCCTTTCGCGATAAGAGCGTGTAATTGACTTCCCGCCTGAGTTGCCGCTCAAGCTTCCGCTTGGCTTCCGCCAAAGCTTCGCCACGCGGGGTTCCGATCACCAGCACATCGATGTCGCTGGCAGCGTCCTGCTGGTTTCGCGCGAACGGCCCGTAGAGATAGGCTTCCTCGACGCCCTCGATTGTCTTGATGGACTGTGCAATCAAAGGCACCGCACCAATAGTTTTCGCAACGATGCCACGGACCTCTCTGAATAGGGGATACTCCCTATTGAGCCGAAAATGCTTTTGGCGGCCATTCACTTCCGACCGAAAAACTCCATCGCGCTCTAAACGCCGCAATTCTCGCGATAGGTTGGAGGGGTAAATGCTCAGGCGATCTGCCAAGTCCCGCAAATGGTGGCGCGCGGCGGGGTTGGTAAAGTAATAGGCCAGTAGCCGCTGCCGCGCCTTGGAACGCAGGTCGAGCATACGGTCAAAGTGTACCACAATTGTGGTCACATTGTCCAGCAAGCGTAGTGCGGAGGAGCGCGACGTAAGAGCAGGAGGCCTGCCGCAGGTGCATGACATATTTGTGAAAGCTTTGGGCGGCAGCAGCAGGGCAGGATCGGCTTTGCCCCCCGCGGGGCCTTTTCTTAGCACACTTAGTACGCTCGGAAACGTGCTCCAGACCACGCAATTACCGAAGCGTCACTTCTGTGTCGAACACGCCGCCGCAGGGGACCGGTTGACACGCCGCGAAACGCGTGATACAAGGCTGGCAGACCCTGATTTGGCCGTTGGCTCCGGCGCGGAGCGTCACCTGCATCGAAGTGGGAAGGGGTCAAAGCGGAGGCTGAGCTATGAAAACTGCGTTCGTTCTCATTGTTGTGGTCGGTGCCACTCTCCTGTCGGCTCCTGCACAAGCCAAAGAAGCCATCCAGACGGCGACCATTGTCGCCATGAACTCGGTCCCTTGCGGCGGGCATCTCGCGAAGTCCGGCGAACTGGACTGCCGCGAGTACGTCCTGCGCTCAGGCTCGACCGAGTACCACATCCAACAGAAGACAGGGAAGAAAGCCGACCTTCTGGCCCTTGGCCAGAAAGTCGCCTTCATCATCCACGATCATCGAATGCGCCTTCACGCAACCAATACAAGCGGAAAATCGAAGGACTTCGACTTCGCTTTGGTTTTGATCACAGCGGCCTCGGAGGCGAACCCGCCAAGCGCTCCGCAGCAGTGACTTGATGATGGCGTACCCGGCGGAAGCATGGCTGAGCGGACGTCTATGGATTCGGGACGACGTCTTCTTGTCAGCTACCAGTTCAAACGCAAGGAGAACTGAATCTGGCGGGAATTCTCTGCAGAACTGATGTTCCCAAAGTTCGAAGTCCCAAAGATGAGGCCAGGCCGGTCGAAGTTAGGGTGGTTGGTCAGATTGAAGAAATCGGAGCGAAACACCAGGTTAAGCCGTTCACTCAATCGCGTTTGGCGCTGAAGACTCATGTCCCAAGATGCCAGTCCAGGGCCCGTAATAACGTTGCGGCCTTCGTTGCCGGGGATGCTGAATGCTCCGAGGTTGTCATAGAAAATAGGCGGAGCAACGAACGCATCCGTATTGAACCACCGGGAAGGGATGCGTTGGCCGGCGGGCAAGTTGGGATTGACGATCAAATCGGGTCGGTCAGTGCCGTTTGAGTCGGTGCCACTGAGCGCGGTAGCCAGTATGGCGGTGAGAGGCTGCCCGGATTGAAGGGTGAGGATGTTCGAGAGGTCCCAATGGCCGAACACTCGGGCTGCGGCCCCCCCGCGCATCCACCGGCGGCTGGCACCGAAGGGAAGTTCCCAGTTGCTCGAGAAGACGAAGCGTTGCCGGATGTCGAAATCCGAAAGGCCGCGTTCAGCCTTCAGATCATAGTTGTCCTGAGCCTGATTGGTACCGTTGAGTCCCGAAGCCGTATCAATTGACTTGCCGAAGGTGTACCCACCTACAAAGGAGATACCGTGGGAGAATCGCCGTTCCAGGCGCACGATCAAGGCGTTGTAGTTCGAGTTGACATCCGTCGCCCGAATGAACTGATTCGAGCCAGGTTGCGGATGGTAACCTCTCCTTTCGTCCGGCAGATTCGGGATGCCCTGGTTCTGCAATCCCCGGCGGGGGAGTTTGTGCCCGTCGGATCCGGCGTAGCTCACCGAAAGAACTGTATTGGGCGCTATTTCATGATCGATGGCCAAACTCCATTCGTAGACGTAGCCGTTACGGAGGTTGGGTGGGGAGGAGACGGCCGTTGGCTCCTGGTTGCCAAGCGTGTATGCAAGCTGATAACTAAGCTGTGCTGGCGCGTTGGATTGGCCGCAAGCGCCTGGTCCATCGAACCTGCAGGTGTCGAGTCCGAAGAGGAATTCCGTGATCGGCGCGCTGAGCCGCGTCTCAGAAGCATAGTCGAGTTCACCAAGCGAATTGAAGACCCCAAATCCCCCGCGCAGGGACGTGGTGCGGCGCTTGGTGAGGTCGTAGGCAAAGCCGAAGCGTGGCGCCCATCCTGCCCAATCGGGACGGATCAGTGACGGGGGCAGCCCGGCTTGCTCAGAGGTAATGAACGATAGCCCGTAGTCGCTCTGGAGCGTCTGAATCAGCGGGTTTGCAATCAGCGCAGAAGCCTGTCCCCGGTCGTTCCGGACAATGAACTGCGTGGCGTTGCTAGGGTCGAGAATAGAGGCTCGTCCGTCTGCGTTGGTGGGTGGTGAGTAGAACTCCTCGCGCAGGCCGTAGGTGAGGGTAAAGCGGCGCGTGGCGTGGAATTCATCGGATAAGTAAGCGCCGAAATAGTCCAGACGATCGTTTCCACCCGAGTTGCCCGCCTGGGCATAAGAAAGGAAAGGTCTGCCGAGAAGAAAATCCGAGAATGCAGTGCCGGAAACTGAGCTGGCCCCATCGCTGAAAGAGAAGAGACCCTGCCCAAAATCCTCCACCAGATAAAAGAGGCGGTAACGACGCACGTCCGCGCCGAATTTCCAAATGTGTCGGCCGCTGACCCACGCCACGTTATCGGTGAACTGGAAAGTGTTGTTCTTGCGGATTTGAGGTTGGAAGATGTCGCTATCGCCCATGTCCGCGTAGCCGGGAACGTCAATGGCGGGGATGCCATCGTTGGTGGCCCCTGGAGCGCGGGTGATTCCCAGCGACTCCAGGAATCCGCTGTGAATGTTCTCGGCTTCCTTGGTCCCAAAATAGTAAGTGTAACCGAACCGGAAATCATTGATGAGTGTGGGCCGAAACACGGAAGTAAGCCCGAGTGCGAGGTTCCTCCCCGTGTCGTCCTTGTTGGTGCCGAATCCCGGAGGGGCGGACGGATTTTGTGCGAACGAGTCTGGCACGAATGGAAACAGTTGCTGCCCATTGAACAGGAGAAACCGCCCAAAAAGTTGGTGCTTCGGCGTCAGTTCATGGTCTATTCGCGCCATGAATTGGTCCTGGGTTACGCGATGAAGCCCCACATTGATGTCGTTGTTTTCGAGGGGCGGCGCATTGGGATTGCTCGGCAAAGGAATCCGATCCAGAATAGCGCGGGACACCGGGTCAATTCGCGATGCCGGGATTGTATTCTCCGGAAAAGGCTGGCCCGTAGTGGGGTCAATAATTGGCGGAAAAGGACTGCCCGTCTGTGGATTAATGCCGCTGAAATCTCCCTGGCGGATGGCGGCCGTAGGCAGCAAGGTTGTATTCGTGACGCTCTGGACAATGCGCAAGCCCTCGTAATTGGTGAAGAAGAACGTGCGGTTACGGCGGATTGGCCCACCGAGGCTAGCGCCGAACTGGTTCTGGCGATAAGGGGGGATGGGACTGTTTGGATCGTCGAGGAAATTCTTGGCGTCCAGCGCGCTGTTGCGAAGAAACTCGTAGGCTGTGCCTGAAACGCGATTGGCCCCTGAGCGAGATGCAATATTAACCTGCGCGCCAGAAGTAATGCCTTGGTCGGTCCCGTAAGAGTCCTCCACAACGCGGAACTCCCGAATGGCATCGACGGAAGGGTTCACCGTGAGGCTGTAGGCAAAGGGCTCCATCAGGCTGACGCCGTCGAGTGAAAAGTTGTTCCGCTCGGAGCGTTGTCCGTTCACGGAGAAACCCAACCCCAGCGCTGCGGTGTTGAATTGCTGCGTGGAACTGTTGGGATAGGGAGGAACCGCCCCGGCGGCCAGCAAGGCGAGTTGGGAGAACTGGCGGCCGTTCAAGGGGAGAAGGCTAACGCGCCGATTCTCGATCTCATCCCCGATCGCAGGGGAAGCGGCTTCTACAAGGGGCGGTCGAGTGTCAACTTGGATTTCGACTCGTTGATGCGCGATTTCCAGCCGAAGGTCGACACGCGCTGTCTCTCCAACTCGAAGCGTCAGCCCGCGAACCACCTTGGAGACAAAACCCGTCTTGGCAATTTCCAATTCGTAATTTCCAACGGGTAAGAAAGGAAAGCCGTAAAAGCCGTTCGCGTCCGTCTGAGTCTGCCGAACTTGGCCCGTGGCAGGATTGCGAAGCTCGAGCGCAGCCTCTGGGACTGCCGCTCCGCTCGGGTCAAGGACAATTCCCTCCAAGTGGCTGTTCCATGTTTGTCCGTAAAGGTTGTGGGTCAATGTGGCGACCAGGAATAGGAGAACGACCATGAGGGGGTTGGCGAGTATCCGGCGACACAGCTTTATGGAGTGCGGCAGACTGCTGTCATTCCGAGCGCAGCGAGGAATCTTGCTCTGGTTCTTTCTCCTACCCGCGGCTTTGCTGGACGGGATTGGTCCCCGATCCGGCGCAAGGCGAGATTCCTCGCTGCGCTCGGAATGACACCGCGTTGCTGCGCTGTCCAGCAAATTCACCATCCAGGTTTTCTATCGGGGCAAATGGGAGGAAACAGTTGGCAGGTCTAAGAAAGCGGGAGTTGAATGTTATCCACCTGTCTCGGTGAACGCACACCCACCCCCAGACCGGTTTCCGTCCTGACCTTCTCCCATCCGGACTGTACCGTCGGCCCCGGAGTTTCACCGGATCCTGGGGCTTGCAGGCCTTCTTCGCTCTGTCCGCTGATTGCGCCGGCTTTGTGGGCTATCCTCTTGCTTGCCGGTTCGCTTTCCCGGACGCCCATGCGCTGGATCGAGCGCTTCAGACCACCCCTCGCGGGCTTTACCGCCGATTGGGAATTGGAAAGGCGCGCATTCAAGTCCTTCCCTCACCCTGCCCCGAAGGTCGGGGACTTACCGAACCCATCTTAGCACCGTGGTGGTTATTTCCTCAAGAGACCTAATGTCCACTTGCAAAGACATTTGACAGAGCCTCATATGCCCTTATAATCATCGGTCGTTTCAATTCAGATTCCCGTGCTATTCGACGAACCGAATGATTGATACACCCCACCCGGATTCTCGTCGCCGTGGCGAGCCGTGGGCCGCAGGCTCGGTGCTGGGCTATGCCTCGGCCAACATCTTCGACCGCCTTGGCGTCATTCATGCCGACCCGCTGATCGGGCCCTTTCTCCGCGGCCTGCCCAGTTTGCTTCTGGGCGTCTTTCTGGTTTGGAAGCATCGCACGTTGGACCAACTGTGCCCTGTTTCTTCCCGATATATAGGACGCCGTGCGATTCTTTCTTTCCTCTGCGCGGGCGTTGTCTCGACGGTAGGACTGTTTCTGTATTACTTCGCCATCCGCATCGGGGGCGTCACGGTAACCATCCCTGTGCAGGAAACCTACGTCATTTGGGGAACGCTTGTTGCCTGGTTTTTCCTCCATGAGCGGATTCCCCGCTATGCAGTTTTTGGCGTTTTGTTGATTTTTGTTGGGTTGGTCACGCTTTCGTGGGGGCAATCCCGGGGGCATCCCACATCGCCGCTTTGGTATTGGGCGATCCCCCTTGCTTTCTGCACAGCTCTCACCTACGGGGTTTCCGGAGTCTTATGGCGTGATGGTCAGCTTCGAGGCGCCCACCAATCGACGGCGATCTTCTTGCAGTTTGCCACTAGCGTCTTGGTTGGATTGGTGGGATTGATCGCTTTGGGCCGCGGGCCGGCGCTGCTCGACACCAACTGGCATTCCCTCTTGGCCCTGCTTACCAGCGGGGTCCTTTCCGGCATTCTTGCCATCTACTGCCTGTTTACCGCTTTGCGCCTGATGGCAGTGGCCCGCGTGTACGCTTTCTCCTCGCTCACTCCCTTGGTGGCCACGCTCTTCGCTCACTTCTTCCTTCACGAGTATTTGAACGGGCTGGTCTTCGGAGGTGTCGTGCTGGTTTCAATCGGCGTTATCCTCACTCAAGTCTTTCGACCAACCGAGGAAAGACAAGCCTGAACGATTGCCGATTGAAGATTGGCGATTGTCGATTGCCGATTGAAAACGTAGCGAAGACCCCCGCTGCTCTCTCCAATTGACCATTGTCGATTCTCGATTGCCCGCACGCTTTTCAATCGCCAATCGTCAATCTTCAATCCTACAGCGCCGGCCAGAGTTGGTCCCAAATTTTGAACTCGTGGTGGAAACCGGACTCCTCTGCGCGCGTGAGCTTGCGGCCTGAAGCCACTTCCAGGGTCTCCTGGAAGATTTTGCGACCCACGTCTTCGATGGTCTCCTTGCGCTCCAAAATGGTTCCCGCATCGATATCCAAATCCTCGTAGCTACGGGCGAGCTGGGGATTGGAACCAATCTTCATGACCGGTCCCAGAGCGCAACCGATGCCGGTTCCACGGCCAGTGGTGAACAGTGTCACCTGCGCGCCGCTGAGGAAAAGGGCAGGCGTACAAAGGTGGTCGTATCCCGGCGTGTAAAGAACGTACAGGCCTTTTCGCTCGCCCAACCACTCGCCGTACTCGATCAGGTCTTCAACGATAGAAGTGCCCCCTTTGGCCTTCACCCCGCTGGACTTCAAATAGATATTGTAGAGGCCGCCTTTGATGTTGCCGGGGGAAGGATTGTCGCGAAAATCCTCGTCGAAATTCTTGACATAGGCCTCATAGCGTTTCAGTGCCTGCATCAACTTCTTCCCCACAGCGCGCGTGCGGGCGCGGCGCGCCAAGTCCACCATCGCGGCGCCCTGGAGTTCGGGGATTTCCGGCAGGAAGACGGCTGCCCCAGCCTTCACGAACATGTCGGCAGCGACTCCCACGGCAGGATTAGCAGTCACCCCCGACCAGCGATCCGACCCGCCGCATTCGGTCCCGACGATGAGTTTTGAGATTGGCACTGGTTGGCGCTTGAACTGGTTTGCATAATGAAGCAGCTTCTCGACGATTTCAAGCCCGCGCTCCACCGTCTTGCGACTGCCGCCCAGATGCTGGATCGTCATATTCACGACGCGCTGGTTGTAATCCGGGACGGCGGTTTGGAAGACCGGGGCCGAGCATTCCACGCAGGTCTTCCCGCATCCGAGGTCAATATAAACAGCCGCGCCCAGGTTGGGATGCCGCAGGGTGTTGGCGAGCCACTGGTTCAACATCTGAACCGCC
>Ga0326728_10002541_pt1 | contig 60120 bp, 53 predicted proteins | sample MB3enrmetagenome_FD_207602 | JGI IMG/M metagenome (GOLD analysis project Ga0326728, IMG submission 207602) | Lab enriched peat soil microbial communities from McLean, Ithaca, NY, United States - MB31MN | ecosystem: Environmental > Terrestrial > Soil > Wetlands > Peat | place: USA: New York... | reverse complement strand
ACCGCAGAGGGGAAGACCTCCCGAGAGATCAAGCGCTGCCTGAAGCGCTACGTCGCTCGTGAGCTCTTTCGGTTACCAGAGAGCGCGTCGCAAGGGACTTGACGATCCATAGGAGCGTCACCAGATCTGGCATACGGCAGGTATCTCATGACGCACGTCGTTCACAGTGCTGCAGGAGCATCCAACGCCGGGTCGCCGAGGGCGCCGACAACTGCTTGCGGGGCGCGAGCCTCGTCTCTACTGCGATGCAGCCGACACGCAGGGGTTCGAACATGGCCATTTGCCTTGGTTCGCAAGTACCAATGAAATACAAGTTCTGACCTGGGAAAACGTTGTAACTCCGACAACGGGTGGAGGTAATGAGACTATGTTCGAACCCCTTCTGGCCAGTTGACCAGGGGTTATGCAGCACGAAAGCCTGAGCCTGAGGGAATTTCGGGTGCCGATGGCTCGCCGCAAGGTCAGCGCCGGAAGTGATGAGACTATGTTCGAACCCCGCCGGCACCGGCCACCGAACGCGCAGAGGCAATGGAGTGGGCCACTAAGTTCGCCTTCGCCTGTCGCTGCGCTCTGGAGGTCTGGGAAGTCATGTTCGACCCGCTCGTCTGATCGCAGGAGACTCGCCCAGGCCAGAGCAAGCCTTGCCTTCGGCTGCTGCAGACTGACCGCCCCAGATGTGCCGCTCGGCCAGCCGTACTCTGTTCTTCCTACGCCGATCGGTGTAAGAGAGAACTGTGAACCACGACCCTGAAAGATCCGAGGTTGTCGCGGCAACCAGGGGCGGAGACACCTCGTTGGGCATGGATGACGAGGTTGGAGCGACCATCCGATTGTGGCGGGCCCCGAATCGAATTTGGCCTGCGTTCCCGACCCTGATTGTGGTTCGGGCAGCATCCCGGCTCGGCCGCGGCCGCGCCCAACGCCGGCGCCCTGCAATCGGTGAGGGTGGTGTTGTCAGCGTCTCCCTCGACGGCTCGAAGGTGGGCGTCATCTCGCCCAGGCAGATGAAGGTGTACCAGGTCTCACCCGGGGAACATTCTTTGAGCCTGCGCTTCCTCGGGGGCTTGCGGCGATCGAGGAAGCTTCATGTTCCTCTGTCCGAGGGCGAGGAGAAGCAGTTTGTCTGTTTGCTGAACACGTTCGGGTGGCCCTCCACCCGGCCCGCCACTCCCAACGATGTCGCTGCAATGGAACGCCTGCACTCTGCACCTGTTGACGGCTCGCAGCCCGCCTGAGGCGATTCCGAGGTAGCGCATGATGCCTGCGGGTATCGCTCGGCACGCCGAAACAATCCGAGATGTACCATACTCAGTATGTTCTTTGATTGTGTAACCCCATGAGCGTCCGGCATGCCCTCCTCGCCTTGCTGAGCGAAGGTCCCAAGTACGGCCTTCAGCTCCGCCAGGAGTTCGAGTCCGGGACCGGTGAGATCTGGCCGCTCAACATCGGTCAGGTGTACACCACGTTGCAGCGCCTCGAGCGTGATGGGCTGATCGAGTCCGACGAGCCGGACCGGGAGGGTCCACAGAAGGGCTTCCGCATCACCGAGTCAGGTTCGGCAGAGCTGTCCGCGTGGCTCAGTACTCCACCGGAGATGACTTCACCGCCTCGCGACGAGCTTGTGATCAAGGTGCTTTCCGCGCTGCGGGTTCCTGGGGTCAACGTGCACAACGTCATCCAGATCCACCGGCGCTACCTCGTCGAGCTCATGCAGCAGTGGACGCGTCTCAAAGAGGATGAGGCCGACTTCGATCTCCAGTTCGCCCTCGTCGCCGACGCCGAACTGTTCAGGCTGGATGCCATCGTCCGCTGGCTCGACACGGCCGACGGCCGACTGAAGCGCGCTGCGCTCGAGCCTCATGCCCAGCCCGCGACGCCGCGCCTCGCGCGTCGCTTGGTGATTCGCCGATGAGCTTCCTCGAGCTTCGACGCGTCTCGAAGTCCTATGGCGAGGGAGCGACTGAGGTCCACGCCCTCTCCGATATTGACCTGTCAGTCGAGCGCGGTTCGCTCGTCGCGGTGATGGGCCCCTCCGGCTCGGGAAAGTCGACGCTGCTCACGATCGCCGGCAGCCTCGAGGAGCCGACGAGCGGTGAGGTGCTGATCGACGGCGTCTCGCTTGCCACCATGTCACGCAACGACAAGGCGCGTCTTCGCCGACGCACGATCGGCTACGTCTTCCAGGACTTCAACCTGCTTGCCGGGCTTACCGCGGTGGAGAATGTCTCGCTTCCCCTTGAGCTCGACGGCGTCCAGGCAAAAAAGGCCCATGCAGCGGGGATGGCTGTCCTCGAGGAGCTCGGCCTCGCCGATTGGGCGACGCACTATCCCGACGAGCTCTCCGGCGGTGAGCGCCAACGCGTCGCCATTGGCCGCGCCGTCGTCGGGGAGCGTCACCTGCTCCTCGCCGACGAGCCGTCGGGTGCGCTCGACTCGACGAACGGCGAAGCGGTCATGCGGATGATCCTCGCAGCCTGCAAGCAGGGTGCCGCGGCGGTCGTGGTCACCCACGACGCGCAGCTCGCCTCCTGGGCCGACCGCGTGGTGTTCCTCCGCGACGGTCGCGTGGTCGATCAGACCGTACTACCCCCGAGCGCCGAGACGCTGCTTCAGCCCACACCCTCGCCATGACGCCTGCTTCGCACGCCGCCCTCGAGCTTCGGGGCAGTGGCACTGGATCACTATCTGCTCGCCGCGCCGTGATGCGTTGGGCGTGGCGGCTGTTCCGGCGCGAATGGCGCCAGCAGCTCCTCGTGCTCGCGCTGATCGTCGTCGTAGTCGGCGCGATCTTCGTCGCCTCGGCAGTGGCGACGAACAACCCGACGCCGAAGAACCTGGGTTTCGGGACAGCGAGCGACCTCGCCTCCTATCCGGGGGCCGTTCCACATCTTTCGGCGAAAGTTGCCGCGCTCGAGCACCGCTTCGGGCGCGTTCAGGTCATCGAGAACGAGACCCTCTCGATTCCCGGCTCCGTCGACACCTATCAGCTCCGAGCCGAGAGCTCGCACGGGCCATTCACCGGTCCGATGCTCTCACTCGTTTCGGGACACTACCCGACTGACCCTGGCCAGGTCGCGGTCACAAAGGGTGTTGCGTCGGCGTTCAACTTGCGCATCGGGCAGCTGTGGTCCGGGGGCGGGACACAGCGGCGCGTGGTCGGCATCGTCGAAGACCCGCTGGACACTCTCGACGCGTTCGCCCTCGTCGTTCCCGGGCAGGTTCGGGCCCCGACCGAGGTCGACCTCCTCTTCAACGCGCTGGGGACTCCTTCGATCGGTCCGAAATGGAACGTGGCAAGAGTCGGGGGTTACGCCATCGGCTCGGCGAACCCCGAGACGATCATCCTTTTGGTCACGGTGCTCGGGATGCTTCTTGTCACACTGATCGCCGCTGGAGGTTTCACGGTCTTGGCGCAGCGGCGGCTGCGCGCACTCGGCATGCTCTCTTCGATCGGCGCGACCGAAAAGCAGGTGCGATCGGTCGTCCGGACGAACGGCGCGGTCACTGGGATCGTTGGCACACTGCTCGGCGCGCTGCTCGGCCTCGTCGCGTGGCTCATCTACCGACCATCCCTCGAGAAGAGCTCGTTCCACATCATCGGCACGTTTGCCTTGCCATGGGTTGTGATCGGACCGGCGATGGGTCTCGCCGTCGTCGCGTCGTACATCGCCGCACGACGTCCGGCTCGCACCGTGGCCAAGGTGCCTATCGTCGCGGCGCTCTCTGGCAGACCCCCAGAGCCGCAGAAGGTGCACCGTTCGGCGGTTCCCGGCATCCTGCTTTTCATCCTGTCCTTCGTGTTGCTCGGCTACGCCACGACGAGCAAGGGCGCGTCGCCGCAGGTTCCGTTCCTCGTTGGCGGGCTCGTCGTTCTTGTTGCCGGGGTGATCTTGCTTGCGCCCTTCTTTCTTTCCCTAGCCTCCGGCATCGGTCGGCACGCCCCGATCGCCACGCGCCTCGCCTTGCGTGACCTGGCGCGCTATCGCGCCCGGTCGGGACCAGCGCTCGCCGCCATCAGCATCGCCGTGTTGATTGCGGTGATCACCGCCGTCGCCGCCGCTGTGCGCTACGGCAACGTCCTTGACTACGCCGGACCTAATCTCGCCTCGAACCAGGCTGTCGTTTACGCGCCACTGCCGGGTGGCACGCAGTTGTTTGGCCCAAACGGTTCGAGCACCGCTCCGACGCCACCGCCGATCGCTGCGCAGGACAAGCTCGTCGACCGGATCGCAGAGGCGCTCGGGGCCAATTCGGTAATAGAACTCGAGCAGACGGACGCCGGCCTGCAGCACGCGGCGGCGGGGCGGAACTGGAACGGACCAATTTACGTGGCGACGCCACAACTTTTGGAAGCGCTAGGCATCAAATCCTCGACAATCGATCCGAACGCGGACATCCTCACCATGCGCCCTGGGCTGTCGGGCATCTCGCTGATGCAGCTCACGTGGTCGCCGCCGCAAAAGGGGCAGATCCTGAATGGTCCGAATTCGAGCTCGAATCCCTACGCCTGCCCGAAGACCTCGTGCCTCTGGAATCCGGTAATCCAAGAGATCGGAGCACTGCCCTCGGGAACGTCCGCGCCGAACACCTTGATCACGGAGCATGCCATCCACGCCCTCGGACTTCAAACATCACTCGCTGGTTGGTTCATCAGAGCCGCACATCCGCCGATGGCAGCGCAGATACGAGATGCCCGTCTTCTCGCGTCGACGGTGTCCGGGATGTCGCTCGAGACCAAGAACAGCCTCCCGTCTGGCATGGAGGTCACGGACCTGGCGACGCTCTTCGGGATCCTCCTCGCGCTTGCGATCCTCGCGATGAGCGTCGGTCTCATCCGAAGCGAGACGGCAAGTGATCTGAGAACGCTCGCCGCGACCGGGGCGAGCGGGACGACGAGGCGCACGATCACGGCCGTGACCACCGGTGCGCTCGGGTTCCTCGGCGCGCTTCTCGGGACGCTCGGCGGCTATGTCGGCATGATCGGGTTCATCCGGTCGAATTCGATCAACGGCGGGATCTCGGCCCTCGGCAATGTTCCCACGGCGAATCTGCTGGAGCTTGTTGTCGCGATGCCACTCGCTGCTGCAGTCGGGGCTTGGCTATTGGCGGGCCGCGAACCGGCCGCCATCGCCCATCAGCCGATCGAGTGAACAAGCGGACCGGATTGAACGGCCCGCAAATCCAGGTCTGAGCGGCAACGCACGTCTCCGCAGTCGCGAACTGTTCCAACTTCAAACGCTGGTCCGCGTTCGTCGGGATGGAACTCCCTGCAGTGCCTCACGACACTGGTCCTGCTCGGAACCCTTGGCCAGTTGACAGCCCGCCAAGCACTCCGTAGCTTTACTAGGATCCTAGGTCAGGATCCTAGGTCACTAGACAAGATGGAGAGGGTGACGTGATCGAGTTCTATCTGGACACGAAGTCAGGCGTCGCCCCCTACCTACAGCTCGTCCAGCAGGTTCGACGAGCCCTCAAGCTCGGGCTTATCGGCGAGGGTGACCGACTGCCAACCATTAAAGAGGTCGTCGGTACGGTCGCCATCAACCCCAACACCGTGGCCAAGGCGTACCGGGAGCTTGAGCATGAGGGACTCGTCGCCGCACGCACCGGCGTCGGGACGTTCGTGGTCAAGTCCCTGAGCGATCCGTCACTCGCCGAGCACGGGCGGTTGCGCGTCGGGCTCGAGTCCTGGCTTGCCGAGGCGCGTGCCGCAGGTCTCGACGAAGAAAGCATCGAAGCCCTCTTTCGCGAGCGCTTTCGGGCGTCCTCACCGATAGAAGCTTCATGAGCATCGCCGTTGAGGCCTGCGGCCTCGGGAAGCGTTACCGGCAGCGCTGGGCGCTGTCGGACTGCTCGCTCACCGTCCCGACCGGGCACGTCATCGGCCTCGTCGGACCGAATGGCGCCGGAAAGACGACGCTGCTCCAGCTCGCCGTCGGCCTGCTTGCTCCATCGTCAGGAACGATCCAGGTGTTCGGTCGGCCACCTGCCACCGATGCGGAGACCCTCGGGCGCGTCGGCTTCGTCGCGCAGGACACGCCGAACTACTCCTCGTTGAGCGTCGCCGATCACCTGAGGCTCGGAGCACGCCTGAACCCGAGGTGGGACGGAGATGCTGCCCGACAACGGATCGAGAGGCTCGGCCTCGATCCAGCTCAACACGCGGGGAAGCTATCCGGCGGCCAGCGCGCTCAGCTCGCCCTCACCATGGCCCTCGCCAAGCGCCCGGACCTCCTGATCCTCGACGAGCCGGTGGCGGGTCTCGACCCGCTCGCGAGGCGAGAGTTCCTGCAGGTGCTCATGGAGGACGTCGCGGCACACGAGCTCGGCGTCATGCTCTCGTCGCACCTCGTCGCCGACATCGAGCGCGTCTGTGACTACCTCATCGTCTTGGTTGACTCGCGCGTCCAGCTGTCGGGCGACGTCGACGAGATGCTCGCTTCACACCATCGTTTGATCGGCCCCCGTGACCCCGAAGCACAGCCTCCAGCGTGCCAGGAGGTGATCGATGCCAGTCACACCGAGCGGCAGACAACGCTGATCGTTCGATCCGACGGGCCGGTCCTCGACCCAGCGTGGACGATCGAACCAACGAGCCTCGAAGACCTTGTGCTCGCGTACATGGCGCGTGGCTCCAGGTCGCACGGGAGCGCACGGGCGTCGCAACCCGGGACCGCGACATGACCTGGCTCGCGTGGCGGCAGTTCCGCACGCAGGCAGTGGCGGCGCTGGTGCTGCTCGGCGCCGTCGCCGTCACCTTGGCCGTGACACGTCCTGGCCTCGTGTCGTCCTTCCAAAGCGTGCTGCATTGCAAGGGCGTGCTGGCGTGTGCGTCAGCGAGGCGCGGGTTCTTCGCGAAAGACTCACTGCTGAGGCACCTCGCGAATGCGCTCGCTGTCGCCGTCCCGGCACTCATCGGGGTGTTTTGGGGCGCGCCGCTCATCGCACGGGAGCTCGAGACCGGCTCGTTCCGGCTGGCGTGGACCCAGAGCGTCACACGATCGCGTTGGATGCTCGTGAAGCTCGGACTCGTCGGCACGGCAAGCATGCTGGCAGCAGGGCTGTTCAGCTTGGCCGTGACGTGGTGGTCGAGCATGTACGACCAGCTGCAAGACAGCCCCTTCCAGCAGTACGACATGCGAGGCATCGTGCTGATCGGCTATGCGGCCTTCGCATTCACCCTTGGCGTCACTCTGGGAGCGATTCTTCGCAGGACGCTCCCGGCGATGGCTGCGACATTCCTCGGCTTCTTCGCGGTGCACATCACGTTCAGCACCTGGCTCCGCCAGCGCCTCTTATCTCCGCTGCACGCTACGTCACCGTTTCAATGGACATCGATGGGTTACCAGCTGGGTCCTCCCAACCCCGCTGATTGGGCCCTCGGGACCGAGGTGGTCACCCCAACCGGCCACGCACTCGGACAGCTTGGGCAGGGCGGCTCCATGTTTGAGGGCTTCCAAATCCACGCCGGCACGCTCCTCTTCCAGGGTGTGGGCGCGTGCCGGGTCAAGGTTCCGGCGGAAAGTTTGCGCACCGGCAATATCTCGCAGGCCGTGCAAGACGCGTGCGTGGCGAGCTTCCACCTACGTCAGGTGACTGCCTACCAACCCGCAAGCCGGTACTGGACCTTTCAGTGGGTCGAGCTCGGACTGTTCATCGTCCTCGCGCTCCTCCTCGCGGCCGCCTCGACATGGTGGGTGCGACGACGGCTCCCGTAAGATCCTCCGATTCAGGACCCTCCGAGAGTTTCGTTGAACGCGACGGAGAAGCGATCGAGAAGGGATGAGATTGGCACGACAATCGGGCTCACTTGGGCCTGCCCCGTCGGGAGATCAGCCTGAGAGTTCGAACAAGCCCAACCGCCTTGGTCAGCGACCCGAATGCCGACTCATCCGTTGATCAGGCGGATCTGATTCTGACAACGATTGGTCGGCAGCGGACTCGAACTACTTCCGCCCGACAACGACAGGTAATGCCGCAAGCCCTTCGGTGGGGTACTAGTCGGTCAGAGATGCCGGCACCGCTACGGCGCCCACTTGCTCAGATGCAGCTGACACGCAGGGGTTCGAACATCGCCATTTGCCTTGGTTGGCAAGTGCCATCGAAATACCGCCTCTGACTAGGGAAGACGTTGTGATTCTGACAACGGAGTGGAGGCGAAGGGACTCGAACCCTCGGACCTCCTGACTGCCAGCTATAAGCGCCCGGACAGCGTGCTTACCAGGGAAAACGCAGGTCAGGCGGGAGCGTAAAGGGCAAAATCAGATGGTATGGAGTTGGGGGGTTTGCCTCCTAGGTCTCGGCCACAGGTATCCGTACCCGGATCAGTCGATCCCAGTGGGAACCGTCCAGCACGATGTTGATCCTGTCCGCCTTGATCGCGTCGCGCTCTATATCCACGACCCGCTCGGGGCGCTCGCGGCGTAAGGTCAAAGGCGCTTTCCTAGGCGACTGCCGCCCAGTCCGCTCCTGGACCCTGATCAGTGCCCCTGACTCAAAGGTCAGCGTCACATCTCCAGTCTTATCGGTCCAGGTGACCGGAGGTATCGCGCCAAACGCTCCGATCGCTGGCACGGCCCAGGAACCCTCCCCGAGGGCGCTCAGACACTTTCGCAGAAGGGCCCTGACGGTGCCGGAGTTCACGCTGAACCCTTCGGGAATCCCATTCAAGACGGACCCTGACGGGGCCCCCTTCCACCAGTCACGAATGGCACGGACCAGCGCATCCTCGAGAACCGGGTACGCCTCGAGCTCGACAGGATCATGCGGCTCGACCGTCACGCCGTCCTCCGTGACGTAAGGCCAAACCGTCAGCCCCACCATTTGGTCGTCTGACGACAACGGCTCGTTCTGGCGCCGGATCAGTGCCCAAGATTCGAGCCGAGCGACCACCTCGTCGGGTACCGCGATCCACACGAGCGGAACCCTAGATCGGACGAGCCTGCAGCGAAAGGGCCTCTAGGCCCGCGCCTTCCGCATCCGTATCCGCTCCCTGTCCGACGTCCCGCCCCATATCCCCATTAGGCCCGGGCGCTCGAGAGCGTAGGCCCGGCACTCCGCCAGGACGGGGCACAGCTCACAGATGGCCTTCGGCGTCTCGAGGTCGCCGCCCATGGCCGGGAACCATGTGGCTGTCGCCTGGCCGTGACAGCGTCCTTGTGCCATCCAAGCCGGCCGCCACTGGCTGAAGAACTCCTCGAGGTCCGGGCGCTCGGTCGCCCACGGCAAGGCGGCGGAGCGCTCGAGGACGGCCATCGGAGCCGAAGGCTACCGAGCTGGGGACGTCTCGCGGTGGACCCGTAAAAGTCCTGGTCGCAGATAACGCAGGAGCCGCTAGAACGCCGACCGAGGGGTAATGGTGCCGTCTGAGACGTCGCGCCGTATGGCGCCCAGCTGGTCCAAGCCAGCGATCGTCCGGCTGTAATCCGCGAGCCGGTCCTCGTGCGTCTGGCACCCGACACAGATAGTCCTGCCATCAGTCGTCACGATCCAGTCGTCGAGCTCTTCGGCGGTGACTTCGCTACCACCTGGGTCTCGGCCGCACCGGAGACAAAGCGCTCGCCCGTGCCACTCCATGGCGTCATTCTCGATAGCGCCTACCTCTTCCGGCGTGAGGCACGACTCACACGACACATACGCGGCCGCCTCGTCCACAGTGAGTGCACGTTCCGGCATCTCGCCGATGACCTCCCACGCGCTGTATTCGCTGTCCGTGATAGCAATCTCGCGGCCACATCGCCCGCACTTCGCGGTCTCGTTACTCACTTGATCTTCCCCATCTCTCAGACGTAACGATCGCTGTCATCATCCGGTGATGTGTCCTGCGGGTCGTGGTGCTTCTCCCACACCGCTTGCTTGCTGCGACCGAGGGCCTTGCCGATCTGCGCCCACGTGTGCCCCTCGGCGACGGCCTTCAGGACGAAGTCATCTTCCATCTCGCTAAGCCAGCGCTGAAGAAAACCGATTGCCTCCAGGGTGGGAAGCGGGTCTTCGGCTTCAAAGACGACCGTGAGCGCCTCAGCTGGGTCGCCCTCGTCGTCGTCGTCCACCTGGTTGTATCTGTGCGGTGTCATCATTCTGTCAGGGTACTTGACGCTATGGGCAGCGTCAAGTACCCTGACGGGAGTAACAGAAAGTGCCCCGGCCGGTGCACGATCGCCGGCCGGGGCTGCCAGCACCTACATAGGAGGAACTGACAATGAGTGAACCTACCGTGCCCGCGGGTGTGACCGCGGACACCACGCCTGAACCCAAGGCCAAGACTCGCAAGCCGGGAGCTCCGCTGCAAAGGACGCTAATAGCGCTTGCCCGAGCACCCAAGAACGCGAAGAACGCTGACGAGGAGCGCCAGTACTTGCTGATCGGCTACGCCACGGCGGCCGAGGAGGCGCTCGCCGAGGCCCGACGTCGGCTCAACGATCTCCAGCGCATCATCCGAGACACCGCCCGACGGGATTGGAAAAAAAACCTCGAGCAATGCGCGGCCGGCCTGTGGGACATCGCCGAGCGCGCCGCGAGGGCAGCGGAATGCGAGACAGACCCCGACGAAGCGCGAGACGCCCGAAGCGAGGCCCGTGACGCCCGGGCCGAGGCCGAAAAGCTCACGGCCATCATTCAGCACTTCTCAAAGGCGAGCGAACGCGTGATGGCCCACAGCGAGGAGTACCAGACGGCGCTGCAGGAGGCTCAGGCACTAGCGGGGGACCTGCGCCAAGAGGGGGAGGCCGAGGCGGCCGACGAGCTCGAGAGCGACCTCGAGCGCATCGTCGCTTGGGCCGACGGGCGAGTTAGCTAAATCCCCAAGACCGGGTGGCCCCGCTGCCTTCGGGTGGCGGGGCTGTTCCGCGTAGGTGCGCTACTTCCGCGCCACCGACCCCTTCGTGCCGGCCACGGCCAAGGCGTGGATGTTGCCCGGGCTGAGGGCTGTGCCGATGGTGGCGGCGCCTCGCAGCCATTGCTGAGCCGCCAGGAGCATCTGTTCCGAGGCGGTGTTCAAGGTGTCCGCGCCCGTCTTCAAGCTGTCGGTCGCCGTCTTCTGATCGTCTGCCGCCGTCTTCAGGCTGTCGGCCGTGACGGAGTACTTCTTGGCCGCCGAGGCGATGTCGTTGAGCTGCGCGTGCTGCGCCCCCACCCAGTTGGTCCCCGTCGTACTGGTCCCCATGACGCTCGCGATGGCGCTCGGGGACATCCCGAGGACCTGCGCCCGCTGGGCGAAGTTGGCGGCCGTGACGCCGAGTGCCGCTTGGCTGGCGAACCGGGCACTGATGGTGCGACTGGCCTCGTAGGACTGGATCGCCTTCGAGTAGGCGTTCTGGTTGCCGAGTGAGTAGAGGGCTCCCAGTCCCGTGCCGACGATGGCTCCGGGCACCGCCCCGATCGGGCCGCCGAGGGAGAAGCCGAGCCCCGCCCCGGTCTCCAATCCTCGAAGCGCGTCGGTGGCCGTTCGGACGTGCTGGGCCGAGCGCAGTTTCTTTTTAATCCAAGGGTCCACAAACTGATTCGTGGCCCAGACCGTGGCGGCAGTGAGGCCGAGACGGCCCAGCATGGCCCTGGCGTTGATTGCGCTCGCGACACCCAGATCGGTCACGTCGGTCGCCGCGGTCTCGCCCTCTCCGACAGGCGTTCCGACAGGCGTCAGGCCTGGACCGCGGCCCATCAGCGAGGCCGCTGCCTCTTCCAAGCTACCGGCGGACAGCTTCAGCGCCGCTGCCGCCCCGGTGAGCGCCGTTCCGCTCGTGGCCGCAGAGGTACCGGTCAGCAGGTACTTGCCGATGTTGATCGTGCCCCCGATGAGCTTCTCGCCGACAGAGATGGTCTTCACGATCGCAGCGCCCGCGACAATCGACCCGGCGGCCGCGCCCAGGGCCTCGAGCGCCCACTTGTTCTTGCCGAACCACGAGCCGATCTTGAGCAGCGTGGCCAGGAAGCTGTCGAGGGCGGGCGTCACGTCCTTGCCAATGGCGATGGTGAGGTTCTGAAGTTGGGCCTCGAAGCGGTGCCAGACGACGATGGGCTCGGCGTAGGCGACCGAAAGCTTCTGAGCGTAGGACTTGGCAGTCTCCCCGGCCGGGATCGTCGCGTATCGATTGGCGAGCACTCCCGGCTCGTTCACAAGTTGCATGATGGCCGCACCCGTGCGGCCACCGCCGAACATGGCGCCTATCAGCTCGGCGCTCACCGTCGCCGCAGCCTGCGTGCCCGTCATGCCGGCGTTGAAGCCGAGGCCTTGGAGCTGGGCGGAGGACAGCGACTTGAGACCGGTGATACCCCGGGTCTGAAGGAGCGAGATGAGGCCGGCGTTGGTGTAGCCCAGGGACTTGAGGAAGTCGGCCGCCCCCGACACGCCCGAGTACTTGCCCGAGGCGGCGCCGTAGATGCCGCCGCCGATGAAACTGGCCCCCGTCATCGCCTTGGTCTGCAGGTTGGCGAGGTAGTTCACCAGCGCGGTGAAGCCGCCGGTGCGCAGCAGGCCGCCCATGGTCGTGGCGTTGCCCCCCACGAGCTCGGCCGCCTCGACGGCCTTCTGACTCGGGCTGCCGAGCATCCCGATCGCCGTCTTGAGCCGCGTCGACGCGCTCTGAGCGCTCATGGCGGGCGTCAGCACGTCCAGGGCGGCGCCTATGTCGTTGAGCGACAGGCCGTAGGTCTTCGCCACCGGCAAGAGGCCCGTGCCCATGGCCGCGACCAACTGCGCCGGCGTGATGTCGCCGCGCCCGGCCGCACCGAGGACCCATTCGTTGATGGCCCTGCCGCCGGCTGTCGAGTAGGAGAGCGCCGGTGTCCCGCGCGTGAGCGACAAGCCGTTCGACACAATGGCGCCGTAGAGGCGTGCGACCGTGTCCGGGTCGCCACCAGTGAGCACGGCGAGGTTCCCGGCCTGGGTGACCATCTCCTCCATGGACTGGGTGGTCATCTTGATCTTCGGGTTGGCCGAGGCGATCCGGTACATCATGTCGCCGACGCTGACCGCCGCCATGCCCGTAGCGTCGCTGACGGCGATGGCCATCTTCGTGAAGGCCGGGAGCTGGGACTTGGACACACCGGCGCTGATGGCCAACTGGGTCATCTGCTGCTGGAAGCTCATGTACTTCTTGACGCCCTCGTAGATGACGACGGCGCCCAGCACACTGGCGTACTTGAGGATCTTGGTCGAGGTGGCGACGGCAGAGGTCCATGCCGTCTTCGTCTCTGCTGCGGCGGCTGTCGCCGAGCCGGCCATCTTGGCGTTGGCAGCGCTCACGCCGATGGCGGCTCCCTCGGCGGCGTCCGTGATGGCACCAGAGGCCTCTACGGTGGCGGCAGCCTGAGCCTTGACGGCATCGGCGGCTACGGCCGAGGAGTCGACGACGGTGGCCGAGGATTCCTTGGAGGCGGCCGCGATGGCGTCCTGGCTCGCGTCGGCAAGCTCGGCGGCGCGCGCCTGCTCATCGTTGAAGGCCTGCAGGGCGTCGGTGGCGGCGGCAAGGCCGGCGCGGAAGGCCGGGCCGTTGAGGAGGGTGAGTCTGGCGCCTACGGGCTCGATCAGGTCGGACATCTCACCTCGCTACGAAGTGGCGACCGGCACCGCGGAGACCACCAGCGGAGCTCCGCGGCGCGGGTCGCAGTGGGAAGGGCGCAGGTCGGCCATTAGGACAAGGCATCCGTAGGCTCCCAAGAGAAGAGCCGGCCAGCCTTGGCCGAGCGGACACAGGGCCGCTCTTGCTTTGACGCCCCATTGAGGATCAGCCGAGCTTCTGGCCACCAAAGGAGGTCCCCAGCGCCCAGTTACGGGTCAGTTCGTGGTAGGCCGCATCGCCATCGACCAAAGGCATTCTCCCGATTGCGTCGCTGATGCCAGGCGTTACACCGGGTATCGCTGCGTCCTCCGCTATCTGGGCGGCGGTGCGTGGGGCAGTCTCTGCGAAAAACGGACTGCGATGACGGCCCGTCTCGAGCAGCGCTCGGCCCAAGTCGGTGGTCTCGTTGACCGTAGACGCGGCCTTGGCCGGGGCTGCCGGCGTGCCGATGTGCACCCTCAGCGCTTGTAGCGCCTGGGTGTTCCCGCTAAGGGACTCCCGGACGAGGCGAGCGATCTCGCTCCGCTCTGTCGCGGCCAAGACCCGGCCTGCCGCCTTGGCCCGGCTCTCTGCTTTAGACATGATGACGGTGAGGATGTCGGACACGTCTCTATCGAATTGAGTGGACATTGGTTCCTTTCTAACGGTGACCGGTGAGCGAGCCGAGGGCCTTTTCCACCATCGCGCTCACGGGGCGGAAGACTTCGATGGCGCGGAGCTCGGTCTTGTCGATCGATGGCTGCTGGTATTGCGGGAAGCGGATCCGGGGCGACGCCCTGTGGATCCGTGCGGCTGCCTGGTAGGTGTGCTCGATCAAGGACGCGTGTGCGCGCCAAGCCGTCACTACCCGGCCTAGGGCGGCTTCGAGGTTTGCCATTGACTCGTCGAACTCCTGGCGGAGAGGCCGCTCGGTGGCGCCGAAGTTGTCGGCGAAAGCCTCGGCCGAGGCGCCCCTGAGTTCCTCCTCGAGTGCCTCGGTCGCTGCGCGCTTAGCGCCGATTCCGAGTTCGGCAAAACTGACTTCGTCATTGGCCGCGGCGAGCTGGGCTGCCGTCACGGTTGTGTCACCTCGAACAGCACGAGTTTTTAGATCCTCGGCTGCGAGGCGCGCGAGACGATGGGCCTCGGTCGCGGCTTGCCAGGCGGCTTGTGCCGCGGCGGCGTCGGCCTCAACCTCTTCAACGCTCCTGGTCATTGCGGTTCCTTTCGCGCAATCCGGTCGATCTCGGCCCGCTCGAATCGCAGCTCGCCGCCGGGCGTCCGGAGCGCCCGGAGCGAGCCCCGCTCAGCTCGGCGTTGGACGGCACGCTGCCCAACGCCGAGTCTTTTGGCGGCTTGTGCGCTGCTGTAGGTCACTGCAACTGATGTTGCCGATGGCGAACACTCGTTTGCAAGCGGACGTTCGTCCGATGTTCGCTCGGCGGCACGTTTTGCCATCTGAGCAGCCTGAAAGCGTCTGCCAAGCTCCGCCACTTCCCTGATCTCAATGCGAACATCCGAGGGTGCTTGCAAGCCGTTCACGCGCCAAGAGGCGAGGAAGTCCTGCAAGGCCGGCCCAATGGCGGCACAGGTCGCTGGCGAGAGAAGGACGCCGGCGTGGACTTTCACGGGCTGAACGGCGACTTTTGCGTCGCCCCCGGGGTGCTGCCGTCGGTGCGGCCGAAGGTGACACCCGTTCCCTCGAGGCCCTGATTCCAGTTGGGCATCGCGTATCCGCCACGGTCCTGCGACGGTTCCGGGCCTCCGAGCTCCACGGTGGTGAGGCGCCGCGGTCCCTCCTCTCCCGTGGTCCACGGCACGTGCATGCCAGGGCGGAGGCCTCCGCCGACGCCGGTGCACAGATAGCGGGCCGCATCCGCGATGTGATCCTCGGCCTTGGTGTCGACGTCCTCGACTCGCACCGGGTCGTAGGGCAGGGTCGGCAACGTTCTTACGAGATTCGGGCACGTGCCTTCTACTACGTGGAACTTTGGGCAGGTATTTCCTCGCCATTCGTCACGCTCCCGCAAAGCGGCGTGAAACTGGCAGATGGGGCCCTCTGCGAGGTAGCTGTGCAATGTCTGCCAGCCGCTCAGGCGGTTGTTGTCAGCTGGGATGACGGAATACAGGCCTTCGGCGTAATACATCTCCAAAATCGACGGTGCCGCGGCGTGGACCTGTGCCTGCGTGCTCGGGTCGATGAAGTGGATAACGTTGGTTTCATTGGCCTTGCGCTCGGCGTCGATGATGCGGCGCGCCTGCTCCGAGGGTGACAGTCCCCGTTCGTAAGCCTCGCGGTACGCCCACATCCGGCCGTCTTGGTCGACAGCCGCCCACAGGACGGCCCAGGGCGCGCTCATCCCATAGTCCACGCCTCCGAACTTGCGCCATTCTGCTGGGATGTGGACGTCTTTGCGGGGCCCGACGATGTGGCGAGCCGGGTCCCACTCTTGGAAAACCTGCCCGTGGAAAGCCGAAAAGTCGCCATTTAGCATGGCTTTGCGCCGGGCGGGATCCTCGATCGCCTCGAGCTCTTTCACGTACCGGCGGCCGACGTGCTGAACGTTGTCGTACACGTTCGAGCGGATGAACCGGCGCGTCCGGCCGAACTCGTCTGTCACGACCTTGGCGCCGTCGTCGGTTGCGTCGATGAAGTAGCTCTTCACGAAGCCGTGCGACGGTCCGCCGGGGTTCGCTGTGCATCTGAAGCCGATCACGTTCTCGCCGCCCCCGCCACTGCGAAGGGTCTCTTTCAAGATCGGGAGTGCTGCCGGCACGAGCAAGCCCAACTCGTCGACCAGGAGCAGGCCCCAACTTGTGCCCTGATATTGGCTCGTGTCGCTCAAGGCGTCGACGTAGCCGAGCTTGAGCAACGACCCGTTTGGGAACTTCAACTCAAGCTCTGAGGCGTTCCAGGTGCAGCCGAGGCGCTTGCAGAAGCCCACGCCGGCGAGCTCCTGGACGACAGTGGCCCTCAGCTGCGGGTAGCTGCGGCGGATGAGCAGGGCCCGTAGACCGGGATGCTGTACGCAGTCTCGGACAGCGCCCATGACGAGCGCTACGGTCTTGCCGCCGCCACGTCCGCCAGCGAACGCGACCTCGTCTTCGGTAGCGCTGAGGTACTCGACCTGCCTTGGCGTCGGCCGAAACTTCAAGATGGCAAAAGGGTTGACGCCTTGCGGATCGATGCTGTCGGCGACCATCCTTCCAACACGGGGCATTTAGTCCTCCTCTGCAGGGCCGCGGCGCAAGGCCGCTACAAAAGTGGCTTTGAAGACCTCGATCTGTTCGCCGGCTCCGATGGCTGCCAGGGCTTCGGCGATGGCGCCGGGCAGTTCCGGCACGAGCTGTGCCAACAGGCCTTCGTTGAGGTTGGTCAGCGACGAGAGATTCCTCAACTCGGCCATCGAGCGAGGATCGAGACCAAGGCTTGCCCTTTGCGCCGCCGCCTCGCGCCGAGAGCTGTTGGCCGCCTCGACGAGTCGCGCATTGAGCTTCGCAATGTTCGCCTGCTGGATGTAGGTCTCGATGGCGACGGTCAGGAGCTCGGCCTGCGCCCGGGCCATGGCGTACTCGGATATGGCGAAGACGTTGCTGTCATCATCGAGCCAGGGCGCAAGCTCGAGCACCTCTCGGACGATGACAGCAGCACGCTCAGAGATGCGCTTGGCGGAATAACCACCATGGCGGACAGACAGCTCGCCAAACCGGTTGCCGACGGCGAACGGCGGCCACGAATACCCGCGTGCTGGTCCGCCGACACGTTCTAGCTGGACGGTTGGAGGGCCCACACCATCTGATTGCCGATTATCTGCGTCTACGACGGGCGCCGATTGCACGTCTGACCTGGACTTACTTGGCTCCGTCACTTGATCACCTCTATGGAGTGGATAACTTCACGCAAATCGGGAGCGGAGTCGACCAAGTTGTTGTTGTTGGCGGGGTGCCTGAGGGGCGCTTGTTGGTCCTCGCGTGCGCATCGCGGTTGTGGACCTGGCATCGAGGCAGACCCGTCCGCGGCCAACCGCTTCGTACAGGCGTTACAGAGCCGGCTCCAGTTCCGCGTTGTGATACCACACCCCGTGCAGACGACGGTCGTGAGGCGCTGAGGCGGCCGGGTCATCATTCCCCTTCCTCTGCGTCCCAGCGTTCGAGGTCCTCGTCGGTCGGTCCGGGGTCAAATGCCAGTTGACCTGCGCTTTCGTCCATCTCTGCACCCCTCGACACCCCATATCCGGTAACTTTCTGCTCCGCGCGTGTACGTGGAGAGTTATGGGACGAGGGGTGCTGAGGGGTGCATTGTCCCTGTTCGGAGGCGATTTCTGTCAGAATCCCGATGCCGCGGGCGAAGCTTGTCCGTCCTCGATCGATCTCGACCCCGTGAGCCTCCAGAGAGTCGACGAAGTCCTGACTCCGACCCACGGCGCACCCGTTAGTGGCTGCCCAACCTCGCCACGCAGCATGAAGGACCTGGATCGGAGACCGACCTCGAATCTCGATGGTGCACTCGTCCAGGAACCGAGCGACCACGTCCTCGTGCTGCCGGTAGTCGAAGGTGGCCTGACGAACCTGTTCGGCCTCGTGCAGGCCGTGCCGGTAGTAGTCCACCGCGCCCTTCACGAGCCAGGCGAGGACGGCCTGACCGTGCAGCTCGGCGAGCAGCTTCCCGAAGTCGGGGATCCGGTCCTCGGGTGGGATCGTGACGGCGAACGGCACGACCCGGAGCCGGCGCCAGATCGCCTCGTCCGTCCCGCGCACGCGGGGCAGGTGGTTGGTCACCAGGACGACGGTGTGCACGGGTGTGAAGTCGAAGCGCTGACCGTACAGGAAGCGGGCTGAGATCCGGTCGCCCCCGGTGATCGACTTCACCAGCCCTTCGGCCAGCACCGCCCTTTTCTCGAGCTCGAGGCTGACGACGAGCCGCCGGCCCCGCAACATGGCGAGACGTTCCGGGTGTTGCTCGTGTCGCTGCTCGACGAGAAGGCCTTCGGGGGCGATGGCCGCGTGCTCCCGGAGCACTTCGGTCACCGCGGTGATGAAGGTGCTCTTCCCGTTCGCCCCCGTTCCGTAGAAGTCGGGCAACAGGTGCTCACCGACCTCGCCCGTGATGGCGTAGCCCATGAGCGTCTGGACGTAGGAGATCGTCTCGCTGTTGTTGTTGAAGACCGTCTTCAGGTACTGCTCCCACATCTCCGAACGTGCCTCGGGGTCGTAGTCCAGGGCGACGCCGCGCGTGATGAGCTGGTCGGCGGCGGCCGGTGACAACTCGCCGGTGCGGAGGTTGACCGTCCCGTTAAGGCAAGCAAGCAAGTGTGGGGCCCGGTCCAGTTGCTCCACGGCGACGACGAGTGACCGATCCGTTCGCGCGATGGCGAGCAGACCGTCCCGTCGCCCCGACTGGGTGGAAGCGTCGTAGTGCCGGCTCCGGGCCTTGAACTCCGAGTCGGACTTGGCCTCGCCCACCCATGAGCGGAGACCTGCGATCGTCTCGGTGGCGAGCTGCTGGGCGAGCTCGAGCCGGTCCTCCTCCCACCAGCTGCCATTCCAGACGAACCATCGACCCATCTCCGGCGACCATCTGACTTTGTGCCCGTGCTCTTGCAGAAACCGGGCGGCGTTGAGGTGATCCCCGGCCTCGTCGATCTCCTCGACACGACCGGACTTGGCGATGGAGACGACGCCCGAGCCGTTTTGCGAGCGCTGCGCGTCGCGAGCAGCCTCGGCCTTGCGGGCGACGTCCGCCATCTCGCGGTCGGCCCAGGTGGTCATAGCGCACCGCTCCGTGTCCGGCAGACGATCTCGTCCACGACCCGGCAGACGACCTCGTGCGGCAAGCGGCCGGCCGAATAGCCTTCGGCACTTCGCACGAGGCCGGCGACAGAGAAGCCGCGCAACGCCAATGCGCGCAACGCGCTCCCGAGCTCTTCGGGCAACAATGGCGGTAGGCGTGATGCTCCCGGCGCGAACGCACCGAGGGCCGGTCCCCGATAGAGGGCCTCAAGGTTGTTCGCTCTGCGCTGGTCGCGAAGACGGGCGAGATCGGCGAGCTGGCGGAGATCTGCCTCTGAAAGATCGAAGAGGGCGGTCACGAGTCCTCCCTCAGCAGCTCGGCCGTCAGCCACAACGGCATCGTGGCGAACGACTCGCCAGGGTCACTGACACCGCGCCGCTTGTGGACCACGATGTATCGCGGTAGCGCGGCGTTCAGTGCCTCGGACTTGGCTTCATCCATCCACGGACCGAGCTGCATCTTCTGGCAGTTCTTGCACTCGATGATGGCGTTACCGACTCCACTGACATCGCCTCTGTCATCGGTGGCGCCGGCAAGACAGCGCGCGGCTTGCGGATAGCCGGCAGCGCGAAGGTAGTTGACCACATCGTTTTCAAAACGACTGCCCTTGCGGCGCGGGCCAAGTCCGCCGGTCATGACGCGTCCCCGCCGTCAACAAAGAGGCCCGCGTCATCCGGCGTGAAGATTCGCTCTACCTGCCGTGCGACATTGACCTCAGGGGTGTCGACTAGCTCGTACGGGACCCTTCGCCACGCGGTTTCTTCTTCCGCCCGAGCTTTCCAGCGTTCGCCGGTCACGGGACCATCACCAGGTCGGTCGTGTAGCCGCATCGCCACGAGCGCCTGCAGCGCGGGCACCAGTAGGTGCCGCTCATCCATCTGTCGGCGACCTCTGCCACGATCGGCCAGCACGGCTCCCCGCACTTCTGGCAGTTGTCCGCCGCGTAGCTCGTCCGGGCCAGGTCGGCGACCATCTCGACGAAGTCGGCACGGGACAGGTTCTCGTCTTGCAGTTGGTCGAATCGTCGGCCCAGAGCGTCAACGGCACGACGGAGGTCGTGGTACTCGCTGAGACGCCTGAACGCGGTGTGGTCGAAGGTGCGAGGTTGGGCGGTGTCAGTCATGACGCCCGCCGCAAGTGTCCGCGGGCGGCCTTGGCACCGAGGCTCGCACCGAGTCGGCCGATCTCCCACGCAACTTGCTCGAGGTCGATCAGGCCGGCGTCGTACCGCTCAATCAAGCACCGGACTTCGTTGATGAGCTGGTCGGCCTGCCGGTGAGCGAGGCTCCTGCTAATGTTGGTCTCGGCCGTCGAGCCAGATCTTCTTTGTCGCCTGCCCTCGGAGTCGAGCCCGGGGGCGGCGGCGCGCCTGGGGGGGCTCACGAGGCCTTCTTGCGACGGGCTCGGGCCTGAGCGCTCTTCAGGCTCAGACTCAGCATGTGGCTGGTCCTGGCGTGCTTTACGCGCTTGGCGCGTTCCTCGGGTGAGAGCGTGCGATCGGGGTCGACCTCGTCCTCGTAGCGTCGATCGATCTCGGCACGGCCTGGCGCTGTGTTCGTCCGGCCCTGGGCGTGCTGGGCGTGCGCCGCGATGCGGGCACGGAGGGCACGGTCCTCCGGCGTGAGAGTCTTTGGTGCTGCCACTGGCGCGGAACCTCCCGGGTTCCGGGCCGCCAGTTGGCCCTAGAGACTGTTGGGGGCGAGACGCCCGAGGCCGCTCTTGAGTTGTGCCTATGTTATCGGCACAGCGCTACGGCGTGGTGGATCCCCCCTCATTCAGCGCTCCGGACCCTGGAAGCGTCATGCTAAACATTCTGATGGCGTCCCTCACCGAGTGGCCGACCCGGGTCGCCCGGCGGGCGGCTTCGGCGACCTCGCCGCCGGTGACGCGCCGATCGCCGTGCCGCTCGCAGGCAACTTCGTAGACGAAATCGCCGAGAAGGGGCGCGCTCACCGCGACCACGTGTTGTGACGACGCGCTGATTTTCGCTTGTCGTTCTCTGGCGGTCGTTCCAGGTGTCTCCCGCGGGATGGACCTGGTTCGCCCGGGCGTCGCTCCCAAAAGCGGGACAGGTTGACTCGATGAGAGTCGAACCCCGTTGATCGTCTTCACGCGGCCGTTGTTGAGTAAGAGACCTCTCCCCTTGCCACGAAAAACGAAGGTGTCGCCGTCTCGGTACACCCGGGCGAGCTCGGTGCCGCACTTGCTGCCGCCGCAGTTGCAACGGACCAAGAGCTGGCCTTGCCACGGGTCCTGCGCGACCCGTTCAAACCCGCTCATAGTCGGTCTCCCGGGAGACCGATCCGGCGGGCGGATTCGAGCGACCGCTCCTCGGCCATGGCCGATCCGTATCTCTGCAGCATCTGACGGCTCGACCAGCCGAACATCGTGAGAACGTCACCGTCCGACATGCCATGTGACATCGCGTCGTGGGCGCGAGCGTGCCTCAACATATGAGGATGAAGTGCCCGGGTCCCGGCCTGGCGAGACCTGCGCTCGAACACCTGATAAGCGCCACTCGAGGTGAGGGGTCGCCCCTTGCCGCCGAGCCATAGCCAATCCGAGTCGGCCAGTTCGTGCGGGTGCTTCTCGCGAGCCGCGAGGTATTGCCGCAGGGCCTTGCGCGTCGCGGTGCCGAAGGCAACGAGGCGGAGCTTGCTTCCTTTCCCGAACACCAGGACTCGGTTGTTCTCCAGGTCGAGGAAGCCGGCGCCCGGGTCGCGCTCGTCGTCCTTGCCGTGCAGCTTCAGGCCCACGATCTCGGACAACCTGCAGCCGGTGTCGAAGAAAAGTCGCAGCAGGGCCGAGTCGCGCCAATCGGTGAAGTCGCGCTCAGGGCCCTCGCAGACGCGCAGGAGAGCCTTGATCTCCGCCTCGGATGGGAAGTCCACCGGCACGACGTCTAGGTGAGGCTTCGCCGTTCCAGCCATCGGGTCCTTGGCAAGCTCACCGGCTGCCAGTGCCCATTTCATGAACGCCTGCAGGGAGGCGTACCGGTTCCGCACGGTGGCCGATGAGCGGCCGAGCTCTCGCAGGTGGACGGTGAACGCGTCGACGTCGGCACCCCGGATGCGTCGCAGCTCGCCCGAATGGCCCGTCGCAGTCAGGAAGTGCGCGAACTGCCGCGCGGCCTCCAGGTAGCTCTGAGAGGTCTTTGGCGACCTCCCTGCAGCTTTCAGGTGAAGCTCGAACTCCGGCAACACATCTGCGATCGTCGCCATCCCCGAGATGTCGATGAGAGTCTTGGGCACCTGGTACACCTCCTGATCGGGTTCTCCCCACCCAAAAGTTATCAGGTATCTAAGCGCTGTGCAAGTATAGGCGCCTACCAGGCTGCTACGTTTTCCCTGCTCACGGTACTCGGTGGAGGCGAAGGGACTCGAACCCTCGAACCTCCTGACTGCCAGTCAGGCGCTCTACCAACTGAGCTACGCCCCCGAGGAATAAGTTCACTCTATCCGACCTCGGGAGAAGGCGACCCACGGACCGGCGCGGGGACCCCCGGAGCGCACACACGAGCCAACTAACCTGTGCCCGTGGAGGCGTACGACTTTCGCGAGGTTGAAGGGCGCTGGCAGCGGCGCTGGGACGAGGACGGAACGTACCGCGTCGAGCTGAACGACCCACGGCCCCCGTACTACGTGCTGTGCATGTACCCCTACCCGAGCGGGCCCGCCCACCAGGGCCATATCCGTAACTACACCTTCGGAGACGTCCTCGTGCGGCACCGCACGATGCAGGGCCACGCCGTGCTGAGCCCGTTCGGCTTCGACTCGTTCGGACTACCTGCCGAGAACGCCGCCATAAAAGGCGGAGATCATCCCCGCGTGTACACCGAGGCGCGCATCGCCGAGCTCAAGGCCTCGGTGAAGCGACTCGGCGCGGTCTACGACTGGCGCCGTGAGCTGCGCAGTCACGACCCCGACTACATCAGGTGGAACCAGGTCATCTTCCTCCAGCTGCTCCGAGCCGGCCACGCCTACCGGGCCGAGGCGCCGGTCAACTGGTGCCCCGGATGCCACACCGTGCTCGCCAACGAGCAGGTTCTCCCCGACGGCACCTGCGAGCGGTCCGGCGACATCGTCGTGCGCCGCAACCTCGAGCAGTGGTTCCTCCGCATCACCAGGTACGCCGAGGAGCTGCTCGACGCCCTCGACGGCATGGACTGGCCCGAGCGCGTGAAGACCATGCAGCGCAACTGGATCGGTCGGTCCGAAGGCGCCCAATTCCGCCTGGTCGTCGTCGGCCGGCCGGAGATCGAGCTCGAGGTCTTCACGACACGCCCGGACACGGGCTTCGGCATGACCTACGCCGTGCTCTCCCCCGAACACCCTTTGGTGAGCGAGCTCGTGACCGATGCTCAGCGCGACGCGGTCGCAGAGGTGTGCGCCCGCGCTCAGCAGGCCACCGACATCGAGCGCCAGTCCTCCGAAGGATCCCTCGAGAAACGGGGTGCCTTCACGGGCAGCTACTGCGTGAACCCGTTCAACGACGAGTCGGTGCCGATCTATGTCGCCGATTACGTGCTGATGGGGTACGGCACCGGGGCGATCATGGCCGTGCCGGCGGAGGACGAGCGTGACTTCGCCTTCGCCGAGGCATACGGACTGCCCGTGGTGCGCACAGTCGAGCCGCCCGAGGGTTTCGACGGCGGCGCCTATTCGGGTGACGGGATCAAGATAAACAGCGGCTTCCTCAACGGCCTCGACGTGCCGACGGCCAAGCGAGCGGCCATCGAGTACCTCGAGGAGCGCGGCATCGGCTCGCGCAAGGTCAACTACCGGCTGCGCGACTGGCTGATCAGCCGCCAGCGCTACTGGGGCTGCCCGATCCCGGTGGTCTACTGCCCCACCCACGGGATAGTGCCCGTTCCCGTCGAGGAGCTCCCGATCCTTCTCCCCGAGAACGTCGAGTTCCGCCCGACGGGCGAGTCGCCCCTGCGCTTCGACGAGGGTTTCCTCGAGACGACCTGCCCTAGCTGCGGCGGCCCGGCGCTTCGCGAGACGGACACGATGGACACCTTCGTGGACTCGTCGTGGTACTTCCTTCGCTTTTGCAACCCCCGCTACGAGATGGGCCCGGTCGACATCCCCGCCGCCCACCACTACATGCCGGTCGATCAGTACATCGGCGGGATCACTCACGCGATCTTGCACTTGCTCTACGCACGTTTCTTCACGCGGGCTCTGGCCGACACCGGGCTCGGCCCGAAGTCGGTCCGCGAGCCTTTCGCGCAGTTGTTCTGCCAGGGCATGATCCGCCTCGGCGGCCGGGCGATGTCCAAGTCCAGGGGCAACGTCGTCTCGCCCGATGAATACTTCGCCAAGGTCGGAGCCGACGCCTTGCGGCTGTTGCACCTCTTCATAGGCCCCCCCGTGGACGACGTCGACTGGAACGCGCAGACCGAGGAGATCCTCGACGGGTGCTCGCGTTACCTGGGCAGGGTGTGGCGCCTGGCCACCGACCCGTCGGCACCTGCCGACCACCGCGCTGACGACGGCCCGGCAGGCGGGAACGACGAGCTGAGACGGGCCGTCCACCGCACGATCGCCCGCGTGACGGCAGACATCGACCGCTACGGCTTCAACACGGCGGTCGCGGCTTGCATGGAGCTGACCAACACCATCTCCCGCCACATCCGCGCGGGCACCGACCGGGTCGTCGTCGAGGAGTCGATCGACACCCTGCTCGAGCTTCTCGCCCCCTTCGCTCCCCACCTCGCCGCCGAGGCGTACGAGCGCCGCCGGGGCGACAACGTGCACACCCGACCGTGGCCCGTCGCAGACCTGCGGCTCCTCACCGACGAGCAGGTGACGATGGTCGTGCAGGTGAACGGCAAGCTGAAGGACCGGATCGAGGTCGCACGCGACATCTCCGAGGAGGCGGCGCTCGAGGCGGCCCTGGCCTCGGCGAAGGTTCGGGAGGCCCTCGGGGGCGCGGCCCCGGCCCGGGTCATCGCCCGTCCCCCGCGCCTCGTCAACCTCGTCTCGTGAAGCTCCGCCGGCCGGGAGCACCCCGCCGGAAGCGCCCGCCGCCCTGAAGCCCCGCCGCCCGGGAGCACCCCGCCAAAAGCACCCCGCCCAGAAGCACCCCGCCCAGGAGCACGCCCCCGCCCGGGAGCACCCCGCCGCCCGGGAGCCTCAGTCGGTTCCGACCTGGTTGTCCGGAAACGCAGCCCTCGAAGGGTATCGCCTCGCGTTCTCCAAGCGTCTCGTGGCGCCGGCGAGCGACCCGACGGTCTCAGCGCCCAGTTTCTCGAGGTGGGAAACGATGGCCAGGAAGACCTGCGCCGTCGTCAGGGCGTCGCCCAGGGCGTGGTGGGGACGGTGCTCGGGAAGCCCCAGTGCGCCCGCCAGCGTTCCGAGCGTCAGCAACCTCGGGGGCGGTTCGCCGCGCTCGACCATGAGCAGGCGCCCGAGCGCGGCGGTGTCGAGCACGGGCTCGCGAAGCCGCACCCCCTGGCGCCGCAGGGCGGGACCGAGGAAGGCCCGCTCCACCGCTGCCGCGTGCGCGACCAGGACCCGTCCTGCCAGCGCCCCGAGCAGCGGGAGGATCGCCTCGTCCAGGGGCGGCGCCTCCTCGAGGTCGACGGTACGGATGCCGTGGACGACGACGGAGGACTCCGGCAGGGGCCGTGTCGGTCGGGCGAGGCCGTAGAGGGTGTGACCGGCCCCGACGAGGCCGGCGTCGATCGGGACCGCGCCAAAAGAGATGATCTCGTCGTTCCTCGGGTCGAGGCCACTCAACTCCAGATCGACGACGCAGTAGCGGGCCTCGCGCCACGGCGTGCGGCGCCCCGCCAGGCGCGCTCGGGCGTAGGCGTCAGCAGCCGGTGCCCGCAGGCGCCCCCGCGGGCCCCAAAGCCTCACCACACACCGAGGGAGAGATCGTTGGAGATGCGCTGCTGCACGGCGGCCACCGCCCGGAACGCCTCTTTCAGGTAGGTGCGGGTGAGCGCGCTGAGCTCGGACGGGTCGACGTAGTCGTCGGGCTCCGTTCCCGCCACGAGCTGTGCGGCCTGATGGTCGAGGCGGAGCTCGGAGACGAGCCCGAAGGACTCTGTGAGCGTGTCGGCGTCGCCACGGGCGAGGACGCCGCCGTCGCTGGCGGCGCGCAGTCTCTCCGGAGTCGAGGCGCATGTCACCCCGGTCGCCATGCCGGCCCACCGGGCGAGGTTGACGATCGGCAGGGTCCCTCCCTCTTTCAGGTCGAGCCGGCCGCGGTGCTCCCCGGAGTGCTCGACGACGAGCCCGCCCAAAAACCCGGTGGGAGGCCGATGCGAGAGGGAGAAACGGGCGAGCATGCGCAACATCGTCGGGTGCTCTCGGGCCGGGCGGAAGGTCTCCGCCAGCATCTCGCCCACATGGGTCCCGAAGACGGGACGGCTGTCGACGAGGACCGAGGTGAGCACGAGCGCCTTGTCCTGGGTGGGGTCCTCGAGCCAGGACCGACCCGCGCTCTGCCAGGAGTCCAGTGAGCGCACGAAAAGCGGGTCCGAGGCGCTGGCCCGATGGGAGTCCGGGTGGAACCCGCAGGCGACGAGGATGTCGGTCGTGCGCTGGGCGAGGGCGGCGAAATACGGGCGGCAGACCAGGTCCACGTCCAGCGCGGGACCCTCGCCCTTCAAGAACACGACCGCGCTGTCGAGGTCCGAGCTCGGAAGGGCCTCACGGCGCGCCTGGCTCCCGAGCGCGAGCCAGGCGAAGGGCACCGGGGCCTCTCCTGCCTCGCCGACGGCGAACTCGAGCGCCCGGCGCGTCAAGGCGTCCGAGACGATCGAGAACACGGCCGAGATGTCGAGGGGAGCCACGTTGGCCCGGTGCAGGCTCACGATCATGGGTCGCAGATCTGCGGCCACCTCTGCCAGTTCCCCCGGATCGGCGGCCCGGGCGATGGCCCGGCGGAGAGAGAGCGAGGAGTGGGTCTGGACCTCGACGAGATCGGAGTCGCTGATGACGCCCAGCACCCTGCCCGTCGGCGACAGGACCGGGAAGTGACGGAAACCCCGGTCGAGCATGTCCAAGAGCACCTCTCCTGCCAGACGGTCGGCGGGGACGGTCTCGGCCGGCACCGTCATCGCCTTCGAGACGGGGGTGTCGGGCGAGAGCCCGACGGCGAGCACCCGGGAACGGAGGTCACGATCGGTGAGGATGCCGAGCGACGAGCCGAGCTCGACCACGACCGCGGTCGCCCCGCGGGCGCTCATCAAGCGGGCCGCCTCGCCTATCGGGGTGTCGGGCGTGCAGGTCACCGCCGGCGACCGGATCAGGGCGCCCACCGGCTGGCTCAACTGGTTGCGGTCCAGCTCGTTCGCCCGCCCCTGGCGGATCCCGTAGCGGTCCTGGAGCAGCGAGCGGGTCACATAGCGCAGGGTCGCGGGCTGGCCGAGCAGTCTGTAGGCCACGTCCGCCGGGATCCGGTAGGTGAGCGTGTCCTCCGCCGCCCGAGCGGCGAAGCCCGTCGGCAGCCCGGAGAGCATCGAGGCGTGGCCGAACATCTCACCGGTCCCGATCAGGTCGAGCACCCTGCCGTCGTGCACGATCTCGACGACGCCGGCGCGAATGACGCGGAGGAACTCACTCGGCTGGGCACCTTGGGAGAAGATCTCCGTCCCGGCGAGATGGAACTCGATCTCGGCCGAGGCCGCCGCCCCCTCCACTTCGGCGCGGGCCAAGGCGTTGAAAGGCGGGTAGGTGAGGAGGAATTCGACTATCTCGGGCACGGCGCTCACTGGTCATCAGTGTGCCAGGAGATCGCCCCGAAGCCGGGTCCCGTCGCCCGCGGCAAGCGGCGCCGGCTCGCCAAGCGGCGCCGAATTGGTCCCTTGACTTGCACCTGGGCGAAGGTTTTAATGGTTCGCACCGAATGACGGCTCGGGCCGTTGTCGTGGAGGGGGGCCTCGATGCCGGATGAAGGTGCAGCCACACGGACCACTGGCATGGACGCGGACGTGGCCAGGCTCCATGAGATGGGCTACGCGCAGGAGCTGCACCGGAGGATGGGCGGGTTCTCCAACTTCGCCGTCTCCTTCACGATCATCTCGGTCCTGTCGGGCTGCCTGACGCTTTACTACTTCGGGATGGCCGAGGGCGGCCCCGTCGACATCGTCTGGGGCTGGATCATCGTCGGCATCTTCACGGCCATCGTCGGCCTCGGCATGGCGGAGATCGCCTCCGCCTACCCGACAGCAGGCGGGCTCTACTACTGGTCGGCCAAGCTGGCAAAGGGCAACCCCGGCGCCTGGAGCTGGTTCACGGGCTGGTTCAACCTCCTCGGCCAGGTGGCGATCACCGCCGGCATCGACTACGGGTTCGCCTTCTTCTTCTCGGCGTTCCTCAACATGGTCTTCAACTTCCCGACGACGGCCGGCTGGATCCTCGTCGTCTACGCCGGCATCCTCATAATCCACGGTCTGCTCAACACCTTCGGCGTACGCCTCGTGGCCTTCCTCTCGGACGTGTCGGCCTGGTGGCACATCTTGGGCGTGGCGATCATCGCCCTCGTGCTGATCTTCGCCCCGAGCCACCACACCTCGGCCTCGTTCGTCTTCACCAAGTTCATCAACCTCTCCGGCTTCAGCTCGAAGTGGTACGTGTTCTTCATCGGTTTCCTGATGGCTCAGTACACCTTCACCGGCTACGACGCCTCGGCGCACATGTCGGAGGAGACACGCAACCCCGACCTCGCCGCCCCCCGTGGCATCGTCAGCTCGATCGTGGTCTCGCTCATCGCCGGCTGGATCCTCATCCTCGCCATCACCTTCGTCATCCCGACGAACATGGCCGTGTACACCAAGTACGCCGCCCAGGAGTTCGCCCCGGTCCTCATCTGGACGAACGCCATCGGCCGCCACGGCGCCGAGCTCTTGCTCGTGATCGCGTTCATGGCCCAGGCCTACTGCGGCATGGCGTCGGTGACGGCGAACTCCCGGATGCTTTACGCCTTCAGCCGGGACGGGGCCGTGCCAGGCCACAGGCTCTGGCACCAGATCAACCCGCGCACACGGACGCCCACGAACGGCATCTGGTTCTGCGTCGTGTTCGCCTTCCTCCTCGCCGTCCCCTCCCTGTGGAGCGGCGTCGCCTACGGAGCTGTCACCTCGATTGCCACGATCGGCCTTTACATCGCCTACATCCTCCCGACGGTGCTGCGCCGCATGCAGGGGGCGAGCTTCAAGGGGGGCCGCTGGAGCCTCGGCCGCTGGAGCCCGCTCGTCGGCTGGGTGGGCATCATCTGGGTGGTGTTCATCGCCATCTTGTTCATGCTGCCCGAGTTCAGCCCGATCAACCGCGACACGTTCAACTACGCCCCGATCGCCGTCGGCGTCGTACTCCTGTTCTCGGGCGGCTACTGGCTCCTGTCGGCCCACAAGTGGTTCACCGGCCCGAAGGTCCAAGGCAGCGAGGAGGAGCTGAAGGCCATAGAAGCCGGCCTCGACCGGGCCGGGCACGGGACGGGGGGAGTCGATTGAGCGAAGCTGCGCCCACCCTCAGCGTGGACCGGCTGGCGGCGCTCGTCGCCTCTCGCGAGATCGACACGGTGGTCGTAGGGATCACCGACATGCAGGGACGGCTGCAGGGCAAGCGCTTTGCCGCCGCCCACTTCCTAGAAGACGTCATGACCGGCGGCACCGAGGGCTGCAACTACCTGCTGGCGGTCGACGTGGAGATGAACACCGTCCTCGGCTACGCCATGTCGTCGTGGGACCGCGGCTACGGCGACTTCGTCATGGTGCCCGACGTCTCGAGCCTGCGCCTGCTCCCCTGGCACCCCGGCACCGCCTTTTGCGTGGCGGACCTGCAATGGGCCGACGGCAGTCCGGTCGTGGCCTCACCGCGCCAGATCCTCCAGCGCCAGTCCGAGCGCCTCGCGGCCCACGGCTGGCACGCCCTTGCCGCCACCGAGCTCGAGTTCATCGTCCTCAACGACACCTTCGAGCAGGCCTGGCAGTCCGGGTACCGGTCCCTCACCCCGGCCAACCTCTACAACGTCGACTACTCGCTCCTGGGCACGGGCCGGGTGGAGCCGCTGCTGCGGCGGATCCGCAACGAGATGGGCGAGGCCGGCATGTGGGTCGAGTCGGCAAAGGGCGAGTGCAACTACGGCCAGCACGAGATCGCCTTTCGCTATACCGGGCTCGTCGAGAAGGCGGACGAGCACTCGCTGTTCAAGATGGGCGCCAAGGAGATCGCCGGCCAGGAGGGCTACAGCCTGACCTTCATGGCGAAGTTCGACGCCCGCGAGGGCAACTCCTGCCATGTGCACCTGTCGCTTCGCGACGACTCGGACCGGCCCGTGTTCTCCGGCGAGGGCTCGCACGGCTTCTCACCGGTCTTCGAGCACTTCATCGCCGGTCTGCTCGCCACGCTGCGGGAGCTGACGCTGTTTCTCGCCCCGAACATCAACAGCTACAAGCGTTTCGTCCGGGGGTCGTTCGCCCCGACCGCACTAGCGTGGGGCCGTGACAACCGGACCTGCGCCCTTCGCATCATCGGCCATCAGCCAAAGGCGCTGCGCGTCGAGTGCCGGGTGCCCGGCGGGGACGTGAACCCCTACCTGGCGCTCTCCGCCATGGTCGCCGGCGGCCTGTACGGGGTCGAGGAGGGCCTCGAGCTCGAGCCCGAGTTCACCGGCAACGCCTACGAGTCGGACAAGCCACGGCTGCCGACCACGATGCGGGAGGCGGCCGAGCTGTTCGCGGCGAGCCAGGTCGCCCGCAAGGCCTTCAGCGACGACGTCGTCGCCCACTACTCGAACATGGCGCGCGTCGAGCTCGAGGCCTTCGAATCGGCCGTCACCGACTGGGAGCGCTACCGAGGCTTCGAACGCCTGTGAGCACCAAGCGCGCCGTCGTCAACCCCGCCACCGAGGAGATCATCGCCCACGTCGACCACGTCGAGGCCGAAGAGGCCGATAAGGCGATCGCCCGCTCCGCGGGCGTGGCCCCGGCCTGGCGGGCCATGTCGCCGGGCGACCGCGCCCGGCTGCTGCGGCGCTTTGCCGAGGCGGTCGACGGGGCCAACGAGGAGCTGGCCCGACTCGAGGTGGCCAACTCCGGCCACACGATCTCGAACGCCCGCTGGGAGGCGGGCAATGTCCGCGACGTGCTCGCCTACTACGCCGGGGCGCCGGAGCGGCTCTTCGGGCGCCAGATCCCCGTGCCCGGCGGCGTCGATGTCACCTTCCGGGAGCCGATCGGCGTCGTCGGGATCATCGTTCCCTGGAACTTCCCCATGCCGATCGCCTCCTGGGGCTTCGGCCCGGCGCTCGCCGCGGGCAACACGGTCGTGTTGAAACCGGCCGACCTGACGCCGCTCACGGCCATCCGCCTCGGCGAGCTCGCCCTCGAGGCCGGCCTGCCCGAGCACGTCTTCCAGGTCCTTCCGGGCCGCGGCTCGGTGATCGGCTGGCGCTTTGTGACCCATCCGGCGGTGGGCAAGGTCTGCTTCACGGGCTCGACCGCGGTCGGCCAGAAGATCATGGCGGGGTGCGCCGAGCAGGTGAAGCGGGTCACCCTCGAGCTCGGCGGCAAGAGCGCCAACATCGTCTTCGCCGACGCCGACATCGAGGCCGCGGCTGCGGCCGCCCCCTACGCCGTGTTCGACAACGCCGGCCAGGACTGCTGCGCCCGCTCCCGCATCTTGGTGCAGCTGAGCGCCTACGAGGCCTTCATGGAGCGCTTCGAGCAGGCGGTCAAGGCCGTCCGGGTGGTCGACCCTTCCGACGAGCGCAGCGAGATGGGGCCGCTCATCAGCGCCGAGCAACGCGCCGCCGTCTCCGCCTTCGTGCCCGACGGGGCGCCGGTGGCGTTCCGGGGCAGCGCCCCCGAGGGCGCCGGGTACTGGTTTCCCCCGACCGTGCTCGCGCCGGTGCCGCCCTCCTCGCCGGCGGTGCGCGAGGAGATCTTCGGCCCGGTCGTCGTGGTCGTGCCCTTTGCGGACGAGGCGGACGCGATCCGCATCGCCAACGACACCCCCTACGGGCTCTCGGGCTCGATCTGGACCCGCGACGTCGGGCGGGCGTTCCGGGTCGCCCGGGCGGTCGAGACCGGCACCTTGTCGGTCAACTCGAACTCGTCCGTGCGCTACTGGACGCCCTTCGGCGGCTTCAAGCGCTCCGGCATCGGCCGCGAGCTCGGGCCGGACGCCCTCGAGGCGTTCACCGAGCTGAAAAACGTGTTCCTCGCCACCGGCGCCTCCTAACCTCAGTCCGGCTCTGTTTCACCACACACGATCGGAGGATCTCCATGCCCGGAAGGCTCGAGGGAAAGGTGGCTGTCATCACGGGGGCGGCGAGCGGGATCGGCCGGGCGAGTGCCGTCCGTTTCGCCCGCGAGGGAGCCCACGTCGTCGTCGCCGACCTCGCCGCGGACCCGGGCCGCGCCGTCGCCGAGGAGATCGGCGGGCTCTACGTGCACGCCGAGGTGACCGATCCCGCCAGCGTGGCCGAGATGTACGCGGCGGCCCTGGCGCGCTTCGGCACGCTCGACATCTGCTTCAACAACGCCGGCATCTCACCTCCCGACGACGACTCGATCCTCGAGACCGATCTCGACGCCTGGCGCCGCGTGCAGGAGGTGAACCTGACGAGCGTCTACCTGTGCTGCAAGGCGGCGATCCCGATCCTGTTGGAGCACGGCGGCGGGAGCATCATCAACACGGCGTCGTTCGTCGCCCTCGTCGGCGCGGCGACCTCGCAGATCTCCTACACCGCCTCCAAGGGCGGGGTGCTGGCGATGTCGCGCGAGCTCGGGGTGCAGTTCGCCCGCCAGTCGATCCGCGTGAACGCCCTCTGCCCAGGCCCGGTGAACACGCCGCTTTTGCGGGAGCTTTTCGCCAAGGACGCCGAGCGGGCCGCGCGGCGGCTCGTGCACGTCCCCATGGGGCGGTTCGCCGAACCTGAGGAGATCGCCGCCGCGGCCTGTTTCCTCGCCTCCGACGACGCCTCGTTCATCACCGCGAGCACCTTCCTCGTCGACGGCGGCATCACCGCCGCCTACGTGACGCCCCTTTGATGGACGACGGCTCCGACGACGCCGGCGTGGCCGGCGCCCTTCCCGTCATCGGGGTCACCGCCTACGACGAGCAGGCCTCGTGGGGCCATTGGCAGACGCAGGCCTCCCTGGTGCCCTCCGCCTACGTACGCCTGCTCGCCGAGGCGGGCGCGAGCCCGGTCATCCTCCCGGTCCAAGAAGGGCGCGTCCCCGCCGTCGAGGCGCTCGTCCGGCGTCTCGACGGCCTCATGCTCACCGGCGGGCCCGACGTCGACCCGGCCCGTTACGGCGCCGAGGCGCATCCCCGCTCCCAGCCCCCCCGCACCGAACGCGACGAGCGCGAGCTCGCCCTCCTCGCCGCCGCCGAGCGCTGCGGCCTGCCGGTGCTGGCGATCTGCCGGGGGATGCAGCTGTTGAACGTCGCCCACGGCGGCACGCTCGTGCAGCACCTGCCCGAGGTCGTCGGTCACGAGGAGCACAACCCGACCCCGGGTGCGTTCTCCAAGCATCTGGTCCTCATCGAGCCGGGGAGCTCGCTCCACGCGGCCGCCAGGTGGGACGCCCGCGAGGTGCCGACGCATCATCATCAGGGCATCGGCCGCCTCGGTGACGACCTGCGGGCGGTGGCCTGGGCCGAGGACGGCACGATCGAGGGGATCGAGGAACCCTCCGAGCCATTCGTGATCGGCGTGCAGTGGCACCCCGAGGCGGACGACAACCCGTCCCTGTTCGAGGCCCTCGTCCGGGCGGCGACCGAGGTGCTGGCCGGCCGCCAGGGGACGGCCGGGCTCAGACCTTGACCTCACGCAGCTTGCCGTTGCTGACGTCGTAGACGAAGGCGCGCACCGAGTCCTTGTTCGGGATGAACGGGCTCGCCTTGATGCGGGCGACGGACTGGCGCAGGTCCTCGTCGAGATCCCCGAAGGATTCGGCGGACCAGGGCGGCTTGATGCCGACCTCTTGCTGGATCTGGTGCCGGAACTGGTCGTCGCTGAAGGTGAGCATGCCGCAGTCGCTGTGGTGGATGAGGATGATCTCCTCGGTGGCGAGCAGCCGCTGGGAGATCGCCAGCGAGCGGATCCCGTCGTCGGTGACGACGCCTCCGGCGTTGCGTATGACGTGGGCGTCGCCCTCTTCGAGCCCGAGCACGGCGTAAGGGCTCAGCCTGGCGTCCATGCAGGCCAGGACGGCCACTTTCTTGCCCGGAGGCAGGGGCAGATGCCCCTTGTCGAACGAGGCGGCGTAGGCCTCGTTGTTGCGCAGCAGCTCGTCGGTGACGCTCATCGCGGTTCCCCTTCGTCCAGCGAATGATGACTTATGTCATCCGCTTTGGAAACTTAGCGCAACGGCAGGCGCCCCCGCGCCCGCTCCCGGTGGCAGATGGCGAGCCCCGGCGGCGCTCTTGCGCCAGCGGCGTTCTAATGGCCGCGCAGGTAGCGCTCGAGCTCGGCGGCGATCTCGTCCCCGGAAGGGACCACCCGGTCGTCGAAGTCGACCGGTGCCCTCCCCTCGAGGTCGTCGATCTGCTCCTCGAGCTGGCGGACCATCGCCTGGTGGTCGGCGCTCTGGGCGATGAGCTCGTCGATCTTCGCTCGGGCTGCTTCGGCGGCCTCGGCGAGAGACCCCGTCTCGATCACGAGCCCGGACAGGCCGGCGAGGCCCTCGAGCAAGGCAAGCGAAGCGGCGGGAAACGGCATGGCGGCGACGTAGTGGGGCACCCGTGCCCACAACCCGACCGAGGCGATGCCCCGGTTCGTGCAGCTGCGCTCGATGACCGCCTGGATCCCGGCCGGGACCTCGATGCTCCCTGGGATGAACCCGATCTGTTTGGCCAGCAGGCCGTCGGAGGCCGTCGCCGCCAGCTTCACCGGGCGGGTGTGGGGGGCGCCGGCGGGAAAGCCGGCCAAGCCCACCAGGAGCCGGACGTCGAGCGCCGTGGCGAGCTCGCCGACGGCGTTCGCGAAGCTCTGCCAGTGCATGTCGGGCTCGGGACCGACGAGCATGGCGACGCCGGCGCCGAGGGGATCGGTCCCGACGTGAAGCGCCACTTGCGGCCACTCGAGCTCTTCGTTGATCCCGTCGGCGATCCTGAGCTTCGGGCGGCGGGCGCGCTGGTCGAGCAGCTCCTCGGTGTCGAACAGGGCGTAGATCCGTGTGTCGATGCCGTCCAGGAGGCTCGTCATGGCGGTGGCGCCGGCGAGGCCGGCGTCAACCCAACCCTCGAGCGCCACCACGAGCACCGGGGAGGGCGGCGCCGGCTCCTCCCTCAGCCGGTAGAGGGACGACGGGTCAGTCACTGCTTCCCCCTTCCACGTCGCTGGCTTGCACAACCGCAGGTTATCCGGCGGCTGCTCGCCACCGAATGCTGAGACCGGCTCAGAGAGCCAGGGACTCCCCGCCGTCGACGACGATCCTCGCCCCGCTCAGGTTGCCCGCCGCCTGCGAGCACAAGAAGGCCACGACCTTGCCGAAGTCGGCCGGATCGCCCATCGGCCGCCCGCCCCCGGTGGCGCCGAGCTCGATCATGCGATCCGTGGCGTGATACCCCGGGCAGGCGAGGTTGAGCGTGACCCCGGTGCCGCGCAGGTCCGCCGCCGCCGTCTTCGCCCAGGCCCACAACCCCGTCCGGGCGGTGTTGGACAGCGCCAGCGTCGGATTGGCCTGCGTGATGGTCGACGAGGCGATGCAGCAGATGCGGCCCCAGCCGGCCCCGCGCAGATGGGGCAGGGCCGCCCGCACGAAGCGGACGCTCGTGAGCAGGTTCGCCTGGACCGCCTTCAATATGGCCTCGTCGTCGACCTCGAGCGCACCCGCGGGCGGGGGGCCGCCGGCGTTCGGGACGACGACGTCGAGGCGGCCGAACCGCGCCAGCGCCACCTCGACGAGATGCTCCGGCGTCGCTGGCTCGGTCACGTCCGCCTGCACGGCGACGACCTCGGCGCCTCTGGAGCGCAGCGCCGCCTCGGTCCGCGCCAGCGCCTCGCCGCCCCGGGCGCAGATCACGACGCGGGCGCCCTCATCGGCGAGAGCGTCGGCGGCGGCGCGCCCGAGACCCTTGGACGACGCCGCCACGACTGCAACTCGTCCCTCGAGACCTAGATCCACGGTTCACCTTGTCTTTCTTGTCTCTGTTCTCTCCCGCTCTTTGTCTGTCCCCGCACCTCGAGCGGGCAACCGGTTCCTTGCCGTGCCCGCCCGGCCGCCGGGCTGCCTGCCCGCCGTGCCCGCTGGGCTGCCTGCCCGCCCGGCCGCCGGGCACTGCAGGCTTCAGGCCTCAACCACGGCCAGGTCGTGGTCGGCCCGATTGCAGGCGAGGGGACCGTCCTCGGTGGCGATGACGATGTCCTCGATGCGGGCACCGAAACGGCCCTCGAGGTAGATGCCCGGCTCGACCGAAAAGGCGTGGCCGGCAACGATGGGCGTCGTGTTCCCCGCCACCATGTAGGGGTCCTCGTGCTCCTCGATCCCGATCCCGTGGCCGATGCGGTGGATGAAGGCCGGGCCGTAGCCGGCAGCGGTGATGAGCTCGCGCCCGACGCCGTCGACCTGCTCGCAGGCGGTGCCGACCTGAGCGGCGGCGACAGCGGCGCCCTGGGCGAGGTGCAGCACCTCGTAGAGCTCGGCGAACTCCGCCTCCGGCTCGCCTGTGACCAGGGTGCGGGTGATGTCCGAGCAGTACCCGACTCCCCCGGCGAAGCGCAAAGAGCCGCCGAAGTCGCACACGACCACCTCTCCGGGGCCGATCCGCCGCCGGCCGGGCTCGTGGTGCGGGCTGGCCGAGTTCGGGCCGCTCCCGACGATGGAGAAGTTCACGCGGTCGTGGCCGCTGTCGCGCAGGCGCCCCGAGATCTCGGCCGAGACCTCGGCCTCGCTCCTGCCGATGAGGGCTATCTCCCCGCCCAGGAGCGCTCCGGCCACGGCGTCGGCGGCTGCTCCGGCGGCGCGGAGGGCCGCGACCTCCTGGGCGTCTTTGACCGCCCGCAGCGGACCGACCACCTCTCTCGCGCTGCGCCAGTGCGCCCCTGGGATCGAGCGCTCGAGCTCCAGCAGGTGCGCCGCCCAGCACCGGTCCGAGACCGCGAGCCGCCTCCGTTTGCCGACCAGTGCCGCCACCACCTCGGCGGCTCGCTCGTGCTCCGACCACGGGCGCATCTCGAAAAGGCGCCGATCGTGGGCCACCCGCGGCGCCTCGAGCACCGGGACCACCAGGGTCGCCTGGTCGTCGGCGGGCAGCACGAGCATCGTCAGGCGCTCGAGCGCCATGGCCTCGTAGCCCGTCAGCCAGGGAAGGTCGGCGCCGAGGGAGAGGAGGAGGGCGTCGACCTCGAGCTCCCGCATGCGGTCCCGCACCCGGGAGAAACGCGCCGCCCGGGCGAGCGGGGCGTCGAGGGCGACTTCTGGCGGGCTGCCGATGCTCATGTGACTTCGGCGCCGGCGACCGCCCGCTTTGCGTGGTAGCTGGAACGGGTGAGCGGCGAGGCCTCGACATAGGAGATGCCCATCGCCCGGGCCGCCGCCGCCAGCTCCTCGAACTCGGCCGGGCTCCACCAGCGGGCGACGGGCAGGTGGGCGGCACTCGGGCGCAGGTACTGGCCGAGGGTGACGATCTCGACCCCGACGGCACGAAGATCGGCCAGTGCCGCCATGACCTCGCGCGCCGTCTCGCCCATGCCGAGGATGATGCCCGACTTGGTCTTCAGCCCGGCCGAGGCCGACCGCGCCAGCACCGACAGGCTGCGGGCGTAGGAGGCCGAGGGCCGCACGGCGCGCTGGAGCCGGTTGACGGTCTCGAGGTTGTGGTTCAGCACGTCGGGGCGGGCGTCGAAGATGATCCCGAGGGCAGCGTCGTCCCCCTTGCAGTCGGGGATGAGCACCTCGACCGTCGTGCCGGGACTGCGGCGCCGGATCGCCCCGATCGTCTCGGCGAAGGCCAGCGCCCCGCCGTCGGCGAGGTCGTCGCGGGCCACGGCCGTGACGACGGCGTGCGACAGCCTCATGCGGGCCACCGCCTCGGCCACGCGCGCGGGCTCGTCCGGGTCGAGCGCCAGAGGCCGCCTCGTGTCGATGAGGCAGAAGCCACAGGCTCGCGTGCAGCGTTCGCCGTTGATCATGAAACTCGCCGTGCCGTCGGCCCAGCACTCGAAGATGTTCGGGCACCCGGCTTCCTCGCAGACCGTCACGAGGGAGAGCTCGCGCATCGTCGCCCGGAGCCGGACCATCTCGGGGCCGATCCGGGCCTGGGCCCTGGCCCACTCGGGCTTGCGGCTCGAGATCGCCACCCCGTGGGCCGGGTCCACGCCGGCGTCGATGAGCCGGCGGTCGAGCGCCCGAAGAGGCGAGCTCGGGTCGGCGAGGACCGACGGCGACACGGTGCGCGCTGGCCCCGGCCACCACGACGAGTCCTGGCGCTCGACCGTCGCCCCCGGCGCGAGCCGGTCCGGTGCCCGGCGCACGATGGCGTCCACGACCTCGCGCATGGTGACCGGCACGCCCTCGGCGGCCATCGAGGTGACCCCGAGCTCGGTGATGCCGCAGGGGACGATGTGGCCGAACATGGAAAGGTCGGGCCCCACGTTGAGGGCGAAGCCGTGCATCGACCGTCCCCGGTTGATCCTCACCCCGACGGCGCAGATCTTCCTCGGCTCGGGACCGTCGGGATCGATCCAGACCCCGGGATAGCCGCTGAGGCGCCCGGCGCCGTCGACCCCCAACTCGCCGAGGGCGTCGATGACGAGCTGCTCGATGGCGTGCACATGGGCCGGCACGGCGCCCATCCCGAGGCGGACGTTCAAGATGGGATAGCCGACCAGCTGACCGGGGCCGTGGTAGGTGACGTCGCCGCCGCGGTCGGCCTGAGCGAGCTCGGCGCCGACGGACTCCGGGTCGACGAGGACGTGCTCGGCCTTGGCGCGCACGCCGAGGGTGTAGACGTGCGGGTGCTCGAGGAGGAGCAGGTACTCCCCCTCCCCGCCCGTGCACAGGGCCTGCTGGAGGACGTGGGCGTCCCGGTACCGAACGCGCCCGAGCCAGCGGACGCGCAGCTCGCGCCCGGCGGTGCTCAAAGCTCGGCCTCCCAGTCGCGCGACTCGATCGCCCCGGCGAGGGCGTGCAGGAACGCCGAGGCGTAGGCCCCGTCGACGGCGCGGTGGTCGAAGGAGAGGGCGAGCATGCCCACCGAGTGGATCCCGACCGCCTCGGTCCCGTCGGGGGCGGTGATCACCACGGGACGCCGCTTGACCCCGTCGGTCGAGAGGATGGCCACCTGGGGCTGGTTGATGATCGGCGCCGTGAGGAACGTGCCGAACGGGCCCGGGTTGGTGATGGTGAAGGTCCCGCCCACGACGTCGTCGGCCGAGAGCCGGCGCGTGCGGGCGCGCTCGGCGAGCTCGGCCATGGCGCGGGCGAGGCCCCGCAGCGACTGGTTCTCGGCGTTGCGCACGACGGGGACGATGAGGCCGCGCTGGTCGAGGTCGACGGCGATGCCGAGGTTGACGTCGCGGTGGACGATGAGGGCGTCCTCGCCAACCGAGGCGTTCAGCTGCGGATAGTCGTGCAGCGTCTCGACGACGGCCCGGGCGATGAAGGGGAGATAGGTGAGACCGATCCCCTCCTCCTCGCGAAAGCGGGCCTTGTGGGCCCGGCGAACCCGCTCGATCTTCTCGAAATCGGCCTCGATGACGACGAGGGTGTGAGCCGAGGTCGCCTTGGAGCGGACCATGTGCTCGGCGGTGAGGCGGCGGATCTTCGTGAACGGCACGACCTCGTCGCGCGGGCCGGCGACGGGCGTGTACGACTGGCCGACCGCCTCCGGGCCCGCCACCGGCGAGCCGACAGGGGCCAGTCGTGCCGGCGGTGCCGCCGCGGCACGCGGCGCCCTTGCCGACGCCGGGCCCGCCGCGCCCGCAGCGGCGCGGCGGTCGATGTAGGCGAGCACGTCGGCACGCGTGACCCGACCACCCTTGCCGCTGCCGGTGATCTCGGTCGGGTCGATGTCGTACTCGGAGACGAGCTGGCGGACGACCGGAGACAGCACCATGCCCTTCCCGTTCGCCTCGGTCCCCTCGGACCCGGACGGCGCTTGCGACCCGGGCGCAAGCCTCTCGGACAGCTCGGCCTCCTGCCCCGACGGCGCCGCCGCCAGCACCGCCTCGGCCGCCGCCGGCAGGTCGGCCAGGGCGGGGGGAGCGCCGGCAGCGGCGGGGGAAGCGGGGGCGGCGGGGACGGCCACCGCGGGAGCAGCGGCGGCGGCCGGGCCGGCCGAGGGCGCGGCTTCGCTCACGACGGCGAGCTTGGTGCCGACGTCGACTGTCGCCCCCTCGGGCACGAGGATCTCCGAGATGTGACCCGAGTAGGGCGAGGGAACGTCGGAGTCGACCTTGTCGGTGGACACCTCGAAGAGCGGCTCGTCCTGGACGACGGTGTCGCCCACATTCTTCAGCCAGCGGATGATCGTCCCCTCGGTGACCGTCTCGCCCAGCTGCGGCATGGTGATGTCAGGCAACGTGCAGACCCCTTCCCGTGAGGGCCAGAACGGTCTCCCCGAAGGTCTCGGAGAGAGTCGGATGTGGCTGGATGAACTGCGAAATCTCGTCGGGTGTGGCTTCCCAGTTCACCGACAGGTAGGCCTGCCCGAGCTGCTCGGTCACCCACGGGCCGGCCATGTGCACGCCGACGAGGCGTCCGGCACGCCCGTCCGGGCCCTTCTCGCAGATGACCTTCACGAGGCCGTCGGTCTCGCCCAGGATGCGGGCGCGGCTGTTGCCGCCGAAAGGGTCCCGCTTCGTGACGATCTCCAGGCCGGCCTCGAGTGCGGCCTGCTCGGTCATCCCGACGAAGGCCACCTCCGGATGGCAGTAGATGGCCCACGGGACCTTGCCATAGTCGACCGGCACGGCCCGTTCCCCGAGCATCTGCTTGACGGCCAGGATCGCCTCCGCAAAAGCGACATGGGCCAGCTGCGGTGTCGCCACCAGGTCACCGATGGCGAAGACGCCCTCTGTGCCCGTGCGCATCCACTCGTCCACCCGGACATAGCCGCGCTCGTCGATCTCGACCCCTGTGCCCTCGGCGAGCAGCCCGTTGGAGAGCGGGCCCCTGCCGATCGACATCAGGATCGTCTCGACCTCCAGCTTCTCCCCGTCGGCGAAGACGACCGAGGTGTGCTCGCCGTCGGGCTCGTGCCCGGTGACGCTGACGCCGGTGCGCACGGTGATCCCCCGCTTGGTGAAGGAGCGGACGATGACGTTGGCCACGTCCTGGTCGCAGCCGGGGAGGATCTTGGGCAGCGCCTCGAGGAGCGTGACCCGCACCCCGAGATCCGAGAGCATCGAGGCGAACTCGCAACCGATGGCCCCGGCGCCGATCACGGCCGCCGAGCGTGGCAGCTGGCGCAGGTCCAGCAGCTCGTCGGAGGTCTGGACATAGCGCCCGTCCACCTCGAAACCGGGCAGCGTCCGCGGGACCGAGCCCGAGGCGAGCACGACGTTGCTCCCCGCCAGCTTGCTCAGCGCCCCGTCGACCCCGGTGACCTCGACGATCTTGCCGGGAAGCAGGCGGCCGACTCCGGGCACGATCGTGACCTTGCGCTGTCGCAACAGGCCCGAAAGCCCTTTGAAAAGCTGGTCGACGACCTGGTTCTTCCGGTCCTGGCTGATGGAGAACTCGACGGAGGGCTGGCTGGCGTGGACGCCGAACTCCTTCGCCCCCTCGACGCCGCGGAACACCGACGCCGTCTCGAGGAACTCCTTGGCGGGCACGCAACCGCGGTGAAGGCAGGTGCCGCCCACCTTGTCCTTCTCGACGACCGCCACCGACAGTCCCGCGGCCCCTGCGTAAAGAGCCGTGGCGTACCCGCCGGGGCCACCGCCGATGACAACGACGTCGTACTGCGCCGGCTCAGCTTGGTTCGCTGGCAGACGGACCACCTCCTAGTCTCGTGACGCTGCACCCGTTGCGGCCGCAGGCTGGGCGAAGGCGCGTTCTCACCCTCGCCGCCAGGCGGGCCATCGGCTCAGCCTAAAGCCTCCGGGGCGCCCCGCAGGCCGTGCCCGGCGCCCAGGCGGACAGCGCCGCGGCCGCTCAAGCGTGCACGGGCGGATGGCGCTCTGCCCAGGGCCTCGCCTGCTCGAGCTGGCTCGCGACCCGGATGAGCGCGTCCTCGCGCCCGTAGTCGGCGACGAGCTGGACGCCGACGGGCAGCCCGTCTTGCGCCCAGTAGAGCGGCAGTGAGGCGGCGGGCTGGCCGCTCACGTTGAACTGGGCGGTGAACCGGAGCGTCTCGACCACCTTCGCCTCCCCCTCCAGACCGGCGAGCTCGCCGAGGCGCGCCGTCGGCTGCGCCAGCACCGGCGTCAAGAGCAGGTCGAAGCCCTGCTCGGACCAGAAGGCGACCGTCCGGCGTCTGAAGCCCTCCAGCCAGAGGAGCGACTCCAGATAGTCCGGGGCGGGGATGGCGCGGCCCATCGTGGTGAAAAAGGCATTCAGCGGCTCGTACTCCTCGGCGGAGACCTCCCGCCCCAGGGCCTTCGACCAGTACGCCAGCTCGGAGGCGACGGCGGTGGCGATCACGACCAGGTTGTGGCGATCGAAGTCGGGCTCCTCGAGCGAAGCGGGATGAGCCACCTCGACGCGGTGACCGAGCGACTCGAGCAGGCGACCGGCCGAGCGCACCGCCTCGGCGCACTCGGGGTCGAGCGTGTAGTCGCTCCCCGTCGCACGATCGAGGAGGCCGACGCGAAGCCGCCCGGGATCGGCCCCGACGTCTCGGGCGAAGGGGCCCACGGGCGCCGGCACGACGAAGGTGTCGCCGGGGTGGTAGCCGGCGATCTGGTCGAGGATGGCGGCCGAGTCGCGGACGCTGCGCGCCAGCACGTGGTCGACGGAAAGCCCGGACCAGGACTCGCCCGCCTCCGGACCCTTGGAGACGCGGCCCCGGCTCGGCTTGAGCCCGAACAGGCCGCAGCAGCTCGCCGGGATGCGGATGGAACCCCCGCCGTCGTTGCCGTGCGCGACCGGGACCATGCCGGAGGCCACGGCCGCCGCCGAGCCGCCCGAGGAGCCTCCGGTCGAGTGCCCCGTCTCCCAGGGATTGCGTGTCGGGCCGAAGGCCAGGGGCTCTGTGGTGATGGCGGTGCCGAGCTCGGGCGTGTTCGTGCGGCCGAGGATCACAAAGCCCGCTCTCTTGAACCGCTGCACCAGGTAGCTGTCCGTGCCTGCCCGGTGACAGGCGGCCTTGGCGAAGGCGGTCCCTTCGCAGTAGGGCTCCCCCGCCTGGGGGGCGCCGAGGTCCTTCAAGACGATCGGCACGCCCCGGAACGGGCCGTCCGGCAGCTCGCCGGCCGCCTCGTCGCTGGCGGCGGCGAAGCGGCGGTGGATGACGGCGTTGAGCACCGGGTCGATGCGCTCGATGCGCTCGATGGCCGCCTCGACGAGCTCGAGCGGCGACACCTGGCCGCTCCGGACGAGGTCGGCCTGCTCGCTCGCATCGCTCCAAGTCAGCTCGCTGTCCATGCTCCCCCTTGCCCCGCACAAGACGGTGGCCCTCTGCCACTAGCGCTTCTGGCGCAGACCTTCGGTCCACATACGCACGAGTGAGGGCACCGCGGCCACACCGCTCAAGGGACGGTAGGCGTCGGCCGCGTCCAGCAGGCGGCGCTTGTCCTCGACGCTCAGCTCGAGGTCGGCCGCCTCGGCGTTGCGCTGCAGCTGGGCGGTCGTGCTCGCGCCCGGGATGGCGACGACGTTCGGGTGGCTGATCACCCAGGCGAGCGCCACCTGGGCGGGGGTGGCGTCGTGGCCGGCGGCGACGTCGCGCAGCGCCTGCAAGAGCGGCCGGGCCCGGTCGAGGTTCTCGGGCAGGAAAGCGGCGCTGTTCGCCCGCATGGCCGTCGGGCGGTGCTCGGCGTCGTAGCGCCCGGACAACAAGCCCTGGGCGAGCGGGCTGTAGGCGATCACGAGGCGCTGGTTGGCCGCCGCCCACGCGGTCATGCCCCGCAGTGGGCGCCGGTCGACGAGGTTGAAACGGACCTGGTTCGAGAGGACCGGACCGCCCAGGGCGGCCTCGGCGGCCTGCCAGCGAGCCAAGCTGTAGTTGCTCACCCCGATGTGGCGGATGACGCCGCTTTGCTGAAGGGCGCGCATCGCCCCCATCTGCTCGTTGAGGGGGACGACCGGGTTCGGCTGGTGGAGCTGGTAGAGGTCGATCTGGGCGATGCCGAGCCGGCGGGCGCTCCCGGCCGCCCGCTGGGCGACGACGGCCCGCACCGGCAGGACCGGGAAGACCTTCGTGGCGACGAACGCCTCCGTGCGCCGGCCTGCGATGGCACGGCCGACGGTGCGCTCGGAGCGGCCGAAGCCGTAGATCTCCGCCGTGTCGATCAGGTTGACGCCGAGGTCCAAGGCGTGACCGACGATGTCGATCGCGTCGTGCTCGGCGTAGTGGGAGCCGTAGCCCCACTCCCTGGAACCGAACTGCCAGGTGCCCAGGCCGATGGCCGACACCCGTTCACCACCTAGTTCTACATATCGCATCACACCTGACACTACCGCCAAGCCGCCCCGCCGGTACCGCCCGGCGAGGGCCTACTTCGGCGGCATCCTCAGGCCACCGTCGAGGCGGATCGTCTCGCCGTTCAGGTAGCCGTTCTCGATGATCGCCACCACGAGCTCGGCGAACTCGTCCGATCCGCCGAGGCGTTTCGGGAAGAGCACGCCCTGCCCGAGCGCCTGCAGGTTCTCCTGGGGCAGCAGGCCGAGCAGAGGCGTGTTCATGATCCCGGGGGCGATGGTGTTGACGCGGATGCCGACCACGGACAGGTCCCTGGCCGCGGGCATGGTCATGCCGGCGATCCCGCCCTTGGAGGCCGAGTAGGCGATCTGGCCGATCTGGCCCTCGAAGGCGGCCACCGAGGCCGTGTTGACGATCACGCCCCGCTCGCCGTCGGCGAGCGGCTCGGTCCTGGAGATGGCCGCCGCCGCCAGCCTCATGACGTTGAAGGTCCCGATCAGATTGACCGAGACGACCGTCTTGAAGGCTTCGAGGTCGTGCGGCTCGCCCTGTCTCCCGATCGTGCGCTGCACCCAGGCGATGCCGGCACAATTGACGTCGATGCGCAGCACGGCGCTCGCGGCCGCCTGCTCGACGGCTCTCGTGACGGCTTCGGGATCACCGACGTCGCCCGCCGCGTAGGACGTGCCGGCGCCGAGCTCTGCCGCCAGCGCTCTCGCCTTGGGCTCGTCCCGGTCGAAGATCGTGACGATGGCACCTCTCGAGGCGAGCGCCCGTACCGTCGCCTCGCCGAGCCCCGAGGCTCCGCCCGAGACGATCGCTCCTGCTCCGCTGATCTCCATGGCTGCAATCTAAGTGCTCGGGCGGACCCACCGGAAGCTGCGGCGAGTCCTCGCCGCAAGCCCCGGTGGCGGCCCTCATGCCGGCTCGGGCCGCCGGTGCGGGGGCGCCTCAGCCGGCGTGCGCCCCTCGCTGGAGGCGGGCGGCCTCGACCGCGAGCCGGTCGACGAGCTCGTTCATCGGGTCACCCGAGTGCCCCTTCACCCAGCTCAGCTTGATCTCGCCGCGCCGGCGGTCGACGATCTCGTCGACGAGCGGGCGCCACAGGTCCTGGTTCGCGACCGGCTCGCCCCGCGAGTTGCGCCATCCCCGGGCGCGCCATCCCGCCCACCATCTCTGCTGGAAGCAGTTGACGACATAGGTGGAGTCGCTCACCACGTGGACGTGACCGCTTATGGCAGCCAACGCCTGGAGCACGGCGGTGACCTCCATGCGCTGGTTGGTCGTCAGCTCGGCGTGGCCGCTCTCGAACTCCACCTCCGAGACGGCCCAGGCCCAGCCTCCCGGGCCCGGGTTCCCGATGCAGGCGCCGTCGGTGAACACGACGGTGGTCTGCGGCCCCTCGAAGAGCGTCATGGAGCCAGTCTGCCCGCTCCGCCGGGCCCGGCGCGGCGGGACTCCCGGGCCCGGCGCGGCAGGGTCGCGGACCGGCGCCGCCGGTCGCCGGGCCGGCGCGGGCGGACTCGCGCGCCGGCGCGGCCGGAAGAGCTTGCCTCGGGCGCGAAACTGGTGGCGTGATCATCGATGGTTTCTCACACCAGGTTCCCGACATCGATCCCCAGGAGACCGCCGAGTGGCTGGACTCCTTCGATGCCGTCGTCGAGACAGAAGGGCGCCCGCGGGCCCAGTTCCTGCTCATGAAGCTGCTGGAACGGGCGCGGGCCACCCAGGTCGGCTTCCCCGCCACCGTCTCGACCCCTTACGTGAACTCGATCCCGGCCGCCACGGAGCCCTGGTTCCCCGGCGAAGAGGACCTCGAGCGCCGGATCCGTCGCTGCATCCGCTGGAACGCGGCCGTGATGGTCACGCGGGCGAACATGCGCGACAGCGGCATCGGGGGTCATCTCTCGACCTATGCCAGCGCGGCTTCCTTGTACGAGGTCGGCTTCAACCATTTCTTCCGGGGCAAGGACAACGGCACCGCCGGCGACCAGGTGTACTTCCAGGGACACGCTTCGCCCGGGATCTACGCCCGCGCCTATGTCGAGGGGCGACTTTCCGACGAGGAGCTCGACAACTTCCGTTTCGAGGTCGGCGGCCACGGTCTGTCGAGCTACCCGCACCCCCGCCTCATGCCCGACTGGTGGGAGTTCCCGACCGTCTCCATGGGCCTCGGGCCCCTGGCGGCCATCTACCAGGCGCGCTTTAACCGCTACCTGCTCAACCGCGAGCTGGCGGACACGAGCGAGTCGCGGGTGTGGTGCTTCGTCGGCGACGGTGAGTTCGACGAGCCGGAGACGCGGGCCGCGCTCAGCCTGGCGACGCGCGAGCGGCTGGACAACCTCACCTTCGTCGTCAGCTGCAACCTGCAACGCCTCGACGGGCCCGTGAGGGGCAACGGCAAGATCATCCAGGAGCTCGAGGCCCTGCTGCGCGGCTGCGGCTGGAACGTGATCAAGGTCATCTGGGGCAGGCGCTGGGACGAACTGCTGGCCCGCGACATCGACAGCGTGCTCGTCAACAAGATGAACACGACCCTCGACGGTGACTACCAGACTCTTGCCACCGAATCCGGCGCCTACATCCGCGAGCACTTCTTCGGCCCGGACCCCCGCTTGCGCAAGCTCGTGGAGCACCTCTCGGACGCCGAGCTGCAGACCTTGCCCCGGGGCGGCCACGACTATCGCAAGCTCTATGCCGCCTATAAGACGGCGACCGAGCAGGTCGGAGCACCGACGGCCATCCTCGCCAAGACCATCAAGGGCTGGACGCTCGGGCCCGAGATCGAGGCGCGCAACGCCACCCATCAGATCAAGAAGATGACGAAGGAACAGCTGCGGGTGCTGCGCGACCGGCTGAGCCTGCATGACGAGATCCCCGACGAGGCGCTCGACACAGAAGAGCCGCCCTACTACCGCCCGCCGGTGGGATCACCCGTGCACGAGTACCTGGTCTCTCGCAGCCGGGCGCTCGGCGGGCACCTGCCGCACCGTGTCGTTCGCGGCCGGGGGATCACGGGGCTGCCCGCGCCCTTGCCGGAGGCCTTTGCCGAGTTCGCTCTCGGCTCGCGGGGCCAGGCCGTCTCCACGACCATGGCCTTCGCCAGGCTGTTGCGCAACTTGCTCCGGGACCCCGGCATCGGCAAGTACGTCGTGCCGATCGTGCCCGACGAGGGCCGCACGTTCGGCCTCGACGCCCTTTTCAGCGAGGTGAAGATCTACGCCCCGGAGGGCCAGCTCTACACGCCGGTGGACGCCGGCCTGCTGCTCTCCTATGCCGAGGACAGCAGGGGCCAGATCCTGGAGGAAGGCATCACCGAGGCGGGCGCCATGGCGAGCTTCCAGGCGGCGGGGACTTCCTACGCCACCTGGTCGACGCCGATGCTGCCGATCTACCTGTTCTATTCGATGTTCGGGTTCCAGCGGGTCGGGGACCTGATCTGGCAGTCGGCCGACGCGCGGGCGCGCGGCTTTCTGATGGGCTGCACGGCCGGGCGGACGACCATGAACGGCGAGGGGCTGCAGCACGAGGACGGCCAGTCCCACCTGCTCGCCTCGGTCGTGCCGACGGTGCACGCCTACGACGCGGCCTTCGCCTACGAGATGGCGACCATCGTCGAACGCGGCATCGAGCACATGTACGGCCCCGCGGCCGAAGACTGTATTTATTACTTGACGCTCTACAACGAGAACTACGAGATGCCCGCCTTCCCGGTGCCCGAAGGCGACGAGGCGACCCAGGCGGAGGCGGTCGCGGACCTCAAGCAGAAGATCCTGCGCGGCATTTACCGCTACGCCGGGCCGCGCGAGAGTGAGGTCCGGGGTGAGAGCCCGGGCGAGAACAAGGGTGAGGCGCGGGGTGAGAAGGGGGGTGAGGAGGGTGAAGCCGCCGGCGGCTCCGGGCGCTCGGCCACGATCCTTTTCTCCGGCCCGGCGTGGCAGGCCGGCATGCAGGCACGAGAGCTCCTCGCGTCCGAATGGGGCGTGTCTGCGGAGGCCTGGTCGGTCACGAGCTACAAGGCGCTGCGCGAGGACGGTCTGGAAGTCGAGCGCTGGAACCGGCTCCATCCCACAACCGCGCCCCGGGTGCCCTATGTGACCCGTGCCCTGGCGGACGCGGCCGGGCCGATCGTGGCGGTGACCGACTTCTTGAAGGCCGTCCCGGATCAGATCGCCCGCTTTCTCGAGGCGCCCTTCACGGTGCTCGGGACCGACGGCTTCGGCCGCTCCGACACCCGTGGCGCGCTGCGCAGGCACTTCGAGGTCGACGCCGCTCACATCGTCGTTGCCGTCCTGGCCGAGCTGGCCGCCACCGGCAAGGGCAAACCGAGCGAGGTCGCCGCGGCCATCGCGAGGTACGGGATCGACCCCGAGGCGCTCGACCCCCGCCTGGCCTGAATCGCCTGCCGTCTCGGAGTCGGGTCTCGGCGCAGCGGCAAGCGTCCCGAGCTCGCCGCCATACACTCCCTGGCATGCCGCGAGCCGCCAAGACGACCAAGAGCCTCCCTTTCACGGGGGATGCACAAGCTGACAAGTACCTAGTAGACGATCCCCTCGCCCTGCTGATCGGCATGGTCCTCGATCAGCAGGTGCCGCTCGAGAAGGCGTTCGCGGGACCGTGGGTCCTGCGCCAGAGACTTGGCAGAGACCTCGACGCAGAGGAGATCGCCGCCATGGCCCCGGACGAGCTCACGGCCTTGTTCGTCGCGCGACCGGCCCTGCACCGCTTCCCGGCCGCCATGGCCGCCCGGGTGCAAGAGCTTTGCCGCCTGCTCGTCCACGAGTACGGCGGGAATGCAGCTGCGCTGTGGACGACTGCGAAAACGGGCGACGAGCTGTTCGAGCGGGTGAAGGCACTCCCCGGTTTCGGCGAGCACAAAGCCCGAATCTTCGTGGCTCTGCTCGGCAAGCAGCTCGGGATCCGCCCTAAGGGCTGGGAGACCGCCGCCGGCAAGTTCGGCGAGCCGGGATCGCTCGCCTCGGTCGCCGACATCGACAGCCCCGGCGCCTTGCACGCCGTCCGGGAGCACAAGCGTGCGCTCAAGGCCGCCGACCCGCCCGCCAGGGCAAAGGCTCGCCCCAAAACTATCTGACAGACAGCTTGACACCTAAGTCCTTTTTGCGGTAAGACTTCCCTCAGCGAGGGAAGCACAGATACCCAGTCCTTATATGGTCGCTTGGGCTGGTAGGAGCGAATAGCGAACCCGTCCCCGCTCGGCAATCAGGGTGTCCTGACAACGCGAGCAAAGTGAGTGGGAACGACGGGTCTTCTCGAGTCTCGACGTATGCCAGCATTTGCGGAGCGGCCATGGGCCGTCGACCGCAACATGTCTGAGGTCGGCAACCGTGATGAGGTCGCCGATAGGACTAATTCTGGCTGTCTCCATACGCCGACCAAGTCGTCATGCGCGAGCCGACAGCTTTCTGCCATGAAGCGGCTCTTCATGGATTCTGGGGGAAGTCACATCCGTGTAGTTACACGAGTCTTTTTAGCAGTAGGGACTTTCGCCTCTGGTGGCACAGGGGCTTCCGGTGCAGAGTCGATGGGGAACGCAGGGAAGCGCATGAGCGAGGCATCGACGGGTTTGGTTGCAGCGAGGACAACCTCTCTGCCCTTAGTACCCCTAGGAAAAAGTCGCTATGCGTGAGCGTTCAGCCACCAGCACTGTTCTCGATGGAACACGCCCTAATCTCGATCGAAAGGTGTTGCGGTCCTCTCAGGACAGGATGACATGTCCTGCTCGCCTGAACCGCACGAACAGGGTCTCCCTAATAGGAGTGCCCTGGCAGCAAACAGGGAGCTTCTGAGTCCCTGGTAGCAATCAGGAACCCGTTTGGTTCCTGGACATAGGCGGCGTGATGATCCACAGGCCATAGATGGCCGCCGGGCCTGCGGGAAGCGACTGGCGAACCCGACGCCTGCGTCTGACTCCATAGCGAGGATAGGAGCAGGATGCAGTGAAGCTTCGCTCGGTTGCACTCGTGAGTGTGATGAGCGTGGCCGCCCTGGGTCTGATCGGCGCCGGTGCTCATGCCGTGTTCACGACTTCCACCACGAGCGGCCAGACGATCACGGCTGGCACCTGGGGCACCGTTCCTCCCCCGACCATCCCCACCACGCCGACGGTCGCCATCTCCTACCCCGTCAACGACACCACCTACGGCACCGACTGGGGCGGAGCCATCACGGGCACGGTGAGTGACGCTTTAGGCAGCGTCACCGGCGTCGGGGTCTCGCTCCAGCAAGGAAGTGGCAGCGATAGCTGCTGGACGGGCAGCGACAGCACCTTCACCGCCGCCTGCCCGAACTATGTGCCGGTCACCAGCGGCACCACGACCTGGTCGCTGACGCTTCCGACCACTGACCTCACCTCGGGCGACACCTACAACGTCACAGCCCAGGCCAAAGACAGCGTCGGGAACGTCTTTACAAGCTCGACGGTCGCCTTCACCTACAACACCACCGCTGTGGCTCTGCCGACGGTCGCCATCTCCTACCCCTTCAACGGCACCACCTACGGCACGAACTGGACCGGGGCGATCACCGGCTCGGCGGCTGCCAACGCCGCCGGGGCATCCATCTCGAACGTGGTTGTCTCCATCCAGCAGGTCGGCGGCTCGTGCTGGAGCGGCACGGCCGACACCTACACGGCCACCTGCCCGAACTACCTGCCGGTCACAACTGGCACCACAAGCTGGTCGCTGACGCTTTCGAGCACTGACTTCACCTCGGGCGACAGCTACGCCGTCACAGCCCAGGCCACCGACAGCGACAGCAACGTCGGCACCAGCTCTGTTGTCACCTTCTCCTACGACACGTCCGCGCCGACGGTTGCCATCACCTTCCCGGTGAACGGCACCCACTACGACGTCACCACCTGGACCGGGACTATCACAGGAACGGCCTCGTCGAACTCCGGCGGCAGCACGACCATTGCCAGCGTGTCGGTGGCCATCGAGGACACCACGACGAGCGAGTGGTGGAACGGCTCGGCCTTCGCCTCCCCGAGCCAGACCTTCGTGGCGGTGAGCGGGACCACGACCTGGTCGCTCGTCGTCGCCTCGGCCAGCCTCACCTCGGGCGCCACCTACAGCGTCGTCGCCCAGGCGACAGACAGCGCCGAGAACCTGGGCAAGAGCACCCCGGTCGCCTTCACTTACTGCAGCCAGACCAGCAAGGTTCCCCCGACGGTCACCATCACCTACCCGGTTGACGGCACCAGCTACGGGTCCAACTGGAGCGGGGAGATCACGGGCACGGCCTCGGCGGCGATCGGGGCGAGCATCACGAGCGTCTCGATCGCCGTCGAGGACATCGCCACCAAGCTCTGGTGGAACGGCACCTCGTTCAGCGCCACCAAGCAGACCTTCGAGCCGGTCACCAGCGGGACGACGACCTGGCTCCTCACCTTTGCAGCAAGCAACCTCACCTCGGGCCATACCTACAGCGTCGTCGCCGAAGCGACAGACAGCGCCGGGAACACCGGCACGAGTGAGACGGTCGACTTCAGCTACTGCGTCCACGCGGCTCCGCCGACGGTCACGATCACCTATCCGATCAACAACACCACCTACGGGTCCAACTGGGGTGGGGAGATCACGGGCACGGCCTCGGCGGGGACTGGGGCGAGCATCAAGAGCGTCTCGGTGGCCATCGAGGACACCGCCACCAAGCTCTGGTGGAACGGCACCTCGTTCAGCGCCACCAGCCGGAGCTTCGAGCCGGTCACCAGCGGCACCACGACCTGGTCGCTTCTCTTTGGAGCGGGCAACCTCACGTCGGGCGTCACCTACAGCGTCGTCGCCAAGGCCACCGACAGTGCCGGGAACACAGGCACGAGTGAGACGGTCGACTTCACCTACTGCGTCCACACCGCTCCGCCGACGGTCACCATCACCTACCCGGTCAATGGCACCACCTACGGAGCCAACTGGGGCCGGACCATCACCGGCACGGCCTCGGCAGGAACAGGCTCGACCATCTCGAAGGTGAAGGTCTCCATCCAGCAAGGCAGCAGCTCGTGCTGGACCGGCTCGGGCGACACCTTCACGGCGAGCTGCCCGAGCTACCTGGCGGTCACGAGCGGCACCACGAGCTGGACGCTGGCGGTCCCGAGCACTGACCTCACCTCGGGCGACAGCTACAAGGTCACGGCCCAAGCGACCGACTCTTATGAAAACGTCGGCACCAGCTCGACGGTCGCCTTCACCTACAACAACTCTCCCCCAACGGTCACCATCACCTACCCGGTAAACAAGACCACGTACGGCACCGACTGGGCAGGCAAGATCACCGGTTCTTCGTCTGCTACCTCCACAGGATCGACGGTTCAGAGCGTGAAGGTCTCCATCCAGCAAGGCAGCGGCTCGTGCTGGACCGGCTCGGGCAAGACCTACACGACGAGCTGCCCGAACTACCTGGCGGTCACGAGCGGCACCACGAGCTGGTCGCTGACAATCCCGAGCACTGACCTGACCAACGGTGACAGTTACAGCGTCGTCGCCCAGGCCACCGACAGCCTCGGGAACCTCGGCACCAGCTTGACGGTCGCCTTCACCTACAACAGCTCTCCCCCGAGCGTCACGATCACCTACCCGGTCAACAAGACCACCTACGGCACCAACTGGACAGGGAAGATCACCGGCACGGCTTCGTCGAACTCGGGCGCTAGCACGACCATAGCGAGCGTCTCGGTGGCCATCGAGGACACCAAGACGGGCAAGTGGTGGAACGGCTCCTCGTTCAGCGCCACGAGTCAGATCTTCGTGACAGCCAGCGGCACGACGAGCTGGTCACTCGTCCTGGCGGCGAAATACCTCGCCTCGTCTGACAACTACAGCGTCATCGCCCAGGCAACAGACAGCCTCGGGAACGTGGGTACCAGTTCGACGATCACATTCACCTACAGCAGTTGGTCACATGGCTAGAGCACAAAGACCCGACTTGGGTCTCGATCGACAAGGTGTTGCGGTTCTGGGAGGCGGGACATTGCGGCCCGTCCCGTCTGGATCGCACCAACAGGGAGTTCCTCATGGGATTCCCTGGCAGCAAAACAGGGACCCCAATGGGTTCCTGGACATAGGCGACGTGATGATCCGCAGGCCGTACTTGGTCGCCTGGCCTGTGGGGAGCGACTGGCGAACCCGACGCCTGCGTCTAGTAGTCCATCTAGACGAAGGAGCAGCAAGACATGAAACTCAAGACAGTTGCAATGACAGGAGTGCTGAGCCTCGCAGGCCTGGGCCTGATCGGGGCTGGCGCTCACGCCGCTTGGACCACAAACACGACAAGCGCCCAAACGATCAATGCTGGGACGCCCAGCGTCGTACTGTATGCAAGCGGCGCAACTAATAACGGGACTGCAAATATCACACTCGCCACCCCGGGAGATGTCGGGTCGTCATTCACGACTGGTGACCAACAGGTCCAGATATACAACAACGGCAACGTTGCAGCGACTGAAACGTCGGTTTCGATCGCTGGCTCAACAGCCAACGACTTGTATTACGGGCTGCAGGTGTGCATAGCCACCAACAACAACGCCGTGATTTATAACGGTCCGCTCTCTACCGCCCAAACCGACAGCCCAATCACGTACCCCAGCCCCACCACAATCGCTGCTGGTAGCTCGGACTACTACTACGTGAACGTCTACGCCGGTAACGAGCCGACCATGTGCGGTGGCGACCTTGCAGGCGGGTACGCCGACACCTACGGCACGGACAGCACCAGCGATTCAAACAGTCTGGCACCTGCGGCTGCGGGTGAGTCCCAGACGTACACCCTCACAGTGGGGTACACAAGCTAAACGCTTGACGGCGAGGCGGCCCTCGTGGTCGCCCGCCACCGATAAGTAAGTAAATAGGTCCAAGTAGTGAGGGGGTTTTCAAGATCCCCTCACTACTTGCGTTTGGGGCCGATGAAGGCGTTGCGGGCCTCGCCGGAACCGAAACGTTGGACCCGCACTATGTTTCTGAGGTGATGCCGCGATGGCGGGAGGAATCGTGACGACTGACGACCTTGAGGGCAGCACTCCACAGGTCGCTGAGGACAGCGCTCCTGTCCCTGAAGACGACATGCCTCTAGTCGGCGAGACCGGCACTCCTGTGTTGGCCGAGGGGGCCACGCCGGTCGTTCAGGAAGGCACGCCGGTCGCTGCGGGCGGCACTCCCCCGGTCACTGGCGACATCTTCTTGGCCACCGAGGGGGGAACTGCAAGAACCTCGGCCCGATCACGCTCCAAGCCCGCAAGCATGGCAAGGGCGATCCGCACAGTCATTGCCTACGTCCTCCTGCTGGCTGTCCTCGGCGGCGCCGGAATCTGCGCCTTCGCACTGGTCCAGGGCACCTGGATGGTGACGCCGATCCTCTCGGGCAGTATGAGACCTGGGCTGTCGGTCGGTGGTGTTGTCATCAGTCAGCGTGTCCCCGTCGCCAGCCTCCATGTGCGGGACGTGATCATCTTCAGGGACCCGTTCAAGCCCTCCGAGCAGATCGTGCACCGCATCGTCAAAATCACCAAAGGCCCCGGCGCGAAACTCCTGTTCAACACCCAGGGCGATGCCAACACGGTCCGTGACCCGTGGACGCTGACGATCGAGGGGAACTACATCTACCGGGCACGGTGGTCCGTACCGCTCGTCGGCTATGTCGCCATCGCGTACCAGAACCACCGAGGCTTCTTCCTACTCGGGGCTGGGATCGTCCTGATACTGATAGCTGTTGCCACGGTCCTTAAGGCTCGCCAACGCCGAAAACGCCGACATTCACGGCGACCTGCCCACGCTCCATGATCTGACTGCGGTGATGGACCAAGATGGGACCCAGTGAACGACTTTCCCGTCGTCCACGTGGACTCCATCGACAAGCGTCTCCTGGAGTAGATCGGCCAGGATGACGGGGTGCACGGCCCCTTGGCTTCCCTCGCAAGGTGACGGGGGTCGTAGACCTTCTATCAATGTCGACTCGGGTCGGTCGACCCTTGAACGCCGCCGACGTGCCAGAGCAGAGATGGACCAGTGAACGACTTTCTCGTCGTTTACCTGGACTCCATCAACAAGCGTCTCCCGGAGGGCCTCTAACGGGATGACGGGGTGCACGGCCCCTTGGCTTCCCTCGCAAGGTGACGGGGGTCGTAGACCTTCTATCAATGTCGACTCGGGTCGGTCGACCCTTGAACGCTCGCTTGCAATGGCGAGCAGCGCGTGTGGCGGCAGGTACGGCCCAAGTGGTACCTCGACTCCGCAGACAGGTGGCTCAGCTACCGGTCGCGCCACCCGAGGCTGCCCGGAGGCCCTCACCCACCCCAGGCCTGCGCGCCGCCTGGAACATGCCAGTAGGCTTCTAGCAGACGAAATCTACAACGGGGGGAAGTCATGCGTTTCAAGGTTATTGCCGCGCTTGTCGTGGTTACAGCTCTGATGGGTGCGTCGGCAGGCGTCGCTCTAGCGACGAGTAGACCGAGCGGTACCGCTGGCTTCGCAGCTACGACGCCAAGCACCCCGGCAGGGGGCTCCGTGAAACTCTTTGTGACACCCAGCGCAACCGGTAACGGCGGCGGCGCGGTTGTCGTCACAGGTGCAATCGGTGATTACGGCAAAACGACGGGCAAGATGAACGAAAACGGCAAAGCCAACAAGAACGGGAACTACGGCAAGTTAGTTCTGCAACAGGGCACAATCGAGGTCAACCTCACGACGTTCGATACGAAAACGAACAACGCCCAGCCTAGCATCAACAATACGACTTGCTCGGCGGCGCTCGCTGTGACCGCTCCGGTGACGCTGTTCAACGGCACTGGTCTCTACGAGGGAATCACCGGGACGGTGCACCTGACCGAAACCTACGCCGTCATTCTCCCTCGATACACGAGTGGGAAAAACAAAGGCCAGTGCAACTACAGCAACAACGCCCAGCCGCTTGCCCAGTGGGGGTCGATCGCAGGCTCGGGTAGGGTCTCCTTCTCGTAGTTCAGCGGCAACATCTCGCGACAGCCCCGGTGGCTTGGTACCGGGGCTGTTTCGCGTGAGCGTCTCCCGGTTCCGACACGCTTCGTCGCTGGTACGGAGCAGCCGAAATCGGGATGACCTTTCAATGCCCGAAGTCGGGTTTCTACCCGTTTGTGCCGTACAGGACTCCCGGGTGTCTGAAGCTCAGGCCCTACGCAGAGCCGACGTGCTCGGAGCACTTCTCGTCCGGTCGTGATGGGCCATGACGGACCCGGTGAACGACTTTCTCGTCACATACCTGGACTCGATCGACGAGCGGCTCTTGGAGTACCTCGACGATGACGATGAGCTGAAGCTGGACGTCGTCCAGCGCCTGCGCTTCTACACGAGCGCCCTGCTAGCCGGGTCGATCACGCCAGACCACGTCGTGGAGGACAGGCCGGACTGGTTCCAACTGGTCCCCGCCTTCGTGGCCGCCTACGGCAGCGAGGAGCTGCAGGAGCTGGAAGGAGGGGCGGTGTTCCTCAGAGCCGTCGAGGAGGATGACGACGTCGCTCTCACCGAGGGCGACATCGCCTACCTGAAGGCCCTGGAGAGCTGGCTCGACGTGTACCCCGAGATACGGACGACCGAGGAGTAGCCGACGGCGACCGTCTGACCTGTGGGTCAGAAGGGATGTGTCTCCGACCACCTCGCCGATCATTTCCGTGACCTAGTCGGGCCCCGCTGCTCCGGATGACATGAGATTGGATGTTCTGCACTCGCTTCAGTTACACCTGCTCGGAACAGCGTCTCAACAAGTGAGTAGGGACTGGATGACCCGACCGGCGGTTTGTATCGCCGGTCGGGTCATCACGTGTCTGCGATAAACAACCCGCCCGGCCACACCCACCGGGCGCTTCGCGGCGGCATTACTTCGTGAAAACGTACACTTTGCTCGTTGAGCCAGAGCTGTAAGCGAAGTCCACCGACTGCCACGTCGAACCGATCGGCACGTCAAAGATGATTACACCGGCGAACGTCGTGCTCGGACCCTCGGCACCAAGCGCGCAAAGAGCGTACTCCACTGAGCTATCACAGGTGATGCTGTCGATACGACCCTGACCGCCTCCAGCCAGGATGAGCGAGAAGTTCGTCATTTCAAGACCAGGTTGCGTCATCCCCGACGGCCCGGTACCCATACCGACGAGGACTGCGTCAAGTTGATCACCGGCAGGCTGATCGCAGACTCCTGGATCGGGACACGAAATGTTCTCGATCACCTTGCCAACGAGAAGCAGCTCCAGCCCGAAGTCATCGACAACTGGGAATGCAACAGCACACTTCGTCGTCTCCCCTACGCAATACGTGGAGCCGCTGGGTCCGCTCGGACTCGTCGTCGTCTTTCCTGCCTCAGTGAGCTTCATCCAATCAGTGGTCTTAGTCTCCTTGCCGAGGAAGGTGAGTCTGAAGGTGTAGTGCTTCGACGTGGCCGCGATGTTCGGCTTCAAGTTCGCCGAGCGTTCGGTCTCTCCCTCACAGCGCTGTGTCTTGTTGAACTTTGGAACTCTCGGTGAGGACCACCAAGTGCACCAACCGTAACCTGGCACCGTCACGCTCCAGATCACCACTCCGCCGTTGGCGGACACGTGACGGGTCGGGAAGGTTGTCGCACTTGCGACCGTAGAGAATGACGGACTAGCTAGGAGAGCTGTGGCCATCAATGCAATACTCGCCATCATCAACTTACCTGTCCTCACAGGGGGAACTCCTTCCTCGCAGACGGGCGGCAGCCGTCAGAAGGTGCCGAGGTGACGTCCCTCTGAACCTCGCTCTCAGGACACCCTGCCTGACAGTATCGGTTGACCACTCCTGCAGCTTTAGCACTTAGACCGGTTTGCTTCAGAGTGGCTGTCGCAAGTCCGTTCAGCGTCATAACGGACTGGCCCGATAGGTTCACGCTCCGTTCCAGTGCTTGAACGAGAGAGCGGTGCGGAATGAGAAACGGCCACCAAGAACCTGTTGGTCGTAAACTTCTGAAGGACAAGTCAAGGCTATTGGACTTACCTACTCCGTACGCCGAAGCGAATCGTCGAGCATCTTGAAGCCGTAGAGCTGAAGGAGCGTGTCCCTTCCCGAGGCGAACCACCACCTCGTGCGAGCGGGATAAAGTCCCATTTCGGTCGACGAGCCGACCGGCTGGCGAGATCAGCGGGCACACATAGCGATGGATATTTCGCCCTAAGCGTCTCGACCGGTCAGTACGGACGAGCCATTGTGTCATTTCGACCTCGGCTCTACCCGGAGATGCGGACGACCGAGTAGACGCCCTCAGCCTTCTGGGAACGCCCGGTCGACGGCGGCGAGGAGGTCGGCATCGGACAGGTGCAGGTAGCGCGACGTCGTCTTGATACTGGAGTGGCCCATCAGGCGCTGGACGACGTGAATGTCCACGCCCCGGCGGAGGAGGTCCGTGGCGTAGGTGTGACGCCAGCGATGAGGAAAGTGCCGACCGGCCACACCCGCCGAGGTCCCGGCCTCCAGCACCAGATCGTGCAACGCCCGAGGCCCATAACGACCGCGGAGCCTCCGGTTGCCCCTGGGGTTGACGAAAAAGTACGGCGACTCAGGGAGCCTGGGCCGCACCTGTTCCAGATACTCGCCGAGCACACTTGCCAAAGGGTGGGGAATGGGGACGAACCGGGCTTGCGCCCTTTGCCGACGCCGGATGGGGCTAGCCCTTGGTCACAGTGAGCGCAGTGGCGGACGATGCGCTCGATCCACTGAGGTTCGCGTCACCGCCGTAGATGGCCGACACCGGGTACGAGCCGACCCCGAGGGCGCTGTTGGCGATCTTGCACGTTCCCTTGCCGGCGCTGAGCGTGACGGTGCAGGTCACAGTGCCGACCTTCACGGTCACCTTCTCGCCGTTGGGCACGGCCTCGCCGTAGTGGGTCGTGACGGTCACGGTGAACACCGACGCCGACTCGTCGCCGTAGGTGACGCTCGTCGGTGACTCGGAGACCTTGGTCGTCGTGCTGTCCTTGGTCACGGTGAGCGCAGTGGCAGAGGATGCACTCGATCCAGCGAGGTTGGCGTCACCGGCGTAACTGGCCGACACCACATAGGAGCCGACCCCGAGAGTGCTGTTGTCAACCACGGAGATCTTGCACGTCCCTGTTCCGGCGCTGAGCGTGACGGTGCAGGTCACAGTGCCGACCTTCACGGTCACCTTCTCGCTGTTGGGCACGGCCTCGCCGTAGTGGGTCGTGACGGTCACGGTGAACACCGACGCCGACTCGTCGCCGTAGGTGACGCTCGTCGGTGACTCGGAGACCTTGGTCGTCGTGCTGTCCTTGGTCACGGTG
>Ga0326728_10002539_pt1 | contig 60198 bp, 53 predicted proteins | sample MB3enrmetagenome_FD_207602 | JGI IMG/M metagenome (GOLD analysis project Ga0326728, IMG submission 207602) | Lab enriched peat soil microbial communities from McLean, Ithaca, NY, United States - MB31MN | ecosystem: Environmental > Terrestrial > Soil > Wetlands > Peat | place: USA: New York... | reverse complement strand
ATCGGCATGCAGTGAGGATAGCTCAGCGCAAAAAATCGTGCAAACAATTGAATAGAAACATTTTAAATGGTGCCCGGAGGGGGACTTGAACCCCCACGGCCGGTTAAGGCCTGCGGATTTTAAGTCCCATTTTCGCAGTTTTGCAGAGCGTTGCATAGAGTCGCATTGCGTCAATAACTGTATTATTATCATTCACTTATTGACACACATCCTGTTGCGCGATGTTGCATAGAGTAGCAGGAAAGTCCAGTACAAAGTATCCCCACAAGTATCACCAGCACTGCCCTGGAAATAGTGCATCTCAATACTTCCTGGTCGATTCGAACTGCGAGGTCGAGCGGGATAGCGCCAGGCACCAACCGCGTCCATTTCGCTGAGCGGCAGTCAGCACAATCCAATGATGACACATTCTCTAAAACGCGGTGCCTAGACGGCGCATTGGAATTGCTATCCGGATTCGGTGTTTGGCTTGCCGCATAAAGCGCCCTTAGGGGCTCACTCGCTGCCAATTCAGACCGAAGGCCTTTCACATCTTCGTGAAGGCCATCTAAGCCTTTTTGAATGGCTAACGGCATCTTTTGTTCAACGGGGCTGACCAACTTTGAACGTGGCCATCTTGGTGGGGTGAGGCATCCATCTTCTCGCGGGGATCTAAGCGATGTGCCTGATTTGGTCCTCTTTGATCGGTGCTTACCCCACAGATGTTCGGTTGAGTATCGGCTCGCGGCCTCGCCATCTTCGGCGGAAACATTGCCGGCCAGCAGGTAGTTGACTCGCAAGAGAGGTTGCTTCCTAATTGGCGAATTACTGGGAATTCGCAAGAGCAGGTAGAATCGGGGCTGGAAACGTGCATTGGGCTTCCATGAGAAGGCCGGTCGCGTCAAGTTATTTGAGGTTTGGGTAAGTCCATATCTGATGTTTTCCTTTGCCTGGATATCAGGCAATTCGTGGCTGGCTGCGGCGGCTGTCAAGGCCGAGCGCAGCCAATTCATCTTGAGCCTTGACGGCTGCCGCAGCCAGCCATAGCAAGGCACACTCCGGGCGAAGGAAAACATGTGTATGCTCCTTTCCCGACCTGTTTCTCACCACTGCTGAGCCGAGCTTAAGCTGTCGTCACCCTTCCATCCGCACTCTTGGTGAGCGACTGGTGCGCTCGGTGCACATTGGGTGTTCTCGATACAGTCGGCGCTGCCATCTGTTAGGACGCCCTGTCGTTCCATCTTGTGGTGGAGCGGAGGCAAGGCCAAGGGCGCAGTCGCCGGAACTCGACATATTGGTGTGGTGCATTCAAGCCTTTCTTGAACTATGCCGCTGCCAGTCTCCGCTTTCGCGTGTTGTGGAGCGGTTCGTACTCCTCGCAGCTGATCCAGAGATGATGGAGCAGCACTGCAAGCTTGCGTGCCACCGCGACGATGGCGCGTTTCTTACCGCTTTTGCCCCCGCGCTCGGCCAGCTTCAGTCCCCACCGCCTGAGATCGGAGTCTTCGCCGAACGGCCCCAGGATGTGTTGTGCCCCTTGCACCAGCACCATGCGCAGATAGGAGTCTCCCTCCCGGGTGATATGCAGTTGAGGCTCACTCTGCCCGGAGTTCCTTCTGCCCGGCTGCAGCCCCACGTAACAGCCTGCATCACGACTCTTGCGGAAACGCCTCGGGTCTTCCAGCGTCAGGATGTACGTCAGGGCGATCAGCGTCCCAACACCCTTGACCTGCTTGAGCAGCGCCACGTCCGGATAGCTCTCCTCAGCAAGCTTCTCGATCTGAGCGTCGTACTCGCGGATTCGCGCAGTGATCGTTTCAAGTGCGCTTAACAAGGGTGCGAGTGCAACCCGCAGTTGCGGACTCAGCGTGTCACCCTTGGCCGGCTTAAAACCCCTTATGTATCGGCTGCGGATTCGTTCTCCGAATGACTTCGTCAGTCCCCGCGCCGCACAGATCAGCGCCGTCCTCGTGCGCACCAGCGCATAACGCGCCCGGATTACCGACAGATCCGCCTGCGCCTGAACGCTGCGATGTTGAATCGGCGAAAGTGACTGGGGATCGATTCTGGCCAGCCTGGCCAAGGCCTGAGCATCCATCCGGTCGTCCTTGCGCCGGCTCTCCCCGATCAGGCGGACGTTGCGCGCGTGCGCCACGATCGCCTCATGTCCCAGGTCGGATAGAAGGCGGCTTACCCATGGCGAGTGCGTGCCGGTTTCCAGTGCTATTCGGCTCCGCGGCATCTTCCCGAAGGTCTTCTTCATCGCTTCCGGGCTGGTGGTGACCTTCTCCTCAGCGATCACCTCGCCCGCCCCGTTGAGAACACAATAGAAGCTCGACCGATCCCCCAGATCCAGCCCAACGGTCAGCTGTTGATCGAGCAGTTTTACTGTCCGAACTACCGTCTTTGTCCTAGGCTTCTTCATTGCCGGTCTCCTTGTCTCGTGCGCCTCGAGCGCGTCGATAACTTGGGAGCGTAACGCATCCCGCCGGAGACCGGCCTTCTCATCCCATCTGTTGGCAGCAGTTGAGCCAAGGGCCACTTGTCCGGAATGCCGACTACACGGCCAAGTAACGAGAACGGCGTTTTCAGGACTAATCCGGAAATCGGTTCCTGACTCAAGTTCAATGAGCGCATTGCCCTGTTATCACCAATAAGACTCCGCTCACATTGATGCAGGCACTAGCCCTGATCATTTACCTCACGCGACCGGTGCGGCGCAGCATCTTCCGAAAATGCGCCTCCAGGCGAATCGAGGCAAGCGCTAGATCGGTCGCTTAAGGCGCGAGGAGGGGAGCGCTCTAAACCAGGGTCTCCTGTCTCTCGGCTTCCAGCGTGGGCCGCCACGGCTCCTGAAAGAGAGCACGCGGGTTGTAATTCTTCGTCAGAAGCAACTGAAAGTCGCTGATGTGACGTTCTTGAAATGCTCCCTCGCAAAAGGCCAAGTAATAGTCCCACATCCTTATGAACCGATCGTCGAATCCCAGCATCTTGACTTCGGCGATGGAGTTGAGGAAGCGCTCGCGCCAGGCAGCCAGGCTGCGGGCATAGTGGGCGCCCATGTCCTCTGCGTGGAAGAGCGAGAGCCGGGTTGCGCGGGCGAGTGAGTCCAGAACTCCCCGCAACGAAGCCAGTTGAGCGCCGGGAAAGATGTACTTCTGTATCCAGTCGCTTTGTTTCAGGTAATGAGCGAATCTTTGTTCGTTCATCGTGATCGTCTGGAGCAGCATGGAGCCGTCCGGTTTGAGCAACCGGTCACAGACGCCGAAAAACTCGTCATAGTGTTCAAAACCCACCGCCTCAAACATCTCGATGCTCACGATCTTGTCGAAACTGCCGCTCAACTCACGGTAATCCTTCAGCAGCAGCTCAATGCGCCGATCCTTGTCCGCGGCATCGAACAACGCCCGAGCATGCTTATACTGCTGCTGGCTGATCGTCGTGGTCGTCACCTGGCAGCCATAATTGCGGGCGGCATGCAAGGCGAAGGCGCCCCACCCGGTTCCTATCTCCAGCACGCGATCCCGCGGTTGCAGTTCCAGCTTCTGGCAAATGCGATCCAGCTTCTGGAATTGGGCTGTCTCAAGTGAGTCCACTGGGGTTTCGTACCAGGCACAGGAGTAAACCATGCTTTGATCGAGGAAGAGCTGGAAGAATTCATTGCTGAGGTCATAATGCGCATGAATATTGCGGCGACTGCCCTCTAGGGTGTTCGCTTTCAGGCGGTGGCGAAGGCGGTCAACGAAGCGGCCAAATGATGAGAAGAGCGTGTTGGACCGCTCCAGTTGCGCTAGATTCCGCACCGCCAGCCGGGTGATCGAGACCAGATCGGGCGTGGACCAGTCTCCATCCATGTACGCTTCGCCGATCGCCGTATCGCCGCCCAGCAGGGCCCGCGTGAAGAAACGCTCCCGGTGCACAAAGAGCTGCGCGCTGAGCTCTGACCGGACATCTCCGAAGGTGAGCGTCTGGTCCGGCAGCACGAGTTCAAGCGAGCCTCCCTGCAGTCCTTCGAGCATGGATAGAAATAACTTCTTCGCTGTCCATCCGAAAATCTCTTTCATCGTTTCAAACCTCGTTTGCCGGCCGCCGCGGATGCGTGAATACCGGCACCTTTTTCAGATAAAGCCGCAAGGCCTCCCAGTGGATGGCGCCGATCACCTTGGCAGTCATCCAGGGATGGGAGAGAAGCGCGCGATGCAGTGACCTCGCGCTCCATGCTCTGCGCTCAAGGTTCAGCGTCGCGTCGAAGAACGGCTTGCCGTCCTCGAGCGTGTCCATGTGCACAACGAGCTTACGGTCCGGCGGCGTTAGGGTGAATGTGTAGTCCAGCTTCATGGTCATGAAGGGCGAAACGTGAAGGGCCTTGGCGCGGCGATAGCGCTTTGCGTTGGACGAGGGCAATTCGTTGTCTGGCCAAAGCCAGTAATTATGACTCTCACCGAAAGTGCTGTTCACCTCGGCAAGAACAAGCTGGAGCCGCTCCTGAACGTCATAGCAATAGAAGAATGAAACCGGATTGAAGTTATAGCCGAAATATCGAAGGTGAGTTAACAGAAACACTGGGCCGTTGGGCAAAGAAACTCCGTGAGCGGTTGCATCTCGTTCCAGCCGCTGTCTGAGCGAAAGGCCGGGGTCTCCGAAATGATCGCGTTCATCGTAGCTGGCCCAATTGAAGCGGTTGTAACTCAGCAACCAGGAAACTCCGGTGAGTTCCGGTATCCGGTCAATATCCAGAAAGGCCATGAACACGCCATACGAAAAGTTGTGCGGCACAGGACGGAACCTGCGATGTCTCACGGTGCCGAAATAGATTGCCGAGTCCATGGCCTAATTCACCACTGAAAGAGCGCGGGCGACGCGCAATGCCGAGTTCAATCCATCCTCGTGAAAGCCGTAGAACCAGTACGCCCCGCAGTAATGCGTCCGGTTCCGACCGCTGATCTCGCTCCACCGGGCCTGCGTGCGGATCGCCTGGTGCGTATAGAGCGGGTGATGGTAAACGATCTTCCGCAACACCTTGGCATTATCGATCACGTCTTCCCCGTTGAGCGTCACGCTGTAGTCCTTAGTCGCATCAAGCGACTGCAGCCGGTTCGTGTGATATGTCACCGCGACCGCGCTCTTCCCATTCAGGCCGAGATTGTAGTTCCAGCTTGCCCGTGCTGGACTGCGGCTGGGCAACAACGAAGCATCCGTGTGCAGCGTTGCAACGTTGCGGCTGGTTTTGAAGTTTCTCAGCACTTCGCGCTCAACCTCGGTTGGCTGCTTGAGTAGCGGCAGCACTTGGTCGCCGTGGCAGGCAAACACGACCTGATCGAAATCCATCGCGGGACGATCCTGGAGATTCAACGTCACGCTGTTTTCATGCCGGCTCACCGATGCAATGCGCGCATCGAGAAAGATTCTCTCCTTGAATGGTGCTGACAGCAACGGAATGTATTTGTGGCTGCCGCCACGAATCACCTTCCACTTTGGATGAGTATTGATGCCTAACATGCCGTGGTTGTGGAAGAAACGCAAGAGAGTCAGCGCTGGAAAAGAGCGAATGGAATCGAGCGACATGGACCAGACTGCCGAGGCCATGGGGAACAAATAGCGATCCGTGAAGACCTTGTGGTATCGGCCTTCATCAATCACATCTCCGATGGTGGCCGATTCGGCTCCCGGCTGGTCGAGCAGTTTCGGCGCCGTGCGATTGAAACGCAGGATTTCTGTGAGCAGCAGGTAATGCTCGCGACGCAGCAGATTCGAACGCTGCGCAAAGAAGCCGTTGATGCCGCGGCTCGAATACTGGAATCCAGTCTTGCGGCAGGCGACGGAAAACGACATGTCGCTGGCCTTTGTTCCTACCCCGAGTTCCGACAATAGCTTCACTAAATTGGGATAAGTCCGATCGTTGTGGACAATGAATCCGGTATCAACAGGGATCGGATCGCCGCCGTTCTCCACCATGACAGTGTTGGTGTGTCCACCCAAGCGCGGTTCCTTCTCGAAAAGGGAAATCTCGTGCTTGCGGCTCAGGTACCAGCCTGCCGCGAGGCCAGAGATGCCGCTGCCGATGATCGCGATGCGCATCAGACCGCTCCCTGGATCCGTTGGCTTGAATCTCGAAATGGCCGCAGGTCGCGAGCGATGCCCAGAAAACTCAGAACTTTCAGCACGGTATAAGTGATATCCACTTCCCACCAGCGATATCCTTGTCGGCAGCTGGCCATGGAAAAGTGATGGTTGTTGTGCCATCCCTCGCCGAATGTGAGCAAGGCCAGAAACCAGTTGTTGCGGCTCTGATCCGGCGTTTCAAAGCGGCGGCTACCGAAGACATGGGCCAGCGAATTGATGCAGAAAGTAGCGTGATAGAGCAGGACGGTGGAAACCAGAAATCCCCATACAAATGCGGCCGGACCGCCGATGAGCAGAATCAGAAGCGCAAAGACAACCGCCGGAAGCCAGTGGTAGCGGTTGAGCCAGCGCAACTCGGGAAACTTTGCGAAATCCGCAATCCGTTTTTCGTCGTAGTTGTCGTACTCGTTCGACAGGATCCATCCCACGTGCGCCCACCAGAAGCCGCGCAGACCTGGCGAGTGAACATCCGGCTCGGCGTCGGAGTAGCGGTGGTGCCAGCGGTGATGAGCTGCCCACCACAACACGCCTTTTTGAGCGGAAGTCTGCGCCAGTGCGGCCATGCAGAATTGAGCCACGCGGCCCAGCTTGTAGCTGCGGTGGCTGAAATATCTGTGATAGCCGGCTGTAACTGCGAACATTCTGATGGCATAGGTTGCCGCTGTCCAAACCAGCAGACGAGGAGAGAACGGAACAAAAAACACCGCCAGTACACCAAGATGTATCAGCACAAACAGAGCAACCACGCGGAACTCGTAGCGGCCTGATCGCGACTCCAAGACAACCTCCATCGCGCCCCAGGGTGGGGCACAGGAACTTAGATTAGCGGAACGCATGCCCTGTGTCAAGCATTTGTCCATGACAAAAGCTTGACAGAACTAAAATAAGTGGGTTACTGTTGCACTATGTGTTCCGAGAACGCTGTGCAATATCCCATTCGGGCGGCGGCAAACTTGACGGGCCTCAGCATTGATACGCTGCGGGCCTGGGAGCGCCGTTACAACGCGGTTACGCCGATCCGCGGCGAAAGGGGACGCGTTTACGGCGGGGAACATATCCGCAGGCTCATCCTGCTGCGTGATGTAGTGGCGCGGGGCCATGCAATTGGACAGGTGGCGGGACTGGAAGACGGCGAGCTGGAAAAACTCTTGCTGGGTCCGGCAACGATCGCAAGTGCCTCAGTGCCCGGCCAGATAGCGCCTCCCGCAGGCGATCCTCTGGCCCCCGTCGTCGCAGCCATCGAGTCGTTTGACTACGCAACGGCCAACTTCCGCTTGGGCAGGCTGGCAGCATTGCTGCCCGTTGACAAGCTTGTGAGCGAAGTGGTGCTTCCGCTGATGAGGCTGGTCGGCGAACGCTGGCACGACGGCACGTTGAGCATCGCCCAGGAGCACATGACCTCGTCGATTCTGCGCAACCTGCTAGGCGGGCTGGTTCGCCTCGACACGTCCTTCAATATGTCGCAGCGAATTCTGTTTGCTACGCCCTCAGGAGAGCTGCACGAGTTCGGCATTCTGGCCGCGGCCATGCTGGCGGTTGCGGATGGATTTGAAGTGCTGTACCTCGGGTCGAGTCTTCCGGCCCTGGAAATTGCGGCCGCTGCGGAACAAACCTCGCCGCGCGCGGTCGTGCTCGGAATCAAGGCAAGCGAGCCCACACCGGAAACCATCGAAGAGCTGCGTTTGCTCGCCGCAAAGCTACCCGCGACTGTGGAGCTATGGGTCGGCGGGGGCGATGTGAAACAGACGAAGACCTCGATCGGGAGCGCGCGGGCCATTGCGCTAGAGGATTTCTCGGAATTCAAAGAGCATCTAGCCAGACTGAAGAAGGAGGGCCGATGAAGATATTCCTGAAGCTCTTGTTTGGCGGGATCTTCCTCTTCATGGTCGTGATGACCATCCGCACCGGACTTTCCATCAGCCTCAGTGCGGCGTGGCCCAGCTACGCCGCCAACCCCTGGGCCATCGCCACGCTCTATGACGCATACTTCGGCTTTGTAACTTTCTATGCCTGGGTCTTCTATAAAGAGCAGCGCTTTTTGGCGCGGATCTTGTGGCTCCTGCTCATCATGGGCCTGGGCAACATTGCCATGTCCTTCTATGTGCTGATTCAACTCGTCCGGCTCAAGCCAGAAGAGCCGGCCGCGGCAATCCTGCGGAGGCAATCGGCATGAGCGAAACACTTTGGCGCCGCAAAGTTGTCCGGCCTATTGTTGCGCTTCTCCGCCAGGGTCTTACGCCGGAGAAACTCTCCTTCTCGATTGCGTTGGGGATCACGCTTGGAGTCATTCCGGTATTAGGTTCCACCGTACTGCTGTGCGCGCTGGCGGCCATCGCATTTCGGCTCAACGTGGCGGCGATTCAGCTTGTCAACTGGCTGGTGTACCCGGTCCAACTCGCTCTTCTGATTCCCTTCTATCGCATCGGCGGATGGATGTTCAAAACTCCCCCATCGGAGCTATCCGTGGTTCATATCCTCACGTTAATCCGCACCAATGTCTTTGAAGCCATCGCGACTCTCTGGATGGTCACCATCCATGCACTGGCTGCATGGCTCCTGTTAGGAAGCATAGCTACAGGATTGCTTTACCTGCTGCTGGTTCCGGTGCTCTGCGGTATGCGCGATCGATTTCTTCCCGCGACAGGAGAGAAGTCATGCTGACTTTGATCCTGACGGGAGCAGTCGCAGTCTGCGGTGTGATGTTCCTTCTGTGGCTGATTCATTTTCCCTTGCACAACGCGGCGATTGTGGATGCCGGCTGGGCCGGAGGACTGGCCCTGCTCGGCGTTCTCTACGCGTCCATGGCCACGGGCTGGCTGCCGCGCCGGTTCGCGATTGCCACGATGGCGTTGGTCTGGGGCCTGCGCCTTGCGCTTTACCTGCTCTTGACTCGCGTGATAGGCCAGCCCGAAGAGGGCCGCTACGTCGCGCTCCGCAAGCAGTGGCGTACCAACATCCCCTTGAAGTTTCTTTTGTTCTTCGAGTTTCAGGCCGTGCTGTGCATCGTGCTGGCGACGCCATTCCTTCTTGCTTCGGAAAATCCGGCGCCGACGTTCTCCATCTTCGAATATGTCGCGGGCGTTTTATGGGTTGTGTCGATTGCGGGCGAGATCACGGCGGACATGCAGCTCAATGCCTTCAAGTCCGACGCTGCCAACCGCGGAAAAATCTGCCGCGCAGGTTTGTGGAAATATTCGCGCCATCCCAACTACTTTTTCGAATGGCTTATCTGGGTTGCCTTCTCCCTGTTCGCAATCGATTGCAAATACGGCTATCTGGCAATCTTCTCGCCCGCACTCATGCTGTATTTTCTCTTTCGAGTCACCGGCATTCCGGCTACCGAAGCGCAGGCGCTGCGCTCCAGGGGCGAAGACTACAAGCGTTACCAGCAGACCACGAGCGCGTTTGTGCCGTGGTTCCCCAGGAACAACAACGATGCAAACTGAAACTCTCACCGCTTCGCCCGTCCTTGCAGCGGGTTATAACACATGGCTCGAACGTGGCCTCCTGCCAGACTGGCTCATCCGCGTCGGCATCCGGCACCTGGTATCGGCACGCCTCCGCAAGGAACAACAGGGATCTCCAGCACAGCAGGCGGAACGCTTGATGGAGTTCATCGCGCAACTGCGCCAGAGCCCTCTCGCAATCCGGACTGACGCCGCCAACGCGCAGCACTACGAAGTTCCCGCCGAGTTTTTCCGTCACGTGCTCGGTCCGCAAATGAAATACAGTTGCGCGCTGTGGAACGCCAACTCGAAGGATCTTGCCGAGGCTGAAGAGGCTATGCTCGATCTGACCTGCCGTCGCGCGTGCCTTGAAGATGGCCAGGATGTGCTCGAACTTGGCTGTGGCTGGGGCTCGCTCTCGCTTTTCATGGCTCGTCGCTTTCCCAACAGCCGCATTCTGGCGATCTCGAATTCCGGCTCGCAGAAGCAGTTCATCGACTCCGAAGCAGCTCGCCGCGGAATCTCGAACCTCACCGTCATGACTGCGGACATGAACGATTTCAGCACGGACTTGCGGTTTGATCGCATCGTCTCGGTCGAGATGTTCGAACACATGCGGAACTACGCGGAACTTCTGCGGCGGATCGCGTCTTGGTCCCGGCCCGGGGCATTTCTCTTCGTTCACGTCTTTGCCCACAGCCGCTTCGCTTATCCCTACGAGGTCGAAGATGCATCCGATTGGATGGCGCAGCACTTCTTCACCGGCGGCGTTATGCCCAGCGACGATCTGCTGCTTTACTTCCAGGAGCACTTTAGCATTCGCGATCACTGGCGATTCAGCGGCGTTCACTACCAGAAAACCTCTGAGGCGTGGCTCGACAGACTGGACACGCACAGAAAGGAAGTGCTCGCAGTCTTCGATGACGTCTACGGCAAGGGTGAAGCACGGCGCTGGCTGGCACGTTGGCGAGTCTTCTTCATGGCCTGCGCGGAGTTATTCGGGTTTTCATGCGGAAACGAGTGGATTGTGTCCCACTATCTGTTCCAGAACTCAGCCACCCACCCTACACAAGGACAAGTCTTATGACGGTGCTGCCAACCATCCTTCTGGCGTCCGCGTTGATTTCCACGATTCAACCCGGCGACACACTGCCGCCTCTCCGGGGCGAATTCCTTACTGGCCGCCAGGCTCATCTTCCCGATGCGGCTTCAGGCCGCGTTGCCTTGCTGGCGCTCGGTTTCACTTACAATTCCAGATTTCCGGTGGAAGCCTGGATTGGCCGCTTTCGCAAGGACTTCGGCAGTAATCCTCACGTGACGTTCTACGAGATCCCGATGATTGGAGGAATGGCGCGCCTGGGAAAGTGGTTCATCGATGCCGGGATGCGAAAGGGCACGCCCCTGAACGATCAGGAAAATGTAATCACGGTTTACGGCGGCACCAGCTTCTGGAAACAGCGCGTGGGCTTCGGATCACCGGAATCTGCCTACCTGGTTCTGCTCGACAAGCACGGCAATGTGCGCTGGCGCCACAGCGGTGCGTTTGATGAAGATGCCTACAGGGATCTTTCTATACACATGGCCGCCTTGCTTCGTGAGCCGTAACAGCGCAATCGAAACCAGTGAGAAGGAGTGAGTGCTGTGATCTACGCATTGCGCCGTGAGCAGTGGATTGCACGCCCTGTCGACGAGGTATTTGCCTTCTTCGCGAATGCTGAGAACCTGGAGAAGATCACGCCTCCCTGGCTGGGCTTCAGAATTCTCTCCATGAGCACACCCTCCATTGAAGAAAGAACCACGATTCGCTATCGCCTGCGGCTGCACGGCATACCCGTTCACTGGCGGACGAATATCTGCGAGTGGAATCCCCCTCATCGCTTTGTCGATGAGCAGACGAAGGGGCCGTATAGGCAATGGCGTCACACGCACAGATTTGAGGCGCACGGCGACCGCACAAAGATGATCGACGAAGTGCAATATTCTCTGCCATTCAGTCTACTTGGAAGCATTGTTCACGCATTGAAAGTGCGGAAAGACATCAGCCGCATTTTTGATTTCCGCCGCCTGCGAATTGACGCGCTGTTCGGCCAGCGGGAAGAGGGCGCAGCGTGAAATCCCTGGTTTTGATTGCTGGCGCCACAGGGTATGTGGGCGGCGAGCTGCTGAAAACGCTCCTGGACGCGGGTTACACAGTGCGCTGCCTGGCCCGCCGCCCAGAAGTTCTCAAAACGAAGGCGCTTCCGGGCCTTGAGGTCGCCGAAGGAGACGTTCTCAACTACGCATCGGTGCGGGCTGCGATGACCGGCGTCTGTTCAGCCTATTATTTGGTCCACTCCATGGGCTCCAATCAATCATTTGAGGAACAGGACCGTACAGGGGCGCAAAACTTCGCCCATGCCGCCCGCGACGCTGGGGTTCAGCGAATCATCTATCTCGGTGGCCTCGGCCGCAGTTCCGACCAGCTTTCCACGCATTTGCGCAGCCGCCAGGAGGTAGGCGAGATCCTCAGGTCAGCTGGAGTCCCAGTCATCGAGTTTCGCGCATCGGTGGTCATCGGGTCGGGCAGCCTCTCATTTGAAATGATTCGCGCCTTGGTGGAGCGGCTTCCGGTCATGATCGCGCCGCGCTGGGTTTCCGTCGATGCGCAGCCGATCGCAATCGCTGATCTGTTGGCCTATCTGTTCGCGGCCGTGGACCATCCGCTCGACACCAGCGCGATCTTCGAAATCGGAGGCTCGGATCGAGTGTCCTACGGTGGCCTGATGCGAGAATACGCACGACAGCGGGGATTGAAGCGTCTCCTGATCTCTGTGCCGTTCCTCACGCCCCGCTTGTCCAGTCTTTGGCTCGGTCTGGTCACTCCCCTTTACGTGCGTGTGGGCCGAAAGCTGATTGACAGCATCCGGCATTCCACAGTCGTGGAAGACCCGAGCGCCTTGACCGAGTTTGGCATTCGGCCTTGCGGATTTCGCGAAGCCATTTCGGCCGCCATCAATGCGGACACAAGGCATCTAAAAACTGACTCCCGAATGATTCATGTCAACGCATCTCGGGCAGATGCGTTCGTCCCGATTCGCCGGATCGGCGGTGACAGCGGTTGGTATTACGCCAACTGGCTATGGCAACTGCGTGGCTGGATGGACAAATTAATCGGAGGGGTTGGAATGGGACGCAAACGTCGCGATCCAGATTCGCTTTGTGTTGGCGATGTAGTGGATTGTTGGCGCGTGGAGGCCACCGAGCCCGATCATTTCTTGCGCTTGGTCGCAGAGATGAAGCTCCCCGGCCGCGCCACCCTCGAATTCGAAGTGACTGGCGATTCCACCGGATCCGTCATTCGCCAAACGGCCACCTTCAATCCCTTAGGGTTGCTCGGTCGTGCCTACTGGTACTCCGTGCTCCCTTTCCACCAATTTGTCTTCAGCGGCATGCTTCAGGGGATTGCCGCCAGGAGCCGAATCAAGGGATGAACGTTTATCGAGTTTCTCAGGAGTGCTCGCTACGGTGTCTGACAGTCAACACGCAACCATTATGAGTCCGGCTGGTCAGATGAAAGGGACACAAAAATACGCACGACATGTGCACGATCAATTAAAACCAGGCGAGCTGGTGTATGTATCGAGAGCATGCCAGCGAGGAGTCCGCTCGTATGCCAAAGAAGCGCAACAAGCCTCACGCCTCAGTCCTGACTATAGAGCGATACCTAGAGTGCAACCAGAAGTTGGAGGAACCGGTGAACGATCAATTTGGGGCACTGTTCAACTGAATGCTGCTCGAATCGTGCTAAATCGCTAATGCACTCACCGATGCGGATCGATCCTGATAAGTCGGTCAGTGTTTACGAATCCAATCCACCTGGCCGTAAAACCGCCTACCGAGAGAATTGGATTCCAAAGCTGAGCACGGGCTGGAAACCGTGTGGACGCGTAGCCGACTTTTCGCTCAAGTGGATTGCAGCCCCACGAATAATGGCAGACGCCGGCCTTTTCAGGGCACAAATAACCATTGCTTGCAACTACTTACAAGACTTCGTGGGTCGCCTAAATACGGCGAAATACGTGTAAGACGGGCCAATCACGGGTGGGGAATCACGGGTGGAGATTTTTCTATCCGACCTGTTACGACGGATCTGGTGCCGAAGAACTGAATAGGAAGGCGGAGCCAAGTTTTCCGTCCAGGCTTTTGGTACTTCCAAGACGAAATGGTTGAACTCGTTGACGAGCCGGGTATCGATTATCTTGCACTCAAGGTTGGCGAAGCACTCAGCCACCAGAGACGGCGTCACACGCTTGGCTGGCGCCGGCGTCAGACCGAACCTCTTGAATTTGTCCACGTCCCAGCCGGAGCAGTTGCAATTGCCACGACCTTGGGCGCCAGTTCCAGCGCTGGGCCCATCAAAGCTGCGCTAGACTAACACTCAAGCTGGCACAAAACATCCGGTAGACCAAGGCAAACCACGACGGGTGGCCACGGCTTCGGACTGCGAAAACAGAACATCCCTACGGATTATTGGATCGACAGGTTCACGGATTGGCTGGTATCACAGGGGTTCTTCGCTAAGTGACGACTGCTCGCATAGCCATAGCATCGCATTGCATTTTCGATCAGAGAGGTTTATCGATTTGGCATTTTTGGGTCTAGATATTGGATCATCGGAGCTCAAGGCCACGATCTACGACCTGGATGGGAACTGTCTGTCAATCGCGAAAACCGAAGTGAAGGCTGCTCAGGTTCATGACGGCCGGGCTGAACTCGATCCGGAAGCATTTTGGAATTCCGTTTGCGAAGCAATATCGGCGATCTGTAGGCCATTGCGCCGACCGCTTGAGGCCGCCGCCATTTCCAGTCAGGGAGAGAGCTTCCTGCCACTTGACGAGAGTGGCCAGGCGGTTGGAAACATTATCCTCAACGTCGACTCGCGAGCCGGCTTGGAGATGGAAGAGTTTTCAGCCGCCTTCGGAGGGGACTCACTATACCGGCGGACGGGCTTGCCTTCACATCCGATGTATTCCTTGGCAAAGATTGCCTGGCTGAGGAAGAATCAGCCGGAAACATTCGGGAAATCCGCGCGATTTGTTTGCCTTGAAGACTACATATTGAGCAGGCTGGGCATGGAACCCGCGATCAGCAGTCCGTTGGCCTCGCGGACTCTGGGCCTGAATATCAATCGCAACGCATGGGACGAAGATTTGCTGAGTTTTGCCGGTGTTACCACGAAGCAGTTTTCTCGCGTGGAGCCGTCTGGGTCCGCAGTCGGCGTTGCGGCTCCAAAGATTGCCGCTGAACTTGGCCTTCCCCATGGCGTGGTCTGGTGCACTGGCGGCCATGATCAGGTGTGCGCGTCAATTGGTGCGGGAGCGAGTGAACCTGGCACGCTAGCGGACGGAACCGGCACATTTGAATGCATCAGTGTTCCCATGACCGCCCCTCTTCTTTCGGAAGCCAGTTTGGCAGCCAACTTTCCCTGTGAGAGGCACGCAATTGCCGGACAGTTCTTGTCGCTGGCATATATCCCGGGCGGCATTGTCTTGAAGTGGCTTCGGGACACCTGCAATCGTGACCGCGTTGCGCAGGCTAAAGCTACGGGAGAATCGGCGTACGATTTGATGCTGGCAGATATTGCGGATGATCCGACAGGCCTCTTCTTCTTTCCTTACTTGTTGGGAACCGGCACACCCTGGCTGGAGAGTGGCGCCCGCGCAAGCATTTGGGGGCTGACCAGTTCCACAACAAGTGAACAACTGATTAAAGCGGCCATTGAGGGTGTGTGCTACGAGATGCGCCGGAATCTGGAAATCTTCAAGAGCCTCAGCATCGTTTTTGACAGCATTCTTGCTGTCGGGGGCGGAGCAAAGTCTGCACACTGGCTCCAGATGAAGGCCGACATCTTCCGATGTCCGGTGGTGGCAGTTTCAGGTGAAGCCAGTTCAAGAGGTGCCGCAATCTGTGCGGGCATGGGTGCAAACGTTTACAGGAACTGGAATGAAGGCATTGCGGCAATGGTCAAGCCGGGGCGGGTATTTGAGCCTCGTCGTGCGGCCGAGCAGCAGTATCAGGAGCTTTTCGAAAAGTACAAGGATCTCGCACATCGAATCTACGGCCAATGAGCCTCGCTGCACAGCATGAACTCAAAAAGGAGTGATGATATGAGTCGCAATACCTTAGGCGTAATCGTAGGAAACCGGGGTATCTTCCCCGACAGCGTTGCTCGCGACGGGCGCGAGGAGATTCTCGCAGTGCTCAAGAAAGAGGGGTTTGACGCTGTTTGTCTTACTCCGGAAGACACCAAGTTTGGAACGGTCGAGACTCTGACCGATGCGAATGCATGTGCTGCACTGTTTCGCCGCAATGCAGACAAAATTGACGGCATCCTGGTGACCTTGCCAAATTTCGGCGATGAGCGCGGAATCGCCAACGCAATTCGGATGTCTGGACTCAAAGTGCCGGTTTTGGTGCAGGCCTTTCCCGACAAACTTGACCGGCTGGCCATGACGTATCGACGGGACGCGTTTTGCGGGAAGTTCTCGGCTTGCTCCAACCTTTCTCAGTACAACATTCCATTTACGCTTACCACCAAGCACACAGTCGCTCCAGACGCTCCAAGCTTTCTTGAAGATCTGTGCAACTTCGGCGCTACCTGCCGCGTGGTTCGCGGCATGAAGAACGTTCGTTTTGGCCAGGTTGGCGCCCGGCCGGGCCCATTCAATTCTGTCCGATACAGTGAAAAGCTGCTCGAGTTCGCCGGCATCACTGTCGACACCCTTGAAATGGCTGATGTGTTGGGAAAAGTAAGCCGGATGAAGGACAGCGATAGTTTAGTACAAGCCAAACTGCGGGAGATCCAGAGGTACACAAATGTTGGCGACGCGCCGCAATCGGCAATTCTCAAGATGGCTAAATTTGCCATCGTAGTGGAGAAGTGGATCGAAGAGAATCAGCTGGTCGGATCGGCTGTTCAGTGCTGGAATGCCCTGCAGGATGAATTAGGCATTGTTCCCTGCACCATCATGAGCATGATGAGCAACGGGCTGCTGCCGAGCGCGTGCGAAGTTGATATGGCTGGCGCAATTTCAATGTACGCTTTGCAACTCGCTTCTAGGACGCCAAGCGCCATTGTGGACTGGAACAACAACTACGAGGACGATGACGACAAGTGTGTCATCTTCCATTGCTCCAATTTTCCAATGCACTTCTATGGTGAGCCCTCAATCATGGATGCCCATGAAATGCTCAAGATAGTCTCAGGCCGCGAGAATACGTGGGGCACGTTGCAGGGGCGAATTAAAACTGGCACTATCACTTTCCTGCGGTTGAACACCGACGACGTGGTCGGTAAGTTGACGGCATATGTTGCCATGGGCGAATCGCTGCCTGATCCGGCCCCGACATGGGGAGGAATCGGTGTGGTGCGTATTCCCAAACTGCAGACTCTGCTTCGTTACGTCTGCGAAAAGAACTTCGAACACCACGTTTCCGTCAGTTTAAGCTCAATCGGACCGGGCCTGGCTGAAGCCTTGCAACACTACCTCGGCTGGAGCGTCTACGCGCATGAAATCGGACCGGCGGGGGCAAAACGATAGAACAGCGAAAGCAGAGTGAGCTCGGTTGGTCTCGATGAGGTGGCTGCGATCACTGCCCAGCAAAAAGAAGAAAGCATGCATCTTTGGAGACGCGATTGGTCGCGCGCAGAACTGATCAAGCGGGTCGGAACGCTCTCGCAACTGGGCGGAATCACTCGCTTTGAAAATTGTGATGGCAAGGCCAAGGGAATAACCGCGCTGAGAGTGCGCACAGCCGCGGGCCTGGAGTATGCAGTGCTCCCTGAAAAAGGCCTTGATGTTTTCGAGGCCGCTTACCTGGGACGTTCTCTCTCCTGGCACTCTCCGGCAGGCGTTGTGCATCCGGCATACTACGACTCCCGAAACTTCGAATGGCTCAAAACATTCGCCGGCGGAATGGTCACGACATGCGGGAGCGCCACGGCCGGTCCTCCTTTCGAGGATCAAGGAGAAGAATTCGGCCTTCACAGAGCCATTTCGAACACTCCGGCTGAGCACGTGAATTGGTTCGAGGAATGGAATGGCAATGACCTGTTGTTGACCATCAAGGGAAATGTCCGGGAGAGCGGTGTTTTCAGCCCCAATCTGGTGACGCATCGTACCATACAAACTTCGCTTGACGCCCGTTCCTTTTGCCTCACCGACAGGGTCGGGAACGAGGGGAGCGTGGATGCTCCGCTGATGCGGATTTATCACTACAATTTTGGCTTTCCTCTCCTGACAGACCGCGGCCGGATTTATTGTCCCTCGCGCCAGGTGAATGCGAGAACCGAGTTTGCGGCTCACCACACTGGTTCGTGGAAGGAATTCGAAGGTCCCCAACGAGGAATCTAGGAACGAGTCTATTTCCACAACATGGAGGCCGACCAGAACGGAAAGGTAAGAGTGGTTCTGGTCGGTGATGACACAGTTCGCGATTTTGCCGTCGCGTTGACCTATAAGGCAGCGACATTGCCGCATTTTATCGAATGGAAGATGACCGGAGAAGGACACTTCGTGCTTGGATTAGAGCCTGCAAACTGCGGGCTCGCGGGACGAAAGGCACAACGCGAAGCTGGGACCTTGCACTTTCTGAAGCCGGGCGAGCAGGAGGAGTTTTTGATTGAACTCCGCGTCCTGGATGGAGTAAGTGAGGTTAAGAATTCGATTGCTTCGATCTCCTGCTAAGCTTGCGGCATATGTTGCAGGGCGGAACGTCGGGCAGTAGACATTTGATCTCCAATAACGCTGTAAACTGCGGCTCAAGGAGCGAAAAACATGAGTGACTACGGCAAGCAAATCCGATTGAATCGAATCTTGCGCGCAAACAAAAGGAAGGCCCTGGTGGTCGCCTTCGATCACGCCCTCATCTACGGCCCCATCCCCGGCACAGTGAATCCGGCCGAACAAATACGTGCTTTCGCGGACAATGGCGCTGACGCTGTACTGATGAACTTGGGGATACTGCGCATCGCAGGCAGGGGGCTCCTCAATGAACGTGCCCCCGCGCTCATCATGCGCCTCGACTGGACTTCAGCCTGGACGGCAATCGATTCGGGCAAGGCATTACGCAGCGAGTTAGTGGTCAGTCCCGAAGAAGCCCTCCACTACGGAGCGGACGCTGTGTTGACCTATTTGTTTGTCGGCACCGGCGACAACGAGTTCGAGGCCCGTGAAATAAAGCGAAATGCCGAAGTGGCTCGCGAATGCGAACGCATCGGCATGCCGATGATTGTTGAAACTCTGGCGAGAGGACGGGATGTTGCAAAGCAAACTTCGCCGGACTGGATCAAATTGCATACGCGCATAGCCCTGGAGCTTGGCGCCGACGTCATGAAGACCGAGTACACCGGAGATGTCGAGACCATGAAAGACGTGATCCAGGCTTGTCCGGCTCCGATTCTGGTGCTTGGAGGAGCGCGCAAGCCGGAAAACGGCGGCATGGATATTGTGAAGGGAGCTATGGCTGCCGGAGCAGCGGGAGTATTCTTCGGCCGCAATGTTTTTCAGGCGCTCGATATCGCAGAAAGCCTACGTGAACTTCGCGCGGTTCTCGATCAGTCATCGAAGTAGAACCTTTCGCCAACAGGTGCGAGTGCGATAGCAATCAATCGTCTAATCCGGCAAAGGTTTTGAGACAGGTAGCGCTCAATACTCTTGAACAATGGAGGGTCTCCAAATGAATGTTCACAGGCTTCCTGCCAGGTGTGAGCACAGATGCCTTGAAGCGAATGCGGCAGGAAGTGCGAGGGTGGAACCTGAATCGCCGTATCCACAATGCTCCGCACCAGCAACATCCGCAACAGGAAATTCCTGCACGCGGAGCACTGTCGATTCGGCACTAGAGATTTACCAATATCTGACACAACTTCTAGATTGACAACCTCAATGTAAGTCTTTGTCAACTCGAGAGCACGAGTTCTCTGAGGCATGATCAGGAGTACGCGGATTGAATCAGAATCTTTCAATGCGCAACGCACGAAAGCCTTTCGAGCATATCAAGACAGCGATGGCTTCATCTGCTGTTACCACCGTTAAGGCAAGCAAGTTGATGACTGTCATCGATAGACATTCACTGCTTGCAGGTTCACGGGGTCCGCACCGACGTTGATCAAGCGCAGCAGATGATGCGAGGGCTGCAAGTCCAGCTTCCGGTAAACTGAAACGCCGGAGATCTCAGGAAAATTCCGCGTACCTAGGGCGACGGTGGCATCCGGCTTACCGTCCAAAAGCAATGTGACATTTCCGTAGCCCGCGGCTTTGCGGGCAAGATATTCGATACCCGTTCCCTCAAATGAAACTTCGAGTGCATCGCCTGGATGGCTGCTCTGCAAGGCCGCATTATCACGACCTTCGGAGGCCGGTATCAGGCTCCAATTTCCGTCTCTGTGAATGGAGGGGTCGTCAAAGCGCATCGGCGTGTGAGCGGGCAAAGGTGCCGTACGGAAAAGCACAGGGATCATCCAGCATTTGTAGATTCCGGTTGGTTTGTCTTCAAACTGGCATCCCGCCGTGAACATCGGCACCACCACCTCATCACGAGTTGCCACCTGATATTTGGCGCAGAGCGAGGGGCCGTACATGTTGTAACCGGGAGCTAGAAAGCGGTCGCTGAAGGATGCAAGTGGCGACCACGGCCCCCAGGGATATTCGGCCACGTAGAAGTCGTAGCGCATTTCTGTCGGCTGGTACCATTTGGCCAACGGCTCAGGGTTGTACCAGGAAATGAGCAGGTAGCGGCCCAATGCCGGCACCCAAGTGATAGGAGTCTGGCCACATCGGGCCGGCCGCGCCAGAATGGGCGTGGTTTCGTAGACATTGCCAGACCAACTGGCTGCGCTCGTGCCGTCGCCGCCGCGATAGTATTCCCAGTCCGAAGGGTCAAGGCGCGCGATCCGGATCCGGCGTACACGCCCCAACACCAGAAAGTCGCCGTCGTTCCAGAAGCCGTTGGTTGCGACGGCGTAGACGAACTCTTCTGCGCCATCCACATGCACCTGGCCGCCGTTCTGGCCGTAATGAACAAAGAAGGGCGCACCGAAACGCTCGCCGGGCCACATGGGGTGCGAGTAGTTTTCCCCTGCTGAGCGCGTCCACGTCTTGCCGCGATCTTCAGACTTGATCAGACTAGAATTGGACGCCGTCTGGCGCATCAGCGGATCGTGGCTCTGGTCGCCATAAACGTTTCGTGCCACGAATGCATAAAAGACCCCGTCAATGCACTCCTGCCCGCAGGCCTTCCAGGTGGCGTGGTCGGGGCCACGCTGACCGGACGGCCCGTATTCAGACATGGGGTTCACCTGGCGACCGGTCAGGCTTATGAGCTCGCTTCCGCTAAAAGCATTAAAGGCCAGGTTCTGCGGCTTGACTCCAAAGCCGCGGCCATCGCAATTGAAGGAATACAGAGCGCCATCGTCGGCCCAGAAGGGATCCCATGTGTCGCCGTTGGAGTCGTCCCACTTCTTTATGCAGTTGAGGTCGAGTGAGACCTCTGTGATGGCTCCTGTGGCGCCCTGCGCACCCATGATTGGAAAGTCGGAGAAGAAGGGGCCGACTGCAGCCAGCAGACCAGCACTGCGGACAAATTCACGCCGGCTCAGAGAAATTGGTTCCAACTGGCTTCCGCTCATTGTTCACACCTTTCCTGCTTGTGTATCAAACGCCAAGCGTAACGCGCTCCCCGGAGTTCGCTGAAGATCGCGACCGTGGCCGCCAACGACTTAGACGGCAGCTCCCATAATCCTTCAGGTTAAGTCGAGCATCAATTCAGCTTTCCCACCGGGGGCTAACGTCCCCGTAGCACGCACTGCAGGCCTGCCAAACCGCAAAGTTTTGCTCACAACAGCTCCAGATATGCCGTTTGTACTGGCACGTGCCGCCGTGTGGCCCGCCGGCAACATAAGTTCGAGTGTCGCTTTGTATTCGAATGCGTTCTTGTTGAGGATGGATGCCGAGCATGATGGTCCGGCGAGCTGTTGGTCAAAATCAAAGCATGCTGACCCGAGCCGGCAATCTTTCCAGTGGATTCCCGGCCATAGCGCAAACGGCCGGAAGGCGATGCTTCGCGCAGGCGCATCGCTGAAGATTCCAAGAATATTGGTGATGAAAACCACGGTGTACACCGCCGCGGCATAGCCACATTTGCTGGTGTCAGCCGGCTGGCCGCGCCGCTCCACCATCCTGGGATCCGAACACGGATAGAGATAGGGCCACCACCAAAACGATCCATCCAGATCGACGATCTTGCGGAGTCCTGCCAGGTTTGCGGCGAGTTCGCGCTCGTCGGCAGCCGCAATGAGCTTGGCCATTTGACCCGGCATGGTGGTGCCGTTACCAAAGGTCTTCGAGTCCCACCAGATCCCGTCTACCTCCGGAGCATAGAGCGGGTTGTCGCGTGTGAACGCTAGCTTTGCGTAGCGCATCAGCGCCGGTTCATCTGCATCGCAGAATCCGAAGAAGGCCGCCATTGTGGTAAATGCCTCCTCGCCGTCGTGCCCGTGCACGAAGCTTCCGTCAAGATTGGCGCCCTGGTAAAAGGACGGCCCAAGCGGGCTGGGACCGATGCAGTGCTTGTAGAGGTCAGCATGGATGCTGGCGGCGATCTGCCGCCAGCGGATGGCGAGATCGGCGCGATGGTAGATCTCATCGGCCAGCCGCGCAGCACTTGCGAAGCCCAGCCACGCAAGAATGTTGGCGCCTGTGTTGTAGTCGCCAGGGGTGGGGCCGTCCCACAGCATCTTTGAGGGGAATAACCACACATCGCCCGTGCGCGTTGCCGCAATGTCGGCCAGGGTTTCCTCGGCGTAATTCAAAAAGGCAGGCGTCTGAGCAAAGCTCTCGGCGTCTCCGCTCATGCGGTAGTAGAGGCCAGCCCATGGCAGAGCCCCAAGCGAGTTGGTGAGCGAATAGGAGACATCCGTGTAAGGTGGCTCTCCGGCCGGGCGTTTCTTGAATCCTTTCAGCGCAGTGACCGTGTGCCGTGCGATCTCAGGCTGAAAGTACGCCAGGGAAAAGGTTGCGCCGCTCGGGCCGCCGTCAAAGATCTCTTTCGTGTCTGACATCAATACGGCGCTGCGGTCTTCTTCCACCATGCGGCGCGGCAACTCCTCAAAAAACTCGCCACCGTCGATTGACAACGACCCATAGCGGCGCGCATTCGCCTGCCAAGTCAAGTTGAACCAGCCAAGCGCGCTCTTTTGCCGCACCAATACGGCCGTCTTTTTCACTCGTTCCGCACTGCTGTCCAGCAATAGAGCAAAGGTGAAGGTGTGTGTCTTGCCGGCCGCAATCTCCATCGCAACTGCGGGCGCCTGTGTCGCCCATTGGGTCCCTTCAAGGCAGATCATCGCTTCAAATCCGGGCGCGATGGGCACGGGATTCTCAGTAAATCGCGGATGCGGACTTTCTGCGGGACTTGCAATCCATCGCTCGGTCACCGCTCCGTCCGCGTCTTCAAGCATTGGAGCCAGCAGCTTGCCCTTCCAGGTTTCCTGGGTGGGATTGGTTACCGCAATGGCGACAACCATCGCACGAGGATTCTCCGCGACGCCTGCGCCGGTCTCTGGTGCAAAGGCGAGCGTCGCAAACCGCAGCCCCGCACATTCATGCTCGAAGATGGGATAAAGAGCGTTGAGCAGCTTGACCGTTGAGCCGTGAGTCGTGGGCAGACGGAGGGGTTGATCGCCTTGCCGCTGCACGCCAAAGCTCCAGGCACTGCCGCCCACTAACTCCGGACTCTCGAAGTTCCTGCCGCGCCGATGCGCCTGCACCAGCCTGGAGTACACCAGCGGATTCTGGAGACAGCCGGTCGAAGTCGCAGAACAGAGAATCTGCTGATTGCTGATTTCAAAGCTGAGAAAGAAGCTGTGCGGCTCCTCCTCGCCGCTGATGCCCCCGGCCATGTAGTAGGTCTCGGGATCGCGTGCAACTCTCTTCAGCCGTTCGCCGCTGCTGCCATTCCAGAAGGAGTCGGTGCGGCTCTCTATCTTGACTCCGAAAAAGGGACTGCAAGGCGCGGCGAAGACTTCGTCCAATGAGGCAAATCCCTCCGCTTCGGGCGACTGCACCGGCGTCGCGTTTGCGTTCACAAGTGCGAACAGAGGTCCACCGGCGGCCAGCCAATCCGGTCCGAAACCGAGCCCGCCTGTAACAAGGCCGGCCGCCTTAAGGAAATCGCGTCGCGTTGCAGGCGGAACGATCATGCACTCCCTTATTTCCCGTTGCTTCCGTTCAAGCCCTGGCTTCCGGTGGCTTGAGATCCGGCAGGCACTTGTAAACGATGCGTGTCGCCATAGTGTCCTGCACAGGCGGCTCGGCAAACTCCAGCGCAATCACCGGTCCCGGCGTGTAGGGCGGCTCGGGCGGCAAGCCTTTGAGCACAATCCGGCCGCCATCCTGCTCAAAACGCACCGGCTGCCCATTGTGTAGAAAGCGCGAGCTCTTGAGGCGCGCCTTGATGCCAGCAAGCACCATCTCCGTCCCGATCCACTCGTCCACGTGTGCGTAGACCGTGTTGCCACGTTGAGTGAATTGTCCGAATGAGCTATACCCAACCGCACTGCGCCGTGAGCCATAGATTGACTCACCGTAACGTCGCATCCACTCGCCCACTTCGTGCAGCCGCTTCAGGCATTCGTCCGGCAGAGGGCCTTCCGGCGTTGGACCCACATCCAGCAAGTAGTTACCCCCATACATTGAGCATTTCACCAGGTTCGACACCACCGTACCAACGCTCTTCCAGTTGTGATCCGCGTGGGCGTAGCCCCAGTTGTCGTTCAGCGTCATGCACGACTCCCAGTCGCGCTTGCCAGGGTTCGTATTCTGCTCGGGGGTATCGAAGTCACCCGGAATCCCACTCCGGTTGTTAACAACGATGGAAGGTTGCAGGTCTAATACCATGCGATTAAGCCGGTCCGACTCAAAACCCCTGACGTCGAGTGGGTATGCCATGTCGTACCAGAGGATATCGATCTTGCCGTAGTTCGTCATCAACTCCCGCACCTGGCCGTGAACGAAATTCACAAAACGCAGCCGCGCCGTCTCGTCCTCTACGCAGCGCATCCCATCGGGATGGTGCCAGTCCATCAGGGAGAAGTAGAAGCCAACTTTCAGTCCTTCGGCGCGTACGGATTCCACATACTCGGCAATGATGTCGCGTTTCGGCCCCATCTTCGTCGCGCAGTAATCCGTCAGCTTGGTGTCGAAGAGACAAAAGCCTTCATGGTGTTTAGTCGTCAACACCACATACTTCATTCCGGCGTCTCGTGCGGCGCGCGCCCAGCCGCGCGTTGAACCGGGTGCCGGGTGAAAATCATTGGCGAACTTGGCGTACTCTGAAGCGGGAATGTCGTCAACCGTCATCAGCCATTCGCCGCGTGAGGGCACGCTGTATAAGCCGAAGTGCATGAACATGCCGAAGCGCGCGTCACGCCACCACGCCATGCGCAGATCGCGTGTCGCGGCGAACGGGTCGTCCACTGGGCCCGGCGTGCCCGCTCGAGCCTCAGCTTCTGCCTTTGGCGAATTTGCCGCAGCTAACAACGAGGCACCGCCCAGTAGCATCTGTTTGAGGCAAGCTCGACGCGATTCTTTCATCGGGAAAAACTCCTATGCAGCGGTAAGGAAGGACTTTCGCATCAAACGGCGACCTGCACCTGCTGTTTTCGTGAAGACTTCAAAAAACTGCCAGCGCAGCAAGCGCTTCCTGCGGCGTTGGCCTCGCGAAGGATTGATGCGCCAGAACGGTATAGCCTTCCCGGAGTCCGTGTCAAGTCAGTCGCAGGACTGGCACACCAATCCGATTGGTGCTCCAAGTGGTAAGCCGGCTCGGCAGTGGTCCTAATTTTGTGCGACAACGGGCGCATCATTCAAATTACATCCGTTCATCACGAGAGCGTTGCCGTCGGGTCTTCAGCGTATGGCATGGCCAAAGCGCCGCTCACGCAGTGAATCCGCTCTTTGGCATTGGAACTGGCGCCGTGCGGCATCCTGGCAAACGCGATCGCGCCGGGATTTGTAAGAACGTCAATGTCAATCAAGCGTGACGGTACGAAAGAGCTGGTGACTGAATGGTTCCGCGACAATTACGTGCGCTATGGCCATCTCCCGCTGAAGCGGGCAGCGGAGCCGGAAGAAATTGCCGGAGTGGTGTGGTTTCTCTCCGGACCGGACGCCACTTACATTACAGGCTCCCTTGTAACGGAAGACGGAAGACTATCGATTACCATTTGAGACGGGTGGGAAAGACGAAGGCTGACGCATTCGTCCGCCGCTCAAATCTGCTGCGGTGTAGTCGGGGTTGTTTCGATCAGATCACCAAGAATCCTTGTCTTCGCAGAACGCCGAATATTCATGAGCCTTGGCCCAGGCTTGAGCCGTGTTTGCCGCGGGGTGATCAACAGCAGAGAGTAGGGCGATTGGCGAATTTGCAGCGAGCGCCGCGGCTATCGCTCATGTGGTTTACTTGGGACGTCCTTCGAATGCAACTTTGATAGCAGGGCAGAACATGAAGTTTCAGGCTCTGAGTCCATGGGGATTCGCGGTAATTGCCATCTACCTTGCTGGTCTCGCGCTCATCAGCATCGTATCGCGCCGGCGCGCCTTCATTGCGAATGACTATTTGAATGCTACCCATTCGCTGCCCACATGGGCAGCAGCGCTCTCGTTTCTTGCGTACAATTGCGGCTCCATCGAGATCATTGGGATGAGTGCGATGGCCTCTCAATATGGAGTACAAGCGTTGCATTTCTATTGGATTGGCGGAATTCCGGGAATGGTCTTCTTCGCCCTGGTTGTGCTGCCGTTGTACATACGCAGCGGGGCACGCAGCCTGCCCGAATATCTCGACCGGCGGTTTGGTCCCCGCGTGCGGCTTCTCAACGCGTGTATCTCCATGGTTGGTACGGCGAGCCTTGCAGGGGCGGCGCTCTATGCAATCGCTCACGTGCTACATGTGGTTCTAGGATGTAACCTGCTGTTGGGAGCGCTGGCTTCAGCCATGGTGGTGCTGGCCTATGTGCTGCTGGGCGGAATCCGCGCCACGATCTACACTTCAATCTTCCAATTCTTTGTTGTGATCGCGGGACTGTTTCCCTTGCTGATGGCGACGTTTCCCTTCAGACTGACGACATTCGCGCAACGGCCAGAGACCTGGCATCTGTGGCAACCTTTGTTGCTGTTTGCGCCTCACGCGAGCCTCGATCGGTTGGGCGTGGTAGCAGGCCTGGGCTTTGTCATCAGTTTTTCGTACTGGTGTACCGATTTTGTGGTCGTGCAGCGAGCGTTGACTGCACGAGGCGTGGAAGAAGCGCGCAAGGTCCCCATCCTGGCCGGGTTTGGCAAACTCGCCATCGCATTTCTCATCGTGCTGCCCGGTGCTGCCGCGCCCATGCTTCTGCATGGGGCACACGCCGCTTCGCACGATGAAACCATGCCTGCGCTGCTGTCACTGGTGTACGGGCCCACGCTGCTCGGGCTGGGTGTCGCGGCGCTGCTTTCGGGCTTGATGGCAGGGTTCGCCGGCAATGCCGCCGGCTTTGCAGCCGCGTGGACCCAGGAAATTTACCGCGTCCGCATACGACCCGACCGGCCGGAGCAACATTACATCCGGATGGGCCGTTGGGCCGTGGTGATGTGTTTTCTTCTGGCCGGGCTGGCGGCGTATCTTGCTGCGCAATTCCGTGACCTGATGGAATTTCTTCAACTCGTTCTTTCGCTCTTCTACGCCCCACTGCTGGCTGCGGTTCTGGCCGGCATGTTCCGAAAGCAGGCGAGGGAGCGCGATGCGCTTGCCGGAATTCTGCTGGGAGTGATGACCGGAATCACGCTGGAAGCTTGCGTGCGCCTGGGCGCGATTCGCTTTGGCAGCCAGATGAACGCCAACTTCTACATCGCCATTCTCAGTTTCTCTGTTTCGATGCTGGTCGCTTCTCGCGTCGACAGTCGCACGCGTCAAGGAAGCGCCGCTATGGTAGAGCTTCCTCTCGAGCCGATGACGGTCTCCTCCTTGCGCCCAACGTTCACCACGGGAGTCCTGAGTGTCTTACTGCTAGCGGCGTGTCTGGCTCTCAACCTGGTCTGGTGGTAGCTGCAGCAGATTGCCTTGGCGACGGAAATCTTGGCGCAGTGGAGCGGGAGAACAAAGCGGTACACCCGAGGGTCAGGACTTGACAAGCCGCTAAGCTAGAGGTAAGGTTCGTGGGAAAAGGTTTTCTCTTGCATCATAGAGGCCTATCGTGTACGTTTCGGCCCATCCGTCGAAAGTCTGTTGCGCTGCCATCCTCATTCTGATTCTTCACTCAAATCCACTTACGGCTGCGCAAAGCGCGGTCGCTGCGCTTGTGCCTCCCGGCTCACAGGAACCCTCGGCCGCCAGCAAGAATCGTGACCGCACTGCGCCGGACTTTGATCTGTACCTCGTGCGGGGTGGGCATTTCCGGCTACGAGATCACCGCGGACAACCTGTCCTGCTGGCATTTGTGCAAACACAGCCGGATGCAGGTGCGGGGAATTCCTCTCGCGCGCTTGTTCCGCAGCTTGCAAGCATGGACCGGCAGTATCGCGCGGCCGGACTGGACGTTGTGCTCATCGATGAGACGCGGCTTGCGCGACCCGATGTAGCCGCACCGCACCGCGAGGATCTCCTGAACACGACCTACGATTGGAGCTTGCAAGTACCGCTGGCCGAAGACCCTGACGCCAGCGCCGCGTCAAGCTATGGCGTCAAGGCCGTTCCCACAGTGGTGTTGATTGACAGAAGCGGGCAGATTCGCGATCGCTGGATTGGCGGGGTGCATCCCGGTGATTTGGCTGCAGCGGTTCAAAAGACGATTGGCACACGGACTGAGCAGGACGCAAGGAAGACGCGCTGAGCAAAGGAACAGAAGGCTGCATGACAGACAGCGCGAAAGGAAGGAGCAGATCAATGAAGGGGAGAAATAGAGTTTGGAGCGAAGTCAAAAAAGGTATTCTCAGGGTTGCGCTGGTATCTTTTTTGACCTTTGCCCTGGCCGGCGCGCAAACCGTCCCCGACGCTGCGCCCGCGGCTGGTCCCAATTTCGACTTTCCGACAATCCTCTACGGCGCCGCCTATTACAACGAGTACATGCCTGGCGATCAAGGAGCACAGCTCGACAAGGATGTGGCTCTGATGAAGGCAGCGGGGCTGAACGTGGTTCGCATGGGCGAGTCCACGTGGAGTCTCTGGGAGCCCGAAGACGGCCGCTTCGATTATGCCTGGATGGACCGAGTCGTCGACGCCATGGGCAAGGCGGGTATCAAGGTCATCCTGGGTACGCCCACGTACTCGATCCCCGCATGGATGGCACGCAAGCACCCGGAGATTCTCGCCCAGCGCCTGAACGACAGCATGTACGGCGGAACGCCGCTCCAGAACACCTACGGCATGCGCCAGAACATGGACACGGATTCGCCGGTTTACCGCTTCTACGCCGAGCGGCTCATCCGGCACATCGTTACGCATTACAAAGACAATCCCAACGTGATCGGCTGGCAGCTCGATAACGAGACCTCAAGCTATGACGCCGATAATCCCGATGTCTTTGCCGGTTTTCGGCAATACCTCGAGAAGAAATTTGTCACTCCCGAGGCGCTCAGCAAAGCTTGGTTTCTCAATTACTGGGGCGAAAACATCCACTCCTGGGAGGATCTGCCACGGCGGGAAGGTGCGCAAAGTACCGGCTACAAGCTGGAGTGGACACGCTGGAACCAGATGCGCGTGACGGATTTTCTCAGTTGGCAAGCTCGCCTCGTGCGCGCCTGTGCTTCGCCGCGGCAATTCGTCACCACCGACTTCGCCGGCGCCATGCGCCGCGACGTGGACGAAAACGCGATCGCCTCATTTCTCGACATCCCTGCCGTGAACAATTACCACGGCACGCAGGACCACTTCGACGGCGCATCGCAATCTCTCACGGGCGATTTCACGCGATCGCTCAAGCGCGCGAACTACTTGATCACCGAGACCAACGCGCAGACGACCGGATGGAGTTCGGCCTTCCAGTTCCCGCCCTACGACGGCCAAATACGCGAGGATGTTTATACCCATCTTTCCAACGGCGCTGACATGGTTGAGTACTGGCACTGGGCCTCGATCGCCGCCAACCAGGAAACCTATTGGAAGGGCGTCTTATCGCACGACCTCGAACCCAACCGGGTGTATGCCGAGGTGAGCCGCACGGCGCACGAGTTGCAGAAGATCGGCCCGCATCTCGTGGGCCTGCAGATTCACAACCAGGTGGCGATCCTCTACAGCCGCGACTCGCTCAACGCCATCGGCTTCATGCCCTTTACCTCAGCAGGCGAGGAATGGAGCAACGCTGGACCGACGGCTGATTACGCTTCGTTGGTTCGGCAAATCCACCGCTCGCTCTACGAACTGAACGTGGGGACGGATTTCGTCTTTCCCACCACGACGGATTTCTCCGCATACAAGCTGCTCATCGTGCCGGCGCTCTATATTTCGGACGACGCCCTGCTCGAAAGAATCTCGGATTACGTCAAGGCAGGCGGCCACGTCGTGATGACCTTCAAGAGCGGATTCGCCAACGAGAACTCGGCTGTCCGCTGGGTCCGCGCTCCCGGTCCGCTTCGCGAGGCCGCAGGCTTCAGCTACCAGGAGTTCTCCAATCTTGAACATCCACTATCCCTCAAAGGCGATCCGTTCTACGCAGGCGCAGACAATCAAGTCCAGTATTGGGCTGAGTTCATCGTGCCTGAACACGCTAAACCCCTCGCTTTCTACGACCACCCCTTCTTCGGGAAATGGCCGGCGATCACCGAGAACGAGTTTGGCGCTGGAAGCCTACTGTATGAAGGGACCTATCTCTCCGACGGGTTGCAAAAGGCGATATTGCGCCGCGAGATTGAGAAGGATGGCCTGGCTGGGCCCGACCAGCAGTTGCCCGAAGCGGTTCATTTGCAGAATGGCGCCAATCGCCTGGGCAAACATCTGCATTACTACTTCAACTATTCAGGGTTTGAAGTGAAAGTGCCCTATGCTTATGGGTCCGGGACCAATCTGCTGGACGGCAAGGTAGTAACTCCGGGAGAGGAGCTAACGCTCGGGCCATGGGACGTTTCGATCATTGAAGAGGACGTCAAGGGGCCTACGGGCTAGGGAAAGAGCTTGAACCTAAAGAGCATAACCGGCCTCAGAAAGGCCTCAAAAAATTCCTTGACAAGATTGTGGGGCAGGTCCATAATTCCGGCCAGCCTCAAGAAAAGGATTTCTCATCCATCCAAGAATGTGCTGATTCGCGTGCGCATTGGAGAGTGTGGTGGATGAATTCTCAGCAATGGGTGAGAAAACCTTTTCTTCAAAGATTCTAAGGCAAGGCAGCGATGAGCGCTCTCTGCAAGCCCGCGAATATGCTCCGCTTGGAGTCTTTGCTACGCCCCTCAACGGCACCTGTTTCCTATGTCAGCCTCCTGCGGCGACGCGCCTGCCCCGAGGATTTGCACGCCGCAGGCAATCGATCCAACTCGGCAAATACGAGAAAACGCAACCCGTGGAACGGCCTGCGATACGGGGAAATTCCGCCGATGACGGCCGTTACAGAACCTTCTTATGGCTTTGGCCAGTCGACAAACGAGGTGAGACGATGATTTCAAGAAGCTTCAATCGTTTTCAGACGTGTATCTTCCTGCTCCTGTTGGGCGCTTTGCCGGCGCTCCTTAGCGCGCAGGTCGACCGCGGAACCATCAACGGCACCGTCAAGGACCCATCGGGCGCCGTTATCCCGGGCGTAGCTGTCTCGGTCACCAACGTTGATACGGGCGTGACTTCAACCACCCTCACCAATGCGAACGGTTTTTACCAGGTGCTCAACGAGCCCGTCGGACGCTATTCTCTTCGTTTCTCCAAAACGGGATTCCGTGAGCTACTACGGAAAGGCGTTACCCTCAGTGTCGCGCAAGTTGCCGAGATCAACGAAACGCTTCAAATCGGCGCCGCAACTGAGGTGGTCCAGGTGACGGATGATGCTCCGATCATCGAAACCGAGACCTCCGACGTGGCCTCCGATATTAAAGCCACGACGCTCACTGACCTGCCGTTGAATGTCTCCGGGGGCCGTAACGTCGAGACCTTTGCCTTTGATGTGATGCCTGGTGTCGAGGGGAATTGGTGGACTGCAGATATCAACGGAACTCAAAACTTCACCAAAGATGTGAAAATTGACGGCGTGTCGCTGACCTCGACTATCACCGGTGACCAGGGCGAAACCGGGCCCAGCATGGAAGCCGTACAGGAACTCAATACACAGACCAGCGGGCTTTCTGCAGAAAACGCCAGCACCCCAGGCGGCGTGGAGATGTTCACCATCAAGTCCGGCACAAACGTTTTCCATGGCAGCGGCTTCGGATACGGCCACAACGAGTTACTCGATGCCAATGCCTGGTACAACCCGAATAAGAGTCCAAAGCCCAAGGCCCGCTTCTGGGATTGGGGCTTCAGCGGCGGCGGGCCGGTCTGGATTCCGAAGATCTACAACGGCAGGAATAAGACCTTCGTCTTTGGCGCATTTGAAAAATATCAGCAGAACGATTACACGTCGGGCGGCCTTGGGCCCACGGTACCCACTCCCGCGTTTCTCGGCGGAGACTTCAGCGCACTGATCACCGCGGGCGGAAACACCGTTCTGGGAACCGACGGCGCCGGTAACACCATCTACAAAGGCTCCATCTTTGATCCCACCACCGGGAATGTTTTCCCCGGGAATAAAATCCCATCCACCCGGTTCAGCAAGGTCGCGCAGCAGATCATGGCCATTTACCAGAAGGACTACGTGCCGGCAACCACGTCGTCTGTGCAGAACGAGTTAACCCCAGCGGGGAATTCGCCCTCGCAGAAACACTGGGAATACACGATGCGTGTCGATCAAAACTTCACGGCGAAGAACCGTATCTCGTTCGACTACATCTATCACTACAGTCCGCGCCTGCTCATCGACAATAGCTCCCCGTGGCAGCCAGGCAGCAGCAATGGCGGTCCGCTGGCAAACAATCGCAGCCAGATTGTGCGTGCCTTCTCTTACCATGTGAGCGACTCGCACACATTCACTGCCAATCTCCTCAACGTGGCGAGCGTTGCGTACAATCGTTACTGGAACGGAAGCGTACCGGCCATCGGCACAGACTACCCGCCCCAGTTCGGCTTCGGCGAAACGGGAGCCAGCAACTTCCCGCGGATCACGTTCAACGGCAGTGTGAGTGGGGTTGGCGAGTCGAGCATCGGCAACCAGTGGAGCGGTCACTATATCGGCGCAACCTACATCTATAGCGACACCGCGAGCTGGGTTCACAGGCGCCACACCTTGAAGATAGGCGGGGAGTTGTGGCACCAGCTTATGGGTAACGAGCCTTCCAACGGCGCGTTGACCTTCGCGTTCGATCCTTCCCAAACCGGCGCGCCGACGCAGAGCTATTCCAGCAACGTCGGATTTGCCTTCGCCAGCTTCGAGCTTGGTGCAGTGCAACTCGCCTCTGAGGCGGTGGGCGTGTTCACTCACAGCCGCCGCGACGAGCTTGGTTTGTACATCCAGGACGACTTTCGTGTGAATCCCAAGCTAACCCTAAATCTGGGTCTGCGCTGGGATGTCACGACTCCTCTGACGGAGAAACAGGGCCGCTGGACGGTGTTCAACACGAACGCCATGGATACTGTCTGGAATGTCAAGGGTGTGGACCAATATGCGATGAATGGTTCCACCAGCTTTGAAGGCAGCTCTGACCTGCGACAATTCGGACCGCACGTCGGAGCCGCGTACCAGGTTACGCGCCGCCTCGTGGCCCGCGGATCGTATGGGATCGCCTATACACCCATCGGCACCGATACCTGGGGCGCAGTGCCGTATAACACCGTGGCTGGTTTCCAGGGATCGAATACTGTCCCGAAGAACGCCAACTTCACGCCCGCATTCAACTGGGATGGTGGCTACCCTGGTAAGCTTGTGCCGGGCGTGCTCAGTCCCCACAACACTGAACAGGCCTCGGTCAATGGCTATTGGGAATCCGCCATTGACCCAAATTCATTGCACCAGGGATACATTCATCAATTCAACGCGGGCGTTGAGTATTCGCTCACCAAGGACACTCGGTTGACAGCGAACTACGTGGGCGACCGAGGCCGGCGCCTTCACGACGGCAATCTGGCCACGACAGAACCAACCGTCGCCGCTGAGCTTGCTCTCTGGAACAGCGGCAACGAATGGAACTGGGTTTATGACGCTCCGTCAGCCGCCGCTTCGGGAGTCCCATATCCCTATAGCGGGTTTTCAGGCTTTGCGCTCCAGGCCATCAACCAGTTTCCGCAGATTGCGTCACAATACTCGACGCTTTACTTCGTGGGCACCCACCTGGGCCAGACCAGCTATGACAGCCTGCAAATCGAAGCCATGCGCCGCACCGGTCAGGGCTTCACGTTTGATATGAGCTATACGCTCTCCAGGGCAAAGGGAGATACCGGCGACAACTTTGCAGAAACATGGACCACCGGCGCCTTCCAGGACTTCAGCAAATTGAGCCAGGAAGCCACGCTACCCCAGACCGGTGATACCCGTGACGTACTGAAGGGGTATGTCGCTTATTCGCTGCCCTTCGGGCACGGCCAGAAGTTCCTGGCCAACGGCAACGTGACTGACAAACTCGTTGGGGGATGGAATTTCACGACCTTGTTGCACTACAACACCGGGCAGCCACTACCGGTCTTTGCCAACAATCCGTACTATCAATGGGCTGCGGTGTATCCCAATGTGAATCTGAAAGGGAATTTCGGCAGGAAGTTCCACTACGGCAATTTTATTGCCCCAACTGGATCCAATCCTGCACCTGCGGGAGACCTATACTTCGATCCCACGAACTTCACGCAGCCCGCGTATGGCACGATGGGAACGGGTCCGGAAATCGTGGGCGCACTGCGCGGCTTTGGCTACGCGGACGAAGATGCGGCGTTGTTGAAATATACTTCGTTCGGACCCGAGAGCAAATTCAAACTCTCCATCCGTGTCGAGTTCTACAACCTGTTCAACCGGCACTATTTCAGCAATCCAAATACGAATCTTTCGAGCAATCAGTTTGGCTACGTGACTTCGAACACGGGCACGCCTCGCCAAGGACAGTTTGGCGCACGCTTCACGTGGTGATTTCCTCCAGCTCTCGTCAGGCGGCTCGGGATTCAACCTGGGCCGCCTGAGGGACAAATGCAGCTTGCAACTCCCCGGCGCCATCCCCGGATCTCATCGGCGCCCGGGAGAAGCACGCATACACGCCACGAACCCAAACAGCAGCCCGCCGCGCTGCCCGCGGACCAGATCAATGAAGCCCTTTCTCAAAATCGCTCTCTTTTGCTGTGTCGGGGCGTATGCTTCCGCATCTGCGCAATCGGTCTACTACCTCGATTGCGGTAGCGGCAGCGATAGTCATGACGGCTTCTCGCCGCAGTCTGCGTGGAAGTCGCTGGCTGCGGTGAACGGCCACACGTTTGCGCCTGGCGATGCGCTGCTCGTGAAACGCGGCACAGTATGCGCCGGTATGCTTTGGCCCAAAGGCTCTGGAGCAGAGGGCAAGCCCATTCGCTTGGCAGCATACGGGGTCGGCACTCTGCCACGCATCGTGGGGACTGCGAACCCGGCGGGGCTCAAGCTGGACAATCAGCAGTACTGGGAGATCGCGGACCTCGATGTAACCGGCGGAAATCCCTACGGCATCGAAATCAGCGGCAATCTTCCACGGTTGGCGCACTTCCGCATCACCGACGTTGTTGTCCACGATGTAACCGGCCAGCCGAAAACCAAACAAAGCGGTCTGATCGTGATCGCTCAAGATGAAAAGGCAGAAACCGTTTTCGATGACATCGTGATTGATGGAGTGACGGCCTACAACACAACGCAATGGGCCGGGATTCTCGTCAGCGGTGCGAGCTACTCGCCCCATCCGGACAGCCCGCGTGGATCGAATGTGATCGTGCGCAATTCCGTGGTGCACGATGTGGCGGGCGACGGGATTCTGGTTCTGGAGAGTAAACACGTTCTGGTCGAGAGAAACGTGGCGTGGGACACCGGCCTCCAATATACCGAGAGCATTGGAACCCCCGATGGCATCTGGGAATGGATGTGTCAGCAGTGCACCGTCCAATACAACGAAGGCTTCTTCACGGATTCTCCAGGCGTCGATGGCGGCGTCTTCGACATCGACTACGGCAATATCGACAATGTCGTCCAGTACAACTTTGCACACGATTCGCAGGGATACTGTGTTTCGGTTTTTGGCGCCGATGGCGTGAATGGAACCAGCCGCAACAGCATTGTGCGCCGGAATCTCTGCCTGAACAACGGCAGAAGCCCGCGTTTGGCCAAGAGGCAGGGCGCAATCTACCTGAGTACCTGGGATGGCGGCAAGATCAGCGGCGTACAGATCTACGGCAATAACGTCTTCTGGGATCCACCGGCCGATAGCCCGGCGATCGTGAATGAAGCGGATATCGATGCGAACGCGTCGAGAATCTTCTCCAACAATCTTGTGGTCTCACGATCCTCGTCGCTTATGCGATCCAGCGCGACTCTGAACTTCAGCGACAACCAGTATTGGGTGTTTGGAAGCACATCGCCTCACTGGACTCTGGGCGCCAAAGACTACATGAGCCTGCAAGACTTGCAGGCCGCCATCGGCGAGGAGCAGCGCAGCAACTATTTGAATCCACGGCTGGGCTCATACTTGGAACCTGCGGCGACGCCGCGCGCATGCAATCCTCCTCCGGCCCAAACCGGCGACTTATATGGACGCAGTGCCGCCCCAGCCGTATGCGAGCCAGGCGCGATCGCGCCGTCTGCACTCCCTCGTCAGCCGGAACGGCCGTTCGGAACACCGTCGCTGAAGGCCGATGGCAGGTCTTACTCGCCTCGCGGATGGACGCTGCTGGCGATGCTGGCTCCCGAAGGCCACGTAGGCTTTGATTCGTCGCGTAGCCAGCTCGTGGTATTGCAAAGCATGTTGCAGCAGTTCTCGGCTCTCGGATTACATGTTGCCGTCGCGCCCAATGTGAGGCTTGAGGATGAGGCTGCGGTCAATTGGTCAAAGGACGGGAATTTCGGGAATGTCCAATTACTTGCCAACATCGATCCTGCAGCAGCGCACCTGGCGCTAGAGCTCAGCGCACCCATAGGGACGCTCTTGATCTCGCCTTCAGGAAAGATGGTGCATACCTGGAATGGATTGGCAGCCGCTCCGGAGATTGAGCTCACGCTCCCCACTCTGCTAGGTACTCCCGTGGGCATGCAGGTGCTGGCAGTGGGCACAGCAACACAAGGTCAGAAATGACGAAGAATGGGAGAAAGAGCGGAAGGACGAAAGTGGTTGCGATCGCCAAGCTGGTGATGTTGGGATCTTTGCTGCCGGTCGCAGCTTGTGGCGGCGGGCAGACTTCTTCATCGACGCCCACGCAGCCTACGCCCACTCCGCCGGTCATCTCTCCATCGACGACCTACTATGTCGATTGCGCCGCGGCCTCCAATGGAAGCGGCACGCAGGCCAGCCCTTGGAACAGTCTGGCAACGCCCAACGCCGTCACCTTCCTGCCAGGCGATCAATTGCTATTTATGCGCGGCACAACATGCAGCGGCATGCTCGTGCCCAACGGCTCAGGCACCAGTACCGCGCCCATCACGATCGACGCCTACGGCACAGGCGCGTTAACCATTCTCGATGGCGGGACAACCAATCAAAATACCATCAGCCTGAACGGAGTGCAGTATTACAACATCCAGAACCTGGCGCTACAAGGCAGCAGCTACGCGGCCATTCAGGTCAGTGCTCCTGCGGCAAACACGACTTACGAGCACATTCACTTTTCCAATCTCGATGTCAGCGCCGTGAATCACGTCGCCACCAAGCGCGGCGATGGCGGAGGAATCCTCTTTGGCGTAACAGGATCTGGAAGCCACTTTGACGACGTACTGATCGACGGCGTGACCGTCCATGACATGACCGCAGCCCAAGGCATCGATATTGAGGGTTATTACAACGCGTTCACTCCGGGCTATAACACGAATGTCACCGTGCAGAACAGCACCGTCCATGACGTTTACGCTGACGGTATTCTGCTCGGAGAGGCAAATGGCGCGCTCATGCAGAACAATGTGGTGTATCGCTCAGGAATGTGCGCCACCTGCACGGGGAGCACGCCAGTTGGACTCTGGAACTGGTTTTCAGAAAACATCACTGCACGCAACAACGAGAGCTACGCCAATCAGACCTGGGCCGCGGCGAACACCGACGGTGGCGACTTCGACATTGACATGTGGAACCAGAACATAACCTATGAATACAACTACGGCCACGACTCCCAGGGATACTGCTTTCTAATTGAAGGCTACGATAACGTGGCCTCCGATACCTTTGTGCCATCCACGTCCAATTCCGTCGTGCGCTATAACATCTGCGCCAACAACATCAGCCATGACACAGGCACTGGTGAGATTCAGATCTTCAATTATCAGAATGGCTTTCTGAACGGAGTACAGATCTACAACAACACACTCTATGTGTCCGGAGTGCCCGGTTCCTACGCAATCATTCAATCCAACTACAAGGACCCAGCGAGTTTTACCGGCACTACGCCGAACTTCATCGAAAACAACCTCATCTATTCGACGCAGCCGTATATGATCAGCACCTCTGGCGTCATGACGCTCGATCATAATCTCTACTGGAACGCATCGGGCGCCGGCTATAACTTTGTCTTCAATGGCTCAACCTATGCAAGTTTTGCCCTCTACCAGCAAGCGACAACGCAGGATGCGCATGCAGTAAATGCCGACCCGCTGCTAAATGGGGCTGGCTACGCGAACCCCGGCATGCCCACGCTCACATCGGGCTATTACACGCTGCAGCCCGGATCACCCGCCATGGGGGCGGGGGCAAATGTGTGCCCGGCCGCCGACTGCATTTCAGGCAGTATGGGAACACAGGACTTTTTCGGCCAGTCGCTTTCCTCAACCCACAACATTGGAGCATTCGACTGAGTGGAAGGATTGGCCACAGCTCGTTGAATCAGGAAAGAGCGTCTTATGACCCCGCAAAGCGCCGAACTCAAAAAGAGCCGGAAAACCGGCGGCGATATTCTCCAGGTTGCCAAGCGCGCCGGAGTCTCGCCCGCTACCGTTTCGCGCGTCACCAACGGACGGGCCTCCGTGGACCGGCAACTGGCCAAGCGCGTATGGAAGGCCATTGAGGAACTGGGCTATTCCCCTAATCCGCAGGCACGGGCGCTGGTCTCAGGCCGCAGCCGCACGCTTGGCTTGTTGATTTCGGAGATGACCAACCCGTTCTTTCCGGAACTAATCCAGAGCTTCGAAGACATTGCCGGCGCCCACGATTTCGAAGTGATGGTGGGCTCCACCAACTACAACCTGGAGCGCGCCAGGATTTTCATTCGGCGGCTGGTGCAGCGTCGGGTTGAAGGCGTAGCGGTGATGACCTTTCGCGCCGAGTCGCATCTGCTCGATGAACTGATCGACCAGGATATCCCGCTGGTCTCCATTGACGAAAGTACCAATGCTCGGCGCTCGCAGGTGCTGGAGATTGATTACGCCCGAGGGATCAATGAAGCCGTGCAGCACCTGGCGATTCTTGGACATCGCCGTATTGGATTCGCGAGCGGGCCCGTACCCCATCTCACCAATTTGCGTCGCAAGGAAGCCTTCGAGAAGGCGGTGCGCAAGATCCGTCTGTCTGAGAACGCAGCGCCGATTTTCATAGGCGAGCACACGTTTGAGGGTGGAACGCAGGCTGCTGAATATTTCCTGGGACTCGAAGAGCGTCCCTCGGCGATTGTGTGCTCCAACGACCTCATGGCAGTTGGTGTACTGCGTATACTCGCAGAGAAGAAGATCGAGGTGCCCAGAGAGATCTCAGTAGTGGGATTCGACGATATTCACCTGGCGGAATTCGCGAACCCTCCGCTAACCACTGTTCGTATGGCCCGGGAGGATCTAGCTCGTTGCGCCTTTGAGGCATTGAATCAACTGCGCCAGGGCAAGATTTCAAGCGCCTCGAAGCCGATGCGAGTGGAAACCCGCCTCGTGCTCCGGCAATCCACAGATTCTCCGAGAGAGGCGATCGAAGCTTTACGCAGAAATCGTCGCTAAGCAGTGTGAACAGAGCCACAGGGCCGGTCGCTAATGCCGTACCTGCACCACCGTTCCCCCGTCGCAAGAAAAGGGGTACCGCATGTCAGCTATAAGCAGACCAAAAGAACAAATCTGGTGTTTCACGCGCAACCACCATCGCACCCTTATGGTTGGCATTGCATTCACTCTATTTCTCACTTCGTTTTCTTTCGCGCAGAACACAGCTTCAGTTGGAGTGTGGCAAGTACCAAGGAGTACGGAAGCCATCCCGCATTTTCAAACGGTGAATGGCCACCAGGTTTTGTATGTCGATAATCAGCCGTATTCCATGCTGGCGGTGGAGATTCCTTGGTGGGACCTTCGCGCGGGGCATTACCGGGAAGACGAGACGATCTACGACGGCCTATACGCCAAGGCAAAGGAACTCGGAGTCAATACGCTGAAGGTTCCCGTCAAGTGGTCCATGATTGAGCCGGAAAAGGATCAGTACGATTTTTCGTACGTCGACCACGCAATCAAGGTGGCAAGTGAAAACCATCTTCACCTGGTGCTGGATTGGTTTGGACACTACGCGAGTGGCGATGGCAACATTTACGGGAACCTCAGCGGAGAGCTCTATGCCCCACTCTACATTGTGAAAGATGAGAAGACCTATCCACGCGCGATCGATGGAGACGGCATCTCCCACCATAATGCGATTTCGTATGAATCTCCGGCGGTGATCGATCGTGAAGTCAAAGCATTTCGTGGGTTCATGCTCCATTTGAAGCACGCCGATCCCGGGCACGTGGTTGTGGGAATCCAATTGGAGAATGAAATCTCCGTGTTCGGGTCCGATCGCCACAACCCTAAGCTCTTTCGCGATCATTCCCCGGAGTCGAACCGCAAATTTGCAGCGCAGGGATTCACGGACGATTTGAAGTACAGCGCCTGGGACATGAGCACGACCTGGATCAAACCGCTAACGGAGATCGCCCATGCTGCTTATCCCATCCCGATTTTTCATAACTACGTTGGCGGTTCAGTAGAGGAAGGCTTGATTGGAGGTTCGCCTGGAGAGGACGTCCAGACATATCTGAACAATTGTCCCTACCTGTCTTTCATTGCTATCAACGCATATTTCTGCGCCGAGTGGCATGGAGATAGTTGCGGAGCGCCGTCGCAAGCAGCAACCACAGAGCTTATGGCGACATTGAAACGATATGCCATCTGGCGGAATATACCGGCGGTGACTGAAACCAACAGCGGAGCCTCGCTGGTTGCGCCGCGGTTTGCCTATGTTGCGCTGGGAGAATTTGGCGTGCCGATCTTCGCACCGTGGTCGCTCACCATGTCCTATCCCGAGTCGAGGGAACCATATCTTTTGCCAGACGGCCGGCTTTCGAACGGTGCTTTTCAATTACGCGACGCGTACCAGTCTTTGGAGAAGGCTCTTCCGCAGATTCTCCTTTACGCGGGGACTGGCAAGCTCAAGGTTTTTCAGGCACCCACGAGGGGGCAGCAACTGTCGGTGACCGACAAGGTCAATGGGCTGCTGCTGCAGATAACAGGATCCAGCGACGGCCAGGCCATTGTCATTCACCCCGCGGAGAAGCAGTTCCTCATTGTTGGCTACAACATTGATGTGTCTCTTAAGCAACCGGAGCTGGTGTGGCCGTCAATCCAGGCCTTGCATGTGCAACGAGTTCATTGGTCGACTGCCGGCTGGGTAATCGATGGCGATCCTTTCTATAGCATTGACCAAGCCAGTCATACGTTGTGGATCGGGATGGATTACCCGCAAGCAGTTCTGGTTTCGCTGCCATAGGATCCGGGCAGGTTCCTATCGGCCCTTAACGTTAACGGCAGTCAGGAGGATGGTTTATGCGTGTTGCGTCTGTTGTGTTCTCAGTAAGCTTGCTTGCGTGTCCCTTTGTGGCTTCCGCTCAATCTGCGCCGATGCGTCCACCCATCACGGGGGTCTCGCACATTTGCTTGTACGCGTCGAATGTTGCCGCCAGCGAACGCTTTTTCGTCTTCAACATTGGAGCGGCTAAGGCCCCTGATCCGGAAAATTCCGCTGGACAACGTTATTACATAAATGCCACACAGTTTATTGAAGTTCTTCCGCTGCCCCCAGGCAAAACTGCAACATTGCTAGACCATGTGGCCTTCATTACAACCGACGCTGAAGGCCTGCGAAATTATCTTATGGCTTATAACGCAGCACCGGGAGACCTCCAAACCGGCATAGACGGCAGCCACTGGTTCAAAGTGAACGACCCCGAAGGGAATGTTATCGAGTTTGTGCAGTATTCAGCGCAGCGGCCATCGCTGCCAGCTTATGACCCCGTTGGCCGTCACATTATCCACGTTGGTTTTGTGGTAAGCAGCTACGAAAGCGAAGATTACTTTTATAAAGGGCTGCTCGGATTTCGACCGTATTGGTATGGAAGTAGTGCACCGGGAGCCATAAGCTGGATGATGCAGCAGGTTCCGGACGGCGCAGACTGGCTGGAATACATGCTGTCCAGTGGGGCTCCTGGAACTCCGCACCCTCCGCGGGCACTGGGTGGATCCAACCATGTATCGATCGGAATAGTCGACATGGCAACCACAGCAGCAACATTGAAGAAAGCTAACCGGCTCGGTACAGGTTCGAATGGTCCAAAGATTGGCCCTGATGGAAAGTGGCAGCTCAACCTATTTGACCCGGATGGGACCCGAATCGAACTCATAGAATACGGTAACGTCCAGCCACCGTGCTGTTCGCCGTTTACCGCCCCAAATCCGAAGCCGCCAACGGATTAGGACGAGAGATAGAGGGACTGACGAACGACGTCAAAGACTGTAAGCCAGTCCCGAATCTCCATTCAAAAGGGAGCCGCTTTTCGTCAAGTTGAGTAACTACATCGGAGAGTGTGGTCATCGGCCCAGTTACGACTGGCCCGAAGTTGCGGGTTCCGGTAGTGAGCGGAAAACCCCATCGGAAAATGCCCAAAAGAGCAGTGCTTTTAAAGGGGTTTCGCATCCCTTGCGAAGTGAGCGGGAATCTAATCATTTGCGCTCACAGCTAGATCGCCTCCCTGACCGAAGAGCGGGCGGCAGATTGGTCCCCATGATTTGGCCAGTGTTTAAAAATCCGATCCACTTGGACGTAAAACCGCCTTGTCGGAAAGGTGAGCATCCAATCCGACAAGATCTCAATCTGGAATCGCGCCAAATCCGCCGAGTGTGAAATCGAGCGATGAGGTACGTTTCGAGATTGCGCCGGTATTGGAAATGTAGTCGGCTGGCGCGGTTGGTTACGTTCAATACCCACCAAGGTCATAGACGATAATGGACGCTGTCGCCCACAAAGCACGCTCGCGAGAGTTTTGAAGTTGGTCAATACCTAAGTGCCGTACCATCGAGCGGGGCAACTGGAGGGTTTTCGATTGAAGAACAGCTGATTCAGAGTCAGCGTCCTTCAAGCGGTTCACGCGAACCTATCTAGTTGAGAATTCTGCACTTACTTTTTTCTCATTTTCGCGGTGTGCCGCGGAATGTGCCGTGCGTTCAGTGCTTTGCGAAGGATTTCGTCTTCAGGGTGCTGATACACCAAGGCGCTTCGGACATCGGATTGCCCCATGACGTTCATAACTGCTTTCAAGTTGCCGGTCTTGGTCAGCGCGAAGCTGCCGAAGTCATGGCGTGCACAGTAGAGGACTAGGTCCGAGGGCAGACCGGCCGCTTCCCTTGCCCGAACCCACTGCCGGTTCACCATCGCTTCTCCAATGTGCTTGCCCTCGTAGCGCGACTGCCAGACCCAACCTTTTATCCGCCCCGCGCAGCGGGTCCGAAGAATCTCCGCTACACGATTGCTCATCGGAATGTATCTCCTGCCTGACTTGGTCTTGCTGTCCGGTACGGTTATTGTCCCGGAATCGAAGTCAATATTCTCGATCTTCATGCGGTAGAGCTCGCGCGCATTGCGAAGGCCGGTATCGCGCATCACCACGATGATGTCCCTGAGCGGCTGCTCGGCCACCGGCAACAGCGTCCTTTCCGCGGCATCGTTCAGCCGCAACGAGCGTCCGTCTTCCTTGAAGAGCGCGAACTGGGGAACTGTGGAGATGAGCTTCTTTTCTTTAGCGCGGTTAAACATGCGGCGCAACGTCCTCAAGGCATTATTGCCGTTCGATGGCGAGCCGGAAAACTTCAGCGCTTCGATTTCCTCCCCAGAAATCCGGTCCATGCGCTTCCCGACGATCTTCTTCGCTTTCAGGAGGCGCCAGCCGTTCAAGTAGTAACGGCGACTGTCAGCTTCCAGACGCCCGGTTTTGACCCAGTTCAGAAAACCCTTGGAGTATTCCTGCAGGGTGGGCGGCTTCCGCGTATTGAGTGGATCGCTGGCCTCATTCGCGGCAGTGAATTTGAGGGCAGCGATGCCGTCTGCCCTGGTTTTATTTGTTTCCTTGGTTGATCCGCGAAAGCGCTCGCAGCGCACGGTGAAGTCATACCAAAAGTACTTCGATCCGGGTCTCAAGAGAATATTCACGAGATCACTTCCGCAGCTGCCCTCACAGAAGCAACCCGCGTGTTCTGTCGAACGTATTCAAGGAGAACAGCAATGTCGTACATCACCTTACCCTCGATCGTGATCCAATCGGGACCAACACCCTCATAACGCCAGCGCTTCAGCGTGTCAGGCGGCCGGCCGAGAAGCCGTGCCGCCTCTTTCGTGTCCACTAGATGGGGAAACTGAATGATCTGCGCCCGCTCGAGTTCCCGATGGATGCCATGTGTTCCGCGGCTTAACTTGTCAGCCATATTGTCTTCAATCCCGCATTCACAAAAGACCAGAAGGTTGCAACTGTGAATCAGCGATAGTGTCTCCCGTCTGTGAGCGGTAGCCATGCGGAATGGATCAAAGGAGATCTCGGCAATGAGCCAATCTGCGGCGGGCGGACTTTATGTTTTTCCAAGTCATAAACACAGCGAGCACACGGATTGGTGGATTGCGCTGCCAAAAATGCCGCACTTTGGCACGCGCCGTTCCTTCAGCCGCTTCAGCCTTCTACACGATCCAATTATGTTCCATTGCGTCACAGCTTTAGAAGGTAATCACCGAACATTGCAAGCTATGCTGACGAACACCGCGAACATCGCGAACAATTCGAGGGATCGATCCGCTGAATTGCTGGTGAAGTGGAGGGCCATAACCATGCTGAACGATCCTGAATTCACGCTCGCATGAGCAGAACTGGTCTGAAAGGGCAATTCGCGGCGGGGCGCAACAAAAATGTTTTGCTACCGTACCGCCGTCGCAGCCAACTCATCGAGAGGGGATGGGACCAGCAAAACAGAAAAACGATGACGCTGTTCTCAAGGCGTCGACAGATCTCTTGCCGTATTCTGCCCAGGCCTCCCAACCGCAACGAGATACACCCATGTTGGCTGCGACGACGTACGGGGGCACCGCTAACTCTACGTGGGGGTAACAGTGCTTGCACATGAACCTATGAGAATCGTGCGAGTTCACCTTATCGAATCGTCTCTTAGACTCACGTCGTACGCGCAGGATGCGAACCGGAATCAGTTACCCGAATGGGCGTGGAGCACGAACGGCACGTCGCGCGACGTCAACGACAATTGGCATTGTCGAACCGGCCTCCCGGACAGGCTCATGAAGTAGTGAGCCAATTGGCGAGCGCTACACCTCATTCATTAGGGTATTCCAGGAGGATCATGTGCCTTTGAAGAAAACGCCGTTTCCTGTGGCTGTATGATCCAGTCAATTTAAGGGATCTGAGCCTACCGTAGGCGAGTTGGAACTGCGGCTATCGTATTGTTCATACCCATAAACTCACCGGATCCAAGAACTGAAAGTTCGCGTGGCAGAGTTGCAATGTCGGCCTTCTTTTTGCTTGCCATTGGGTCGAGTCGGTATCCTGCTGCGAGTCCAGCCTTGATGACCTTTCTCACTATTTGATGGCATGTGTGGAGTTCCTTTGCAATTTCTGCGACAGACCAACCCAATGAAAGGAGAGCAAACACTCTTTCAGGCGGGGCGCACGGACGGGTCAAGTCATTAACCCTGCGCTTCACGTTACGATGCGTTAAGTCATCGGGTCTTTCGGCGTAGTAAATCCTTTGGATTGTGCTCCGCGAGACTCCATACCGTGCGGCTATTTTCTCAAATAGCTCACCTCGTTCACGGGATTCGATGACCTCATGGACATTTACCTTGGAATGGTTGGTGCGTTTATCCTTCACTTGTGGGAATCTTGGTATGGGGCCAGGATTTCTCGCATGATATATTTTCAGCGCTAGATCCACCGATATTCGCATGATTGCGGCGATGTCGCGAAATCGGAGCTTCTCCTTTTTCCGTAATCGATCGATCTTTGGGCCGCGTGGATCGCGAGCCCAATCCCTTTTGGGCCGGCGATACTTGAGGTGCGCTCCAGGATGTGCTTCGTGAAAAAGCCGCCAGACACGAGAATAGGGTTGTTTTAGTCTTCGCGCAATCCTCGCAAGAGAGAGATGTTCTTTCACCAACCTCTCTATCTGGGAAAGTAGTTTCTGTTTTTTGCGGAGCTCCTTCTCACCAATTCCCCTTGCCGCTCGCCTTGTCGAACGCGCCGTGCGGATCAGCGGACGTGAGTTTATTGAGTAGTAGATGCGCTTAACGATATATGTCGACAACCCGTATTTCCGGCCGATTGCTATGAACGACAGGTGCTCCTCGTTCTTGAGCCGGCTCACTTCTTGAGCTGACGGCATGTCGAGATTGTCCGCGATACGGCGGAGGCGGAACCGCGGAAACACTACTCCCGGATAGGCCCGATGGACGAGCTCCAGCACCTTGCAATAGGGCACCCCGATAATTCGAGCAATTGTTCTAAATGGAATTCCCTCGGCTTGCTTCACCATGATTCTCGTGAGGAGTTCCTTTTCCGCAGAGCTTATTTGAACCGCCGCAGCGTCACGCGGTTTGCCTGTTGTTGAGACGGGCAGCTTGCGTGCGCGGTCCTGAACATGGTTGGAATCACTTTGCCGCTCACGCTTGGACAGTGCGCGGGCGAGGGTCAAAGTTCTGAGGTGCAGTCCAGCCGACGAAAGAACTTCAGTGGCCAGGACCGTGGCCCTCTGGTGGCCTCTGCCATCCTTGTGCTCGTCGTCGGGAACTCTGAGAAACGGGTGTATTTCGTCGACTGGAAAAAGTTCTTCAAGAAGGTGGTAAATGTTCGCCGATGCCTTTAAAGCAACCGCACGTTGTCCCTTCCCTAGTGCGTCTCGTCCATCCTCGATCGACGTGATCAGTTTGTTCGAAAATGCCAGCCGGACAAGCGGGGCTCCACGTACATTCTTCTTCCCAAACTCCTTCACGTATTTGAGCGTGATGTCCAGGTCATCCAGCATGGCGATCCCTCACGATTATAGGGCGAACTCAACAGATCTTCCCTCAATTGTTCGCAATGTTCGTAAAGCACTGAATTGTTCGTCGGAATTGTTTCCAATGTTCTTTCCTTCTCCCATCCAACTGCTCATCTCCTCCTGCACAATGGACTGTGAAGTAGCCCAAACAGCCGAGGTCCGTGGCCACATCTGTGTCGGTGATAGGAAAACGCAAGATGAAAAAGGATCGGTCAAACAAAAAAACGCCTGTCAAGAGATGGGAGCATTTCCGAGAACTCCGTGTTCATTTTCCCGAGCCCCCAGAGCCAGTACAGGAACAAGGGACTAGACCGCCTGAGCCATATGCGCCCACCGTCGCAATTACCTCGGGCAGCTATCCAATGCTTCGAATTTGGCTGCGCGATAGAGGCCTCCCGTTCAAGCCCACGTATGGTCAGGGTGCTGTCGCCATGATCATCGGCAAAAGCGATAAAACCGTCCGCTCGCGAACCAAAAGGGGGCAGATGCCCTTTCACTGTTGGCCGTGGGGCGAAGTCTACTATACGGCGCAGGACCTTGAGGATCTCCTCACAGGCTGGCAACCCGGGAAAGAGAGAGTTAACTGATGTTCATCGGCTGTTTAAGTTCTCGGGTTCAGACATCCGCTCATTGCCGTACCTTTCCGCATTTTGCTGAAATTGGCATGTCCCTCCGCTGGGTGCCGTTTTGGGCCAAATGTACCTCCAAGACGGCTCTTATCTTCGTGAACAAGTCCACTGAGAAACTGGGGGTTTTATGATTTGCACAGCTCCGTCTGGTACCGCAATTGCTGGCGAAACGCAAGATTTTGCAGTAGATCTCTTCGCAATTCCGCAAAGTTCCGCTGACTTCCGCCCCGAGGGTCCCGTCCCCGAAACACTGGCCGGCTTGCTTCCGCTCGCCGATCCAAAATCGAGAAAGCGGTGGAAGAAGTCGTTCGAGCTTATCGCCAAGTGGAAAGGTTCCGACATTAAGCTCCGGGAACTGTTTCTGCGCTCAACCATGGAGGGGTTCAGGCCGTTCCTGAAACAGACAGAGACGGCTGGAAAGTCCGGGTACCTCGAGAACACAATCGTCCATCACCGCAAAGGCCTCACCTACTTGCATAATCTGGCTGCCTCGCGTGGAGTGCAGGTCGAGCCTGTCTACAAAGAGGCTTGGCGGAAGGTCATGGCACTGGCGACAGCGAACTATTGTCTGGCTATGGCCGAACCCTTGGAGGCACTCTTCGCATCGCCAGACGATGTTTCGCTGGATGACGTTGAAGATTTGGCCGATCAGATGGTCGCCACACGCCGGAAGCGCCGGTCCGGGGCACGCAAAGCAAAGTGCGTGTTTCTGGCGGTCATGCGCGAATGTGGTATCGACCTGCGGCCAGTCACTGCCGCCCGGAAGAGAGATTACATCACTCCGATTCCCGACCTTCCTGAGCCGCTCCAATCGCAAGTTGTGCAGCTGAACGTGTGGATGCGAAAGGGAAGCAAAGGCGACACGCGCTGGTCAAATGGCTGGAGGAATCAAGAGTCCAAAATCCGGAAGAAGGTGAAGGCTCGCCGAGCCAAGACAGCGGACCGAGTAATTGCAGATATATGCCGCACGTTTGGGTACCTGCGGCAATACGATCCGGACGGCGAGGAAGGGATTGACTCGTTGGAGACACTATTCCAGCTTGGGGTTATGTGCTGCTACGCAGACTGGCTTGAAGACGCTCGCCAATTGAATCCGGGCTCCATTCGCACGACGTTCGGAGGGATGTTCGCGGCGTTGCGGTATTTCGAGGACGCTAAGGTTGACCTCTCGTGGTCGACCGATTTCATATCCGCTTTGCCTGAATACAGCCGAAACGACCGCATTGCACGCAAGCTTCACCGTATGCTTCCTCTCAGCATTCTGGACACCTTACCTGATTTGCTGTGCGAAGAACGGAGCAAGCTCATCGCCCGCCACGAGAAAGCTGAAGCAGCGGAGTCCATGCGCCAGCGGCGTAAGGGGCCGGGTGTGATAACGTCCACGGACGTGAAGATCGCCAAAGCCCGAGCGACTCGCCTGACAAGGATCGCCGTGCTTGCCCTGCAAGACTTGGTGATCGATTGGTTGATCACGCTTGCTTGGCGTAACGAAAATCTCATAGGCCTCCGCCTCGAAGAAGTCCTCGAAAAAGGCAAAACTAAACCGGCCAACCTTCTCCACATTCCGGCGTGTGACGTCGCTGGCGCCGATCTTGATGACTGGGTCATCGAGCTTCAAAAAACAGCACCGCAGACCTTGGTCTGGGTGGTGAACTTCAGTGCGGAAGAAACAAAGGCGGACAGACCGGTCCGCGCTGTACTGCCGCTGGCCTTGGGGGCGAAACTTGATGTGTTTGTAGCCCCTAATTCCTACCGTGACATTCTTCGATGCGGGAATGAGACCGGCTACCTGCTTTTAAACCAACGGGGCAATCCGCTGTCGGCCCAACAGCTCGAAGAAGCAGTCGAGGAGGTAACTGCTATCTACGCCGGCCGTGCTATTAACCCTCATCTTTTCAGAGATATATACTCGCTGGCCTTTCTTAAGGCTAAGAACGGCGACTTTTTGACGCTTTCGAAAATCCTCTGGCATAAGAACCACATGGTCACGATCATGGAGTATGCGTGGATGTACGACGAGTCAGTCGGCACCACTGCAGCCGGAAGGTGGAGCGAGGAACGGAGAAGCGGCAGGAAGCAAGTTGAGGCGATTCTCTCACAAAACCAGACGCCTCAAAACTGGATGGGCACTGCTGGAGGATGGCGCGAGGCAAGAAAGGGAGGGAAAAGATTAGAGGCTACCGCCATCCCTGTGTACCGTTAGCTCGGGGCGCTTCGGCGCCCCGATTCTTTTTGAAATGAGAAAAATCGAAGCTCTGAGATCAACCAGATATGCCGACTTCGACATCGAATACCTCAGAGTCTGTCGGCATTTTCCAGAACGCACCTTTCCGTCGCCGTTGAATGGCAGAGATTCGCGCGCAAGACAGTCTCTGCACACCCGGGAATTCGGCCAGTGTCTCTTCTCGAGGAAAACGCAAACGCAAGTCTCGGGCCTTGACCCCAACCCCGCAGGTGTTTTTCGGAAACTTCCTGGCTCCTCAGAGTTTCAAGTTAGCAGGAGGTCAAGAGCCACGCAGTTGTTGGCTTTCGATAACGTCTTTTTCTCGCAAGTCAGAAAGGTGGGCGCGGCAAATGGAGCGGGCGGTGGGATTCGAACCCACGAAATGCCAGGTTGGAAGCCTGGTGCCTTTCCGCTTGGCGACGCCCGCCCACAAATGGTCCAGGGAGTGAGAGTTGAACCCACGACCTCGCGATTATCGATCGCGCGCTCTGCCAGTTGAGCTATCCCTGGATACAAATATTCAAACTGGTGCCGGGTGCAGGAGTCGAACCCGCGTAGCTTGCTTGTAAGACAAGTGTTCTACCGTTGAACTAACCCGGCCCGTTGGTTACATAGATGGAGCGCGTGATGGGGCTCGAACCCACAGCCTTCGGCTTCGGACGCCGACGCTCAATCCGCTTGAGCTTCACGCGCATTCACAACACAATTGGAACCGTCCGCGGGACTTCAACCCGCATCTTCATCGTTAGGACCGATGCGCTCTCTGCATTGAGCTAGGACGGCATAGAAAATCTGGAGCGCCAGGCAGGACTCGAACCTGCGTGTGACGGCATTAGAAGTGCCGTGCCTGATCCATCTCGGCCACTGACGCCCTTTGGTGGAGCCGGTGGGACTTGAACCCACATTGGGATTTCTCCCTCTGATTAAAAGTCAGGTCTCTGCATCCAATTCGAGTACGACTCCAAAGTTGGTGGGTCACCGGGAAGTCGAATCCCGTCCGAGCGGTTAAGATCCGCCTATGCTGCCGTCAACACCTGTGACCCGTTGGTGGAGGTACCGGGAGTTGAACCCGGAGACGCGCGCTTATAAGGCGCGGGCTACATGCCGATAGCAGCTATACCTCCAAAGCTTGGTGGCTGCGGCCAGATTCGAACTGACTACCTTGCGCTTATGAGACGCCTGCTCATCCGCATGAGCTTCGCAGCCGATGGCGAGGGTGGGAGGACTCGAACCTCCGGGTCCGGTTTTGGAGACCGGCAGTGTGGCCGCTTCGCTTACACCCTCATTTTCAAAGACCAATAAAAAAACCCGACCTAGGTCGGGGTCTGGTGCTCGTCGCACGTATGCACTCAGACCCTCAAGACACGACTCCCCAAATGACCCGCTTGCCGGTCATTCTGACTATGTCGTGTTTGAGAGTCCTAAGCATCGCGTCGATTGATTCCTAACTTCGAGTTACTACTATAACACAACTTATGGAGCGCCCGGCAGGATTCGAACCTGCGTTCACTTCGTTCGTAGCGAAGGCCATCAATCCTCTCTGGCACGAGCGCTCAAATCTGGTCAGGGTAGAAGGATTTCAACCTTCGATGCCGCGCCCCAGGCGCGGAGTGTTAGCAAGCTACACCATACCCTGCTATTGGTCGGGGAACTCAGAATTGAACTGAGGCCACGTGCGCCCGAAGCACGGATGCAACGCACTACACTATTCCCCGATGGTGCCAGCCCAGCGAGTTGAACGCTGCTCTCTCCGTCTTCAGCGGAGCGTATCGACCGCGCATACGCGACTGGCAAAAACTGGTGGAGCGTGTCGGTTCTGCCCCGACCGCCTCCTGCTTGCAAGGCAGGCGCTCTCCTAAATGAGCTAACGCCCCAGGGTGGCCGGTGGGAGTTGAACCCACAAGAGACATGAGTCACAGTCATGCCCGACGTTCCGATAGTCGGCACGGCCACAGTTGGAGCACCCGGGGTTACTCGAAAGCCCACACTGCTGATTACAAATCAGCCGCTCTGCCACTTGAGCTACGGGTGCAAACGTTGTGGAGCCGGCAGCAGGACTTTAACCCGCATCCTTCGCCATACCGAGGCGACACTCTCACATTGAGCTATGCCGGCCCAACTTTAGTAGTACAAATACTTCCTCCATTTCTCCTCATCGACTCCGGTTTGGCGCATCAGAGCGCGTGAGGTATGAATCGTCACACGCCGCGGTTGACGGAGCAGCTTCATGCCCGCTTCCATCGGTGTCCGGTCAGCCTTGCGTGCATTGCAGTCCCGACATGCGGCTACAAGGTTCTCCCAGGTACTCTGCCCGCCGCGAGCACGTGGAATCACGTGCTCGAGTTCCAATTCGCTGCTCAAGAACTTCTCCCCGCAGTACTGACACATGTGACCATCGCGAATGAGGATGTTCCTCCTTGATAGCGTCTGAATCCGTGATGGCCATCGCCGATACTGGCAAAGGCGAATGACGCAGGGCAATTGCAGTCCGATATGCACAAACCGGTCGTGCGCCTCTTCGATTACGGCGACACCCTTGATCAGCAACACGAGGGCGCGGCGAGCACGAGTGATGTTCACGGGCTCGTAGCTCGCATTGAGCACCAACACCGGCATTGTCATTGCACTCGTCATACGGCCTCTTTCATTTCCTGGAGCTGGCGGCCGGAATCGAACCGGCATTATCCTCGTTACGGGTGAGGTGCATTGCCATCTCTGCCACACCAGCCTGAAACACATCACAACTTGCTTGGAGCGGCTGGCCGGAGTTGAACCGGCGATCTCCGCGCTGGCGACGCAGCGTCTTACCGCTCGACTACAGCCGCTCATCTTCTGGCTCCGGGAGGGGGATTCGAACCCGATCCGTCTGTGGTGTCAAAGACCACCGTCCTGCCGCTAGACGATCCCGGAACACTTCCCCCCGCAGCTTGGATACACGTCACTTATCCATGTCAGATCATCCACTGACATAGCTACTAACTGGCTGGCGAGCAAGGTTTCGAACCTTGAGTTTCCGCGTTCAGAGCGCGGCGTGTTCCCAGTTACACTACTCGCCACTGATTTTGGCTGCGCAGGCGGGAGTCGAACCCGCATAACCCTGATTAACAGTCAGGTTCTCTGCCAGTTGAGATACCGCGCAGTATTGCCCAGAAACTAAAAAGCCCCCGACCTTGTTGAAGGCCGGGGGCTTAGTCTCCTGAATTGGAGCTAATCTTGCTAGTCCGGCCTAAACACGGTAATACCCCGATGCGTCGGTTGTGCCGCCGCTGGTGTAAATTCGTGATTGGCTCGGAACATCATCCTATGTACATTAACCCGACTTACTCCGAAAAGTCAACTGTAAATGCACTTTGTTCCTTCTAATTTGGTCACGCCGACCAGAGTTGAACTGGCATCCGCGCCTTGAAGGGGCGCTGGCCTAACCGTTAGCCTACGGCGTGATGAAGTTTTGGCGCAGCCGACCGGATTCGAACCGGCATCTGCTCGATCGACAATCGAGAGCTCTCGCCCTTTAAGCTACGGCTGCACAACACGACGTTCTGATTTCGCATACACAATCCTGGTGGGTGTGGAAGGATTCGAACCCTCAATGCTCCAAAGAGCTCCGGGTTTACGGCCCGGTAGGGCAAGCCAGTCGCCCCAACACACCCAACACTTTGGCGGAGAGGGCGCGAGTCGAACGCGCAAGCCCCGAAGGCACGCCCCGCTTCAAACGGGATCGGCTTGCCACATGCCGAACCTCTCCATCACTCATTGCGCGCCAATGGGACGGGCCCTCACAAAGGTTCCGTCCGCCACCGCCTTGCGGATATATCGCATCAGAGTGATCGCCTTGAACTCAGCCGTCAATGTCGCTCCTCCGATGTCTTCAAGAGATACCGGAAACAGGTAGGTCTCACCGCTCACTTCGACGGTGTAGAAGATATTGCCCGAGCGATAAAACGAAAAGCTGGCTGTGTTGTTCTTTACGATCTCTTTAATGCTTGGCACCATCTGATTCACTCCTCTTTGGGCTAAACCTGCACAATACCGATAGACAAGGCACACACTTCAGTTGGCGGTAGCGGCGCGAGTCGAACGCGCAAGCCCCGAAGGTACGTCCCGCTTCGAACGGGATGGGCTTTCCAATGCCCAACGCTACCCCACCCCAGCGACGAAGACCTGTCGCCGGAGATCCCGATCCGTGGCGGTAGGAGCAGGACTTGAACCTGCACACGCCTTGCGGCGTGAGCCTCGCCTCCGACGAGGTGCGATACCGTTCCGCTCACCCTACCGACTAAACAACCTGGCGGAGACGATCCGATTCGAACGGATGGTGCCCTTCGAGGGCACTCCGCGTTAGCAGTGCGGCGCCTTAGACCACTCGGCCACGCCTCCATTGATCTCTTGGTGGGGATGGAGAGATTTGAACTCTCATGCTCGAAGGCGCTGGTTTCTAAGACCAGTGTGTCTCCCATTTCCACCACATCCCCACTACGTCATAACTCCTGGCATCCTGAATACACGTCAAGCGAACAGGTTGATACGGACAAACCCGCTGGCAATTGGTGGGCTCCCAGGGACTCGAACCCTGAATATGTCACAGCTCTTGAGGCTGCCGCGTCTCCCTATTCCGCCAGAAGCCCAAAAAATAAAAGGCCCCTCGATTTCTCGAGGGGCTTCGGCGATTCCGTCGATTCTGCCTAAATCAGCCGCACCCCTCCATACCCAGCGAATCGCTGGGGTTTTCGGACCGATACGAGTTGAATAGGTTCTTCACGAAAATGAGAATAACTCAGTTAATCTCAAAAATCAACTAACTTTCGAGTTAGTACTTGAAATAATGTGCCGTTCACTCGGAATTTGTATTGCTTCTTTTTGAAAAGTCGGTCATGATAGCAACGATGCTGAATCGACCCACATTGACGTTACAACACCGAGCGAAAGGCCTCCGGCCGTACTCGCAAGGTGAGGTTCTGTCCATGCCAGGGCTCGATTGGACAAGCGCGTAACGCGCTTTCCGAAAGCAGACTTTCGAGCCCCTGGCCTGATGGTCAGGGGCTTTTTCGTTGGGTTGTGAAAACTGTTGTCGCGATCTGCCTTCATGACGACGCAAGCAAGTGAGGATGACTCCCGTGATACGTATGGAGATATTCGATAACCAGATTCCTGTCTTCGGTCATGCCGATGAGCGGACGCTGAACCAGATTCGTGTTTGCGCACGCACCGCCGATAAGGTCGCGCTCATGCCTGACAACCACGTTGGCTACGGCGTGCCGATCGGCGGCGTAGTGGCCTACAAGAATGCGATCAGCCCGACGGGTGTCGGATATGACATAGGTTGCGGAAACAAGGCAGTTCGCCTGGATATACCGGGTTCGGAGCTGCGGGCGCGTATTGCCAAGATCATGGATGATGTGTGGTCCACGATCAGCTTCGGCATTGGCCAAAGAAACAACGAGCGGGTAGATCATGCGCTCTTTGATGACGAGGCATGGAGACTCAAGGCCCTTGCTCCTCTCAAGCAGATGGCACGCAACCAACTCGGTACCGTGGGCAGCGGCAATCACTACGTGGATCTGTTCACAGATGAGCGGGATCGCGCCTGGATTGGCGTGCACTTTGGTTCGCGTGGATTGGGTCACAAGACAGCGACGTACTTTCTGAAGGCCGCAGGCGCTTCGGACGGAATGGACGTAGAGCCTTGTGTTCTTCCAACCCAAAGCGATCTTGGTGCAGATTATCTCGAAGCCATGCGTCTGGCCGGCGAGTATGCATACGCAGGCCGTGATTGGGTATGCGCACGCGTCGCGGAGATCCTGGGAGCGCCGATTGTCGAGGAGGTGCATAACCATCACAACTACGCCTGGCGCGAAGAGCACGATGGCGAGCAGCTGTGGGTTGTGCGCAAGGGTGCGACACCTGCCTTTCCGGGCCAGCGCGGATTTGTCGGCGGCACGATGGGTGAGCAGTCGGTCATTCTCGAAGGAGTCGAAAACGAGCATGCCCACTGGTCTCTCTATTCGACGGTTCACGGTGCAGGCCGCGCCATGGGCCGCCGCGAGGCAGCCGGAATCACTGATCGGAAGACCGGAGAGGTTAAGCGTGCCGGCAAGGTCACGCAGGAGATGATGCGCGCGTGGGTAGATCGCGCCGGGATCGAATTGCGTGGCGCCGGACTTGACGAGTCGCCCGATTGCTATAAGCGCTTGGACGAGGTGCTTGAAGCTGTCGGTGACACGGTGCGCATTCTGCACCGTCTTACCCCGATTGGAGTCGCCATGGCTGGAGCAAACGAGTTCGATCCATATAAGGACTGAACCATTAACCAGATTGGTTACGCAGGCTGCAGCTGCGTGACCAATCTCAAATCAGGCGAAACTACCAATCTTCACAAGAAGCCTGAAAGGAGGGCATCATGAAGCTAGCGGAAGCACTGGCAGAGCGCAGCGATTGCCAGAACAGAATTGAAGAGATGAAGAAGCGGCTGATTCGGTCAGCTCGCGTTCAGGAGGGCGAACAGCCGGCTGAAGACACAGCGGGTCTTCTCGCGGAGACCGATCGCATCTTTGCGCGCCTGTTGGAACTCGTCAGCGCGATCAATCGCACGAATTCGAAGACCGCATTCGACGAAGAACGGACGATTTCGGATGCGATTGCCGAACGGGACGTGGTCGGCAAGCGCCGCGATTTCCTGGCCGGCATCGCAGAGGCAGGAAGTACTCGGCAGGACCGCTACTCGAAGTCGGAGGTGCGATTTGTCGCGACTGTGTCTGTCGGAGAATTGCAGACCGAAGTGGATCAGCTCGCAAAGAAGTACCGCGAGCTGGACACGCGGCTGCAGGAACTGAATTGGAAGTCTGAATTGATCTGAGCAGTTGGTAACCTTTGTTTGCGGCGAGCACAAGCCCAGCCGGGGGCAAAGCCGGTACTTGGTGACTCTGTTGAGCCAGAGTCGAGGGGTTCGACTCCCACAACGTACATCGCATGCTCCGAACAGTCACAATCGCACGGCGTATCGATCACAAGTTACTACCGAGTGCTGGGCAATCAAGGGTGAGGGTGGGACAGGGGACACTCAGATCAGGAAATGAACCTGGGCGAGTCGGAAACAGGTTCGACGACTTGGATCATTATAAGGACTAGCGCGAATCCGACCGGTTTGCGGGTGAGGACGCTGCCCGGTGTCCGACCGAACGCGGCTTAGGCCGCCTCTATATCGCTTCCCCGTAAACTGAGAGTATGCCGCCGATCCTGATCGCGCAGAGTATCTCCAAGCGCTTCGGCGCCATTCCGCTTTTTGACAACATCTCTTGCGCAATTCACGACGGCGATCGCATTGGCCTCATCGGTCCTAACGGCGCAGGCAAATCCACTCTCCTCGCCATCCTCGGTGCGGAAGAGCAGCCCGATTCCGGAAAAGTCTCCTTCCGCAAGGGCGTTCGCATTGCCTACGTCCATCAGATCTCAGACTTCGCCGCGAAGATCACCGTCCGCCAGGTCGTCGAGGCCGCACTCGAACGCGCCGCCGTTCCGGCTATTGCCCGGGAGCAACGGCTGCGCGAAACGCTGGGCCGCGCCGGCTTTACAGAAAGCGACACTCTCGGTAATCCGGGCATGGACCGCGAAGCTGCGAGCCTAAGTGGCGGCTGGCGCAAGCGGCTTGCCATCTCCGAAGCCCTTGTCACCGATCCCGAGGTGCTCCTCCTCGACGAGCCCACGAACCACCTCGATCTTGATGGCATCGAATGGCTGGAAGGACTGCTTCGCGGCGCGAACTTTTCCTTTGTTGTCGTCACCCACGACCGTTACTTCCTCGAGAACGTCGCTACCCAAATCATCGAGCTCAACCGTATTTACTCCGATGGCCTCTTGCGTGTAAAGGGCAGCTATTCTAAATTCCTCGAAGACCGGGAGAGCTACGTCGAGTGGCAGCAGCGCGCTCAGGAGAGCCTGCGCAATCGCGTCCGCATAGAGATGGAATGGCTTCGCCGCGGCCCGAAGGCTCGCACGACCAAAGCCAAAGCCCGCATTGACAACGCAAATTCCCTTATCTCCGAATTGCGCGACTCCGAATCTCGCACGCGAATCGCCGCGGCCGGCATAACCTTTGACGCCACTGGCCGCCAGACCAAACGTCTCATCGAAGTCGAGAATGCCTCCGTCACCCTTGGCGATCGCAAAATCCTCCGAGACGTCAACCTCACACTGATCAACGGCCTGAAGCTCGGCCTCGCCGGTGCCAATGGCTCCGGTAAAACCACGCTGCTACGCGCCATCACCGGCGAAGTCGCAATCAGCGCCGGTGAAATCCGTCGCGCACCGGGCCTGCGTATCGTCTATTTTTCGCAGATGCGTGAGCTGGACACGTCCTTGACCCTTCGTCGCACTCTCGCGCCCGACTCCGATTCTGTCGTCTATCAGGATCGCGTCGTGCACGTCGCTGGCTATGCGTCGCGCTTTCTATTTACCGGCGAGCAACTCAATCAGCCGGTAGAGCGCCTCAGTGGTGGCGAGCGCGCACGCGTCCTCATTGCCCGCCTCATGCTTCAGCCCGCCGACGTGCTCATCCTCGACGAGCCTACCAACGACCTCGATATCCCCACGCTCGAGATTCTCGATGAGTCACTGCTCGAATTCCCCGGCGCCTTGGTCCTCGTGACTCACGACCGCTATCTTCTCGATCGTGTCACCAACGCTGTTCTCGGACTCGACGGCCGTGGCGGCGCCAGGCTCTTCGCCGACTTCCTCCAATGGGAAACCTGGCGTGGTCAGCAGGCACGGGCCGTTTCAGGCGCCGGCCCAGAGGAAGCGCTGCACCCGGCACCAGCCGCATCTTCCGCATCTCGAACTCGCAGGAAGCTCTCCTATATGGAACAGCGCGAATACGATAGTCTGGAGAAACGCATCGATGAGGCCGATGCGCGCCTGCGTGCGGCCGAGCAGCAAACCCAGGACGCCGAGGTCGTCGTCGATCCCGAAGCCCTCACCGCCGCTCTCGCCGAACTCGAAGCGGCAAAAGCCGAGCACCATGCCGTCTACGAGCGGTGGGTGGACCTAACCGAAAAGGTCGGCGAGTAATCTGAAGACTGAACCCCCGTCAGTCTCCCGTTTTCTGATTCACTCGCAAAAACCGACCCCAATCAGCGGCCGCGTGTGCCAAACGTGTGCCGCCCTTATTGGAGGCAGGATTTAACCAGCCCTCATATATGGATACAGCCAATGCCCGGGAATCCTCGACTCGCCATGCGTTTTGTCGATCGACTACGAATGCTGCGAAGCCGCGGAGAAGCGAATGGAAGGGTTATCGGGTTTGTCGGCAGTCAGGCTCGGGGCAGGGCTTCCGCATTTCCCGCCGCAGCTAGTTGCCTCAGTAATACTCGCCCGAAACACGCGCGCCAGGATTCCGGATCTTGGCGCGCTATCCCCGACAAACACGACTGCTTCTTCCGCTTGGAAAAGAAAGAAGGCTTTATGCACGACAAAGCGTGTCGGTTTTATATGAATCGAATAATGGCATCCTTTCGAGATTCAAAGGCAAAACGCTCATCACAAACGGACAAGACGCGTTCCTGCCGTTCATACTCTCATGAGACGCACCGTGTCTTCATGTCGTTCGCCTTCAACAATGGATGGCATTGTCGATTTCACGAAGGAGAATTATCGAAGACGCCCATATCGAGGCAATTCCACTTCCGTGATAAACGCAAAGTGTACGAGGCTGCTCGGCGCGGTCACGCGTTCAGCGATGCGACTTCTGTTTCGCAACTCAATCAGGCAATCGCCGCCGGGCATGGTGGGATTTGGTTGCGCCTCACCGATGAACAGTATTCAACACTTACCTCGTCTGGACGCACAAGCTCTTAGAGAAGATCGGAGCAACTTGATCGCGACGGCCCAGCAGATTCGGCTGAGTCGTCGCGAAAATGATAATCCTGAAGGATCATCAAAGGAAAAACTCTATGAGTTTAAGAGCATTTAGTGTGTCGCAGGTGTGCCGTAGAATGTGCCATACCTGGTGCGCCCACCTGCGCCTTTAAAGGACTTAGCGCTACCACTACCGAGTGCTTCCGTGCGGGCTTATGTTAGGGTAAGTGCTTGATTCTAAATGGCTGCCCCCCAGGGATTCGAACCCCGATATGCTGATCCAGAGTCAGCTGTCCTGCCGTTGAACGAGGGGGCAACAAGCGCACGTGGCGGTGTCTTGCAGCCGTGTGGCCCGGCCCCACCGAAGGG
>Ga0326728_10002538_pt1 | contig 60230 bp, 51 predicted proteins | sample MB3enrmetagenome_FD_207602 | JGI IMG/M metagenome (GOLD analysis project Ga0326728, IMG submission 207602) | Lab enriched peat soil microbial communities from McLean, Ithaca, NY, United States - MB31MN | ecosystem: Environmental > Terrestrial > Soil > Wetlands > Peat | place: USA: New York... | reverse complement strand
AAACGGGCAGCCCCTCACGGAGCCCTTCGTCTACCACGCCTGGCCGGATATGGAGCGCTCGGGTGACGATTTCCCGCCTCCTGACTCGGAGTACCTCCAGGGCTCGACCGCGCTCTGGACTGCCGATATGCCGAACCATGTCAACAAGGAGGGTGAACTGGTCGTTCCGCCGGGCCATTACTTTGCGATGGGAGACAACCGCGAGCAGAGTTGGGACAGCCGTTTCTGGGGGTTCGTTCCGCAGGAACTGATTTCGGGCCGTCCTCTGCTGATCTACTGGTCGTACGAGACTCCTCGAGACGAGTACATGCACACTTCCTTGAGCGACTGGCTCTCTCAGACTTTTAGCTTGATCATTCACTTCCCTATCAGGACGCGTTGGCGACGCACTTTGAAGATGGTGCGTTGATGAGCTTTCCGGTCAACGCAGGTGTTCGAATCGCCTGGCAGATGGTGTGCTGATGAGCCCTCGGGTCCACCGACGCGCTCGAATCGCTTCGCTGGCTCTTCTCTTGAGCGGGATCGCAGCATGGTTCATTCCCTCCTACATCAGTGCTGGCCGCTACCGGCGCGGCCTTCAGGCGAGCCTGGAGCGGACCCTTCACAGGCGAGTCAGCTTTGGTCGAGTGTCGCTGCAAGTGCTTCCGCGGCCGGGCTTCGTGATCGAAAATGCCGTCATTGACGAGGACCCGGATTTTGGGTCCGAGCCGTTCGTCCGCGTGGATCGCATCGAATGCGATGTCCGTTGGCAGACCTTGTTGGGCGCGCGGCTGAATTTCGCCCACTTTCGACTTCAACATCCCAATTTCAACCTGGTGCGTAAGGCCGGTGGGGGCTGGAACATCGGGCGTCTTTTGCTCGCTTCAACCGGCGCCGGCCTCACCGCCGGAGTTCCCCGCAACCCCCTGACTGCCGCAAACTTGGAGAACGGAGGGGCGCGCCCGAGCGCCCCGGGCGTTTCGCCGGATTGGGAAGTGGAAGACGGTCGCGTTGACTTTAAGCTGGGCGAAAACAAGAAGCCGCTTGCCATTACCGAGTTGAGCGGTCAGTTGAGCTTCGATTCGGCCCGCAGTCATTTGCGATTCCGTCTGTCAGGCTACCCGGTACGCACCGACCTGGCTTTGCCCACGCCGGGCGCAGTCGAACTTACCGGGGACTGGACTCCCGCCGGCGATTTGCAGGGACCGCTGAATATCGTGGTTCGGGCGCGCGAGGCGCTGGTTTACGATTGGGCGCCCCTGGTGACCGGCCGCGACACCGGAATGTACGGCGTCGTGGACGCCGAACTGCACGCCTCCGGGTCAATTCGAAAGTTCAATTTCGAAGGCCGGGGCAGGCTCACCGAGCTGCACCAGTGGGAGCGGATCCCGCCTCCCGATTCCATGCCCTGGACGATCACCCTCCGCGGCCAACTTGACCGGGATCTTGGCCGGGTAACTCTCGCGAGCACTGACGCCTCCTTCGCGGATTCCCATCTCCGCCTTTCCGGCACCATTGATTACTTCCCCAAATCGCCGGTGTTGGATTTGGCCCTGGCACTCGAGCGTTCTCGGCTCGAGGATCTGATGGCCGTGGCGGGGCGGTTCTGGACAATGCAAGGGGGTTTCGGATTGAGAGGGCGACTGGATGGGAGCTTGGCCGTTCAGGGGCCGTGGAACGAACTCCGCTTCAGCGGAAACGTGGGCGCACGGAATGTGGTGTTCAGCACACGCAGCGCAACCTTCCCGGTCTCCGACCTCTCGATACAAATCGCGAACGGCGGGGCGCAGCTTGCACCGGCACGGATCACTCTGGCCTCGCGCGTGGTCCTGGAAGCTGAAGGGTCACTCGATCTCAGCTCGAGGACCTACCCCTACGAGTTCACCCTTTCCTGCAAAGCCGCGCCGCTTGGAAATGTCCTCGACTTCGGCCGCGCACTCGGAATGCGCACACTCCAGGGGTGGAACGCTCTCGGCGACGGGACCGCGTCGTTTCGCTTTGCCGGTTCGCTGAGTGCGCCGGCTCGACCGGCTCTGAAGGGACGGGCCGAGCTTCGCGCTGCCCGCTTGGTGATTCCCGGGTTTACTGAGCCGATCAACGTTCCTGGCGCCAGTCTCCAGGTCAACGGCACGGAAATCATCGTTGAGCATCTGCTGGCCGTGCTGGGCACCAGCGTCTTTTCCGGGCGATTGGAACACCACGGCGACCGCCGCGACCCTTGGTTCTTCGACCTTCATACCGAGAGGCTCGACCTCGGGCAGGGAGCCTCGTGGTTTGTGGCCCTTCCGCACCGCAACCCTGGTCCGCTCGTCCAGCGCTTTCCCGGCCTTGCTTCCTTTGCCCTGCAGCGGGAGGCGGCCTCGAATCTGTTTTCGTCCTTGAATGCTCGAGGCCGTTTCTCTGCGTCCAGGCTTACCTACCGGAACCTGGGTGTGGACAAGTTCCAGACCGATGCGGAGGTTTTAGGTCGAGTAATTCGATTCTCCCACGCGACGTTTCAATCGGGAGGCGGGCAAGGTCGCCTTAATGGGCGGCTGGACCTTTCGGGCAGGCCGGCCCGCTTGGCTGCGGATGTTTCCTTGTCCGGCGTTGCGGTGCAATCGCTGGCGCCGCATCTGCCTCCCGCCTTGCGCGGCGCGCGTGGGTCAATGAGCATCCACGGGCATTTCGACACGGCGGGACTGAGCCGGGAAGAGATGAGCCAGAATCTCGAGGGACAGGTGGCGATTATTGCCAAATCTCTCTCGTTGGGCGGGTTCGACCCTTTGGACGCGTTTGCGCGCCTCTCCGGTCAGGGCGCCCTGGAGCCCGTTCGCGGCCCGGTGACCTTTCATTCCGTGACCCTGGATCTTCAGATTCGCGATCGCGCCGTACTGTTGAAGCGAACCGACCTGGAATGTTCCGGCGCCCGAATCAGCCTGACCGCCAGCCGCCCCTTCGATGGGCCGGTCAATCTGCGCGTGTCAGCCGACTTCGCCCAGGTTAGACGCCGCTGGCTGAATCGCTCCGATGATGTCGACCCGGGGTTTTCGCCCCCCGAGCTTAACTTCTCCGGACCGCTGGATAAGCTGGCGTTGACGAACAGGAGTCAGGAGTCAGAAGTCAGGAGTCAGAAGTAGGGGCTGGGGGCTAGGGTAGGGGCTGACAAAGGTTAAAGGCTAAAGGGTAAAGGCTGGATGAAGGTTCACGGTTCACTTTAACCTCCCCTAGTCCCTAGCCCCCAGTCCCTAGCCCCTTTTCCTCGGACCATTGACCTCTCCGCCGAACATGCGACGACGTTACAAGACCTACGCGGCTGAAACCGGGATCGCCTACCGCTACTTTTTCGAGTCGCGCCGCAGCTTGGTGCGGCCCGCCGGACTCGGCCCAGGGAGCGATTACATCTTTGTGGTCAGCGCGGACCAGCGGCCCCCTTTTGAATTGCGCGTTTTCGTCTCCGAGAGGGCGATTGCTGCCTGCCGTGCGGCCCATGCCAGGGAACTCGACCCGAGCGAGCAATATGCCCTCGCCAAAATGAGACTCTTCCAAGCCTTCGATGGGCTCGAGGACCTGCGCGCCGCAAGCCTGAGTTTGGTGGTGGACGAGACCAACGTGGAGGAATTGCTTGCCGCGTTGGATTTGGTGTAGTGTAGGAGATGTCGATTAAGACGGTAAGCAGTCAGTCACCGGGCGGCTCCAACTGCCCACTGCCGACTGCCTACTCTCTTCCGCGGGGTCCAAACGTGGAAACACTCAAAGCCGTGGCTTGGTACGTCGTTTTGGTCTACGTGCTGATGCTGGCAGCGCTGCTGGGGGTCATGCGGCAACCGGTACTCTTCGGTCAAGTGATGTCGAAAGTGCCGAAGCCGCTGTTGATGATCATCCCCTTGAAGCCGCTTTGGTTTCTTGCCCGTGCCGGACATCTGCAGGTAGGCGATCAGGCGCCTGAATTCAGTCTTCCTACCGTTGACCGGAAAGCGCGGGTTCGACTGTCGTCATTCCGCGGGCACAAGCCCGTGGTGCTGATCTTCGGCAGTTACACTTGACCGCCCTTTCGCCGGGAGGTTCCCGCGCTCAACAAGCTCTACGACCAGTACCAGAACAAGGCCGCCTTCTTTGTAGTCTACATCATGGAAGCCCACCCCGTGGACGCCTGGCAGGACGACGATAACCTCAAAGAGAAGATCAGCGTGGGCAGCCCCAAGACTCTCGAGGAGCGCTGCTCGCTGGCGGAAACCTGCCTGACCAAGTTGACGCTCAAAATCCCGCCCTTGGTCGACGACCTGGCGAACTCCACCGAAATCGCCTACACCGCCTGGCCCGACCGCATTTACGTCCTCGACCGTGAAGGCAACGTAGCCTATAAGAGCTACCCTGGGCCTTATGGCTTCAAGCCGGCGGAAATGGCCGATACGCTGAAGCGATTGCTCCCCGGCCCCTCCGCGCAGTTAAGGTGAGACGCACCCCTGTGGCGCGGGCGTCTCGCCCGCGGTCGCGGGGGCGTCTCGCCCAACGTGGCACGGCCATCTTGGCCGTGAATCGGCACGGGCAGAGCCTGCTCCTGAGCGGAGCGAAGGAATGCCCGTGCCACACCGCACGGGCAAGATGCCCGTGCCACAGCGGGCGGGACGCCCGCACCACGCCTCATACGCTCACCCCCTCTGCCGGACTTTCTGTCCGAGCGTCGGGCCCGACGACCTTACTCGGTTCCTCGGCCGCGCGGTCCTCCGGCTCACGCGCAGGGCGAAGCCCTGCGTTGCGTGGAGCCGGAATGAACGGAGACCGCTATGGTGCGCGCCAGCCCCGAATGGTAGACTGTCCCTAATTTCAGTGTCTCAACTTGAAGGGCGCAGTTCCCGGCCATTGATGCAGACGTAGAGCTGACGAAGGCCAGGAGCAGCGCAAGAGGCGGTGGCGCTGCCGCTGACGGCCATCCCTGGCGGGACGAGAGATTGGACCTGGACCACATCCGCGCCAGCTTCTTCTAATCGGTGATCTCGATTGTCGGCAGGATTCAGGCTATGCGCGGACCGCCGGCGGCAGGGGTTGGCTCAGTCTATTGCTGAATAACCGTGTCCGAGGTGCTCGTAAATGTGATGGAGCCCATGGGCTTAGAGATAAAAGGCAGCGAAAAGCCGTAGGTATACTGCACCTGGACCTTCACCAGGCAGCCGGGATTCTGGCCTCCGGCCGGGGTAGTTGGGCAGGTGCCTTTGGCGCCGGTCGGCACTGTCCCCAGCCAGCTCGTGCAAACGTTGAGCTTATGCAGGGCGAGGGTACCGCCACTGCAAGAGTAAGTGGCGTTGCCGCTGATGAACAGTCCCGGCGGGGCGAGAGTCTGCACGTAGGCCGCGACGTCCGCTCCCGAGGCCGCCGCTCTGCAATTGAAGGGAATGGGCGGCATGCTGGAAGAACAGGTATCGGTAAAGCTCGACCCATGAACGCTTGCATAGCGGGTTGCTTCGCGGGCCGCGTTCGAAACGAAGTGATAGGCGTACATGGACTGGCTGAAATCCATGACCGCGAAGATCAGCGTCATCATGATGGTAAACACGAACGCAAACTCCCACAGCGCGCTGCCGCGTTCGTTGAGTGCCCGGCGCACCTGTCTTGTAACCTTGGGTCGAGAAGGCATCCGTCGTCGTCTCATGGGTTGGCTTTTCCTTGTAGGTTCAAATCCGCCCGGCTCTCTTCTCCGGCGCCTTGCCGCATACCCTACTGCCGCAACTTCGCACTCCCGTTGAGCTTCACCGAAGTCGGAAGTCCCTTGATGACCCAGGAGTTGAACCACGTGTTGTAAGTCGCGGAAGTGGTCACTTGTACGTAGCTGATCACTGTAGCCGGCAATGTGCATGCCGGCTGGGTCGCGGTAGGACACGCGCTGACGGTAGGCTGCGTGGACGGAGTGATCTTGGTCCCGTCAGAACACTCGCACCCATTGGTGGCGGTGGCGGTGTAGGCGCTCACGTCCTTTGCCGACGTAACCTCCGGCATATCACCGGTGGCAGCATTTTGCATGCCCGTAATGTCGGTCATGTTCTGAGTCCCATAGAGGGCTCCGGCTTCAGCGGCATTCTGAACTTCCACGCCGAGGTAATACGCCCGGCCGAAATCGATGACGCCAAGCAGGAGAAACCCCAGAACCGGAAGCACAACGGCCAGTTCCACCAAGCTGGCCCCGCGCTCCGATTCGGCTCTGAACAGCCAGCGCACTGCGGGCAAGTTCCGCAGGCCCGAGAAGTGTCTTTCACGTTGTGGTTTGTTTTTCATGTCTATTCAATGAGCACAGCTCCCGTCCCCTTAAGCGGGGAGCCGTCGGCGAGAGTCGAGTAATTGTTATAGTTATAAGTGTTGAGGTTCGTGCCGTTCCATGTGAGACCGTAAGTAATCGTGTCCGCCACGATACCGTTGTAGCCGTTATATCCGCTCGTTGGATCGAAATCGAAGGCGTAGGTGACCGCGGCGGAGGGGAGATAGCTCACTCCCGTGAGAGTATTGTTGAACGCAGCACTCCCCACTATCGTGGAGGGGGCAGTATTGTAGGGGTTTTGGAAGAACAGGACGCCCTCGTAGGCTCCGCTCGTGGGAGCCGATAGATTCACAGTTCCGAGGGTACAGGAGCTACACAAAAAGTTGATTCCACCGTCATTCGCGTAGCCGGACACCTGTTGCCCCGCACTGTTGTAATTGCTGTTATAGAAGGAAACCCCGGTCCCCGACACGTTAGCGCCAATTGTGACTGTAAGTCCACTACCCGTTAGGGTATAGACGCCCGGGCTGAAGGTTACGTTGGCGCCTGGCCCTATGCTAATGCCGCCGCAGTAGGTGCCGGAATTGAAGGTAAACGTTCCCGCACCGAGAGCGGTGCCGATGCCGACTTGAACTTCTGAATTAGAGCCCGAGAAACTCTTCCCGCTAGGCTTCGGCCCACAAGTGCTGGGAGAAGGCGCGGCCGCTTCCATGGTCGTTTGCCGATACGCTAGCGGGTCAGCCGGCTGTGGCGCGGTAATCCCGGAAGTTATAGACGATGTGCTACATAATAAATTTTCAGCGCCACCCACGACCCCTATGTACGGGGCGGTGAAACTTCCCGCCAGGCAATAGAACGCCCCCGAAAAAAAACCGTCTGGCTCAGTCGACTCGTCCACCACTCCGCAGGGGCTTTGGAAGACCCCCAGCACAAGTGTGATCCCATTTTCTGAGCTACCGGTCGAGGGGTTCTTACCAAAGGTGTAAACGCAATTACCACCACCAGGAAGACCTGCCTCTGCCCTCGCGGTGATGTTCACGGAAGTCGTTCCAAAGATTCTGCTAAACAAAGTGGGGACGTTCTCCGCAACGATCGCTTCCACCACATATTGGTTCGTTTGGTTCGGGTCATTGGCTACGCATTGCGGCGGGTTGTTCACCAGAACGACCGTGGCGCCGGAGCCGGGCGTCGCGGTGCACGCGCTATTCGTTTTTCCGTTGCCGCTGCCGTTCTCGTACGCGGTCACATTCGGAAAGGAATTGTCGGTCGCCACCGCGGCTTTAGCGGTCGTCTCGTAGAGAGCGCAATTGGTGGTTCCCATGCACGACTCGGCCTCGTTGGCGGCCGCAAGAGCCGCGGCATCAGCCGCCATCTGCACTTGCCGCCTGGTGTAACGCATGTACCCCATATCAATCCCAAATCCCAAGAAGCCCAACAGAACGGGCATTGCAAGTGCCACCAACACCATAGTCTGACCCGACTCGCTTCTGTGAGTAGCCATTTGACTCCCTCAACACGCCCGAGCGTGTCGCTCTTTGCGGACGCTGTGATTCTTTTTCAGATATGCCCTTAACTGGTGACGATTCAACCCTACGGTATTCGACGGCCGTTGTCAATGCCTGACGGAGTAAACTTCGGTTACTAGTTAGCCAGTAGTCAGAAGCGACGGGGATGTGTGCGACTCAAGGACGAGAGCCTCCTCAAACAATCCTCTTCCGCAGTGCCCGTACCCCGCCAAGTCCCATACGAAGTTCTCGACGTGAACCCAGAAAATGGAGATCGGGAACTGGAAAGAAGGAAGAAGCAAGAAGCAAGAAGGAGGAAGCAAGAAGAAAGAAGCAAGGAGCCAGAAGGGTCTACCGGCCCGCCTACTCCGCCTGAGGCAGCAGAATAATGAGTTCGAGTTGGGGATTGGGGATGTCGCCGGGAACGTAGGCGGCGATGTTGCGGGCCCGCTGCACGGCTTCCCAGGCGGCGCCGGATTGATTGAGGCTGAAATACTGGTAGTTGAGCTTGATGGGGATGGACCCCGGGGGAGAAGGGACGTGGGTTAATTGCATGGCGGGCAGCGCCTGGCGGATGAGAGTTTCGATGTGCGTGGCCGAACACATTTTGACGAGTTGCGGCACCCGCCTGAGCAAATCGCCTTCGCTCAAATCCGCGCTGATCGCCAGATACATGCGCGTGTTGAGCAGGTACTTGTCGTTCGCCAGGGCGGCGGAATAAATGGAAGGCCGGCTGAGGACCAGAGGCAGAGAGACGAAGTTACTGGGCACCACGGTTTCGAGCAGCAGGCGCAGCTTTTCGTCAAGGTCGGTGAAGCAGGCGCCCAGATTATCGTGGTTGTAATTGGGGAGGTCGCGGGGCTGTAAGGTGGTCGAGAAGGTGGTGAGCGACGCGGCCAGGGCCAGCATGGTGGTATAGAGACCTTCCGGGTGGCCTTTCCTGGATTCGAAAATGTGGCGCATGACCGGCAAGTAGCTGTTGGCCGTGTACAGCAGCCAGAAGTTGGCAATATCCGCGGCGGTGAATTCCGCCAGGCTCTGGTTCTTCTGCCGGCGTGTTCCGGAAAGCGTGCTGCTCTTGGCCGAGAGGATCTCGACCAGGCGGCGCAGAATGGCCACTAAGTATTCGCTGGCGGAAATATCGAGCAGAGGTGGAATAAACTGGGGATCCAACTGGTAAAGACCGGTCTCGGTCTTTTTCACACGGCCCAGGCGCAGAATCGTGTTGCCCTGAAGCGGCTCTCCTTCCAGGAGCAGGCGCAGATTCTTCCTGGCAACTTGCACCGGTTTTTCAGCCAGGCCGGTATTCTCGTCGCGGGAGAGAGCGATTTCGGCTTGATAGCGGGCATCGCCGGTTTTCTGCCCTACGGAAACGTTGAGCCCACGATCGCGATGCTGAGGCACCGCGAGAAAGATCTCGAGCGTGTTTTGATCCGGACCAAACGACTGCTCGATGCGCCTTTCGCCCGGAGCGGCGTCGGAGTCGGGAATATCGAACGTCAGCCCGTCAGGAAACAATCCCACGGCGCGCGTGAGCGCCAGGTTGCCCGCGGAAAGCGCCTCGTGGTTGATCTGTAGGTCCGCAAAGCCCCAGGGACAGTACTTCAGCGCCCCCAGCTTGAACTCCAAAACACTTTCGAAGAACCTGTCCTGGAGTTGCAGATGCTGGGGCGTAAGGAAAGTGCCCTTGGCCCAAATTACCGGTTGGAGTTGACGCATAATCGCAAATCACCAATCACAGATCACCCATCGCAAATCGTCAATTTCTAGAGCGCCTCGAAGGCACGCGCGATTCCGGCGTGTCCAAAAGGTTTGTGACTGCCTCCCGGGAGCTCGAGTTCGGACTTGGATGAGTAGAACAAAAGGCGCGCGATTAAGCGGCCCTCGAAGGTCAGATCAAGCGTCAGCTCGAGGACTGGCTTGGTGTCCCCGGGCGCGGCATGCCTGCCTGTCTTCCGGCTATTCAGCATCAGCTTGCCGGACGGAAGCCGGGCAATACCAAGCCAGGACAAATCGGCTTTCTTATCAATCTCCAACAAGCCGCCCCGCTCTTCAACCGCTTCTCGAATCAAGTGAATTGCCTGATCCATCCGCTCCTGTAGCTCGCTATCCGTCATTAGAACACCTCAACGCTGTAGATGATTCCGCGCCCACAACTCCTGGACGGTCTTCGCTCGACAACCGGCCGCACCGCCACCTCGCGCCACTGTCAAATCACGAAGATCCTGATGGTAGTCCGTCCCTAATAGCATTGAGCAAAAGGAGTAACGAAATCAATAACAATTTTGCGCAGGCTACAATTCAGGGAGCAGAGAGCGCTCGCCGGAAATGAACTGAGACACGATGCGATTAGCGAGCCGCAGTTTTTCGTTCACGGTGCCGGCTTGGTCACGCTCGAGCAACTGCATGCAGACACTCAGCACATCGCCAGTGCCGGTGGTATTGATCTGCCGGCTTGCAGGAAAGGGTGCCTCCACGGTCCACACTCCGTTTTGGAAGTAGCCGGCGCCCTGCTCTCCCAAGTGCACCACTGCCGCGCCCGCCCCCCAGTTGGCGAGGGCGCGAAGCGATTGCTGCAAATCGTCGGAATCGGCAAACTCATTCAGTTCCCGGGCGTTTCCGTGCACCAGGTCTACCAAGGGCAAGACGCGGCGAACCGCGTCTTTTCGTTTCCGTATTTCCAGGGAACTCTCCACGCCCCAGCGCGGATCCCAGTTGAGGTCGATCGAGATTCTCATGCCGAGTTCACGCGCCCGGCGGAATAGCCGCTCGTTGCCGCTGAAAAGCATGGCCTCCGAAAACCAGAGGTCGGCGCGGAGCAGGTGCCCGAATCCAGGGAGCGCCGACAGGTCGAGATCTTCGAAAGCCAGCCCGGAATTGTTAGGAAGGCAGCTCAGAAAATGACGATGGCCGCTCGCGAACGTCAGGTTGACGGAAGTGCCCGTGGGACAACCCGGGACTCTTTTCAAATAGGGCGTGATGCCGTGGGAGGTCAGCGCCCGCTCGAGACGATCACCCAGCCAGTCGTTTCCCACCCGCCCGAGAAAAGCGACGCGCGCACCCAAGGCCGCCGCCGCGAAGGCGCTGTTTGCTCCGCCCCCACCCGCTGTCTCCGTAACCGCAGCGACCGAGGTCTCTCCATCTGCGAAGAGATAATCGCCGGCGGGAATGGGGCTGATTCTGACATCGCGATTGATATTGCCCACGATGCAGATATCGGCCGTGCGAAATGACTGTTCATCGAGCATTTCGGGGAACCATGTTAGATGTGGTTGGTTCTGCGGGGCAGCGTTGCAGGGTACTTTATGCCTCGGCGACCCCCTCACCCGGCCCGCCCCGGCTGAAGAAAACGCCGGCTGCGGGCCACCCTCTCCCCCAAGGGGGAGAGGGTATGAATTCATCCGCCGTCCGCCCACTGCCCACCTGCCGACATGCCCACCTGCCGACCTGCCGACTGCCACCTGCCGACCTGCCCACTGCCTACTGCCTACTGCCGACTGCCTGCTGCCCACTCCCGGCCGCGAGGGCATCGCGGATCATGCTCACCAGGAGGTGCTGGATGACGACGTGGATGGCTTCGGTTTGGGGCGTGGATTCACTCGGCACGCGAATCGAGCAGGTACATTCGCGATGGAGAAGCCCTCCGGAGAACCCCACCAGGGAGACCGTGGAGGCTCCGAACTGCTTGGCGAAGCGTACGGCCCGCACCAGATCCGCGGAGAATCCCGCGCCCCCATGCACGGAGACCGCCAGCAGCACATCCTCCGGCTGCAAAAGACCCCGGAGTTGGTTCACGAACACGTCCTCGCGGGCTGCATCGTTGGCCCAAGCCGTGTAAAGCGCGATGTTGTCAGTCAGGCAGCGCACATCGAAAGGAGGAGCACCCGCCGGGACCACGTACTTGGCCAGGTCGGCGGCAAAATGCTGGGCAGTCGCTGCAGAGCCGCCGTTTCCCAGGGTATAAACCCGGCCCCGCCGGTGGTAGCACTCGAGCAGAATCTGCTGGGCGCGCAGAATGGCCGACTTGTCGAGTTGTTTCAAGAGAAAAGTGGTTTGTTCCAGAAACTTGGTCACCTTCTGTTCGTCGTCTGCCACGAGCGCCCCCAATATCACGTCATTCCCGCGCCAGCGGAAATCCACAGGACTGACCATGGCCCCCGCCGGCGCGGGGGCGACGACGCTTATTCTCCTAGAATTTGACCAGGATATCCATATCGATCAGGTTCTCGCTCCTGCGCAGGTCGGGATACCAAACGCCGCCGTTTCCGCTGCACCCTGCGAGGGTGAGTGACGGGCTGCCGTTCATGCAGGCGTATTGGGAGGGAAATCCGTTGTTGCCGCCCGGAGGTGTGATTCCCCCTTGCCCAGACCAGTACGGCACATTGGCGCGGCGGTGCGTGAACTCCCAGCGGAAGGTGATGTACTGCTTGGGCATCCAGTCAAAGGTGATCGAGCTGTCCCAGGCTTTGAACGGGTCGCCCGGGTTCTCAGTGAAGTAAGGCGAATTGGTCGCCGCGGAGATGGCCGTCTCTCCGTTGATCGGTGGCAACAGCACCAGGTAGCGCCCTGGATTATTGATCTCGCCGCCGCCCAGGGTCAGACCGTAAAGGTCCTTTTTGAACCAGAAGCGGTTGTACAACATGTAGCCCAAAAAGCTCTGCTTGGGGCCGCCTTTGGTGTCGCCGTGGCAACTCACGCCGCCGCCGAATTCACAACCCATGTCACCGGTAAAGGTGAACGCCATCTTGTCCAGGGTTTTCAGCGGTTGGTCGTAGTATTTGACTTCGATGCTGTCGTCGGTGTGGAGGCGGCCGCGGTTGGGGACAAACAGGTCGTCGTGCCCCAAACCGTAATTGTTCGAGATGATGTTCACCCACGGTTTGGGAGTCCACTTGATCTGTCCTCCCAGGCCCGGGCGGTGGTTGGCGGAGGCATAGGACTGCCATCCGTTGATGAACCACGGCTCAATCTTCAGATGGGCCGTGGGAAAGATCTGGACCCGCACGCCGTTGAAGAACCAGGGTGTGTTCGAGGAAACATAGGAGGGCTGATAGGCCCAGTTGTCGAAATTGTAGTAGCTGAAAAGGCCAATGTACGACATGAAAATTCCGCCGTCGACATTGATTCCATGCAGCACGTTGAAATGATATCCGCCGTAGGCTTCGGAGACGTAGCGGTAAGCGGTGCCGAGATCCCATTGGCCGTTGCCGGGACTGGCGTCATTGCGCGGCGTGGTTTCCGAATACATGCCAAACTGCGTCATGAGCCGCGCGCGCACGTTGTCGTAATGAAAATCGCCGCCCACACCAAGCTGTTCCACCTGCACTTCTTGGGAGCGGAAGATTTCACTCGACCCACCCATCGAATGGTCGGCCGGATGATTGAAGTCGTAGGTGTAGGTGATATCGGACCGGATTTCCGGCGTAAAGAACTTCGAATCCCAGTAAATGTTCTTGGTGCGCGGGTTGCCGTTCAGCCAAGTCCAGTCCGCGTCGGAGAAGGGCTCGATCTTGGCCGGCGCTTGGGCGGTAGCTGCCTGGGTCGCGGCGGGCTCGGCTGGGATAATCTCGGACTTTGCCGCCGGCTTCAAGCCTGCCGTCCCCTCGAGCGAAGCAACCATGACGGGCTGCGTGGGAGAGTCAGATTTGATGGAACCCTGTCCCGGCGAAGGCGGCAGGGTTCCGGAAGCGTTGGCTGGGGCGTCGGGCCGGATCTCCACTTTCGCGGGCGTAGCGGGCGGCGTGGCGGCAGCCGTAGTGATACTCGCCTGCACCGGCGCGGCGAGAGGCTGGTTCACCGCAAGCGCTTGCAGGTTGTGCTTCGCGGAAGCAGCGGCGCCAGGCTGATCAGCCGCAGCCGCCTGAGTAGAGGCCGGCGGCCTGGGAAGCGGCTCTGCGCTTCTTGCCTGGCTCGCTTCCAAGGCAGCAAGGCGCTGCTCGAGCCGGTCAATGCGCTCGAGCAATTGTCTCTCCCGTTGGGTGAGAGGCGGCCCGTCCGCATTCGAGTTTGCCGACGGCTTGGGCAAATCAGCCACACGGGTGGAAGCGATCGTCTCCCTCGAATCGGCGGGCGCGGCAAGGGTCATATCAACTTGAAGGCTCTGCTGTGGCCCGAGTTCAACCGTGGGCGTTAACAAGCTGGCCAGACCCGACTTGTTCGCAGTCAGTTGGTATCGACCCGGTTTAAGGTTCTCGACGAGAAAGACGCCCCGTTGATCGCTAAGTGTGGTGCGGTCGGCGTCCTCGTCCAGGCTGTGGATAACCACCTGCACGCCGCCGAGCGGTGCTCCCTCGGCGTTCCGCGTGACCCCGCGAACGGTGCCGAATCTTCCTCCCCCATAGCTTAAAGGCGTCAAAAGCAGCACGGCGCCCAATAAAGACACAATACAACTTCGCAACATTTGAACGGACCTCCCCCAGGGCTGTATCAAACTCGCGGCGGTGTTTTACCCTGCCCCGCTCTGTGAGTAAGAGCGAATTTGGCCTCTCCAAGAGTATAAGAACCGGCATAAAGAAGGCATGAAAAAGGCATAAGGATTGTCTAAGCGGCCTCTGGCATGTAGTAGGTGGTAGGTCGTATGTGGGGAAGAGCAGAGGGGAGAAGGTGCGAATTAACGCACCGGCTTGAGGCCCGTTAGCTGAAGGATTTACGACGCCGGCTTGAGCACGGTGCAGACGGAGGCGCAGATGGGACCACCGATGTTAAAGGTGGCGGCGACCCTGGCATTTTTAACCTGCAGTTCGGGCGGAACTTTGCCAAGCAACTGCCAGGCGGACCAGCCCAGCATCGCAATGCCTGTGGCACCCACGGGGTGGCCCTTGGCGATGAGCCCCCCGGAAGTATTGATGCCGCACTCGCCATCGACGCGCGCTTTGCCTTCGACCCAGTACTGCGCGCCTTTCGAGTAGGGGGCTTTGCCCAGCACCTCCGTGCCGATGGCGCCCATGACGGTGAAGCAGTCGTGGACCTCGGCCACGTTCACGTCCTCCGGCTTGATTCCTGCCATGTCGTAGGCCCGCTTCATGGCTTTATAAGCGCCGGCCGGCCGCAGCACGTCCCGGCCCTCTTTCTTCAATGCGTCCGTTGCCTGCGCGTAGCCCGCCACCTCGACGCAGTCCGCCTTCGCAACCCCCAGCTTGCTTAAGCCTTCTTCCGTGGCCAGGATGAGGGCTGCGTAGCCGTCTGAAATCTGGGAACAGTCGTAGGTTTTCAGCGGCAGGCCTTCCACGATGTAGCGGTTGATGCCTTCGATCTTCACGGCCTGATCCAGGGTCAGGTTGGCATTGCGCATTTGCGCGTAGGGGTTGAAGTGGGCGTTCTCGTACTCGGTGACGGCAATCTGCGCCAGGTCGCGTTCGCTCGCCTGGTGGACCTTCAGGTAGCATTCCATGACCTCGGCGAACAGGTGCGGGAAGATGTACACCTTGCCGGCGCGTTCGTCGGGGTGGGAGAAGTAGCCGAGCGCTTTGCCGATTAACTTGCCGTCCATCTTGCCTTCGGCGTCACGCATCTTCTCGTAGCCGACGGCGATGCCTGCATCGCCCCACCCGGTCTGGAGTTTCTGGATCACCGAAAGCACCGCTTGGCCACCGGAGGCGCAGGCGTTCTCGACCGATTCGAGCGGCTTGCCCTCGAGGCCGGGCACCATCGCCATCAGGCCGGCCAGCAGGCCCTGCTCGTTCAGCGAGAAGTTGCAGGTGGCGCCGATGGACCCCACATCCAACGCCGAGGGCTCCACACGAATCTCCTGGCATGCACCTAAGATCGCATTTTTCACGATCTCGGGCACCGGCATGGCCAAAAGCTTTCCGAACTTTGACTGATGGTAGGCGGCGATGTAGATGGGTTTCATCTTGGGCTCTCTCCTTTCAGAGCGGAACCTTCACGATACGGTCGGCCCATTCGGCTGAGTCGGTGTTGGCCCAGATCAGAACGAGGCTGTCGATGGCAATTGAGGCTGGAGTGGTTTGCGGGATCAAGATTACTCCCGGGCTGTGGCCTCCGTGCTCAAGCAACTTGGCGAAGTGGCGGGGCATGGTTCGGATATCTTGCGTTACCAAGATACGACCTTCCGCAGCCGCAAGGTCGAGTACTTCCATATCGTCCTTTCCTTGGAGTCCTGCGGGAGCTGCGGACTTAAAATCGATCGCTGGCTCGCGGCGAAGACAGCCGGATACGATGTATTGCGCCAAGCAGGCGTCCGCGAGGAACCTAATCACGGCTCCCGCCGGCTGGTCACTCCGTTGCGGGCTTCACGCAGGGAGTTTCGGATTGACTCCGGCGCGGGATGGGAGGCTTCAAACGCCGACCAAGCCTGCTCGGCGTCGCGCACGGAGATGTCCACTTCCGCCTGGTGCCCAAGATAGAAAGCGACGGCGCCGTACACCTGCTCCAAAGTGAGGGTGGGGAACGTCTGACGAATGCTCTCTGGCGAGGCCCCGTTACGAAACTCGAAAACGATACAATCCAGCGGAACTCGGGTTCCCGCGATGTAATAGCCCCCATCCCGTTGCTCGATGTAATCTTGTGCCATACCGTCTGTCATTATACGCCAACTCCCCGGCCAAGCCAGTGCAGGCCGGAGGTTGACCCAGAGCTTTTACCGGAGGAGCGGCGTTGCCGCCGTCCGCGCCAGCTTCCGCTGGATCCGTTCCCTGCGCCGGGCAAATCGCGCGCGGTGCGGGGCCGAAGGAACCTGACCGTCCAGGTGGGCGAGCGCGGCAAGCGTGAATTCGAGCGCCTGCTCGAGATTGCGAAGGCGATGCTCGTAATGGATGGCCAACTCCTCGAGCGCTTCCACGGCAAGCGGAGGCTCGCGGCGCGAAAGCTCCCGCCACAACTCGACTGCGGACTCGTGCCGCCGCTGGCGTTTGAACTCCGCGGCGAGGTGTTTCAAGGCCAGGCTTTCTATTTGCTGCGGAAGGCCTCCTGCCAGCGCTTGGCGGCAGGTGCTGATAGATTTCTCCTTTGAGCCGGCGCTTCCCAGGATGCGGCTCAAGCTGAAGAGATCGAGCGGGGAGTCGAGTGATTCCGCTCCGCCCTCGCCCAGCGTGCGTGCCAACTCCACGGTCAGCGCGGCCAGCGACACCACGTCCAGAGCGTTGTGGTAAAAAACCGGCTGCAGGCCTCGCGCGTCGCCGCTGCGTAGGTAGTCGAAGTAGATGGCCGGTATCTCTGATCCGGGCACATCGCCTTCCCGCGCGATTCCTAAGATGGCCTCTTCCAGAACGGTGAGCTTGCAACTCTCCAGGCGCAGTTTCCACAGACGGCGCGACGGATGGAGGGCGTCAAAGTGGACCAAGCGCTCCAGCGGGGATTTCATGCGGGCCAGCGCATAGCGTGTTTCCAGGAGCGGCACGTCGAACGTCTTTCCGTTGAAGGTGACGAGGCCATCGCAATCTGCCAACGCCTCGGCAAGCGACTCGAGCAGCGCTTTCTCCTCCGGATAGTCACGCAGGAAGAACTGCCGAACCACAAACTTCATCCCTTCCACATTTCCAATGCCGATAAGGAATGCGCAGGTGCCCGTGCCCCCGGCGAGGCCCGTGGTTTCCGTATCGAGGAAAATCAGCCGCGAGGGATCGGGCATCGCCGCGTCCTTCAGCAGCAGGTTTAGCGGACTAAGGTCCGCAGAAGGAATATCGCCGATGCGCAACTTTCCGTAAGGCCGCCCAAAGGGAAACGCCTCCCGCGCCAGGAAGAACTCGCCGCTCGGGTTCTTCACCACCTCGCCGTCCACGTACTCTTCGATTCCTTTGGCAAATCTCTGGGCGGGCAGCTTGCGGGCGGACTCGGGCTTCTCAAGGCGGCGCAGGTACTCGAGCGTCCGCTCGAGTTCTTTATTGCGGTCCCGAGTTCCGGACTCACGCTGAAGCTGGCGGAGTTTGTCGTCCAAATTCATGTTTGAAAAACGTCCGTGGTCCGTTGTCCTTTGTCGTTAGTCAGTGTGCAAGGGCAGGGGAGAGGGCTGATTACTCATTAGAGACCACGGACAATCTTCTCAAAATCTCCAACGCCACTTCCTTGCCCTTTTCTCCAACCTCGCCGATCGGCCCCACACAGGAGGGGCAGCCATTCTGGCAGGGACAGTTTGCAATGAGTCTTTGGGCTTTCTCAAGCAGAGACTTGCTCATGCGAAAGAGCGGTTCGCTGAGCCCAACCCCACCGGGATATTTATCATACAGGTATATGTTGGGCTCGAAGGCCACTACTTCAACTTTTACTTCAGGCCCTCTAATTTTGGATTTTAGATTTTGGATTTTGGATTCGTCCTCTGGCGGTTGATTCTGTTCTTCCTGAATCCCGAATCTTGAACCCTGAATCCTGCTGTTTTCTCCCACGGCGCGCCCCAAATCTCGAGCGTCGCACATCACCAGCAGTGTGCCAATGGCTTCGAGAGCGTTGGCCAAGCCGTTCACTCCGTCCAGTTTCTCCGTCGAATGATAAGGCAGGCTTGCCATGAAGGCGTGCGGAAGGGTCAGCCAGAAGGCCGTGGTATGCATCTCCTGCTCCGGCAATTCCAACTCTCCTGCGCCGACATTCTCCATAGTATGGAATTTGATCTTTTTGAAGCCCACCACCTGGGTATTCACCTGCACCTCGCCGTGATTCTTGCTGGCCGGGCCGGCGGGCGCTGAATCGAAGCATTCGAGCACTTTGATTTTCGTGTAGGAAATCGCGTCGGTGAAATATTCGCTCGACACCTCGTGCACGTAAGCCTTCCGGTCGTCGTAGTCAAGGCGCTCGACGTGATACTGTTGGCCGTCCTGGATGTAGATGGCCTTCTCGTGCAGAGTGGTCAGGGCGCTCGTGAAGTCCACTTCGCCAATCACTTTGGGTTCCCCGGTGTTGTCTACGATGACGAAGTTGTCGGAAGAAACGGAGCGCAGGCTGATGGCGTCGGCCGGGTAACTTTCCGAAACCCAATGCCAGCCGTCGCTGGCGTGATGCAGGAAGCCGGTTTCCTCCAGGTGCCGGCAGAGTCGCTGCAAGTCGAGCGAGCCGAATTTCTCTTCCTCCCGCAAAGGCAACTCGAAGGCGGCGCATTTCAGGTGATTGAGCAGAATAAAGAGGTTGTCTGGATTGACGTAGCCGTGTTCCGGCGAGCGGCCAAAAAAGTAGTCGGGGTTCTGAACCATGAACTGGTCGAGCGGCGCGCTCGAGGCCACGAGCACGGCTGCGGAAGTGCCTTCGCGGCGGCCCGCCCTGCCCACCCGCTGCCAGGTGGAGGCGATGGTCCCGGGGTATGCCGCAAGCACGGCCACGTCCAGGCTCCCGATATCGATGCCCAGTTCGAGTGCATTGGTCGACACCACGCCCAGCAGACGGCCGTTGCGCAGATCGCGCTCAATCTCGCGGCGCTCCAGCGGCAGATAACCGCCGCGGTAGCCGCGCACCGGTTCCGGCGCGAGCGGGGCGCGCGAGAAATCTTCTTTCAAGTAGGTTACCAGAATCTCCGTGGCCAGACGGCTGTTGGCGAAGACGATGGTTTGCAGGCCGCGTGCCAAAAAGGTGTGTGCGATGCGGCGGGTTACGTTTAGATACGACTGCCGGATGCCGAGTTGCGGATTCACCACCGGCGGATTGTAAAAGGCCAGGTACTTCTCCGCCGCGGGGGCGCCGTTTTCCTCCACCAGAAAGACGTCTTCCTCAAGAATGCGGGTGGCTAATTCCGCCGGATTGCCGATGGTGGCCGAGGTGCAGATGAATTGCGGTTCACTGCCGTAGAAGCGCGCAATGCGTTTCAATCGGCGGAGAACATTGGCCAGGTGGCTGCCGAAAACTCCCCGGTAATAGTGAAGTTCGTCGATCACCACATAGCGCAAGTTCTCGAACAGCCGCTGCCACTTGGTGTGGTGAGGGAGAATCCCGGCGTGCAGCATGTCGGGATTGCTGATGACCAGATTTCCCCGCGCCCGGATGGCCTTGCGAGCATCCTGGTGAGTGTCGCCATCGTAGGTAAAGGTGCGAATTTCTTCCCCGAGCTTTTCCGTCCAGCGATTCAGTTCCACCAATTGGTCTTGCGATAGCGCCTTGGTGGGGAACAGGTACAGCGCCCTCGCCTCCGGCCTCTCGACCAACTCTCCCAGGATGGGCAGATTGTAACAGAGAGTTTTCCCGGAAGCGGTGGGCGTGACTACCACCACATTCCTGCCCGCGCGGGCCAATTCACACGCGCGCGCTTGATGGGTGTAAAGGGAAGCAATGCCACGCGCCTTCAGGGCCTCGATCAGCCGTGCGGGCAAAAACTGCGGAATCGGCGCGGTCTTAGCCTCGCGCGCAGGGAAGTGTTTAAGGACGGTGACTCCGCCTCGGGCGGCCGGGCCTTTGAACCTCTCACGAATTTCCCGGAGGGCGCTCGGGATCGGCGCCAGGCCTTCCACCGCGCCGTCTCTCAGGTTCGCTAGTGCTTGGGTTTCCTCGCTCACGTTGCCTCGTAAGAGCAGGTGTCAGGTATCTGGTGTCAGGCGCCAGTCGGCGGGTTCTTGGTTGTCCCCGTAGTCTGTCATTCTGAGGCCCCGTGGTCTGGGGCCGAGGAATCTCTCTTTCACTGCCACCCCGCGCCCGACACTTGCCACCTCCTCTATTTCGCCTTTTATTCGCTGAATATAACACAACTGCCAGCTAAAACTAAAGATTTCGTTCCAGGCAGCCGATGGGCTGTCAGGAGGACACTATGCCTACTGCGGCTGCCGTGCTGTTTCCCTGGAGCGACACCTATAGCGTCAAGATCGCCATGGTCGATTCGCAGCATAAAGTTTTGGTTGACCTGATCAACGAGTTACACCAGGCCATGATGGCGCGGAGGGGAAATGAGAGTTTGGGTAGAGTGCTTGCCACCCTTATCAAATACACGAAGAGCCACGTTGCTGCGGAAGAGGGCCTGCTGCAAGCGAACCAGTATCCGGATCTCGTCATTCATAAGGCTGAACACGAGCAATTCACGCAGACGATTGTGGATTTCCAGGGAAGATTCGAGAGAAATGAAGTGGCGGTGACCATCGATGTGATGTATTTCTTGAAGGACTGGCTCGTCAAGCACATTATGGGGTCGACAAGCGCCACGTTCCGCACCTTTCCGCCAAGGGAGTGCGTTAGCACGCTGCAGGAAAACGCTTGCGCGCTGTCATTCTGAGCAAAGCGAAGAATCTCGGCAGTTGCAGTTTCAACCAACTGCGGAGATCCTTCCTTCGTTTCACTCAGGACCGCCTTCGGCTCCTCAGGATGACAGGTGATACGGTTTTTCCGCGGCTTGCTAGTGCCTGGCCTGCAGTCAGCGGGACCGCAAAGATTGATTCAAATCCCGCCTGCGATGCCGCCTATGACCCCCCTGGTTACGCCGCCCGGAACGCCGCCTGCGACTCCCCCAACGACTTTATCCGTGACGCCGCCCACAACTCCCCCCCTGACGCCGCCTGGAACGCCTCGAACCGTGCCATCTAACGCACCTCGAGCAACCCCACCGGGAGTGACGCCCACGATGCCGCCCAGTGGTCCAGGCCCGCTAATCCCGTGGTGGCCATCGGATTCCCTCACCAGCTTCCACCAACTGGCCACGGGCGTACCAGGAGGAGGACTAGGCACTAGGATGCACTTTAACTCTGCGGCATTCCCGCCCACCAACTTCAGCTTGAACAGGACATCTGAGCCGCCGTCCGGGGTCTTGCCTGAGAAGGAGAGCAAGGCGCCCTCCAACTTCGCGTTCGAAATGGGCACGGCATCGCGCGGATTTGCCTCCTCTTTTACCCGCGCCACTTCGCCACTATCGTTAATGCCAAAAGCGCCAACGCTCACTGTGCCAGCCAGCGTGTCGTCCGCTTCTTTCAGGGTTAGCAGGATGTAAGTCTTCCCGTTGAACTGGCCACGCCACGTCCCGAGGAATGCTCGGCGGCTCTCGTCATTGCTGCTCGCGCCTTGGTTTCCGGCCGATTCACGTTTGAGGATAAGCGGCTTGGGCGTGGCGCTGCCGGGCGTTAACGGCATGTCCGCCAAGATAAGCTCCGCCTTGGCATTTTCCACTAGCTTCAACTCGAGTTCGATGGTCTCTGCTGAATCTAAATCTTTGAATTTGATATGCAGGACGCCATTGTAGAGCCTGGCTGCAACGACTTCCGAGCCGGGGCCGCTCCCCGGTTCCGCCTCAGACAGGTTCCCGCTCGCATCGAAGTTGACATTGAAGGAGCTCAATGTGCCGGTAACCCGCTCTGCGTCTCTTCGGAGGACCAGAGTGAGGAACTGCTTACCCTGAAACTCAGCGCGCCAGGTTCCTAGAAATGCCCTCGGGTCTTCGTCGCGTCTCACGAACACGGCTTTTGCCGCGCCGTCCAGGTTGTGGACCGGGTCGTGAGCGGAAATCTCGATGGTTTGCGTGTTGCCGTCTTCAGACAACTTCCTGAGCCATCGGCCGGTCACGGACACTTCGCCGTTCCGCTCGAGTGTCCACTCGGTAGCCAGGGCAGTTCCTTCCCAGTGAGTCTTCGACCGTACTTGCCCGGGGCCGAAGGGTTGAACGCTCTCCTTGTTGTCCGTCGCCGTCGAAAACTCGGGCAACATCAGGGCAACGAGCGAGACAGCAATCGCCTTGTTGGTGTTCCAGTCTTTCGACGTGGTAGTCACCTTGAATTCCGAGCCGCGCTGAATGATGACTTCCACCAGGTTATCCGGGAAGGGCGAGGGCAAATCACTCTGAGCCTTATCCAGCTCCCACCGCCCCGAGAAGTCAGTCTGAGGCCCGGGCGTGCTCACGGCCTTGGCGGTTCCGACCGCCGTGAGCGAGAACATGCCGGCCGCCAATGTGGCTACGGCCAGGGCAAGTGTGGCCCCGCCCAGCAGCAGTCCGGCGCGACGGGGGCTCTCCTGGGGCCGATTATCTAATAGTCTCATGATCCTCTCCTCCAGAATGTTGGCGTCGAAGACGCCCAGGGTGTAGCGGGGACTGAAAGCCGAGGCGTGGGGGGCAATGGATTGCGCCAGGTTGACCAGAGAGCGAGCGTACTCCGGCGCGCTGAGCAGCAACCCTGCCGCGGCTTCGTCGCACGCGAGTTCGCGGGTCTCCTCGATGCGCCGCTTGAGCAGCCAGGCCGCGGGGTGAAAAACCAGCGGCAGGAGGACGAATTCGCAGATCAGGTTCACCAGGTAGTCCCGCCGGCGGACATGGGCCATTTCGTGGCACAACGCGGTCATCAGTTCTTCCGAGGGACCGGATTGAAGGAGTCTCTCGGGCAGGACGATAAGCGGCCTGAAAAACCCCACCGTCGCCGGCCCTGCCAAATTCAAAGAACTGTTCACGGCAACAGTTCGTAGACCCAACGCCTCCTGGCATCGCGTAACCAGCCCTGCGAGGCCCGCTGGAAGTTGGCGCGCCCGAGCCTCGCGACGGAGCCGTGTGGCGCTCGCCAACGCCCATGCGAGGCGCGTGAGCTGGCCGGAAATCAAGAGCGTGTAGATGCCCAGCGCCGCGTACGCGAAAAAGGGCGGCAATGCGATCGGCCGGCGGTGACGGCGAAGCGAGTCCAGGAGTAGCAAGCGGCTCACGCCTCTCGGGCTCCTTCCACCGGATGTTTCGAGATTCCGATCCGGCGCTGCCTGAAGCCCAGCCCCCTGCGCAGGCTGCTGACCAAGAAGCGGGGGGTCGCCCGGCAACGTCTTTCGAACCAGACCGGACTGGCAGGCGAGCCTCCATGTCTCCGGCAAGGTCGTGAGCGGCAGGAGAATGGCAAGCCCCAGACCTATGACCCACAGAGCGTGCCGGTACCGCGCCGCGGCATTCCGTAACAGGTGCGCCGCGAGAGCCGTCAGGGCCGTCACAAGGCTCACCTGCCAGAAGGCATTCAGCAGGAACGTGGACACCAAGCGGCTAAGGGTTTCCATGTTTCTCCTTTGCCGGGCTGTTGGCTTGTTCGACCAGGCGTTTCAGCTTGGCGAGTTTCGCAGGCTTCAGGTCGCGGCTGGCCACCAGGCTCATCACCAGGCTCTCCGCCGAGCCGCCGAAGAAGCGAGTCATGATGTCGCGCAAGGTCGTCCGCGCCGCCATCTCGCGGCTGACCAGGGGCGCGTACTCGTACGCCCGGCCCTTCAGCGTGCGCGTTACCTTCTCTTTTCGGTGCAGCACATTGAGCATGGTCTGAACCGTGGTGTAGGCGAGCCGGGGCTCGCCGGGCAGCTTGGCTTGCACGGCCTGCACGGTGGCGGGGCCGGAGTCCCAGAGCACTTTCATGATTTCGAGTTCCAGCGGGGTGAGCGGACGGGAGCGGGAATGGGAGTCCATCAGCAATCTCCTAAACTCTTAGGAGGTTACACGACAAAAAATCCCTTTGTCAACTAAAATCTTAGGAGTTCCGGCCGCCCTCCATGGCTGGCAATCCTGGTTGAGTGTAGTAGAATCGTAGCGCGCGGCGAAGTCGCTGTTCAGTACGAATAGGACGCGCTGCATTTCGGGTGGCTCGCAGATTTTCGTGTTTCCAGATCGAAAGTGATCTGGAGGAGGTTGCAGATGAGCAAGGTACTCATGATCATGGCACTCGTAGTTTGCACGGCGCCCTTGGCCGGCGCCAAGAGCATTGCCGGCGACTGGCACGGGACACTCAGCACTGGGAACGGGGACTTGCTCCTGGTACTGCACATTACGGAGAGCGGGGATGGCAGCTTGAGTGCCACGTTGGACAGCGTCAACCAGCACGCCAACGGCATCCCCGTGACCACGGTCACGTTCAAGGATTCGAAACTTAGTCTGGACGTGGAGGCTGTGCACGGCACGTACGAAGGCACGGTCAATGCCGACGCAACGGCGATCACAGGAACCTGGACGCAGGGGCAACCGCTTCCTCTCGATTTCAAGCGCGGCGCTGCTCCCGCGAAGGCCGAGCACAAACCCGCCAAGCCCTCGGATATTGACGGCACTTGGGCGGGCACGCTTGACGCGGGCGGGACGAAACTCCGGGCGGTCTTCCACATCACCAACACAGCCGACGGCCTCACCGCAACTATGGATAGCCCTGACCAAGGCGCCTTTGGGATTCCCGTGACCTCCGTGACCAGGAGCGGCTCATCGCTCAAGCTGGAGCTGAAGCAGATTGGCGGCGCGTTCGAGGGCAAAATCAACGGCGACCTCGCCACCATCGACGGCACATGGACGCAGGGAGGCGGCAGCCTCCCGCTGACTCTGAAGCGGGAAAAATGACGGTGTGCCTTCGAACTTTGGGACTAATTCACGACGGGACAGACCGGTTTCACGCGAAGGCGCAAAGCACGCCAAGCGCGCAGAGGAAAGCAAGAACTTCCGCTTTGCGTTTTCTTGGCGCCTTGGCGACTTGGCGTGCGTTGTTTTGATTTGTTCACAGGGCTCCGGCCATGGCTAACCCGTGGTATGTCCAAATGACTCACCCGAGCCGCGATAGGGTTAACTCCCACGCTGTGCTAACCAACTCCTGCCCAAGGCGTCAATAGTGACAGCACGAGTATATGGTGCCTGACTGCCAGACGGTGGTCAGGACGTGTCGTATTTTCGGGAACCCGCGGCGCTGCTTTGCCGTAATGATCTCATGGAGAACCCGCAACGACGCACCGACGTCATGAAATCAGGAGGTCCGTAATGCAAAAGCTGCTCGGCAATCTTCGCTACGCGCTGCGACAGTTCCGCCAGTCGCCTGTATTCACTATCGCGGCTGTAGTCACGCTGGCGCTCGGAATCGGCGGAACCACGGCGATCTTCACGCTGGTCCATGCGGTGATGCTGCGGTCGCTGCCGGTGTCCGATCCTGGAAGACTCTATCGGATCGGTGAGGGCGACGATTGCTGTGTGGAGGGCGGACCGCAGGACCGTTGGGGATTCTATTCGTACGCGCTGTTTGAACGGCTGAAGACGAACACGCCGGAATTTGAGGACGTCGCGGCATTCCAGGCCGGGAATTGGCTTTTGAGCATGCGGCGTCAGAGCGAAGTTGCGGGCCGGCCGGTGCGTGGGGAGTACGTGACCGGGAACTACTTCACCATGCTGGGCGTACGGCCCTTCGGTGGCCGGCTAATCAGTCCTGACGACGACCGGGCAGGTGCACCCCCTGTGGCGGTGCTCAGCTATCGGATCTGGCAGGCCAACTACGGCGGCGATCCCAAGGTGGTGGGTTCGACCTTCGTGGTGGAGGATCACGCGTTTACAGTGATCGGGATTTCTCCGCCGGGATTCTTCGGCGAAACGCTGCGGAGCGACCCGCCCGATCTGTGGCTTCCCTTGCAACAGGAACCCATGGTTGACGGCGGGGGCGCTTTGTTGCACCAGTCGGTATCGGCGTGGCTGCGCGTGATCGGCCGCCTGCGGCCGGGAGCTTCGATTGCCGGAATGGGCCCGCGCCTCACCGGTGTGCTGCGCCAATGGCTGCAGCATGATTCTGGATATCCATCCAACTGGATGCCGGAAGTGATCCGGGATCTTCCCAAGCAAGTGATCAACGTGATCCCCGCCGGCGGCGGAGTGGCGGAGATGAAGGAAGACTACGGGCGAAGTCTTCAGATCCTGCTCTCGGTTTGCGCATTGGTGCTGCTGATTGCCAGCGCCAACGTGGCGAACCTGCTGCTGGCTCGCGCCGTGACGCGCCGGGGGCAAACCGCAGTGCGGCTGGCCCTGGGCGCCAACGCGCGGCAGGTTGTGATGCAGGCGCTCACGGAAAGCGTGCTGCTGGCGATTGGCGGCGGACTGGTCGGACTGCTGGTGGCGGTGGGAGGCGCGCGCCTGCTCCTGTCGCTTGCCTTCCACGGCGCGCACTTCCTGCCCATCAGCCCCATGCCTTCCCTCATGGTCTTGGGGTTCGCTTTCGTATTGGCGCTCGTAACGGGAGTTGTATTCGGCGCCGTTCCGGCGTGGATTGCCACGCGCACCGATCCGGCGGAGGCGCTGCACGGAGCGAGCCGCAGAACCAGCGATCATTCCTCTTTCACCCGGCAAGGGCTGCTGATCGTACAAGCCACTCTATCGGTGGTGCTGGTGGCCGGCGCCATGCTGCTGGCGCGGAGCCTGAACAGGCTCGAACACCAGAATTTTGGGTATCAGGTTCACGGGCGCGTGGAGGTGGAGTTGCACAATCCCCCGCCTACCTACACCCAGCCTCAGTTGGCCGCGCTTTATCGCGAGCTTGAGACGCGTCTCAATCGTCTGCCCGGCGTCGAGGGAAGCGGCTTGGCGATGTACAACCCGCTCACCAACAACTGGGGTGAGCTGATCTACGTGGCCGGCCATCCGGCTCCCAAAATGGACGACGAATCCGGCTCCTCGTGGGATCGCGTGAGCGCCAATTATCTTCAGAACTGGGGCATACCGGTTCTGCGTGGACGCGGATTTACCGCTGCTGACCACGAGACTTCGGAATTGGTAGCTGTGGTGAATCAGGCTTTCGTGAAGCGCTTCTTCAAGGCCGGCGAGAACCCGCTGGACCAGCACTTCGGCCTGGACATGCCCGAAAACGCGAGTACCTTCCGCATCGTTGGCGTGGTGGGTGACGCGAAGTTTGCGGGCTGGGGGTTGTACCAACCGGCGCGGCCCATGTTCTACGTGCCGCTTGCCCAGTATGTGAACTACAAACAAGACCTGTTGAAAAGCATCGAGCTGCGATCCCACTTCATCGGCGGCATCATGCTGGTAACCGACACGCCGCCGGGTGCGCTGGAGCCGGTGCTGCGCAGGACATTGGCGGAACTTGATCCGAACCTCACCATCGTCAGCGTCAGGACAATGCAGGAGCAGATCGCTCGCTCCTTCGATCAGGAGCGCGCCGTGGCGAGCCTGGCGGGCCTCTTCGGCATTGTCGCTCTGCTGCTGGCGGCCGTGGGAGTGTACGGCGTCACGGCCTACTCGGTGGCGCAACGCACGAATGAGATCGGGATTCGCATGGCGCTGGGCGCCAATCGCGCCAGGGTAATCCAATTGGTGCTGCAGAGAGCTTTCAAGCGTGTGGTGATTGGACTCGTCCTCGGACTGCCGCTGGCCATCGGCGCCGGGCGGCTGATTTCCGCCCAGCTTTATGGCGTTTCCAGTTGGGATCCCTTGGCGTTGAGCGTGGCGGCGAGCGCGCTCGCCGCCTGCGCTTTAGTGGCCACCCTCATTCCGGCCACCCATGCGGCGGCGATATCGCCCATGGACGCCCTAAGGATAGAGTAGACCACTTGTATAGGCTTCTTGAATCGAACCGCCTCCCCGCCCACGGCTTCACCTACGCCGTGTCCGGGTCGGGGTGACTCGGCCGGGTTCGACAAGCGTCCGGAAGTGGCGCGGATGGTTTCGCGGATCCCTCAAATCTCAGGTTTCCGCTTCGGGTCGGTCCCCTCCGAGGAGCCGGTGGCCGGCAGCTCGAGAACGCTCTTGCCGGGCGTGATTAGAGACGAGCCGTCCGCCGCCCGGCCCGCTCCACCGGCGGAGGCGGGCCCCCCCGTGCGGTCGCTCAGCAGTCTGTTCAGCAGCGGGATCTTCTCGCGATTCGACTCCACGACGTCCACTCCCACCGCGGTTATGGTGAAATCCGAGTTGTCGGCTATGGTGATGTATTGCTTGCTCTTCAGATACCACATCGTGAAGTCCAGATAATCGCGCGGGAATCCCATGCGGCGCTCCACCTCGGCAAGCGGGACCTCGGGGGTGAAGGGTTTGATGCGGCGCTGAATGTACAGTAGCGCAAGCACCGCCACCCGCCGGTTGAACTCGCCGTCGTTGGTATTCATGAAGTCAACCGAATTGGACAAGGGGACCGGATCCGGCGCCTGCTTTTTGGAAGTCGCATCGTATTGGGCGCGACGCTCCGGATCGGACAACACATCGTAGGCTTCCTTCAACAGGACGAACTTCTCACCATCACCGGTCCCTGGAATGTCAGGGTGAAAACGGCTGGCGAGGAACCTATAGACTCGGTGGATTGTTGCAGGTTCGGCGTTGGGGCTGATTTGGAGAAACTCGTAATAATCCGGAATTGTCTTGTTGCCCTCGCCGCTCAGGTGCAAGGTGATCGCAAACCTCCCATGTCCCACCGGCGTGACCCGGCGCACGTAAGATTGCCGGTCGAGCGCCTGGCGGCCGCCGGGGCGCTCGATCTCGCCAACGATCTCGACAAACGTTCCATCCGCCAGTCGGTTGCCGGTCTCGACGGTCAAGCACTCGTCATTGAAGTCGAGGAGCTTGGCTGTCATCATGTTCCGGACGGCTCCTTCCTGGCAGATGAGTGTGAGGTCTCGTTGACCCGGCAGAGACTTGGATCGCGGCAGGCGACGGCGTTCCGGCTGTGCATTCATTGTCTCACTCCACGTCAAGGGGGGCGTTCGGCTGCGCCTTCGGGCTAAAAGGTCGCACGCGGGCCGATAGTAATTCGTTTTCGGCAAGAGGTCAATAGCTGGTTTGACAATTTCCTTCGATTCGTTTGGGCCCGGTCCGCTTGGTTCGGTGTCTCGACCCTGAGTTTCCTGAGACATCGGTCCTTTGTTTTCAATAACATTCCCGCATGGTTCGTTCATTAAAGAACTCCTCTCGAGCTAACATCGGCTGCACGGTGCCCTCGCGTGAGGTCCACGGGTCGGCGAAGGCGGGTTGGGCCCGCCCCCGGACCGGCCCTATACGCTTGCACTATAGCGTATTCGTACCCCCCGCGAGCGGGGGCATCAAAACCTAATCGGGGTGAACAGAGGCTTTGAATTTATCTACGGACGGGCAAAGCGGTTTCACGCCAAGACGCAAAGTACGCAAAGGTCGCAAAGAGAAGCAGGGAACTTTCCTTTTCTAGCAGTGTTACCCCTTATGGGCGCTTCCGGGAGTAGGCTCGGACGTAGTCCGGGACCGGGGTCTCCCTGGGAAGCCGGTCGTCGGGCACAGGAGCCGCGGGGGTGAGTTCGAGCGGCAGGACCCCGGCCCAGACCGGGAGGGCGTAATCCTCCTCGTCGTCGAGGGGCGGGCCCGTGCGTACCTTAGCGGAAACTTCGTCGAGCGGCATCGCTAAGACGATGGTGCTGCGAAGTTCCTTTTCCGAGGGTTGGCGGACCTCCTGCCAGCGTCCGGGCGCAACGTGCTCCGTGAATGCCTGAAGTGCTTCTCTCTTGGCGTCTGGGTCGTTGAGCAAGGAAGCCTTTCCGAAGATGACTACCGAGCGGTAGTTCATCGAGTGATGGAAGGCCGAGCGCGCCATCACCACGCCATCCACCAGCGTCACGGTGATGCACACGTCCACGCCTTTCCCCAAGGTTTGAAACATGCGGCTGGCCGGCGAGCCATGGAAGTAGAGCGTGTCGCCTTTGCGGCCATAGCCGGTGGGAATTACCACCGGTTTTCCGTCCACTACGAATCCGACGTGGCAGACCAGGCCTTCATCGAGAATGCTATAGACTCTCTCGCGATCGTAAACACCGCGCTTCGGCAGGCGTTGCACTTGCGTGCGTTCGGTTGGGATAAATTCAGTCATCGATTCTCCTGTTAGTTGAGCTTCCATTATGCCTTAGAAGAGGGAACAGGGAACAGGGAACAGCGGACAGGGGACAGAGATTAGGGCAGTTGTGCAGTCCGATGCAGGGGCGGCTTTACGCCGCCACTTGGTGAGGTAAACTCGCCGCTACAACATCAAACTGCACCACTACCCGATTTCCTGTTCCCTGTTCCCTAACTAACTTACATCCTGCCTGTAATCTTTACCTCCATGTGCATCGCCCATCCTCTCTAACCCATTGAATCATAAGCCCTCGGAATTTTCGGAAGCGCGATTGCATCTAATGACCCGGGGCAGGGTGCCTCAATCAGCATAGGGAGGGTTAGTTATCGGCACAGGGATGGCTGCGGGTGTATTCCGATTGCTGGAGGAGTCCCCGGAGGAGCAAAGGCGGCGGCAGGCTTCCTTCGTCCTGGCGTGTGTTGCCGAGGCCTTGGCCGCCGGGTTGCTGACGGTAATCTGCGCATCTTTGCCGAAGAGCGCCGCCGGCCACGTCAACCGGTATGTCGTGCTGACCTTTCCTCGGGTGGCCGAGCAGCGACCCGTCCCCAAGCCTCCCGTTCCGCCGAGGATGGTTCCAAGGCTTCTCGCGCCCTATGTTGTTCCCACACCTCACGTCCAAACGCCCAGAATCGCCGAGCCTCAAGTTCGGGCTAACACTCGCGTGCCGACGGTCCCCGAACCGCTGTTGAAGAACACGCCGGCCATGGCTCCGGCACGCCAACTCCCCGCACCGCCTCCCGCGATTCGCACGGGCCTGTTTAGCAAGGTGGCGGCTACTCCAGTGGCTGCGAATGTTTCTTCAAAGGAGGTACAGACCGGCGGCTTTGGTTCTCCGCAGGGGCTGGCAGGGCAGGCACAGGGCGGGAACCCCGGAAACGTGCCAAAACTCGGGAGCTTCGAAATGCCTGCCGGGCCCGGCACTGGAAACGGAACGGGGGGAGCGGAGGGAAGGCCGGGGGTTGTTGCCGATGCGGGCTTTGGAACACGCCGCCAGGTGGCGTTGATCAATGAGCTTGACGAGCACGACACGTCGCGCCGGGTGGCCACTTCCGGGTTTGGAAACGGCGGCGTCAGCGCCGGAGCAAATGAAGAGTCTGGAGGCGGAGCTCCCGCCGCGGTGAAAACGGGCGCCTTCGCAGCACCCGAACCAGCGCAAAGGCCTGCGAACCGCCAGATGGCCGGGACTCCGGAAATACGCCCCGTCGAGATCCTATCCAAACCCACGCCGCAGTATACCGAGGAGGCCCGACGCCTGGGCGTGCAGGGCGAGGTGGTCCTCTCGGTGATCTTTCAGGCCGATGGCACACTCAAGGTGGTGGGTGTCATCAAATCACTTGGGCATGGATTGGATCAGATGGCGGAACAAGCCGCCTCACAGATCAGATTCAAACCGGCAGAACAAGCAGGCAAGCCGACGAGCTTTCCCGCGGTACTGCACATCGAGTTCCGGTTGGCGTAGCCCGCCGAACCTGGCACGTCATTCCCACGGAAGCGGGTATCCCTTGGTCCGTGGACTGACAATGGACCCCCGCTTTCGCGGGGGTGACAGACGTTTTCATTTTCGGTCGATGAGACGAGGAGGGAAAAGATGGTGGCTACCCGTACATATGCTCGCTTGCCGCTGATGCAACTTGTCATTCCGAGCGGAGCGAAGAATCTCAGCAGTTCGCTCGCGTTGCTGCTGGTTTTGCTTCTGACTATCCCCGCCGCCGGATATTGCCAGGGCACAGCGGGGAGCCAGGTGCAGCGGCCGGCGCAGGCGAGCGGCATCATCGACCGGATCATCGCGGGTGAGCATCGCTACGTGGAGAATTTGAAGAAGTACTCGCCTCGCGTCGAGACTTATCTCCAGTACGACGACGCGGACACCGAACTAGGCGACAAGGTGAGGAAAGATGCCTATTTCCTGGGCCGCATGAACTTCGTGGGTAAGCCGCAGGAAATCTCTTTCACCCCAGTTGCGGGCAGCGAGTTCAACTGGCTGCATAGTGGACTGCGGCGATTCAAGACGCCTTTTGTGAGCCGGCTCATGGTGGATCAATTCATGACGGCCACCCTGGTGGACGCGCAGACGTTCGATACGCAGCACTATTCCTTCGAACCGGTGGGCTGGGAGTACTTGGGCGATGTGCGCTGTCTTGCTCTGGACGTTCATCCGCAGGGCAGGAGGATCGAAGGGGCCTTCGAAGGCCGCATCTGGGTCGAAGATCGCAACTACGCGATCGTCCGCTTGAACGGCGTGCGACTCAACCCTCGGCGTCTCAGGTTCTATACCCACTTTGATTCCTGGCGCGAGAACCTCCAGCCGCACGAATGGTTGCCGGTGTATATCTACAGTGAGGAGAGTGATGCCGGCAGCCCGCTCCGTTACAAGGCCAGCACCCGGCTTTGGGGCTACGATCTTACGGCGCCGCGTCAGCAGGAGGCGTGGACGAAGATTCTCGTGGATGCTCCGGCGCCGGTTCGCGACACCAGCGATGCGGCTGCGGACCTGTCTCCCGTGGAAGGCAAGCGTCAAATGGAACTGGAGGCAGAACAAAACGTGCTGTGGCGGCTCGAGAAGGCGGGTTTGATTGCACCCCCGGGCCCCGTTGACAAGATTGCGGAGACCGTGCTCAACAACCTGGTGGTCACCAATAACCTCACCAGCCTGCCGACCCTGCATTGCCGTGTGCTGCTGACCTCTCCTCTGGAGTCTTTCCCCCTGCGCTACACCATTGTGCTCAGCCGGGGACTTCTCGATGTCCTGCCTGACGAGCCCAGCTTGGCCATGATCTTGGCCCACGAGCTGGCTCACGTCGTGCTGGGGCACAAGCTCGACACGATGTATGCGTTCAACGATCGTCTGATCCTCCGGGATGAAGATCTCCTGGAGAGACTGGATTTTGCCCGCGAGCCTAAGGAGGAAGCGGCTGCCGATGCGAAAGCCGTGGAGTTCCTCAAGAACTCACCCTACAAAGACAAGTTGGGAAATGCCGGCCTCTTTCTGAGGGCAGCTGCGGCGGCAGCGCCCCACACTCCGGAACTTTTCGGCGCCCACCTGGGCGACCGGCTGGTGACTCTTCAAGGGGGCGTGCGGTTAGGAGCGCTCATGGGAAGCGCGCCTGAACTCCAACCCTCGAAAACCGACCAGATCGCGGCCTTGCCGCTCGGTTCCAGAGTGCAAGTGAACGCTTGGGACGGAAGCCTCAGCTTCCCGAATCGCAAGTCCGTGGCGCTTGTCGACCCCAGCGAGAAAATGCCGTTCCAACTAGCTCCGCAGTTTCCACACCTGACTCGCTACGAGGAGGTTAACGGCACCAACGTGGCGGCCCAGCAGAGTAAGTAAGACGAAACTTATGAGCAGAACTGTTTCTTCGCTATTGGTGGGATTGTTGGGTGTGGCGCTGGCGACCGCATTTTCAGTGCATGGAAGGGGCACTGTAGCGCCTCAGGTTTCGACGGACACGGCGCAGCCTGCTGCCGGGAGTTTCACGGTCGAGGAGAACGTCCCCTACGCCACGATCAACGGTTCGCAACTGCACCTTGATGTTTATGAGCCCGCCCCCAAGGGCAGCGCGCCCAGTCCAGCCGTGATCTTGATCCACGGGGGTGGATGGACGGATTTTGACAAGGGCACCATGCGCGGCATGGGACAGTTTCTTGCCCGCTTCGGCTTTGTGGCCTTTGCGGTCGACTATCGCCTCTTCAACGGAAAGGACAACCCTTGGCCGGCGCAACTCGACGACGTGCAGCGCGCCGTCCGCTGGGTGCGCGCCCATGCCGGAAATTATGGTGCGAATCCTGACTACCTTGGCGCGTTCGGGCATTCTGCGGGCGCCCAATTGGCCGCGCTGCTCGGCATGGAAGACACCCGGGACAATTCCGATCCGGCGCTTGCCAGGTATTCGAGCCGGGTGCAAGCGGTGGTGGACGTGAGCGGCCCCACCGACTTCACCACGGAGAGCGATCCGGAAAACACCGCATTTCTGGCGCGTTTCTTGGGGGGCGACTACTCAAAGCGACCCGAGGTATGGCGCGAGGCCTCGCCCGCCGATCACGTTTCGAAACAAGACGCACCCTTTTTAATCGTCCACGGCACCCAGGATGGAAGTGTTCCGATCGCACAAGCGCAAGAACTCTTTGAGAAGTTGCAGGCCGCCGGAGTGCCTGTAGCGTTCATCAAAGTCGACGACGCCCACACCTTCCACACTCCCGAAGCCCGCCGGCAGCTTGCCCTTGAGACACTGGCTTTCTTCCATCGTAACCTGTCCCCCGCGCCTAAATGAGTTTTGGTGAGGCTTCGTAGGGGCAACCCGGGTGGCTGCACTGCGGCGGCCAGCGGGGTCGCCCCCAGGACTTGGGTGGGTTCCTGTCCGCGCTACCTGTTTCCCCCTTTCGATGGTATCTTGGTGTTCAATGGAAACCACATCCAGGGAGGTTCTAGAAAGGCTTTTTGAGCGGCACTTCCGCTCCCCGGTGGCGCGTGTGCAGCCGCTGCAGGGCCAGCTTGGCGGTTCGGGGCGGAACATTATCCGGCTGGCTAACGTCAACCATAGCGCGGTGGGCATCCTGTATCACGTGCACGAGGAGAATGTGGCCTTCCTGGAGTTTTCGAGGCATTTTCGCCGGCACGGCCTGCCCGTCCCGGAAATCTATGCCGAGGACTTGAGCCGCGGCGCTTATCTCGAAGAAGACCTGGGGGACACCACGCTTTTCGAATTCCTCTTGAAGAACCGCGCCGGCGAGGACATTGCCCCCGAAGTGGTGGATGCCTACCGCCAGGTGGTGGCCATGCTGCCCCGTTTTCAGATCGAAGCCGGCCGCGATTTGAATTACAAAGTGTGTTACCCTCGCGGCAGCTTCGATCGTCAGTCGATTGCCTGGGACTTAAACTACTTCAAGTATTACTTTCTGCGCCTTGCCGGTATACTTTTCAACGAACAGGCGCTCGAAAATGATTTCAACCACCTGACGAAGTTTCTCTTGAGCGCTCCACGCGATTACTTTCTCTATCGGGATTATCAGTCGCGCAACGTCATGTGGCGCGAAGGGCGTCCTTACTTTCTTGATTACCAAGGGGGGCGCAAGGGCGCGCTGCAATACGATATCGCTTCGCTCTTATTCGATGCGAAGGCCGACCTGCCGCCGGAGTTGCGGCAGCAACTACTCGATCATTATCTCGAGGTGCTTGGCGATTTCATCAGCTTCGACCGCGCCGAGTTCATGCACTACTACTATGCCTACGTTTACGTCCGCATCATGCAGGCCTTGGGCGCGTATGGATTTCGCGGCTTTTACGAGCGCAAGGCGCATTTTCTCGAGAGCGTGCCCTATGCCATGAAGAACCTGCGCTGGCTGCTTCATCGCATCAAGCTGCCCATCGCGCTGCCGGCGCTAACGGACGCGTTTAAAGGCATGTTGGGCTCGGAAAAGCTCCAGAGCCTGGCTTCCCGAGGAAAGAACCTGGTGGTGCGCATATTCAGCTTTTCGTTTCATCATGGCCAGCCGAAAGATGAGAGCGGGAATGGCGGCGGATACGTCTTCGACGCCCGCAGCTTGCCCAACCCCGGACGCGAAGAGGCCCTTCAGGCTTTGACGGGAAAGGACGCGCCGGTGATCGAGTATCTCAATGGCCATGACAGTGTGCGCCAGTATCTTGACGCCGCCACCATGCTGGTGGATTCCAGCCTGAACAACTATCTAAGGCGTGGCTTCAAGAGTTTGATGGTGTCGTTCGGTTGCACGGGCGGGCAGCATCGGTCGGTATACCTGGCCGAACAATTGGCGCAACGGCTCCGCAGCAAGCCCGGGATCGAGGTCGCGGTGCGGCACCTCGAGTTAGAGGAAATGGACAAATGAAAGCCATGATTCTGGCGGCCGGCATCGGCGCCCGCCTGCGGCCGCTCACCGACCATCGGCCCAAAGCGCTGGTGGAGATTGCCGGGCACACGCTGCTGGAGATTACCCTGTCGCGCCTGCGGGCCTTTGGAGTTCGCGAAGTGATCATCAACGTCCATCACTTCGCCGACCTGATTGTCGAATACCTGAAAGAGCACGACAATTTCGGGATGCGCATCGAAGTTTCTCGTGAGGAAGCCTTGCTGGACACGGGGGGTGGCTTGAAAAAGGCCTCCTGGTTCTTCCTGGAAAGCCCCGGCGACCTCGATAATCCTTTCTTCGTGCACAACGTCGACATCGTCAGCACGTTTGATTTGGCGCGCATGGCGGAATTTCATGCTGAGCATGGCGCCCTGGCCACCCTCGCGGTGCAGGATCGCGAGACTTTTCGATACCTGCTCGTCGATGAGCACCTCCGGCTTTGCGGACGACGGTACGGACGCGACGGCAAGAACCAATTGGTTCGGCTTTCCGAGCACCCGCAGGCACTGGCTTTTTCCTGCATGCATGTCATCTCTCCCCGCCTCTTTTCCATGATGACGGAAGAAGGCGCCTTCCCGATCTTTACCACCTATTTGCGTCTTGCAGCGCAGGGGGAGAAGATCCTGGCCTTTCGCGGCGACGAATACTATTGGCGGGACCTCGGCACGCCCGAGCATGTCCGGCAGGCGGCGGAGGAAGCCGCCTGCTTTGTGCCCGGCCTCGCCGAGCAGAGACCGTAATCACTGGTTCTTATACCTCCAAAACGGCCTGAATCCACATACTGACGGTGTATCAGCCGCGCCATTCAAAATTCAGCGCCGCGGGTCGTGGCCGCGCTCACGCGCGCTCCGTTCGGGGGCGAAACGCCAGAACCCAAAGCGCCAGCGCCGCCTGCGCGCACAGCGCGGTTCCAATTAATAGAACGAAGCCCTCGAAATGGTCCGCGTGCGCGTTACGCACAATGGCTGAGACGCCGACTCCCCCCGCGCCCAGCGCTGCCGCCAGCGCCAGCCAACGCCAGCTTGTGGTGGCTAGAAACAGCACGATTATCCCGATCATCAGGCTCCCTGCGCCCAGCAGCGCATCCAGAATCATCCGGGAAGGGTATCCCGGATGGCGGAGGACGCTTTCCATGGTGGTAAGCCAGGCACAGGCCAGCAGCGTAAACGCGCAAACCGTCAGCAGTATGGTTCGCATTTTGCCTCCCGAGTAGAGTTGACGACCGAGCAGCCCCGCAACCTGGCGGAGATACCAGAAGTTGGCAGAAGCGCCTTGCACCGAGAGCGCCTGGAATTCCTCGCGGAGATCGCCTGGGATGTCGTCCCGCCGCGAGAGGGGCAGGGCACAGACCAGCAGCTTTTCCAGCCAGCGGGGTGGCGTTGAATTCGGCGGTCGTTTCATGCCTGCCCTCCCACCGGCCAGGACACCGTTTGCCAAAGTGTTTCCAGCACCGTCTTGGCCTCGTTCAAGGCGCGAACGCCTGCGGCGGTGACCCGGAAGTAGCGTCTCGCTCGTCCCCCGCGTTCCGCCGTGCCCTCGCCCAACCGCGAGGTTACGTAAGACTTGGCTGCCAATCGGTCCAAAGTGGCATAGACCGCGCCCGCCGCCACATCGCGCTCTAACGTCTCGCCCATCTCGCGCAGAATGGCGCGGCCATAAGCGCCCTTGCCCAGCCGCAGAGTAACCACCAGCACCGCCTGCTCGAACGTTCCCAGGGTTTCCGCCATGACTACAATGTAGACACTGCGGCCGCAGTTGTCAAGCCCTTCGAATCTCCTTTCCACGCTTTTCAAATCTCCGAGTTTCAAATCTTGAATCTCAAATTTCAAATCGCCGATTTCCGTGGTTTGCTCGGCTACGCCTGAGCACGCTTTTCAAATCTCAAATATCGAATCTGTGGTTTGCCCGCCAGCGCCAGCGCGCCACCCTAACGCTGCGGCAGCGGCAGACTTTTTGTCGCCTGAGACATCCGAAGAGCGTATAATCGCCTCAGGAGGGTCAATCATGAAAAGCGCGAAGGTGCTCATTGCGGTCTTAGTGTTTGCCGGCGTGGTTCTGGCCCAGGCGACGAATCCGGCGAAACGGCCCACCGCGGCCGGCGCGAGTTTTGACAAGTTGAAATCCCTGGTGGGCCAGTGGGAAGGCACCATGCAGGAAGGCGGGAAGCAGCTTCCCGCCACCACCTCATTCCGTCTCGTCTCGGACGGCTCGGCGCTCATGAACATGCTCGGCGAAGGCACGAAGTACGAGATGGTCACCATGTTTCACATGGACAACAGCGATCTGCTGGCCACCCACTATTGCGGCGCCCATAACCAGCCGCGCTTCCGCCTCGTGCCCTCGTCCGAACCGAATGTCGTGACCTTTGTGTTTAAGGACGCCACCAACCTTCCCAGCCCCTCGACGCCCCACATGGTTGGCCTCAAGATCACTTTCGTGGATGCCAATCACCACTATCAAGAGTGGACGTTTCTCCAGAAGGGCCAGGAGAGCACTTCCCGATTCGAATTCCACCGCAAAGCCTGAGCCGTCCCCGGCAAGGGAACCGGCGAGCTCGGTACGATCTCCAAATCTCGAATCTAATATTCTGGATCTGGTGATTTGCCTTTCCGTAGGCTTTTCAAATCTCGAATCTCAAATTGCCGATCGCAGGGATTTGCCTTTCTGTAGGCTTTTCAAATCTCGAATCTCAAATCGCCGATCGCAGGGATTTGCCGCGCCTGCGCCGTAATCGAGGCCTTCGACCGGCTGTGGCCGCGCATCGAGAAAACCGCTATGCTACCACGCGCTTCTGCTTGTGAACAAACGGTGCATTGAGGTTGAGTTCTCGGGCGGCGCTGGAGCGCAACGTAGAAATCAAGCCCGCATCCTGCGTCGCGAGCCGCGCTCGCGAGCGATTCGTTCTGCCAGGAAGACTTTCATGAGCGACTGGTACGGGACGTCCTTTTCGTTCGCGAGTGTCTTGAGTTCCTCTAGCATCGATGCCGGCACGCGCAGGGAGATGGTCGTCGTCGACGGCTTGAGTTCCGGGAAGGTCGCGCAAACGGCTTTGCTCCAGTCAAAGTAGTCGGACGTATCATGCCTTGCCCAGAACTTCCGCTCCTCGTCTTCGTTCGCGAAACGGGGAATCGCCTTTCTACTTGGTTTCCTCGACACGCTCATCGATTCTCCTTTCACGGCGGCTCATGTTGCGGGCCGAGATTACTCGAACCAGCGTGCCGCGAATCGTAAAAACTATCGCTAGCCGCCTTCCAGCTTTCGTCTGCCCAAGCGCCGCGTACCGCCGCTCCTCGGCAGAATGCCCCTCGTCGACCGCCACCAGAATTGGCCGATTGAAGAAGGCCTGCTCGCATTCAGCCGGGGTGACTTGGTGCAGATCCCAGTTCTTGGTCGTGTTACCGGCATCCCAATTGAAGCCGGTGCAGTGCGCAAGTTCTTCGGGGAATTCAGCCATCAAGCACGTATATTACAGTAATATACGCTCGTGCGTCAAGATAACCCTCCGGCGGGTCAAGTTTTCGGGGGGCGCATGCATTGATTTCAATGTATGTGGCATTTCGCCGTCTCGCCGGACTCGATTCGGCGGAGTTGGTCGGGGCGCATACATATAAGGCGATGTATACGCCACCCGCGGCTAGCCCATATCGTAAAACTCGCGCTTTTCTAGGGGCCAGTTGCCTTCACACCGGACGCGGAGTCGCGGCCTCGGAATTCTGGACGAGCGCCCCGAATGTTGCCCCACGGCCGGAGCCGCTTAATGAGCAGGCTCTCGACATCCAATAGAAGTTCTCTGGATAGCTTGCGCCCTTCTTCTAGCCCAATTTCGCCGACACGCACGATCGTCTTGCGGATATTGCGCTTGTCCTCAAGATCGTCCCAAAATCTTCTCTTCGCCGACCGAGTCCGCCGTTGGCGCACCGTTTGGCGATCGGCCTTGCCGATGTACAAAATCTCCTTGTCATCCACGGCAAAATAGGCGTAGAGCACCCGCCGGTAACGCAAGAGGTCCGAATCCTCCGAAGCTATTCTCCATCGCACTGTTACTAACATGGGTTCCCTCCTTAGGACTTCGACGTATATAACGTAAGTCTCCCACAACAGCTTGGCAGGTGTCAGAGTGCGCTGTCGAGTAGATGAAAACGAGGTGGGAGTTTCGTGGGCTGGAAGAATTCGAGCGGCTATTTCGTCACCCCGTATCCTGGCCGATCGCCCTGACAAGCCTTGCAACGCCGCTCCTCATCTGTTCGCGCTTCGCCCGGCGCTCGGCAGACGACATAATCACGTAGTTGGGGATTAATTGCTTGCAGATTTGGTGAAAGGGCTGACCGGCGTTCCGGAGCTCCAGGGCCTTCGCGTAAATCTCTAAGCGCTTACGCCCGGGACGCCTCGCGCCGAGAGTCCGCATGAGCTTGAGCAACATCCACGCGTCCGCGCCCTGCATGTCCTGCGGCGCAGTAAGGAGTTGCGTAAACTGCGGTGCTGCATCCAGCACCGATTGAGCTTGACGGGCAGACAGCAGCCTGGGCGGCTCAAACCAATCGCGACCCATGAGCCTCTCGCAAAGGCGAATCGGCCTCCCCTCGTGGCGCTGGGCGAGTGACTGCAGTTGCTTTCGATGCGGCAGAACACGCAAACATATCTGGTACATTTGCAGAAGTTGATTCCAGGTGCTATCTGAGGCCCAGAGTTGCTGCTGGAACCGCGCTTCAGCGAGTTTGAGGTCGGCGAGTGTCCTGTCGTCGAGCAGAGGCATAGCACGCTCCTCCCGTTCGTACCCCCATTATAGGCGGTGGCTGCGGCCGTTTCTAAAACGGCTCATCCTGCTCCCCCTTGGTCTTGCGCCCAGCCCTGGCAAAGGTTTCGACGCGGTTGGCGGGGTATTCGAGTTTCTCTCCCGCCAACAATTCGGCGATGGTGAGGATTTGGAGGCGGGGATAGAAGCCCTGAAAGTTCTTATGATGGTACCTTCAAGGCTTACAGTTTCCTGAAAGTTTTTGTGCCGCTATATTCTATAAGGGACACGTCGGGCAGGCGAGCGGTGGCAGCCTTCAACTCGGTGCTAACCTGCTTCGCCACGATTAGAACACGCACCTTTTCCATCTTCAAGATCCTCCGAACACAGTCCTGGTAAAAGAGGACCTGGCCTACCGTTCTTTCGTGCCCTCTGTGCACCTTCGTTTCAATAACTGTGGGGATTCCGCTTGCATCCCGTGCAAGGATGTCAATTCTTCGGTTTTTTTCGTTGACTCTGAATTCGACTGCCCTTTGACCGCGATCGACAGGCCAGAGCGTCATCCCATCTTCCAGAACCCGAAGGTTTTTCGCAAGATAGTCCCGCAGGTGCTCTTCCAGGGCAAACCCGCTATCTTTGTCGGGGTCCGCGGCCCGTCTCGGCGCCGCTGCCCGTTCAGCGGAGCGTGGCCGCGATCTTCCGGCGGATCGGGCCAGGCAGGCCTGCCCCGACGGGGCATGGTCCGCGTAGCCTTCGTCCTCGTGACAGAACTCGTCCCTCATGGGCCATTCCTTGGGCCAAACCAGAATGCGCATCGTCAAGGTCGGGTAGTGATGGCCGGATGATTGAATGCTGAACGCGAGTTTCAGGGCATCGCACAAACCAAGAAGCTGATCTATTTTCTCTCGGTTCATGTCGTAGGGTTCCGAGACTAGGAATTCTTGTCCGTCATAGACTGCTGTCCCCCAGTGATCAAGCCAATCCCACGCGTCCATGTCCTGTATCAGATGGCTCACAGCGTCGGCCCCTGAGTCTGGCCAAGCGCCTTTATATTTCGGGAACCGCTCCAGTGCTTTCCCCTTCAGCCATTCGGGATACTCATCCAGGTCCGGGTGCGGTGGAATGATTAGCTCCGCGTCTTCTCCACTACAGGTTCTGATCCGAGGGTCCTTGAAGATCATGTTCAGCCCCTTTCAGTGCAGACGCCAGTGCCAGTTCGCCCGGGTCGAGTATTCGATGCCTGAGCTTGCGCGGGCTGCTGGTGACGACTTCCTTGTATACCGCCTCGGCTTCCACGCTCCACTGCCAGGTGTCCTCGAAGGCCGTGATCTGCGCGGCGGATTCTGCGCCGCTCTTTTCTTTGAAGAGGACGTTGTAAGTGGCGTTGGAGTTGAAGGGCGGGTCGAGGTAGACGAGGTCAACGCTCGAGTCCGGCGCCTGGCAGCGCAGGATATCGAGGTTATCGCCAAAGTAGAGTCGGTTTTTCCAGTCCATTGCCCGTGAGCATACCACAAATCGCCGTGAGCGATGCGGCGAGCAGATTGGCAGTATTCTGAGTCAAATAGTTCGTTGGAGATGACAGCCCGCGGAGCGGGCGCAAGAGGGTAGCCCACGGCGTAAGCCGCGGGTTCGCCGACCGCACCCTCACCCCCGTCCCCCATAGGCGCTAGACTAAGGTCCGGTGGGGGCCGCCAAACATGCCCGAAGGGCATGAAGGTCATTAGCCGTAGGTGAAACCTACGGACGAGAAGTCATACGTTGAGTGTCTCAGCGACCCCGAAGGGGTCGAATTCAACCCCTCCGGGGTTGAATTGAATACCCTGGGACGACGTTTACCGTAGGTTTCACCTACGGCTAATGATGTTGGGTCCCTTCGGGACCCCCGCGAAACGCTTAATCTAGCGCCTATGCCCCCGTCCCCTCTGCCGTCTGAACGGGACAGGGGTGCCGAAGGCGGGGTGAGGACCATTGAACCCAGGGCTTTCGCCATGGGCTACTCTATGCCGCCGCTGAAGGGGCTCCGAAAGACCAGATATCGTCAAGATCGGTTTCGGCGCGGGGCGCTAAGCGATGTGCCATCAGCGGGACTTGGTAAGTTCAGCGAGAAGGCGCGCGCGTCCGCGTTCCTTCACTTCCTGGGCAAGCTGCCGCATGGATTCCTGGGTGATAATGCGGCCCTCGCCACGGGCAAGCGAAGCCTTGGCGTCGTCGAGGCTCAGAAGAAATTCCGTCCGTTGCCGCTCGCGTTCTTCCCACAAAGCAAGCGCCTCCTGCACGGCGTCTTGCTCCGAGTGCAGCCGACCGCTTTCAATCGCGCGGCGGGCGAAGGCTTGTTGATCCGGGGTGAGTTGTACATCCATGGCTTTCAGGATACGGGAAAGTGAATTCCGACGCAACGCTGAAAGTGAGCCCGCCGGGCTGGCGCAGAGCGAAGCTCTGCGGTCTCCGGGTCGTTCCAAGAATGCGCGAACTCTTGGGCTCCATCCTGGTTTGCTCCGAGATGGCTGCCCTAGGCCTGACATAGGACCGGGGCAGTCGCCCGTTGACACTCCCCTGCAACTCACTTTTCCCGCATTTCTGGATAGTCGTGCCGTCTGGTGTAGAGGCGGCTTCACGCCGCCATTTGGCGAGCTAAACTCGCCGCTACCACATCAAATTGTACCACTAAGCGTTTTTCACTTGACAACTCCTCGGAGGTATGGTAGCCTATAAGTGTGATCGTTTTGTGGACACATTGTCGCTGGCGGCCTTCGGACCGCGAGGAAAAGCGCAATAGTCCCGGCACTCGGGAAAACCGGGGTCCGAAAGAAACAAAAAATAGTACGAACGAAGCCAGTATGTCATTGAAAACACATGAGGCAATTCGAAAACGAACTCAAAACGAACTCAAATTGAGTGCTTAATGCGCGCAATAAACGCACAATTCGAGCTTTTTGACGCCGCACATGTTCCGGCTGGGTCTGGAGCGGGGGAATGCGGCAGGGGTGGAAGCTGCTTGGTTGGCGGAATGACGAGGCGCGAGAGAGAATACAAAAACAGTGGGAACGAAGCTAAGAAGTACCTGAAAACAAAGGACATCACTTTTTCGCATGGTGCAGATTACGTGCGTTTTGCGCGCAGATTAACACCAATCAGACCCTGAAAGGAGCAAAAGACAGCGCATTCTGCGAAAACGAAGCGAAGCTGCGGAGTCGCGGGGCAAGGCTGAGACAGTGACGGAAAGTCGGCTAGACAAGCGCCTGTTTTTCATCGGCGCTGTCATTCCGAGTGTGGCACGGGCGTCCCGCCCGTGGTGGCGGGAGCGTCCCGCTCCCGCGTGCGGGCAAGATGCCCGCGCCACGTCATGGGTTGACATTGGCTTTAGTCAATCTGATAATTCTCAAGCGGCTCATAGAATGGCCAGCTCGGGGGAAACAAGGCGGCGAGGCAGCGCGGTGCAGTCCCCCGCCGGGAACTCACGAGGGTCAGGTGTGGGACAGTACTATTACTTCTGTAACTTGGCACCCGGCGCTTGACCTCGGCACAATACCGTGTGGTTGTTACGTCCTTCCAGCGAGGGCACATGTCCACTGTCACCAACCATGAGGTGAAAGCTACGAAGCTTACGAGGGAACTGCTCGTCGAAGTCTATCGGATGGTTTACATGTCGCGGCGTGTTGACGACAAGGAGATTCAGCTCAAGCGCCAGAACCGTGCCTTCTTTCAAATCAGCGGGGTCGGCCACGAGACTATTTGTGTTGCGGCAGCCCTGCATCTGAAAGCCGGCTACGACTGGTTTTATCCTTATTACCGCGACCGGGCGCTTTGCCTCCAACTGGGCGTAACGCCTTACGATATGTTTTTGGGTTCCGTCGGGGCCCAGGACGACCCGGCATCCGGCGGACGCCAGATGCCCTCGCATTGGGGCAGCAAGAAGTTCCACATTGTTTCTCAGTCCAGTCCCACGGGATCGCAAATCCTGCAAGCCGTGGGCGCGGCCGAAGGCAGCCAGTATTTCGAGCTGGTGAAAGAAGCCGCAGAGCTTGCCAAGGGCTTTCATTCGGATGAAGTCGTCTACGTCTCGCTTGGCGACGGGGCTTCGAGCGAGGGCGAATTCTGGGAATCGCTCAACTGGGCTTGTGGCCGCAGGTTGCCGGTCTTTTACGTGGTGGAGGACAACGGTTACGCCATTTCCGTGCCGGTGGATGTGCAAACCGCCGGGGGCAGCATTTCGCGCCTGGTGAAGAGTTTTCCGCACCTCCTGGTGCTCGAATGCGACGGCACGGATTTTCCGGAGAGCTATGAAGCGGCCGGGAAGGCGGTGGAGTACGTCCGGCAGCGAAAAGGGCCGGCGCTGATCCATGCCCACGTCATAAGGCCTTACTCCCATTCTCTCTCGGACGACGAACGGCTTTACAAGTCGGACGAGGTGCGCCAAAAGGAAGCTCGGCGGGATCCTCTGACTCGATTGGCCAACCTGTTGCGACAGGAAGAGTGGGTCACTGAGAAGGAATTGAAGGAAATTGAAGCCGGGGTGGACCGTGAAATCCGCGAAGCGGTGGATCAGGCTCTGGCGGCTGAGCCCGCTCCGCCGAATACCATTTTGCGTTTCCTATGCTCGCCCACCGTGGACCCCACTTCCTCACAATTCGACCAGCCGCCGAAATTCCATGGCGAGCCGAAGACCATGGTCGATCTCATTAACGCTGCCTTGCGCGACGAGATGGCACGCGACGCGCGCGTGGTGGTTTTCGGAGAAGACGTGGCGGACTGTAGCCACGAGAACGAACTTCCCAAGGTGAAGGGCAAGGGCGGGGTGTTCAAGGTGACGCACGGCCTGCAGCGGCACTTCGGCAGCGCCCGCTGCTACAATTCCCACCTCGCAGAGGCGAGTATAGTGGGCCGTGCCATGGGTATGGCCACGCGCGGACTGAAACCCGTGGTCGAAATTCAGTTCTTCGACTATATCTGGCCGGCCATGATGCAGATTCGCGACGAGGTGCTCACCCTGCGCTGGCGCTCCAACAACGAGTTCTCCTGCCCGTTCGTCATCCGCGCGCCCATCGGAGGGTATCTGGCGGGAGGCGCGATTTATCACAGCCAGTCCGGCGAATCCATCTTCACGCACTTGCCCGGCTTGCGCGTGGTCATGCCGGCGACGGCCCTGGATGCCAATGGCCTGCTGCGCACCGCCATCCGCTGCGACGATCCCGTCCTCTTCCTCGAACCGAAGCACCTTTACCGGCAGACCCATAACCGCGCTCCCTATCCCGGACGCGATTACATGATTCCGTTCGGAAAAGCCCGACTGGTCCAGGAGGGGACGACGCTGACCATCGTGACCTACGGGTCGCTCGTGCACCTCGCCGTCCAGTCGTTAAAGCCACTCGAGCAGGAGGGGATTCAGCCGGAGATCCTCGATCTGCGCTCGCTCAATCCTTACGACTGGGAGCTGATCGCCGCCTCGGTGAAAAAAACCAACCGGGTTTTGGTCCTGCACGAGGACAACATTTCCTGGGGCTATGGAGCGGAAATCGCCGCCCGGATCGCCGACGAGCTTTTCGAGTTTCTCGACGCTCCCGTGCGGCGGCTGGCCGCCAAGGACGTGTACGTTCCCTATCACCCGGTGCTCGAGGACGCGGTGCTTCCCCAACCGGCGGATATCGTCCGCGCGGCGAGAGCGCTGGCCACATATTAGAAACGGCGCGGCGGGTTTTCGCGGGCCGCGGAAAAACGCCTACACACTGTCATTCTGAGCGCAGCGAAGTCCGATTTCGGGACCCCGATGGGGTCCATCGGACCCCTGAAATCGGGGAATCCCGGCAGTTGCGGTTTCATCAAACTACGGAGATCCTTCCTTCGCTTCGCTCAGGACCGCCTGGGGCTCCTCAGGATGGCACCATGCTAGGTAGCTAGCCTATTCCTAATTCATCCACCCGTTCCAGCGCCGTCCCGCATTGGCGGCAAATCACCGCGCCGCAGTCGCCGCACACCAGCGGCTCGGCCACCTCGCCGCATCGGGGGCAATAGAGCGGCTGGCTTTCCTGACTAGCGTCTTTGTCCATGGGTTCGCTTCTCCGCCGTCTTTTATTCCCAGTCCTTCCTTCTTATGCCCTAAGCACTGTCATTCCGAGCGAAGCGAGGAATCTCGCCCTGAGAACTTCCTCCACGGACCAGAGCGAGATTCCTCGCTTCGCTCGGAATGACAGGCGGCGCAGGGCGCGGGACGACAGTGCGGCCTACTCTGCGGCGGGCAGATTCTGCACCGATTTCAAGAAGTCGCGGAGGACTCGCTGGACCTCCTCGAGCTTGCCTGTGAAGAAATGATCCGCATTCTGAATCCAACGGATTTGTTTAGGGTCAGCCAACGAGTTATAAAAACGCTCCACTTCCTCGCGCGGCCCAAATTGGTCGAGCGTTCCCTGAACGATGAGCTTGGGTTTCAACACCCCAAGCAGGAAGTCGAGATTCATGACCGCAACGGGAACTCCCAGCCCCGCCAACGATGCGACGCGCGGGTCGGCAGCTCCAACCCGAAGTCCGACACTCGCGCCGAAAGAAAACCCGATGAGGCAGACCGGAACAGCAGGGAAGCGCGCGGCGAGGAAATTCAGCGCCGCCGTGACGTCATCGCCTTCGCCGATGCCGTCGCTGTAGCTCCCCGCACTCTTCCCGACTCCGCGGAAATTGAAGCGCAGAGCCGCCAGGCCTGCTTGCACGGCAGCCTTCGCGGCTCGGAAAGCCACCTTGTTGTGCATCGTCCCGCCATAGAGCGGGTGAGGATGGCACACGAGCGCCGCGCCGCGTGGCTTTATCCGGGGATCCCACTCGAGAAGGGCTTCGAGCGTTCCTGCCGGGCTCGGGATTAGAAGTCGTTCGACTTTCGTAATTCACCTCTATAATAGTGTAGAATATGCCTCAAGATTTTGAGTACTTCTTGGAGTGCAGGCGCGGAGTTTCCGTAACCCAGGACGCGTCGAGCCTGGCGTGAGGACAGAATCCTGAACATGGGGAGGCTGCATATCCGATTCAAACTTCTTGCCTTCCTCTTGATCATCGCTGCCGGAATCATTGGCTACCATTATTATGCATCGTGGCGCAAGGCGAGTTCCCCCAAGGATGTGGCTTATGTGCTGCCGAGTTCGCTGGAAGTGGTGGATGCCCCGGGCGAGATCCGCCTGGCCGTCGAATCGGTAAAGGCGGGTGACCGGGTGCAGGTTCTTCTTCGCTCGCGCAACTGGGCAAAAGTCAAACTCGAAGATGGCCGCACGGGATGGGTGGAAGGCAAGGACATCGTGGATGCGCCGGCCTACGAAGGCTCTCAAAAGCTGCTGAGGGACCTGGAGAACGTTCCTGTGCAGGCGGAAGGCCACGCGCCGCAGTCGATCAATTTAAGATTCGAACCCTCGCGTGACTCGGTTTCTCTCGCTCAACTTCCCAACAACCAGAAACTCCAGGTGTTTGGGCGGAAGATCGTGGAGCGGCCCTCTCCATCCGCCGATCCATCTTCACAGCCGGTCAAGGAAGCGTGGTATCTCGTCAAGGCGGACACCCGCGCAGGCTGGGTTCTGGGCCGCTCCGTTACGCTTGATATTCCGGCGCCGATCGGCGCCAACGCCCAGGGCTATAACTTGGTGGCTTGGATGGTGCTCAATACGGTGGCCGACAATGGCCGCCAAGTTCCACAATACCTCGCCGCCGATCGCGCCGCCAACCAGGACGCGGACTTCACTCACATTCGCGTTTTCACTTGGTGGGTGAAAAACCAGCAATACGTCACCTCCTACGCTGAAAGCGGTCTGCGCGGGTACTTTCCCCTTCGCGTGACGCAGAATTCGAAAGTCCCTCAATTCCGCCTCAATCTGCTGGACGAACAGGGGAACAGAGTTCAGAAGGTGTACGCTTTGTTTGATACCATTACGCGCCCGCAGGGGTTTGCCGAGGGATGGGACAGCAATTCGCCGCCCATCCGCGGACCCTCGCGCCGCGCGCCGCGCCGCCGCTGATCGACGGCCAGATGAAACCGGAGAGGGCTTCGGATGGAAAGCACCACGGCAACTATTGAGTTTGCTCCCAACCCGGCGCCGGCCATACCCTTTATCTACAGGTTTTGGCGAGGCGTGATCCGGCTGTGGTTTGCCCTCACCTTTCGAAGAATCCGCGTCCTGCACGAGGATCGATTGATGGAGCCAGACCCGGCCCTTCTGTTGGTCAGCCGCCCGGAGAGCTTTTATGACGCCCTGATTCTGGTGGCGGGGTTCGAGCGGCAGGTGCGCTGCCTTATCCCCGCGAGATTGCTCAAAGGACTGCTCCCAACAATTCTGGCTCGGGGCTTGGGCATGATTGGCTACAATCCCGAGAGCCGCCCGGCGGCGCTTGAAACCTGTCGTGCCCTTTTGGCGGAGAAGGCTGCGGTGGTGACCTTCGTCGCGCCGGGCCCGGCGAATTCTTCCGGGGGACGCGGCCTCGCCGCGGATGCGGCTTCGATCGCCCTGAACGCAGCCGGCCCGCAATCCCTGCTTGTGGGACTCGAGATGTTCCCCGTTTACCTTTTTGTGCCCGTGGGTCACACACGCACAAGAGAGGTATTGGTCGATATTGATTGGCCGGAGATTGCGAAAGACCTTATTTCAGACGCTGTAGGCAGTGAGCAAGATCGAGCGCAGGAAGTCGCCCGCCAGCTCGAAAAGAGATGTCAGGAAAACTCTTTCCGCCTTCAACCCTCGGCGCTCTCGGATTTCCTGGAGGACCTTGAGCATGCGTTGCGCGATGGCCTGAAGGAAAAATTTGAGTCGCAGCCGGGAGGGATGCAGAAGCTCGAGGGGTTTGAACTCAGCCGTTTTGTGGTTCAGTGGGCAGAGCAGATGAACTACTTGCATCCCGGCTTGCTGGTCTCCCTGCGGGAAATGCTTGCAGCTTGGCGCGAGGCCAGCCGCAGGGGCGCACTCCACCGCCTTGAAACCGAAGGGGCGGGCGCATGGCTGAGCACACCTCCGGGCCGCGCCGTCGTTTTGCTCGAAACGGTTTTGGGGTTTCCCCTCGCCATCTACGGGCTCGTCAATCACCTTATCGCCTTGGCCGTCCTCTATTGGACGGGTTTACTCAAGAAGGCAACGGACGGGGACAAGTTCACCACATGGCTCTGGCGCGGTCTGGTAATCTTGGGGTCGTATATCCTCGAGGTCATCTTCGTTGCGCACTTTTGGGGCCGGCGCGGAGCGGGATACTACCTGCCTTCCCTTCCTGCCTCAGGCTTGTACCTGTGGCGATACATTTGGCTGTTGCCTCACCAATCTCGCATCGCATTTCTGTCAATGAATCGCTCCGTTGAGACCGCCGGCAGCACACGCCTGCGGAAGGATTTTCTGCACGAAATTTACCAGGCCCTGGACCTCCACGCTGAAATGCTTGGTCTCCCACACTGAGTTCAAAGACCCTCAGAGTTAAGTTGCGCTCTCTGGCAGAGTGGCAAGTCGAACTGCCGCCGGATGAGCAGAGATTCCTCCTACACCGCCGAAGCAAGCAAGGATTGAGTGAGGCCTTGACAAGGGAGGCCGCCAGAGTGATACTTTTGAGGTAGGCGAAGAAAAAGCGAAGATGAGGAGTAAGCCCATGGCTCGGGATTTTAAACTGTTGCGCTCCCAAATTGCCTCGCTTCTGGCTTCCCGCATTCCAGATCCATCTACTTGGCGGACTCCCAAGAGGGGTGCAAGAGTCCCCACGGGAAACTTTGAGGCTGATTCCCTGACCGGAGGATTGCCCCGCGGCGCCATCACGGAGATTTGCGGGCCCAGCGGTTCCGGCCGGACCAGTTTGATGCTGTCGGCTCTGGCCTTGCGCACAGCAGAAGGCGAAGCCTGCGCTTTCATTGATGCGCACAACGCTTTCGACCCCTATTCCGCGGAAGCGGCCGGTGTGGAATTAAGCCGGTTATTGTGGGTGCGCTGCGCCAGCCTCGATCAGGCATTTCGGGCTACCGATCTAGTCTTGCATGCCGGCGGCTTCGGGCTGGTCGTTTTGGACCTGGGCGACTTCCCTCCGGAAACGGTCCGCCGCCTTCCTCTCTACGTTTGGTTCCGGTTTCGTCGCGCTGTCGAGCACACGCCTGCCATCTTCCTGGTGCTTGAGCAGGAACCGCACGCCAAATCCTGTGCGTCGCTCGTGGTGCAAATGGAGACGGGAACCGCCCAATGGTTGGAGGCTACACAAAATCACGGTGAGATCTCAGGGGATTCGGGGGTGCGCCTGTTCCGCGGTTCGCGGCTGATGGCCAAAGTGGTGCGTTCAAGAGCTCGCTGAGCTGCGGCGGGAAGAGATGAATATCGAGTTTGTTACTCGTTGGTGCTGCCATGTCGTTTGCTTCCATTTTCGTTCCGGATTTTATGCTGCAAGCTGTGGTGCGCTCAGCGCCGGGACTCGGTATGAGGGCCATGGTTCTTGTAGATGCGGCTTCGCCGCTCCACCGAGTTATATGCTTAAACCCGCAGGCCTCGACGAGAGGAATCAAGCCTGGAATGACCAAATCCGAAGTAGAGCAATTCGGTGGGATTGGGATCCTCCAACGCTCGCGCCTCCAGGAGCGAATCGCACACGCCGCGTTGCTCGATCTTGCCTGGTCTATTTCACCCCGGGTTGAAGATACTGCGCCGGATGACATCGTCCTCGATCTTGCCGGGCTTGCTTCCTTATTCGGGTCAGACGAGAACATCATCCAGCGTCTCGCTGAAGGTGCCAAGAGCCTTGGCCTGGAAACGCAAATTGCCACCGCCGGCAACATTGAGGCCGCTATTCTTGCTTCCCGTGCTTTCCGCGGGATCACAGTTATTCCTGAAGGTGAAGAAGCGGCCATTATTGGGAAGGCGCCGGTTACTGCCCTTTTATTCTCCGCTGCAGGCGTGAGTGTTTCCCCACAGAACGGCGAAACTGCGAGTGCAGCACATGATCTGACGGACCTTTCAGAAACGCTGAATCGTTGGGGTGTCCACACCTGCGCATCGTTTGCGGCCTTACCAGTCCTGGAGCTTTCGGAGCGTCTCGGGCAAGAAGGGGTCCGCCTGCACAAACTGGCGCGCGGCGGCGCAGTGCGAGCGCTGATCCCGGCGCAACCGGCTGGTTATTTTGAAGAGGAGATGGAGTTGGAAGACGCCGTAGCTGAGATGGAGCCTTTATCAATTCTCTTGGGCCAGTTGCTGGAGCGAATGTGCTCGAGAATAGCTGCGCGTTCCCTGGCTGCAGGGGGCATTGATCTGCGGCTCCAGCTCCAGCCAGGGTTCGAAGACGGTCGAAATGCGGCCGGGCATCCCTGCGCACAGACGACTGATCCGGGGGAAGGGGAGGCGTCGGAAATTTTCCAATTGGCTTTGCGGCTTCCGGTGCCGATGAGCGATCCAAGGACTCTCTTGAAGTTGCTAGTCTTACGTTTGCAATCTGCTCCTCCTCCCGCGCCGGTTGTGAAAATCATGCTGGCCGTGGACGCGGTGCGTCCACGCACATCGCAAGGAGACCTGTTCTCCGCGATTTGCCCTGACCCTGAAAAAGTCGAATTGACGGTTGCGCGCCTGGCGAGCTTAGTCGGAGATGCGAATATTGGCTCCCCAGAGCTCTTGGATACGCATCGGCCGGAGGGGTTCCGGATGTGCCGGTTTGATCCTATTTCAGTTTCGAGGGATAGTTGCCGGCCAGCGCGGAGCTCACTTGGGGGCAGAATCCAGAAAGAACAAAGGGCTCACGCCCGCGCGCTTCGATCTCCGAGTCAAGGACTTGAAAAAGAGGTTCAGAGTGCGTTGCGAGTGTACCGCCCGGCGCCGGCCGCTCGAGTCGAAACTCGCAATGGCTATCCTGTGCAGATTGCTTTTCCGGGTTTTCGCGGGCGAGTGATTGCTGCTTCAGGGCCCTGGCGCTCTTCGGGAGATTGGTGGAGGGAGGACTCTTACGCCAAGGATGAATGGGATCTCGAGATCCAATCCAATTCGAAGACAAAAAGCGGCAAGCCACAAGGGGTTTACCGCGTGTGCTATGACTGCGCCAAAAAGGGGTGGTACGTGTGGGGGACCTTCGATTGAGCTACGTTGAGCTGCACGCTCGCTCTGCGTTCAGTTTTCTTGAAGGGGCCTGCACCCCGGAGGAATTAGCGAACCTCTGCGCGCACTATCAAATGCCGGCTATGGCTCTGCTTGACCGCAATGGCGTTTATGGATCACCCCGGTTTCATCTCGCGGCACGAAAATTATCCCTCAGCCCCCACCTCGGCGCCGAAGTGGCATCGCCACAAGGTTGGCGTTATCCCCTGCTCGTCAAATCGCGCGCAGGGTATCAAAACCTTTGCCGTTTGATAACCCAAATGAAACTGAGGGGGAAGAAAGGGGATGCTTATGTCCTCGATGAAGAGGTGGCGCAGAAGGCGTCTGGGCTGGTCTGCCTGACCGGGGGAGACGAGGGACCGCTGGCATACGCTCTGGGAACCGGTGAAATCCACACGGGAATTGAGCAGGTGGAACTGCTTTGCCAGGTGTTTGGCCGGGAAAACGTTTATGTCGAACTCCAGCGGCATTTCAACCGTGAAGAAGAAAGCCGAAACCAGGCGGCTATAGAAATTGCGAGGAAATTGCGCCTGCCTCTGCTGGCGACCAATGGGGTGTGTTATGCGCGCCCGGAGCAGCGTCAACTGCTCGATGTATTTACTTGCCTTCGGAACCATCGAACACTGGCCACCGCCGGGCGATTCCTCTCCCAGAACTCCGAGCGCTATCTCAAGCCCCCCGCTGAGATGACGCGGCTTTTTTCTGACCTTCCTGAAGCAGTGGAGAATACCGGGATTCTTTCCTCTCGTTTGGAGTTTACGCTTAACGATTTGGGGTATCGGTTTCCAAAATACCCTCTTCCCTCAGGCGAGACTCAAATGAGTTTCCTGCGGCGGCGTGTCGAGGAGGGAATGATCGCTCGCTACGGATCGCATAACGAGAAGGCTCGAAAACAGGTTGAGCGTGAACTTGCCTTGATTGAAAAGCTGGATTTGCCGGGATACTTCCTGATTGTCTGGGACATTGTGCGCTTTTGCCGGGAAAAGCAGATTCTGGTGCAAGGACGCGGCTCAGCGGCCAACAGCGCGGTGTGCTATTCACTGGGTATTACGGCTGTCGACCCGGTTGCCATGGACCTGCTTTTCGAGCGCTTTCTGTCTGAGCAACGCGGAGAATGGCCCGACATCGATCTTGACCTTCCCAGCGGCGCCCAGCGTGAACGGGCGATTCAATACGTCTATGAGCGCTACGGGAAATTGGGCGCGGCCATGACGGCGAACGTCATTACGTATCGCGGTCGCTCTGCCGCTCGTGAAATTGGCAAGGTGCTTTCCTTCCAGCCGGAAGTTCTCGATCGTATTTCAAGCTTGGTGGGAGCTTGGCAATACCCCGACCCAGGCCGGACACTGGAGGGCCACGTTCGCGAAACAGGCCTGGACTACCAGAACCTGCAAATCCGGAAGTTCGTCGAACTGTGCCTGATGGCTCAGGATATGCCCCGGCATCTGGGGCAGCATTCCGGTGGGATGGTCGTGTGCCAGGGAGAACTCGATTCGATTGTTCCGCTCCAGCCGGCCACGATGCCGGGACGTGTGGTGGTGCAATGGGATAAGGAAGATTGCGCCGACATGGGGATCGTGAAAGTCGATCTGCTCGGCCTGGGCATGATGGCTACCTTGGAGGATTGTATCGAGATTATCCGGGAAGATTATGGAGAGAAGATCGACCTGGCGCATCTGCCGCCCAATGATCCCATGGTCTATGCAGCGCTGCAAAAGGCGGACACGGTGGGGATGTTCCAGATTGAGAGCCGCGCCCAGATGGCGTTTTTGCCGCGGCTTCAACCGAGGTGTTTTTATGACCTTGTGGTTCAGGTGGGCATCATCCGCCCGGGCCCGATTGTCGGGAAAATGGTTCACCCCTACCTGAAACGCCGGCAGGGTCGTGAATTGCCGCAGTGCTTGCATCCATCGCTTGAGCCCGTACTGGCACGCACGCTCGGAGTGCCGCTTTTCCAGGAGCAGTTGCTGCGCATGGCAATGATTGCCGCGGGATTCTCGGGAGGCGAGGCGGAGGAGTTGCGCCGGGCATTCGGATTCAAACGGTCCGAACTGCGCATGAAGGACATTGAGATAAAGCTCCGCGCCGGAATGGCGAAAAAAGGGATTGAGGCGGAAACCCAAGACAAGATTGTAAAGGCGATTACTTCCTTCGCTCTATATGGATTTCCGGAATCGCACGCGGCGAGTTTTGCTTTGCTGGCGTATGCCAGCGCCTTCTTGAAGTGCCATTACCTCGCGGCTTTCACAGCGGCGCTTCTGAACAACCAGCCCATGGGATTCTACCAACCGGCAACCGTAGTGAAGGATGCGCAACGGCATGGTTTGAAGATCCATCCGATTGACGTGATGTGTTCGGATTGGCTGTGTACGCTCGAAAAATACAAACAGTGTTTTGCTTTGCGCATGGGGCTTCGCTACGCGAAGGGCTTGCGGCAGGAGATTGGATTGCAAATCGTGCAGGAACGCCGCATTCGACCGTTCTCCTCGGCCGAGGACTTGAAGCTCCGGATTCCGGGAATCCAAAAATCCGAATTGGCAGTTTTAGCGGATATCGGAGCTTTGAATTTCATTGCCGGCCGAGAGGCGGGAATCCATCGCAGGGATGCGTCTTGGCAGATCGAGCGGGCGGCAAGACGCGCGGGTCCGCTGCTTGAGCGGTTGCCCGAACAAAATTCCGCGCGCGAGAACTCTCCCCTAGCCCCCATGAAACCCGAGGAGAGGCTCCTTGCAGATTTCCGGGGCACGGGAATGACCATTGGACTTCATCCGATGGCCTATAAAAGGCCGCAACTCAGAAAAGAAGGTGTGCGATCGGCCGCCGACCTTCACCGTTTGCGCAACGGGTCGACCGTTCGGATCGCCGGGGCTGTTATCGCCCGGCAGCGGCCGGGAACTGCGAAAGGTTTTGTGTTTCTCAGCCTCGAAGACGAAACTGGCATCACCAACGCCATCATCACGCCTCAACTGTTTGAGGAAGATTATGCGACTGTGGTCCAGCAACAATTCTTACTGATTGATGGCAAGCTGCAAAACCAGGAGGGTGTAGTTTCCGTGAAAGCAGAACACGTCCGGCCGCTGCCGGTGGCATTCGCCGAAATGGCCTCACATGACTTCCATTGATGATCTATTTTGGGGACGGTGCTTTTAGCAGTGTAATCCTCTGCGCGCCTATCTCGCCGCTTTCGGCAAGATCGCCTTCCACCCTGATCCTCAGGCCCACTTTAAGGTCAGTGCTGTGGGCGGGCTTGCCGTCTTCATCCTTAAACTCGGTCTTGTCATCGTAGTTCACATGGAAAATGATGTTCTCCTCAGTGTGTACGGTGAGTTTGTTGTGGTCCAGAGAATTGACGGTTCCCTCCAAAGTGAAATCCATTTCGGGAGCCGCGCGCAGAATTGCGGTCGGCTGCCTGTCAGGGCGCGAGCTCCATGCGCCACTAGGCAGAAACATCACTATCGCTACTGAAAGGGAGGCGGTGCGTAAGAAGAACATAGTTTACCCTCTGGGCCCAGTATAACCCAAAGGGAAGTGCCAGGATACCGGTGATGGGAGGAATGAGACGGTCAATGGCTCCAGCCAACCGAATTCTGGCAGGAGTTGTCTCTTTAAGCGCTCCCGCGGCACTGGCTTCCTTTTCGGTCCCAACGCCGCGAGCGTGGCGCCTGACGGTGGCTTTCCTCAGCCGGCGTGGTGAAGTATGCCTTTCTCACCACACGATCACCCTGCCGGTAACTCCCGCATCGGAGGCCACAAAATAGATGCGAGTGCCATCGTAGCTGGTTGGAGTTTGAAACCAGATCGCGCCGCCGCTGGTCATTTGAATGATGGCGCACAGCGGGGCTCGGCCGAGCAGATGCGCGACCGAACCATTGCCGGCGGCAGCGGAGGTGATGCTTATCGAGCCATAGATGGGTGTGGCTTGCTGGACGGCAACAACGGTGGTGGCGTTTGTAGTGACCGTGCCCACCAGGGCGTCGCCGGCCTGCGCACCTACTGCCCCAGTCTGGTAGTAAAAACCAGTGCTCGAGTTATAAAACAGGTAGCTGGTTTGATTTGCCGGGGCCGGCCCCAGAGTTGGCGCACTCGTGGGCGCATAGTCTGCGCCTTGCGCGAAAAGTACCCCTGACGAGATGCCGGGGACCAATGTGCTGGAAGTGGAGAGAACGAATCCCGACACCAGCCCGTTGCACCCGAGCGGCTGAAACAGGGAAACAGGAAGGTCGCTCAGGAACGCCACATTCGCATCCAGGAGCGACCAGTTCTGGTCCTGGTCAGCCTCATAGCTGGTCAGGCCGTGTTGGGATTGGATCAAACCCTTGCGCGGGAGAACTGTTCTTGTTACCGCCATGTCAGAACCTCAGCTTTCAGTTCTCAGCTTTCAGCTCTCAGCAGACGGTCCGCTGAGGGCTGGCGGCTGATAGCTTCACTTCTCAATTTGCGCTATTCAAACTCAAGCGCAGGCACACTGCGTAAACCTTTATGATTCCGTCGTTGGTCACGACTTCCGTCCCGTTTTGCCAATAAGTTGTCCGGAGACTCACTACCCCTGTCACATCGTTGACGTCCCACGAGCCGGGGTAGTTGTAGAGCTGGCCCGACTGTGAATTGGCTTGGGCGGGTGGGGGCGCCTGGCCGGGAACGAATCCCGGAGCGGGTGCGCGGTTGCTGTAGATCATCCAGACGAACTGGCACTCGCCGCGCGAATAGGCGTAGCCGTCGTCAGGGTCGATCGGGGTTGGCACCGTGTTGCCGTTGGCATAGAAGCCCATGAAGATCAGCTTGCTGCGCACCGTGCCAAACTTGGCGTTATGAGAGATCTTCAGCATGCTATCGTCCGTGAGGGGCTGGCCGGCCGCTATGGCGCTGTCCGCAAGATCGAAGAATCCCGGAATCGAACCTAGTGTTAGTTGAGACATGCATCACCATTGATGAATAGGAAACTTGAAACTGGAAAATGGAAATTCGCGACCGTAGTTGGGTGATGTAATCTGGAAAAAATCCCACGTTGCCAGTTTCTATTATCCATTTTCCAGTTCCCAGTCCGCATTTTTCCGCTCTCAAAAGATTGTGTTCCCCGCTGTCCCATCGCTGTTCTCACCACCCGTGCTTGCGGAAGAGATGAACATGTACTGCGCTCGCTGCTGGGCCGAGGCCTGACTCCAGGGTGGAATATTGCCTGCGGCCGCCGCGATCTGGTAAGGCGGCGAGATATTGATGAAGCGCGTGTCAAGCAGGGTGAAATCCACGGTGGCCTGGCTATAATTGGGTTGCCGGTCAAGTACTTCGCAGACCACATTGTTCAGCCCCAGCTTGCCGGAATTGAGATCCAGGACTTTCGGGTGGCTCAGCCAAACGTAATCACCCAACTCCACGGGCAAAGCAGCGAGCTGCGCCGTGAATTTATAAGTGGGCGGGCCGAAGGCGTGACGGCGAAAGATGCGATCGGAGAGTAGGCGCGAGAGCATCATGCCACCGCGCGCCACGCGAAGGCCGGTAGACTGAGTTTGCTGTTCGAACACCTGCCGATAGGTTTGAAGTGAGGTTTGCTGTTCGTAGTTCACCTGATAGCCGTAACTGCGCGCCGACGTGGTGACGCCGCCTTGCTGGACGTCCAACTGAAAGGTAACCAAGTTGATGATGTTTTGCCGCTGGGTCTTGGGGATTCCCACGATGTTCTTGGCGCTGAAAGAGAAGACAGGCGTTTGCTCAACCGGCGGCTTCATGGTCTTGAGCGAGAGGTGGCCATCCGCACGAACGATCCAGTAAAGGCCGAGGGGCTTCAAGATCTGCTCTTCGAGGAACTGCTTTCCATCGATCGGCCGCGTGATGACAAAATCAAACCAGACACCGGAAAACTCTCCATCGCGCATGGCTAGCAAGCCCGGCACGTCGATATAGGGATTGGGATTAATCAACGTCGAATCTTGTCCGGGCGTATAGACTGCCCAGCCTTCCGGTGGCGGCAAGGGCTCATAATTCTGCTGCGACTCGTACACGGGTGCGAGGCTTTGCATCACGTAATTCGAGGTGAGGAGCGCCGGGTCCTGGCCCACGCCCAATTCGTTCTGAAGCACCGCGAGGATAATGTCGATCGGGTTCCCCGCCACGTAGCGCGGGTTCTTGTCGCTCACCGCGTAGCCGTTCTCGATCCAGGATGCACCCACAGGTTGCTCCGCGGTGGGCTCTCCGGGCGCCCACCAGAGGGGCCCGCCCCTCAACCATATTTGCATCCCTTGAATAAAGCGCTGCACGTCCGCGCATTGAATGGTGATACGTCCATCCGGGTCCTGGCCGACCTGGGTGATCTGCAGCGTTTGCAGGGTTGTGAAGTCGCCCACCGCCATGCCCGGAAATCCTTGCTTGAGCTGCACCACCCTGCCGATCAGCACGTTCTGAGCCGCCAGACCCTTGAGCGTGCCATTGGGGTCGATACAGGTCACCGTCATGCTGCCCAGCGAAGAAGCGCCTTCGAGCTCATTGACAGACTGGCTTGCCCCCTGGGGAATTTGAAGGTAAGGAATAATCGTCGGGAGATTACCAAGTGTGAGCAGCAGGCCCGGATGTGTCGAAACAAGATAGAACCATGCCGTTGGGGAGAAGCCCGGCCAGACCTCGAACTCATAAGGTAAATCGCGAGAGGCCAGGGAATACACCAGGAACGAGCCATCGCCGGTGGTCGACCGCACGGTGCGTTGGCTGGTGATCAGCGTGGTGAGGTAATTATCGAGGCTGCCGTAGACTCCCGCGAAATAATTGGCTACTCCCGAGACATTGTAAAGGTCCAGCAACGCCAGAATCATGCTCCAGCTCTGCTCTTGCGAAACGCTCAGAGGCGAACCTGAATAGCCTCCCGGAGAGTCGTTAAAGAACTTAGATCCACTGAAGAGCGTTAGCTGCTGGTAAGTTTCGTTGTAGGAATTAGCGGCTGAGGACAACAGAATCTGCTGATCCTGAAGCAGGAACTTCTGGTCCACAAACTCGAGGCATTGCAGTGCCAGGTCGTCGCGCCCGATGGCGTGGCAGAAAAGCGCCGCCCAGGTACCTGCCGCGTCGCAGGCCTGGCTTGTATCAAGACCCGCTGGCGGGGTAGCGGCAGTTCCGGCGCCCTGGGCGAAGTGCCCGGGGACTCCGCTGCTCGGGGCAATATAGAGGGCGCCAACGGCGTTTGCGGCGATGGTAGCCGAGGCGAGGGCAACCTGCGCAGCCGTGGCCTTCAGTGCCGCCGCTTGAGTTGCAGTGATCGTGCCGGTTTTCTGAAGCTGGATCGCCGCCGTGGGCAGCGTTGCGGTGCTGCGCTGGAAAGCAAAATAGAGGTCGATCTGGTGTTCGGTGGACACTCGATATTGAAGGCCAGGCACGAACTGATACCCGGGGTTGATGTAAGAACCATAGCCAAGGTAGAAGAGACCGGTGGTG
>Ga0326728_10002537_pt1 | contig 60239 bp, 44 predicted proteins | sample MB3enrmetagenome_FD_207602 | JGI IMG/M metagenome (GOLD analysis project Ga0326728, IMG submission 207602) | Lab enriched peat soil microbial communities from McLean, Ithaca, NY, United States - MB31MN | ecosystem: Environmental > Terrestrial > Soil > Wetlands > Peat | place: USA: New York... | reverse complement strand
AGAACTTCATCTATGTGCATTTGAACCGGGTCATCAAGAAGTATGACCTGGACATGTTTTACATCGCCGGCCCCGGCCACGGCGGCCCGGCGATTGTGGGCAACGTTTACCTCGAAGGCACCTGGAGTGAAGTTTATCCGAACGTCACCCAGGATGAGGCCGGTCTGAAGAAGCTGTTCACGCAATTCTCGTTTCCTGGCGGGATTTCCAGCCATGTCGCGCCAACGACCCCGGGTTCGATTCACGAGGGTGGCGAGTTGGGTTATTCGCCCAGCCATGCTTTCGGAGCTGCGTTCGATAATCCCGGCCTGATCGTCGCCTGCGTTGTCGGCGACGGTGAATCAGAAACGGGGCCTTTGGCGACCGCCTGGCAGTCCAACAAGTTTCTCGATCCAATCACCGATGGAGCCGTTCTGCCCATCCTGCACTTGAATGGCTATAAAATAAGCAATCCGGCTGTCCTGGCCCGCATCGAGCATGAGGAATTGGAGCAATTCTTCCGTGGCTGCGGCTGGACGCCATACTTTGTCGAAGGGGATGAGCCGGAAAAGATGCACGAGCTCATGGCCACCACCTTGGAAAAGGCCATCGAGGAGATCCGGCGAATCAAGGAAAATGCGCGGAACAAGAACGACACCATGCGACCGCGCTGGCCCATGATCGTCCTCAGGTCCCCCAAAGGTTGGACCGGACCGAAGGAAGCGGATGGCCTGCCAGTCGAGGGCACCTTCCGGGCGCATCAAGTGCCGCTCTTGGTGGATGCCCAGCATCCAGAGCATGTCAGACAGCTCGAAAGCTGGATGAAAAGCTACAAGGCCGAGGAACTGTTCGATGCAAATGGCCGTCTCAAATCGGAATTGGCCGATCTGGCGCCCAAGGGCGACCGACGGATGGGCGCCAACCCGCATGCCAACGGCGGCATTCTGTTGTGCGACCTAAAGATGCCGGATTTCCGCCTTCACGCGGTCAGCGTGCCTTCTCCTGGCGCGGTGGACGGCCAGGATACGATGGTGCTGGGCAAGTTTCTGCGCGACGTGGCCAAGCTGAATCAGGACAATTTCCGTGTCTTTGGCCCCGATGAGACCCTCTCGAATCTTCTGGGCGCGGTTTTCGAAGTCACCAATCGCCAGTGGGACGCGCGGGAAGTCGAGAATGATGAATTCCTTGCGCCCGCCGGGCGGGTGCTGGATTCGATGCTCAGCGAGCACCAATGCGAAGGGTGGTTGGAGGGCTATCTGCTGACCGGACGGCACGGGCTGTTCAACAGCTACGAGGCCTTCATTCGGATCGTCGATTCGATGTTCAGTCAGCATGCCAAATGGCTGAAGGTGACGTCGGAGCTGCCCTGGCGCCGGAAAATCGCGTCGCTCAACTATCTGCTTGCCTCCCACGTCTGGCAGCAGGATCACAATGGCTTCACGCACCAGGATCCCGGTTTTCTCGACCACGTCATCAATAAGAAGGCCGATATTGTGCGTGTTTATCTGCCGCCCGACGCCAATTGTCTGCTGTCGGTCTTTGATCACTGCCTGCGCAGCCGCCATTACGTCAACGTGGTGGTGGCGGGCAAACACGCCCTCCCGCAGTGGCTGGACATGGAAGCCGCCGTGGTGCATTGCACGGAAGGAATTGGCATCTGGCAATGGACCAGCAACGACCAGGACGCCGCCGAACCGGATGTCGTCATGGCCTGCTGCGGAGACACGCCCACGCTGGAGATTTTGGCCGCTGTTTCCATTTTGCGCCAACACCTGCCCGACCTGAAAATCCGGGTGGTCAATGTCGTTGATTTGATGAAGCTGCAGCCGCAAAGCGAGCATCCTCATGGATTGAGCGAAACGGATTACGATGCGCTCTTCACGCGCGACAAGCCCATCATCTTTGGCTTTCATGGATACCCGTGGCTGGTTCACAGGCTGACATATCGTCGGACCAATCGCAATCTGCATGTCCGGGGCTACAAAGAGGAGGGCACCATCACCACCGCCTTCGACATTCGGGTGCAGAACGACCTGGACCGTTTCCACCTGGTGCAAGACGTGGTGGACCGCCTGCCAAACTTGGGCGCCAAGGGGGCCTATCTTAAACAGCAGATGCAGGACAAGCTCATCGAGCACAAGCAGTACATTGACAAGCATGGCCAAGATTTGCCGGAAATTCGGAACTGGAGGTGGAGATTGGGTGAAACCCCGGCAGGAAAACCGCCAATCAACAAGACACCGGAGCAAAAGACGCCGGCGCCCAAACAGAAACGAACCAAAGGAGACCAATATGCCCATTCAACTCAATGAAAAAAATGGCGGGAAGATTCTCGTCGTTCACGTCAGCGGTAAGCTGGCGAAAGCAGATTACCAACACTTTGTGCCCGAGTTTGAGCGACTCGTCCAGAAGCACGGAAAACTGCGGGTGCTGTTCGACATGACCGGTTTTCACGGCTGGGAAGCAGGCGCGCTGTGGGAAGACATCAAGTTCGACGTCAAACACTTCGCGGACATTGAACGGCTCGCGATGATTGGGGAAAAGAAGTGGCAGCAAGGGATGGCGACGTTCTGCAAACCGTTCACAAAAGCGACGATCCAATACTTCGATCACGCGAAAGCTGCGAATGCCCGGCTGTGGTTGGACGAGGGGGCTGGCGTCGAGAATGCAGGGAAGCAATGAGTGAGATCAAGCGCAGTGAACGCCAGCACGGAGATCCGAATGGCGGCAGTGTTGATCGGAGACGCCCTTACTGGACACGCGCGCATCGAGATTGGCGTGTCTGGGTTGGCGCGGTGTTGATGCTTGCGTGCATGATTATTTATTTGATGACCAATGACTTGGCTTGGGGTCCTCACACGCAACCGCGACAGCCTATTTCAAGCCCTTCTGGAAACTAGCCGTGAATGCGCAAGCGCTTACAGACACTGCAAAAATGCTGGTCGCCGACGATAAGGGCCTGCTGGCGATGGATGAAAGCAATCCAACGTGCAACAAACGGTTTGCCAAGGTGGGGATTCCCCAGACCGAGGCAGCCCGGCGCGCCTATCGCGAGTTGATTTTGACCACACCCCGTCTCGGTGAGTGCGTCAGCGGCGTGATCCTTTATGACGAGACGATCCGCCAGCAAAAAAAGGACGGCACTCCCTTTGTTAAAATCATCACCGACGCGGGAATCATTCCCGGCATCAAAGTTGACGCCGGGGCAAAGGACATGGCCGCTCATCCAGGAGAGAAAATCACCGAAGGACTGGACGGGTTGCGCGCCCGCCTCAAGGAGTATTTTCAAATGGGCGCATGTTTTGCCAAGTGGCGCGCGGTAATTGCCGTGGGCGATGGCATTCCCAGCCGGGGGTGCCTCGCGGCCAACGCGCAGGCCTTGGCCCGCTACGCCGCGTTGTGCCAGGAAGCCGGGCTGGTCCCGGTCGTCGAACCGGAAGTGCTCATGGATGGCGAACATACCTTGGAGCGGTGCCGTGAAGTCACGGCGGAAGTTCTTCACACGGTTTTCGACCAGCTTGACACACAACGGGTAATGCTGGAAGGCATGATCTTGAAACCTAACATGGTTCTTCCGGGGTTAACCTGTCCCCGGCAAGAAGCAGTGGACGAGGTGGCCGACGCCACGGTGACATGTCTTTTGCGAGCCGTTCCCGCTACGGTTCCGGGCATTGCGTTCCTGTCGGGCGGCCAATCCGGCGAATTGGCCTCGGCCCGTTTGAATGCCATGAATGTCCGGTTCAAGGCGCGACTGCCTTGGGCGTTGGCGTTTTCGTTTGCCCGTGCCATTCAAGCAACCGGCTTTGGAGATTTGGCAGGGCCAGGAGGCTCATGTGTTGGCCGCACAGGAAGCTCTATATCATCGAGCCAAGTGCAACCGGGCTGCGCGCCGTGGCGAATACAACGTCGCGATGGAGAGTAGATGATCATGTCAATCAGAGAAATTCTATTATGAAATCAGATATCGACCAGCCCAAAGCTTCCGAACCGAAGCCGAGTGCATCCGCAGAATCGAAGCCCAAGGCTCCCGCATCCAAGCTGAAATCGAAACCCGACGCCAAGCCCGATCCCAAAGACGATTTGAAAACGCTGCCTTTGCCGGAGGTGGAAAAAAAGCTGGGGTCTTCGCCGGATGGCCTCACTCAAGCCGAGGCGCAGAAACGGCTGACCCAATATGGACCTAACGAGATTGAAGAAAAGAAAACCAATCCGTTCCTGAAATTCCTCTTTTATTTTTGGGGTCCCATCCCGTGGATGATTGAAGTGGCGGTGATTCTGTCGGGCGTAGTCCGGCACTGGCCGGATTTTTTCATCATCCTGCTGCTGCTAGTGGCAAATGCCGTGGTCGGATTCTGGGAAGAACACACGGCGGGCAACGCCATTGAGGCCCTCAAGGCCCAACTGGCGATCAAGGCCCGGGTGAAACGCGACGGAAAGTGGATCACCCCGGCGGCGCGTGAGTTGGTGCCGGGCGATGTCATTCGCATGCGCTTGGGCGACATTGTGCCGGCGGATGCGCGTCTGTTGGACGGCGATCCAGTGGAGGTGGATCAATCCGCGCTGACCGGAGAGTCGTTGCCCGCCGAGCGCAAATCTGGCGAGGCGGTCTTTTCCGGTTCGATTATTCGCCAGGGTGAAATCGGCGCCCTGGTCTATGCCACGGGCACCAACACCTACTTCGGCAAGACGGCGTCACTCGTGCAGGAGGCGCATACCGTCAGCCATTTTCAAAAGGCGGTTTTGAAGATCGGCAATTACCTGATCATCCTCGCGGCGGCCTTGGTGGCCGTGATTGTCACGGTTGCACTGGTCCGCGGCGATCCGATGCTTCACGCAATGGCCGGTCGAGATCCCGTGCTGTTGTTTGCGCTGGTCCTCACCGTAGCGGCGATTCCCGTGGCGATGCCGACGGTGTTGTCGGTGACCATGGCGGTCGGCGCGCGCCTGCTCGCCCGGAAAAAGGCGATTGTCAGCAAGCTGGTGGCCATTGAGGAACTGGCGGGCGTGGACGTGCTGTGCGCGGACAAGACCGGCACGCTCACCCAGAACAAACTGACGCTGGGCGATCCGTTCAGCGTGAATGACGGCGCCGCCGCCCAAGTCATCCTTGATGGCGCGTTGGCGTCGCGGGCGGACAATAACGACACGATTGATCTGGCCGTGCTGGGCGGATTGAAAGACAAGGAGGCGTTAAAGGCTTACGAGGTGGTTCATTTTCAGCCATTCGACCCGGTGCATAAACGCACCGAGGCTGCCGTCAAGACCAAGGACGGAAAGACGTTCAAGGTGACGAAAGGCGCGCCGCAGGTGATTTTGAAATTGTCCGCCAATGTCGGGCAGGCGAAACCTGCCGTCGAGAAAGCCGTGAACGAATTTGCCGCACGCGGCTTTCGTTCGTTGGGCGTGGCGCGAGCCGAGGGCGAAGGGCCATGGCAGTTTGTTGGCGTGTTACCTTTGTTCGATCCGCCGCGCAAAGATGCCAAGGCCACCATCGCGACCGCGCTGGCGATGGGTGTAAAGGTCAAGATGGTAACAGGTGATGCGCTGGCCATCGCCAAGGAAACCGCCAAAAAGCTGGACATGGGCACAAACATCCTCGATGCCGCCAGCCTGGGCGACTCAAAGAAGGAAGAATCCACAGAAGTGGCTGAGTCCATCGAGAAGGCCGACGGTTTCGCCCAGGTCTTCCCTGAACACAAATTCCACATTGTGGACGTCCTGCAAAAACGCGGCCACATGGTCGGCATGACCGGCGACGGGGTCAATGACGCCCCCGCACTGAAGAAAGCCGACTGCGGCATTGCCGTTTCGGGCGCGACCGACGCGGCGCGCGCGGCGGCATCCATTGTGCTGACGACGCCAGGGCTTTCGGTGATCATCGACGCGATCAAGGAGAGCCGGAGAATTTTCCAGAGGATGAACAGTTACGCGATCTACCGCATCGCCGAGACGCTGCGCGTGCTGTTGTTCATGACGGCGGCGATTCTGATCTTCAATTTTTATCCCTTGACGGCGGTGATGATCGTGATGCTGGCGCTGCTCAACGACGGCGCCATTCTGTCTATTGCCTACGACAACGTTCATTACAAAGACCAGCCCGAGGCCTGGAACATGCGCCTGGTGCTGGGGATTTCCACGGTGCTGGGCGTCATCGGCGTCGTCTCCGCCTTCGGCTTGTTTTATCTCGGTGAACGCGTCTTTAAACTTGACCGGGCGCACATCCAGACGCTGATGTATCTGAAACTGTCCGTCGCGGGGCATTTGACGATTTTCCTGACGCGCACCCGCGGCCCGTTCTGGTCCATACGCCCCGCGCGGATTCTGTGGGCAGCGGTGCTCGGCACGCAAATCGTGGCGACATTGATAGCGGTTTATGGGCTGTTTATGTCGCCCCTGGGTTGGGGTTGGGCACTGTTCGTTTGGGGCTATGCTTTGGTCTGGTTCCTCTTGAATGACCGCTTGAAACTGCTCGCCTACCGGCTGTTTGATCCAGTCAAAGCCAAGGCTCCGCCCGATTTGACGCCGCAGATCGCCCAGCGAGCCTATGAACTGTATGAGCGGCAAGGCCGCCGCGATGGCCACGCAGTTGAGGACTGGCTTCAGGCGGAGCAAACTATCCGCAAAGATGACGCCTCCAACGTGAAACGAAACGATGCCTTGCTGAAAAATTGAAGATGAAAATCAAGTCAGACTCCGTCCTTTGTATTCATGGGCCACCTCCTAAGTAGAACACCCCATAGCGCCGCCCAGGTCTCCGGGGTTATTCTATGGCGTATGAAGATTAAACATAAAAATGAGTTGACGTTCGGTGAATTGATCACGGCCGCATACCAAGTTTGGGGAGCCGGCCAGGCCGAAAAGATGGTGCGCCTGGCCATCAACGCGCGCTTTGTGGTCTTTCAAGATCATCCCCATTTGCCGATTTCTTCCGCGAAAGGAAGGTGCGTATGAACAACACAAACGGTCCGGTTGATCGAATCAAGATTGGGTTGGGCGTCGCGCTCCTGGCGGCCTTGACGGGATGTGTGGACGGTTACGTGGGCGTGGACGGCGGTTACGGCGGCACGGTCGTGGTGGCTGATCCGCTTTTTGTTGGCGGCGTCTATGACAGGGGGGGCGACGTGCGTGGTTATAGTCATCGCGGCTCCGTCAGCCGCGCGGTGGCGCACCCTGCCGGCGGCGGCGGCCGTGGGGGTAAGCGGTGAACCGAACAAACTCATTTGACAAAAACAAACCTGATGAATCTATGAAACTTTCAAATCCATTTGCCTGTTTTTCCAGACTATCCACCATCGCGCTTTTGGGCGGCGCCTGGGGTGTCTTGTCGGCGTGCCTTCATGCGGCGCAGCAGCCGGCAGGACCGCCGGCACCCGCGGTCGCGCAACGATTGTTCGCCTCGCCCGATGAGGCCGTCCAGGCCTTGCAGGCCGCCACCGCAGCCAAAGACAAAGCGGCCTTGCGCGACATTTTCGGCCCGCAGTACCAGGAACTGGCCACCGGCGACGAAGTGCAGGACGCGAACAACGCGCAACGGTTCGCCACCGTCATGGCGCAGAGCTGCCATCTTGTGCCGGAGGGGGAGGACAAAATCACCCTGGAGGTGGGCACCAACAACTGGCCGATGCCCATTCCACTGGTCAAGGCGGACGGCCAGTGGCATTTCGACACCGCGGCGGGCAAGGAGGAGATCATCAACCGGCATATTGGCAAGGACGAACTCCACGCCATCGGCGTTTGCCGGGCTTACGTGGCCGCCCAACGGCAATACGCCAGCGTCAACGCGGGCGCAGACGCCTCGTACGCGCTCAAATTCAAGAGCACGCCCGGCAAGAAGGACGGCCTCTACTGGCCGGCGGTGGAGAACGAACCGGCCAGCCCCTTCGGCCCTTTGGTGGCGGAAGCTCATGCCGAAGGTTATGTCAACAATAAGAGCGCGGGGCCCCATCCCTTTCACGGCTACTATTTCAGGATCCTGACCGGGCAAGGCAAGGCCGCGCCCGGCGGAAAAAAGAACTACCTGAGCCAAGGGATGTTGGCGGGCGGATACGCCCTGGTGGCTTATCCGGAGCATTGGGACCAGTCGGGCATCATGACCTTTATTGTCAATCAGGACGGCCAGGTCTTTGAGCGAAATTTGGGCCAAAAGACTTCCCGCGTCGCGGGGGCGATGAAAGAATACAATCCAGACAGCCGATGGACCCTGGTGCAGGATGAGGGAGTGCCGGGCGCGGTGTCCGAGAAATAACGACGCTGGCTGGCGGACCAGACGTCGCCCAGCCCGTGCTGCCTTTATGAAACACAATAAATTCTCCCAGGGCCAAAATCAAAAGCCGGCCGGCGCCCGACAGCCAACTGCGGCTGCGGACTTAAATCAACGGGAAATTGATTTGGCGCCATCACCCGACGAAGTGGCCAGAAGGGCGTACTTCACTTATGTGAACCAAGGCTCCCAGCCTGGTCACGAGGTGCAGCACTGGCTGGCGGCGGAGGCGGAATTGATCGCCGAACGCAACCGCACCCGTGCTCATGGGTTTCACAATAAGACGTGAAACAATGTGAGGGATTCTCCGCTCTCGACCGGCCTCACGAGCGATGAAGCCCGCCGCCGGCTCGAGCAGTTCGGCCCAAACGCGGTGCCCGACACCGCTCTGCATCCATTGCGCCGGGCGCTGGCCAAGTTCTGGGCGCCGGTTCCGTGGATGCTCGAGGCTGCGATCGTGCTCGAGATTGTCCTCGGCAAATATCCTTGTTAAAGCAGCCGGGGCAGCGCAAGTGGCAGCCCTGCACCCAGAGCACGGCTCGGCCGCCGGGTCCGTTGGCGTAGCTCAATGTTAAGTCGCATGAACCAACGGCGCCGTCTTTAATGCCTTATTTCCTTTGATACGTTCCCATCAACTCTCCTTCGGCCAGGACATGGCCCTCCATCGCCTTGAGTAATTCCTTTTTCGTGAGGCCGGGCTGGAGATCGGGCTTCATGTCGAGCGCGTACAGTTTGAAAAAGTAGCGGTGCGGCTTGCCGGGCGGCGGCGCCGGCCCGCCGTAACCGGGACGTTTGAAATCGTTGACCCCCTGCTTGGCGCCGTTGGCCAGTTGCGGCGATTTGGGCACGCCTTCGGCCAGACCGGCGGTGGTCGGCGGCAAGTCGTAAATCACCCAATGCACCCAGGTGCCCATCGGCGCGTCGGGATCGTCGCAAATCAGCGCGAGGCTTTTCGTCGCCGGCGGCACATCTGACCATTGCAACGCCGGTGAAAGATTGTCGTCATCGAACGCGTGCCGGCGGGGAATCGGCTGGCCGTTGGCAAAGGCCGTGGTGGTGAGGTGAAGTTTCATGGTGTCTCCGTGGGTTGGGGAATCTTCCTTATCGCAGGCCGTGATGAAACCGGCCAGCAATGCCGCGGCGAAAAGCATTTTGGTTCGCACGCTCATAAGAGGAGTTTACTCCGGCGCTCGCGATTGCAAAGCGAAAATTTTCGTCGGAATATGGGACCACCGCCGTCGGTCGCCTCGCCCGCTCAACGATTGACGCTCTTCATGGCGGCTTCCGGGTAACGCATGCCGGCGGCGGCTCCAGGCGGCGCCGCGGCCGAGATTTCTTCCAGTTCCGCCGGGGCCAGTTCGATGTTCAGCGCCGCCACGTTTTCTTCGAGATGCTTCCGCCGCTTGGTGCCGGGAATGGGGACGATGTCGCCGCCTTGGGCCAGCACCCAGCCCAAAGCCAGTTGCGCTGGCGTGCATTTCTTCCGCACCGCCAGCGCTTCGATGCGCTCCACCAATTTCAGGTTGCGTTCGAAGTTCTCCCCTTGGAACCGCGGCGAGTTCCGGCGCCAATCCCCCGGCGGCAGGTCCCCGGTTTTCTTGAATTTCGCCGTGAGAAAACCGCGCCCCAGAGGGCTGTAGGGCACAAAGCCGATCCCCAGTTCCCGGCAGACCGGCAAAATTTCCGCCTCCACGTCGCGCGTCCACAGGGAATACTCCGTCTGCAACGCGCTGATCGGATGGACTTTCATCGCGCGGCGGATGGTCGCGGGCGCCGCTTCGGACAGTCCGAGGTGCTGAATCTTCCCGGCGCGAACCAGCTCGCTCATCGCTCCGACTGTTTCTTCAATCGACACCTGCGGGTCCACCCGGTGCTGGTAATAGAGATCAATTTCATCCACCTCCAACCGCCGCAGGCTGGCATCGCAACAGTGGCGGACATACCTGGGGTCGCCGCTGACGCCCAGGAAATTGCCGCGCTCGTCGCGCACGTTTCCGAATTTCGTGGCCAGGATCACCTCGCGGCGGCGGCCTTTGATGGCGCGTCCGACCAGCCGCTCGTTTTCACCGCAGCCGTACATGTCCGCCGTGTCGAGCAAGGTCACCCCGAGAGCCAGCGCGCGGTGAATGGTGGCGATGGATTCCTGGTCATCGCGCGCGCCGTAGAATTCCGACATCCCCATGCACCCCAGTCCGAGCGTCGAAACGGTCAAGCCTTCTGTTCCAAGTTTTCGCTGCTTCATTTGATTTCCTTTCCATTGCGCAGAATCAGCGTCCATGTCAACCCTGAAACCGGTCATCATGTTCCGCATTTCACCCCGGCGCGGTTCAACACAGTCTGCCGGCCCTCCCGGCGGAGTTTCATTGCGAAGCCCGGAATGAACCGCTCGAAACGCGGCTGGCCAGCTTGAACACTTGACCAACGGGACAGGCCGCGCGAAGGTAGTGTTGTCATGGAAACAAAACTGACCATCGCCGCGATCGAAAAGCCCGACCCCGTCAACTTCATCCTCGGCCAGACCCATTTCATCAAGTCGGTCGAGGACATCCATGAGGCCTTGGTCACCGCCGTGCCCGGCATCAAGTTTGGGCTGGCATTTTGCGAATCATCCGGCAAATGCCTGGTGCGCTGGACCGGCACCGATCCGGCCATGATCGAACTGGCCAGGAAAAACGCCTTGGCCATCGGCGCCGGGCACAGCTTTATCCTTTTCCTTGCGGAGGGTTTTTATCCGGTCAACGTGCTCAATGCCGTCAAAATGGTGCCCGAGGTCTGCCGGATCTTCTGCGCCACGGCCAATCCAGCCCAGGTGCTGGTGGCCGAAACCGATCAGGGGCGCGCCATCGTGGGCGTGGTGGATGGTCTGCCGCCCAAGGGGGTTGAAGGCGAGGCGGACATCGAATGGCGAAAGCAATTCCTTCGCCAGATTGGCTACAAACTCTGAGGGCGCGTCGCGGGCCTGCCGCCCGGCTTGCGCCAATCGGCGAATAGACACGACTGAACCGCATCCGCCGATTTACACGGATGGCTTGGAAGGCCGACATGAGACTGATCCCGATCAAAGTCGAATGCTACGCCGGAATCAAAGCCGACGAGACGCCGCGCCGATTTATTTGGGACGGACGGCCCATCGAGGTCGAAGAAGTCCTCGACCGTTGGTACCAAGTTGAGAGCAAACCCGAATGGCCCCGCGCGGACTACTTCAAAGTGCGGGGCATGGATCAGCAGGAATACCTGCTCAAACACGACCTGGAGTCGGATGAATGGTACTTGGGACAACGAAGGTGATCCTGCGCAAATTCGGTTGCCTCATCCGTTGGGGTTGAGTAGAATTGCGTCACAAACGCTTCTTGGAATGCTGGATGCGCGACCATGAGCTAATAATGACCATAAGCTCCTAAAGGAGACTGAAACTTATGCCAACCTACGAGTACGAATGCAAGAAGTGCCGGCACGAGTTCTCGCTGACCATGGCGATGGACGAACATGAGAAGAAGAAAGTGCGATGTCCCAAGTGCAAGGGCGAGAACGTGAAACACCTCATCGCTTCGGTCTTTGTGACCACTTCCAGGAAGAGCTGAGAGGATTTCTTGCCCCGCTGCCCGTCCGGTTGAGGTGTTTACCGGCTGCGGGAAGATTTGGCACCGGTCGCTGGACGGGACATCAAAGCCAGCGGATCAACATCGTTATCAATCTTCCGGACGTTCGCCGCTGGGCGCCATCTTCACCAGTTTCGGATCGAACTGGCCGAGCGTTGTCACCAGGTCGCGTTGCGCGGCCATCACTTCGCGGATGTTTTTATAGGCCATCGGGACTTCATCCAGGCCGGCGCTGATGAGAGTCACGCCGCGTTCGCGGAGGAAACGGTTCACGTCTTTCCAGTTGAACTTCTCTTTGGCGGCTTTGCGGCTCATGGCGCGGCCGGCGCCGTGCGAGGCCGAGTTGAGCGAATCGGGATTTCCCCGCCCGCTCACGACAAATCCCGGCGACGCCATGGAACCGGGAATGATGCCCAGAGCTCCAGCACCCGCCGGCGTGGCGCCTTTGCGATGCACGATGACCTCGCGTTCCACGCCGCCGATGACGTGCCTTTCCTTCCACGCGAAATTGTGATGATTTTCCAAATCCAGCAACACCTGCGCGCCGAGATTTGCCGCGATGTGTTGGTGGATGCAGGCATGGTTCGCCGCGGCGTAGCGTCCCATCAATTCCATAGCCTTCCAGTATTCCTGCCCTTCCTGTGAATCCAGCGACAGCCACGCCAGCCGTTTCAATTCGCTGGGCAAGTCCGCAAATTGTGCGAACGCGATTTTGCTGTAGTAATCGCAAACCGCCGCGCCCGTGCCGCGACTGCCGCTGTGCGACAACAGCGCGATGTATGTTCCCGGCTCGAGATCGTTGATTTTGGAGTGCGCCGTGAACAGGCCAAATTCGACGAAATGATTTCCGCTCCCGCTGGTGCCGAGTTGCGACCATGCGCGGTCCTTGTTTTGTTTCGTCACCAAGCTGATCGTCCAATCGGCATCCATCACATCGTGGTCGCGGCGGTCCCGAAACGTCGCGCCGACGCCAAAGCGCGTTTCCGTCTCGATGGCGCGGGTCAGGCGGTCCTGCTTCTGCTCCAAATCGCGGAGTGGAATATCCAACACCGTCATTTTCATGCGGCAGGCAATGTCCACGCCGACGGCGTAAGGAATCACGGCATTTTCCGTGGCCAGCACGCCGCCGATGGGCAGGCCGTAGCCCACGTGCGCATCCGGCATCAAGGCGCCTGCCACGGATACCGGCAGCAAACAAGCTTTCTCCATTTGCATCACCGCCTCATGTTCAAGCCCCTCACCCCACTGGCGGTATTTCACAGGCTCGGCACGCGGCGGTGGCGGCGCTTTGAGCAGCGCCTTTGCAAATTCACCACGCAACGGATCATCCACGAACGCCGACGGATTGGCGACAATGGCGGCGACTTCCTCGTGCAACCGCGCCTTGTCGCCGCCGCCGAGGATGAACTTGGCGACAAAATCCGTCGCCCGCCGCGTGGCCTCCCCCAGCGGCACGCCGAGACGGAGAAAATGCTTCGCATTCATGGAATCTAACCGTTTTTCACGACTTGCTTATTTGCTCCAGGTAATTGACCGACCTAGAAACGACAGAAGCAAACTCGCAGGCGTCATTCTCAAAGTAGATCTTCTCTAACTCTTTCCGCGTCACCGCGGCTGCGAGCCAATCGCATATTTGTGCGACTCCTCTTGGAGCAGTGGGCCAGAAAGCGTTGCTCAAGCTATGCCGTTTAACGTAGGTCGGTTGGTGGCGTTCGACAAAGGCGTTCAAATGCTCATAGGCATGTGTTTGCCTGGCCTGAATCCAATCGTTTAAGTAGATGTGCAAGTCCTCGCCCGCGATCGCAATGCCGCAAAGCCAACTATCAGGTTCCACCTGCGGATTCTCTTGCGACAGGAGAAACTGCCAGCCAGCACGGAAGTAGGCCCGCAACGCCGCTTGCTCTTTCTCCGGCCATGTGCTCCACTTTGCAAGACCTAGCTTCCTAAACACGACCTCCTCATCGCAGCCAATGCGTTCCGAACTTACGACGAGTTCAAAGATGCGCGGCAGAAAATGGCGGAAGTCATTTTTATCGCCCCAAGTTGTCATAGCCTTGAATGCGTACCGACTCAGGTCGGACGAACTCAGCTGGCGCAAAGGCTTTGATTCCAACGCTTTCTTTTCGGGCTGGTGAACGCAGCATGGACAGCCTTCTACGTGCTTCCGCAATGGATAGCGCGCGAATGCTCTGTAGAGGCCTTCGATGGCATTTGAAAGCGGCTTCTCGTCGTCCATACGGAGATAAATATAAGAGTTCTTAAGAGGAGAGCGAGCTTTAATGGCCCGCTCTCCCGTTGTTTCATTCCCGCACGAACAGCTTCCACTCCGGAATGCCGTGGGCGTTGCGGATGAGCGCCGAGGCCGGCAGTTCCTTCGGCGCGCGCGGCACCGACAGCAGTTTGAGGCCGGCCTCGTGGGGCAGGCGGTTGCCCTTGCGGGCGTTCACCTCTTTGCCGGCCCAAACCAGGTTCTCCCAGGCGTTCTTGCCGCCACGGGAACGGGGCACGACGTGGTCGAGGCTGCCTTCGTGTGGGTGCAACAGGCGGCCGGTGTATTGGCAACGGTTGCCGTCCCGCTCGCGGACCGCGCGGGCGCACAGCTTGGGGCGCTTCTTGGGCACCTTGGCGTAGTTCACCGCCACGATCACCGTGGGCACGCGGATCGGGCCGCGGACGGTCCGCACCGCATTGTCCTGCGGACGGATCGGCAGCGTGATCCACTCGTCCCAGGAGACGGGACGAATGTTGTGTTCGCCTTCGATTTCCAGGCCGGTCGCCACGTTGGTCGCCATCATGCAGAAGGCCTCTTGCGGCGTGCGGACGTTGACGGCCTGCCAGTTGCGGTTGAGCACCAGCACCATCGCTTTGTTCAATATGTCATTCATAAATATAGTGGTTAGTGACCAGTGGCCAGTGGTTAGAAAGGCATTTCACTGGCCACTAACCACTAATCACTGTCCACTCCATTCCAGTGTTTGTTCTTTGTTGAGGCAACCGGGCCGACGCCGGTCGCTAATAGCCGACTCTACTTTTTGTCCAACACCCACTCGTCGTTCCGAGCGACGATGCTCTGGCCTGGCTGGACGATCACGAAGTCGTCGTCCCACTGGCCCGCAAACAGTTTCTCCAGCAGTGTCCACTGGCCTTGGCAGACCTCGTGCGACCAGCCTTTGTCTTGTGCGACCTTGCGCGACTGCTCGATGAAGGGTGTTTCCTCGCAGGCACCCATCTGGACGTAGCAGAGGTGCTTGTAGTTGGCCGTCCAGTCGCCCATGGTTTGGACGATGTAGTCGGCGTCCTCTTTGCCGTACTTCTCGACCAGTTCCGCGTATGAGCGGTCCAAGCCAAGCTGGCCCATTACGCCGTCTTGGCCGCCGCCGTAGTTGGCGCCGCGCTCGATCCAGCCGGTCGTGTGGAAGTACGTGCCGGGATGGGCATCGAAGTACTCCTTGTAGCCCGACCGTCCGCCGAAGAAGAAGCTGATGCAGTCGTGGACTCGCGGGATCACCAGCGGCGTCCGCCGGGCGGTCAGGCCGACCGTGCCGTTGCTGCAGCGAGCATAGCCCAGCAAGATGGCCTCGTAGCCATCGCCCACCGCGTCGATCATGGACTGCAGTTGGCCGAGCATGTCGGCCGTCTTGAGGTCGTGCAGGCCCTTCCGCACGAACTGCACGTCAATCACGTCCGGCGATCGCGCCGCCAGCAGGCAGACCTCGCGATAAATGATCTCGCAACCAATGAACTTGAACTTCCGCGACGCCAGGCCGGGGATTCTGTCGGACTTATCACGCATGGGCAGATTCTAACAGCGATGCGCGGCTCGTCGAGCCTCCTCTGAGATCCATTCTTTTCCACGGTTGCCCAAGCGGATGAAAATGGGCGCGCCGACATCGTTCAATGTCCCGCCCGGAGAAACGAGCCCGGGAGGCGGAAATGTCCGCACATTCCGCCGCAGGCTTCCGGCTGGCCTTCAGCACAGTTTTGGCGCATGTTGGCATTGAAAGATTCAAACTCTGGAGAAAATCATGAGACCTTACGTCATCTGCCACATGTGTACGACCATCGACGGCAAAATCCTGGGCGATCGCTGGGGCAAACTTCCCGGCCGCAAAGACAGCGCCACGCTCTTCGAAACCACGGCGGCCAGCTTTGGCATCGGCGCCTGGCTCGTGGGCACGACCACGATGAAAGAATTTGCCGGCCGAAACGTGAAGCTGCCCCGCGCCAGGCAGCCGGTCGTTCGTCGTGACCACATCGCCGACAAAAATGCCAAACGGCTGGCGATCGGCGTGGATGCGAAAGGCGTTCTGCGCTTCCAGGAGAACGAAGTGGACGGCGATCACGTTGTCCTGCTTGTCACCGAGCGCGTCGGCGACGATTACCTGGCGCACCTCCAGTCCGCCGGCGTGTCCTACCTCTTCTGCGGCAAGAAGGAAGTTGACCTGCGCGTTGCCCTTCGCAAGCTTGGCACCCATTATCATCTGCGCAAGCTGATGCTCCAGGGCGGCGGCAAGTTCAACGGCGCCATGCTCCGCGCCGGGCTTATTGATGAAATCAGCCACGTCATCGTGCCGGTTGCCGACGGTGGCGTTGGCATCTCGAGCTTTTTCGATATTCCCGGCGACCCGCCGCCGAAAGCCGCTGCCACTCTTCGCCTCCTGTCGCACAAACAATTACCCGGCAGCGTGACGTGGTCACGCTACCGCGTCGTCGCCAAACACACGCGCTGACCGCAGAGCAGGCCGATGCAATACGGCCGACACGCGGCGAACATCCCGCCTGCGGGTTCGCATGGGGAAATTGGCTGCCTCGCCTGGTTTTGCTCCAAGTCCTCCGGCTTCAGAGACCGGCGCGCTCCTGATTACGCCACGAGGCAATGGCCCGCCGAGCCGCAGCCCGGAAGGCAAAGATTGGTCGCCCGGGAAGGTTCTGCCCCTCCGATTTCTGGGCGTAGGCCAGACGTGATTCTATTTCACCACCGAGCGAAAATTGGCTGCGGGAGCCGGGTTCGCACCGGCAACTACGCTTTCAAAGAGCGCCGAGTTGCTGGTTACTCCATCCCGCAACGAAATGGTGGAGCCGGAGGTAGTTGCAACCTCACCATACCGGATTAAAAGTCCGGTGCCGGTCTGCTGTGGCATCAGCTCCTTGAAATTGGTGCTCGCGGCAGGATTCGCACCTGCACTGGCGACGCTCTCGACGTCGTGTCTCTGCTGTTGGACTACGCGAGCAAAGGAAATGGAGCCTCCAGCCGGTGGCTGCCCCGGCACGATTTCTTTACAAAAGAAATCCGCAGGCTGCTGCATGGAGGCGAAATAGTCGCAGTCCCCAGTGCTGCCCTGGGCACCGCGGGCGTATGAAACCCGCCTGAGCGCTGGCTCGACTGCATTGCTGGCAAACGGGCCACTTGGTTTAAACTCCGACAAAGGGACTTCTCGACAGGCGGCTTCGCTGCTGGTAGCTGTTGGGGAGAATCTGATCGCTGGCGGCCGCAACCCGGACGCCGAGCCAAACTGCTTCGTGCGAATGAAGATTAAACGACTGGTGACCCTTGCTTGCGTTGGAGCATTGCTCATCATCGCCGCAGCGGGCTATTTGCACTTTTCGCAGGGCCGGCCGATTGGAACCGGGCCTGCTGGACCGCAAGTGCCAAACGCCAATTTTTCCAGGACATGGAGTGAAAAACAGTTCATGTTGATTGGTCTTGGCGACAGCGTGACCACGGGATTTGGCGCCCGGCGCGGATACTCCTATTTTGACCGCCTTGTCACCAATCCACCGGAAGAATTTGCGGATATGAGAGGGACGTGTCTTCAAGCTGTCTTGCCTCATCTCAACTTCACGAACCTGGCGGTTTCGGGGAGCATCTCCGGCGAGCACGTCGCGTATCAACTGCCCAAGCTGCCCAACCTTGGTTCAAATGTTGTTGCGCTGGTGGTGATGACCACGGGAGGAAATGATCTTATACACAACTATGGCAAAACCCTGCCGCGCGACGGAGCGATGTTCGGGGCCACTTGGGATCAGGCCGCTCCGTGGGTCACCAATTTCGAGCAGCGCCTGGAAGGAATGGTCAACCAGATCAACGGCTGCTTTCCTGCCGGGTGCCACATTTTCCTGGCGAATATTTTTGATCCGACCGACGGCGTGGGGGATACCGAACAGGCGGGACTGCCCGCCTGGAAGGACGGAGAAAAGGTTGTGGCTGCTTACAACGACGTGATTCGCCGGTGTGCCGCGAGGCACCCGTTCGTGCATCTGGTGGACATACATGGGGCCTTCATGGGGCACGGAATTCATTGCGCCCAGTTTTGGTCGGCGCACTACGACGCCAAAGATCCGCACTATTGGTATTTCACCAATTTGGAAGACCCCAACGAGCGGGGCTATGATGTGATTCGCAGATTGTTCCTGCTTGAATTTGCGCGGACGGCGGAGCTTCTTCGTCAATAAAGGTTGGCATCCCTGACCGGCTTTGCTCCGGTGATCTCCTGCATGAGAGGCAGGCGTGTTGGCTGGGCTACACTACAGGGACAGAAATCGTGCGCACGTCCGGTAACGCTCCGGAACCCGGCACTGATCTAGTGCGATGCGGTGTATAAAGCCGCCGGCTCTCTTTGAGCTACGCGCGCGAAAATGGCGGAATGCCGTGGACTTGCACCACACCCAGCCCTTTCCAAACAGCTATATGGTCATGACCTGAAACCAATCAAGATTCTCAACGGCCATAGACTTGCGTTGTTTAGAAAGGGCTGGGCGCACTGTTTAGCAAACAGGCCCGGCTCGCTTGTCCGGTTGACATTCCAATGTGGCTTGCCATGCCGTAGCTGGGCAGCGAAGGCTGGCTTGCCATGCCGTAGCCTTGGCGAAGGCTGATCGGCGTGGGGAGACTCGCACTCCCAAGGCTGTTCGATCTTGAGTCGAACCGGTCTGCTGTTCCCGATTAACCACACGCCGGCTTGCCAAGCCGTAGCTCGGCCAGCGAAGGTTGGTCGGCGACCCGGGACTTGCACCCGGAAGGCTCGGCGATTTTAAGTCGCCGGGGTCTGCTGTTCCCGCTGAAGCCAGTCGCCGCGAAATGGCCTGCCGAGCCGAAGCATGCCTATGGACGGTTACGCCCGCCTGCGCACTGCGTGCTCCGGCGCGGCAGCCTTGCTCTTGCTGCGCTTCGAGCGAAGGCTGGTGGGCATGGAGGGACTTGCACCCCCAAGGCTGCCAGATTCTGAGTCTGGACCCTCTGCTGTTCGGGTTGAACCACATGCCCGTGAAAGTGGCACTCCCGGCAGGACTCTCACCTGCAACCGCGACGTTCGAAGCGTCGCGCTCTGGTGATTGAGCTACGGGAGCCGGGAATTAAGGCTAAAGGCTGAAGGCTAAAGGCTAAAATTGGACGGCGGCAGCATCGGCGTATTTCCGTTTTTTAGCCTTTAGCCTTTATACTTTAGCCTTTGAGATTGGTGGGTCGCCACGGACTTGCACCGTGTTCTCGCCGGTTAAGAGCCGGGACTTCACTGTCAAAGTTTGCAACCCGAGCGCGACGCGAAGGCGGAGTTGAACCGCCGCAGCCAGGCCTGTGAAGTTTTGGCCGGCACCGGTGTTCGCGTCGCGAAAAATGGCTTGCCGCGCCGTAGCCGACTGGCGAAGGCGGATCGGGCATCGGGGTATCGCGCCCCGTATTTCGGTTTGGAAGACCGGCGTGTATCTCTCAACACTTATGCCCGTAGAAAGGGAATCCCGTGCTGGGGTTGCACCAGCCTTTGCGGTTCTGCAGACCGCCGCCTGGGCTGCTCGGCCAACGGGACGTGAAGTTAAAGTGCGGGCGGAGACTTCCGCCTCCGCCCGCGTTGTTCCTGGCGTCCTTGAACCGTTCGCTATTCGAGAACGAAGTACGAGCGGCCCATCGAAAATTGATCGAAAAGTCAAATCTGAACCGGGTCGATTCGCGGTTGCATCAACGCCGCCGCGCGACCGTATTGAACTCATCGCGAAATGCTGAGAGCGTTTCAAGCGTGCCCGCGTCAAAGTTTGTTTTTGATTTTTCGAAAGTTGCAATCCAACCATCGCACCAAATTCCACCTCCTCCTGCACGCCGACTCGGTCCCATATTAACACAAACAGCATCCCAAAAGTCATCCCGATCGATCGAAACTGCGAATTGCTCGGTCGTAAGATCACCCATATCAACCTTTCCCGCGCCAATGTTGATTGCCCGCTGTTCCCATGCTGATATGTAGGAGAGGAACTTCTCGCGAGACATTCGTCCATAAATTCTGCAAGAGCCGATCGCAGGGAAGTTTTTCCAGTCCTCCGCGTACGGAGCCGGCGGATTTACAAATCGATAATCCACAGCAAACGTGACGCGGCAGAGCCGGCCAGAATCGAAGTCCAACTGCAGATTGGCTGTCTTGATAATCTTATCGATCGTTTTTCGCGCAATCCGCACCGGATTGTCAATAGCATGGCATGAAAAAATGGGCTCCACCTCTTCGAGCTCCTGGCCGAAGTGGAGTGCGTTTCCATCATCAAGGACTAAAGCCATAAGGACTGATGCATAATCACACAAAAGGAACAGTTGTGTCCATCAAAATTATTGGGGTGACCAACCGGATTCGCACCGGCACAAACGCCGTCACGGGGCGTGATGCTGCTGTTACATCATGATCACCATAATATGGCCTGCCGAGCCAAAGCCGCCAGGTGAAGGCTGGCCTGCCATCCGTAGCTTGCAGAGCGGAGGATGGGGCCCCTGGTCGGACTCGCACCGACGATTACGAGTTTACGAAACTCGCCCTGTTGCTGCTGAGGCACAGGGGCAGGAAGAAAAGGCTAAAGGCTGAAAGCCGAAGGCTAAAATGCAAATGACTTTACTTTAGCATTTAGCATTCAGCCTTTAGCCTTTCCCAAAGCTGGCGCTCTCACGTGGACTTGCACCACGAACTTCCGACTTCGCAAGACGGCGTGCAGATCTGATTACACCTTGAGAGCAAAATGGCATCCGTGACCGGACCTGCACCGATTAGGCCCGGCTTGAAAGGCCGGCTGCTCGATCTGCTTTGCATTCACGGACAACTGGAATGGCTTGCCGAGCCGAAGCTCGGAGAGCGAAGGCTGGCCCCCGAGGTTGGTATCGCGCCAACGTCTCCTCCTCTTCGGGGAGGCGCTAATCTGCCTCAGCTACTCAGGGTAATGGCTCGCCAAGCCGCAGCTCGGAGAGCGAAGGCTGGTCGTCCCGGCAGGTAACGCTCCTGCTTCTTCCGGTTATCGACCGGGGGCTCTGCTTTTGAGCTACGAGACGATGGTTAATTGCGGTTTGACGCCAAACCGGTTCGCCGGACGGAATACCAGCTTCAGCTTCGCGGTCGGTCGGATTCGAATGACACGTTTTGGCTTGTAGCTCCGACGAAAGAGCAATTGACTTTGATAGCGCATGACGGGCTTCATGGGATTTCCTTTCGTTGAGGGTTAAAATTGGCGGATGGTGTAGGGATCGCACCCACGCAGCCCGCAGGCTCACTCGGTTTTCGGGACCGGGGCATTACTTCTCTGCCAACCATCCGTGTAAAATGGCTGCCAGGGTTGGACTTGCACCAACACCGTGCGGTTTAACAAACCGCCGTGCTACTTTGACACCACCTGGCAATGGCGCTGCCGGCAGGATTCTCACCTGCATCTATCCGCTTAGAAGACGGATGCCTGATATGTTCGGCCACGGCAGCGTCGAAATGGTCGGAATGGCAGGATTTTCACCTGCGACCTCCCGGTCCCAGGCCGGGTGCTCTGAAGACTGAGCTACATTCCGGGAAAAATGGCGGACCCGAAGGGAGTTGCACCCTGGTGGCCGTGCGCAAGCACCCCTCCCGCAGACAACGGGGCGCTCTGCTGATTGAGCTACGAGTCCGAACTGGTGGGAAGTGCTGGTAATGCTCCAGTCGTCGCTTCCAGCTTGTTTGAAGACACCGGTTTTACAGACCGGCAGCCGGATCACTTCCCTGAAATTGGTAGCGGGAGTAGGAGTCGCACCTACCTATAGAAGTTTATGAGGCTTCTCTCTGTGCTTTGGTCGAGTTTCCCGCAGTGAAATGGCCTGCCAAACCATAGCCGGCCCATGCGAACGTTGAAGCCCGCCTTCGCGCTGTGCGCTCCGGCGCGGCAGCCTTCGCCCGCTGACACGCAACGGGCGAAGGCTGGTGGAGGACGGCCGGTAACGCTCCGGCTTGAGCCTGCTTGCAGGGCAGGTGCATCACTTTTCTGCCACGCCCCCACGGAAATTGGCAGGTTGCCTCCGTGCTGCCCGGAGTAAGCTGAGTTTTGGAGACTCGGCCGCGTGCTGACGCTCAACCTGTTTTGGAATTGGCCTGCCAGCCGTAGCCGCGCGGGACGAAACATCAGCCCGCCGTCGCTAAAGCTATGGCGGGCAGCCTTCGACCGCTGACACGCAGCGGGGCAAGGCTGGTGCGGTCGCCGGGAATTGCACCCGGACGTCCTCCGTGGCGGGGAGGCATTCTGCTGTTAAATCACAACCGCGAAAAGTAAAGGGCCGGGAGGTTCATTGCCCTCCCGGCCCGCGCCATTTCAACAAAGAACAAACACCTCTTGGCGATCTATTCGATCCCAACCCGCGGTTTCACGGCGGCTCTTTCGGTGTTTAGGGGCACACCTCCTGCGAAGCCCTTAAAATGTAAATCTAAAATTCGTCTCGTTCGTCCTGGCGGCGCTGTCTTCCGGCCGTGGGCAGACCCCACCGGTGAGGCTTCTCTGCTCGTCCTCGCCAAATTCAATTTGTCGCCAACAGACATCACCTGGATGTCGCTCTATTTTTGTTCACAGATCGTTCATCTTTCGTTATTCGCCATTCTCGTTTCAGTCACACAGGGAGAATAAAAAACCCTGCTTACACGGGGTAAGCAGGGTGAAGAAATTCTCTTTCGATTCGTTACCTGCTTACGCCAAGTCTATCCGAATTACCTTCGGGCCGTTGCCCGATAGGCGCCAGGGATAGTCCAAGGCTAAACACATAGCCCTGGGTGCTCCGGCTATGACGTGTCGCTTTCGCGACCGGCATCGTCGGCCAACTCGTGGCTGATATGTTCAAGCAAGTCTTCATCGAACTTAAAGACGTATAGCACAAGCCACCGGTTTCACGCAAGTAATATTTTAAAATATTTTGCGGGCGCGTGAACATCTTCTGAATTCTCATATTCGGATTGGTTGATGCGAACAGTATTAACAGGCCATCATCATTCTGTGGGGATGATGTCCAGTTCAGCCAGCGAGGCGTAAGGTTTTGACGAATCAAAGCTGCTGTTGGCCACAAATCTCAGGAAGCGCGCCTCGACCGGTTGGGCAAACTTCACGGTGTGCCATTCGGCGCCGTATGGGAACGCGCCTTGCGCGACCGGCGCGCCCCAGTTTTTGCCGTCGGCGCTGGTGTAAACGGCGTAGTCCTTGATCCAGCCGTTGCTGTTATCATCCTGGCGCGGCAGGCAGGTGATGCCGGCCAGTTTCACGGGTTGGGCCAATTCGATGATCAGTTCGTGCGGGAATTTCGGGGCGGGTTCATTCCACGGCGTGTGCCACATCGTGTCGGGGTCGCCGTCTATGGCGCGGTCCGCGCCATATTCTTCGGAGGCCTGGCAGTCGGCCCGGACCTTTGCGCCGAGGGCCTGAAGTCTGGCCGGCTTGGGCGCGAGAAGTTTCTCCAGCAGGTCGGCGCCGAGTGCGTGGGCCGGATTGAACGCCGTCGAGCCGGCATAGTTGTACAGGCTGGCCAGCAATTGGCGCGCGGCCGGGTCATTCGTCGAGTCCGGGAGGTCGAAGCCGCAGACGAGCAACTGGCCGCGGCCCACGCGCCCCTCGAAGATCACGCCGAGCTTGTGATTGCGGGCAAAGTTGTCAATCACCTGCACGACCGGCCGGTACTGCGCCGGCGTGTCGTCCAGGATGAACAGCCGGGAGCGTTGCATCAACTCGTGCCATTGCCAGTCGCCGTGGAACTCCGTCGGGAACCGGGCGAAGAGCGGATGCCGCGGATTGCACAGCAAGCCCATCGTGTTTGGCTTCTGGCTCGGAAACCAGACCGGACTCCAGAAGACCGGCAGAAACCTGCCGCGCATGGATTGTGCCGGGTTTGCCCAACGGGGGAAAAAGACGACCTTTTTTCCGGCGGACAGCGCCGTCTTCGCTTCATCCCACTTTTGGCAGACGGCCACGTCCGCCGGCGGCTGTGGTTCGAGTTTTGCCGGATAGACCCAAATTTCCCAATTGTTGACGAACTCGGTGTCTTGCAAGGAAACCTTCACGGTGAGTTTGCAGGGCGCGGGGGCGCTGAGGAACGAGGCCTTGATCGCGCCGAGCGCCGTCAACCGGCCCGCCGGCACGCTCAAGGCCGTCAACTGGCCCGACGCCACCTGACGCCCCTGGCCGTCTGTGATCACCCACACTGGCTTGGCGTTCGACAAGTCTGCCGCGCCAAAATGCGCGATTTCCGCAGTCGCTTCGAATGGCTCATCGCACGTGTAGGCGCGCTTGGGCATCCGCAGCAACGGCACGGTGGGCGAGCAAAAGCGGCGGAAGGCTGTCGGCGTGATGAAACCCTTCGAGTCCCAGAACGGATTGAGCAACCCAACGAGCGCCGTGCCTTGCGTGGGATAGTCATGCAGGTCGAGGAGCGAAAACCCCGCGTAGCCCGGCGTGCGCAGCAGCACTTCGATCTCCTCCTTGTAGAGTCGGACGGCGAACTGGCCGCTGGCTGCCACATACTTGGGCGCGAGGTCCAGTAGATGCTTCTTCCCGAGGTCGTCACGAATCATCTCGAAATTCCTCGCCGCCATGACGCCGGTGTATTCTTTCATCCCGGCAAAGTCGGGGAAGAACATCCATTGGCCGATTTCGTGGCCCATGATCGGCCGCGCGTCACCGGCCACGACGTCGCGCAAGTCGCGCATGGTGTCCGGTCCGTAAACCCCGCGACCGTCGGCTAATTCCGTCCATTGGCGGTTGGTGGTTGTCTGCCCGCATGAGGCCGAGGAGTAGAGATGCCGCGAATCGCGCTGAATCAACATTTGCACCCAGCGCGTCAGCAGCTCGTCCTTGCCGCCGTATTCGTTGCCAAGTGTCATCAGGCAGAAAGACGGATGATTGCCGTAGGTGTCCACCATCCGCTTGAATTCCGCCTCGATAAACGCATCCCGTTCTGGGTCCTGACCGGCATCAACATTGGCCATCGGTCCTTCCGCTTGAAGCATGATGCCTTCCATGTCCGCCGCCGCAAACGCGGCTTCGGGCGGACACCACGAGTGGAAGCGGATGAAATTCAAGCCGTACGATTTGATGATGCGGCAAATCCGCTGCCACGCCGGCAGGTCCGTCGGCGGATAGCCGGTCAGCGGAAAGACCGAACACTCCAGCGTCCCGCGCAGAAAGAGCGGCCGGTCGTTCATCGTGAACTGCGTCCCGCGGGCCGCGAACTTGCGCAGGCCAAAACGAACCGTGCGCTCATCGTCGCCGAGTTTCACTGTCACCATGCTCAGGTTCGGCGTGAATTCATCCCACAATTTCGCCCGGCTCAGGTCCGCTTCCAATTCGGCGCTTCCGCCATTCTCATCCCATGCCGCCTCCACGCTCTGCGTTCCCACCCTCAACTGCCCGCGACCGGCCTTGCCGGTGGCGTTGCCGATTTTTACGACGACGCGCGCCCGCTTTTTGTCCACGTCCGGATACACTTGCACGTCGTCAATCCACAGCGGCGGCGTGGCCGTCAGTTCAATGCGGCCGATAATGCCGTTCATGTTGCCCCAAGTGCCGCCGAACAAGGCCGAAACAAATCCGCCGAGGTTGATCTTGACTGTGTTGTCCACGCAGATCGTCAGCCGGTGTTTGCCCGGTCCGACGCCGGTCCCGAAATCATAAACGTGCGGTGCAATCAGACTGTCTTGAGAACCAATGCGTTGGTCATCCAGCCAGACGGTGGTGACCCACCGGCAGCGTTCCAAAAACAAAGTCATCCGTTTTCCCCGCCACGCCGCCGGAACTTCAATGTCGCGCTGATACCACGCCGGGCCGGCATAGTCGTAAAGACGGTATGGGCCGTCGAGCGTCGGCGGCTTTTCGTTCTTCGGGCCAAGGCCGGCGTCGTCCATGGTGCCGGGCAACTTGATCTTCTGGTGGCCCGCCAGCGGGGCCGCGAACCATTTGTCGGCGACGCCGGTTCTCTTTTCGTCAATGCGGAATTTCCATTCGCCGGAGAGATCGTCCGTGGCGCCTGCGCGCGCGCCGAGCGAGGTCATCATGGCCAGGCCTATCAGCATTCGTTTCAAGTCATTCATTTCATCTGCTGCATTGATCTTTGTTTAGTCACAATCCTCGATCAGGCGCATCGCAAATTTTAGCCCAAGTTCGTCAGTTGGAAAGGGAAAGGTGTCCGCTTGCCATGGGCTGGCAGCGATCGCGGCGACGGGTCCCCCTTTGGGGCGGGGGCACAATGGCTGCGAGGGTGGCTCTTTTTTGCCATCCACACAATTTTTTGGGTGCTAATAGGTGCTAATAGGTGCTAAAAGGTGCTAAAAGGTGCGATTGGCGGCGGTGAGTTCGCGGCGCTGAGTTCAAGGTTCAAAGTTCAAAGTTCAAAGTTCAATCCGCCTTCGCTGAAGCTACGGCGGACAGGGGTTCAAGGTTCAAGGTCCAGCCCGGAACTGGAAGAGGCAAGAATTGCCGGTTCGGGCCGCCATCCAGGCCGTTCAAGCTTTGTTGGACGCATGTTTTCACCTCCGCCTTCGCCAAGCTGCGGCGCGACAAGTTGATTGACTTTGATCAGCTCGAAGGACCCCCTGGCTGGCCGATTGGAGGCCTATTCCGTAAAAAACGCCAACTTGCCGTTAGCTGCTCTTAGCTGCTCTTAGCCGCGTTTTTGCACGTTTCGACGGCCTTGGCGGCGGCCTTCCTGGCAGGGGTTTGGTTGCGTGAAATCCACGCGCGTTCCAAACGCCCCTGTCACGAAGGAGCAATTACGTGCCCATTTTGGGGTGCATCCGCATCTGGCGGGATTTGAACCTTGGATGGCCGGCCGGGAAGCCCGCCCCACCTGTACGCCAAGCGGGGCGAGGCTCCAGCCGAACCGCCGGCCGCTTCATCCCTTTCCCGCTGCAAAATGTCAAAGAACAGGCGCGCGGGCGCCATGCAGGTTCCATATTACCACTGTTTTATGGGACTGCAACATTTGTTTTCACATTTATTTTTCACCTGAATTCAGGAGGTGGAAACAAATTCAGGCAGCAACCTGACTGGTTCTTTTGACGGCTGGCGGCGTTGCTCGCTCGTTACAGATCCATGCGGATATGCGCCTCGCTCGAGTCGGAACTGTATAGTCGCTGCCCGCGCTGCGGGCTTGCCTTGCCAGCCGTCAAAATCCCTGCGTCATCTTGCCACCTTAATTTATTTCCACCTCCTTCCCGCAGACCACGCCAAAGACGCAGAACAGGAGCGGGGAGGAATTTGCGCCAATTCTTTTCGACAGCGCGATTTTGGCCCGGCGGAAAGCCGGGTCGAACCGGCGGGCCACCGCCAGGCCGTTCAAGATGCCTTCGCCACTGAACCAGCCGCCAGACAAATACGCGATTACGAGGACCGACCCCTCGGCCTTCCGCGAGGACCGACCCCTCGGCCTTCCGCGAGGACCGACCCCTCGGCCTTCCGCGACCCCTCGGCCTTCCGATGCTGGAACGGTCGCCTCGGCGAGGCGACCCTACCCTTCCCCGGCCCGCCGTCACCGACCCGATACGCTGAAAAGACCTTTACAGTACGAATCCGATAATGCAATGTCCCTTCATGAAAGCGAATCCACTGTTCCGCCATCCGGCCGGGAAGTTGATTGCGACTGCCTTCACCCTGATTGAACTGCTGGTGGTGATCCTGGTCATCGCCATTCTGGCGGGCTTGTTGCTGCCGGTGCTGGGAAGGGCAAAACTGACGGGGCAGAGCACTTCATGCGTCAATAATTTGAGGCAGATGTCGCTCTCCCGCCACATGTACACCGACGACAACCAAGGGATGTTGATCCTGGCCGTGGCCGAGGAGGAGAGCGTAGATTTGTCGGTCGCGACTGCCGATGGCAAGGTGCTGATCTGCCCTTCGACCCGCGTACCCCCGAAAGCGCCGTCGGGGGACGGGTGGGGCACTGCCGACACGACGTATTTCGGCTCGAGTGCCCAAGCGCCCACCACCCCTGGGAGCTACGCCATCAACGGCTGGCTGTCGGTGAATCACGCGCCGGTGGATTCGTTCACCGACTTTTTCTTTACGAAGGAGGCGGACTTTCAGGCCCCTGTCACGACGCCGCTTTTTCAGGATTCAACGTGGTACTACGTGTTTCCTCTGGAAACAGATCCCACGCTGCATCCCGCAGACCTTTACGACGGCTACAACGGAAATCGAAACGGCGACACAGACTGCATACATAGCATGGGCCTATGTTTGATTGACCGGCACAACAGCCGTGCCCCGGGCGCCGCGCCGAGGAATTATCGTTATACCACCGGCCAGGTGCTTCCCGGTATGATCAACATGGTGTTCGCCGACAATCATGCTCAACTGGTGAAGTTGAACAACCTCTGGAATTGCACATGGCATCGCGGCTGGGACACGCCGAGTCCTCATCCATAACAGCAGGATGCGAACGGGCTGCCGGAGCGTTCGCCGGCAAATGAACGTCCTGGACGAAAACCTCACCGCCCAACAACGTGACAAACTCAGGGCATGGCGGATTCGTCAAGAAGGTGGCTCGCGCAAACGGCGCGGAAGGTTTCGGGCGCCGTGCATAAGTCGGACGGCGTCCAACACTTCATCATTTGCGCGATAGAAAATCAGAATTCCTTGATGATGCGTTCTCCGATGGAGCGCATTTCGTTCTTGCGACAATTTCCAGGCAGGGATGCTGCCTCCCCCAAAGCGGGCAGCCGATTTATTGTTCCGCTTCCGCGGCATCGAAGTCGGCGTGGGGAACCGACCCTGCCAAAAAGATGCGCTCTCCACCACCCTCAGTCCTTTGAAAAGGGCCGGGCAAAAAGTCCAACATAAGCGTTATTCTGTCCATTGATCCGGGTTCGTCCTTCTGGCAGCATTTGCCGGTGAATCAACTTTTTGACGCGGCGATGCCGGGGGGGCACCGGAAGGACCGGAGGAATTCACCGGGAGACCTGGCTATGAGCGCGGCCGTTTTTGATTATGAACCAACATTAATTCATCGTCGCCCTGACCGGTGATTTTAGCGACAGCACGGGCCGGCCGAAGTTTCGGGACATCGGGCTTTCCGCGCTTTCGGAACATCCGCACATTAAAATGGTCAAAACCTTCGCCTTGATTCTACTGTTACAGTTTTGGCCGGACGCGGCCTTGCTGCCCGCCGCCGGGGCTGCCATCGAGCAGGACGCGCCGGCCGGACGGGTTATCTTGTCCGACGCCGGCCGCCATCTGATTTTACGCCTGAATTACGATGGAAGATGCGTTCTGGATCAAGTGTCTGTCGGCGGACGCCAGGTGGTATCCAACGACACTGGCGTGTGCAGCGCCATTAAAACCGGCGGCCAATGGTTCACGACCCGCGCGGGCATTCCGACGCCAAAAGTGACGGCGACCGCCGACACACTGACGGTGACCGGTGTTCGTTTCGGGGGCGGCGGGATGGAAGTCTCCGAAGATTGGCGCTTTACCGTGCAGCCCGATCGCATCCTCTGGCGCATTGATCGAACTTATCACGCTGCCGGCACGGTGGAGGACACCTGCTTTCCCGGCTGGGATTTTCGGGACATGTCCACCTGGACCGGGGCGTTGCTCGGAGACGGCGGCGTGGTCTGGTGCAAATTGTTCGACAAACCCATCTTTGTGGACAGTTTCATTGTGCGGGATTGCAGGCCCTTTGCCATCAATGTCCAAGGGCGCACATTGGAATACTTTCACGGGTCGAACCAAAACAGTGCGCTGGCCATCACCCCTTCGACCGGGGAACGATTGGAATTGGCCCTGGAGGCCTGGCCGGAGGAGGCGTCGGCGCAACGAGCCTGGAGCGAGTCATGCCGCAAAGGGGGCGCGACGGCGCGGCAGGTGGTTTCGGGCTTGACGCCCAACACATCCTACCGGCTCTCCCGCAACAAAAACCCGGCCGAATTGCTCCGCGCCGACGCCGCGGGCCGATTGAAGTTTTCCTGCAAGTTCTCCCACACCGGCACACAGAATTTCACTCTCAAGCCGGATTGAAGAAACTGGAAAAACGATGAAACTCAAACTGGCCGGCGCTGATTTCACCTTTCCGCTCCTGCCGCACGAGCGGACACTGAATCTCACAATGATCACAAAACGAAAAGTCTCCGGCGGCACTCTGGCCTTCATCGGCTATATGCTCTCGCCCCTCTCCTGGTGGAACGACCTCTTCGTCAATTGGCCGCTGGCCCTGGCGTGCGCCTGGGTCATAAGCTGGTTCGACAAACCGGCCTTCACCGCCACTCTCATCCTGGCTTATTGGCTCACCAACGTCCTGGGCTTTGTCCTCATGCAAAAGGGCGGCGCGAAAATTTTCAGCCCGGAGGACCCGCCTTATTCCTGGAAATGTTTGTGCCGTGATCTGGCGATCTCCCTGCTTTACACCCTCTTGATCCTGCTGCTGGTCAAAATGGGGGTCATCGGGCCGATCCAGGATACCGTCCACAAGATCCAGATTTACTTTCACAAATTCTGACAGCCCGGAAGGCGCAAGATTCACTCCCCAACCCCGTATTGGAGATTGAAGGTTGATGATTATGAAGATCAGGAGATCGCAGAAATCTGGCGCATGCTTCCCTCTCACCGAGGGCAGAAACGACTTGCCCAAAGCCGATTTGGGGCCTATATTGCCTCGGAGTCAGAACGATAAATTCGACACGCCCGGCCCGGCCGGGGGAGTTAAGAAAATGAAAAAGCGTCCGTCAGTCATTCCAATGGCGCTTGCAGGCATCACAGCCGCAGCGGTTTACTTTGGTGCTTTCTGCAACGTCGCCAGCGCCCAAAACACCTCCACGACGAAGGTCAGCGCCAACCCGCCGCCCGCCGCCGGCGCCAGCCAGGCCCCTGCCCTGCCCTATGGCGTGGGCGAGGTGGTGAAGATGTATCAAGGGGGCATCCACGAAGACGTGATCGTCAATTACATCAACAGCACTGCCCTGCCGTATCACCTTAACGCCGATGGAATCATCTATCTACAGACTTTGGGAATGCCGCAGGAGATTACCAAATCCATCATCCTGCGCGACGGCCAGTTGCATCAGCAGGCCATGCAGCGGTATTCCCAGCCGCAGCCCATGCCGGGGCCTATGCCGGCTCCCAATGCCGGTGCGCCGGACCAACCGCCTGTGCAAGTGGTGACTCCCACGACGCCGGCGCCTGCCGTCACCGAGATTGGTGGTTCGGATTATCCTTATTATGATTCTTATGATTACGGGTACCCGTACTACGGCTACGGCTACCCGTACTACGGCTATGGATGGCCTTACTATGGTGGTTGGTATGTTGGTTGGCCACTGGTCGGCGGCTGGGGTTGGGGCTATGGCGGCTTTCGCGGAGGCTATGGCGGTTTCCGCGGAGGTTACGGCGGCTTCCGTGGAGGCTATGGGTTCCATGGCGGTGGCGGGTTCCGTGGCGGCGGAGGCTTCCATGGCGGCGGAGGCTTCCACGGCGGCTTTGGCGGCGGGCACGGAGGCGGGGGCGGAGCTGGGCATGGAGGCGGGCACGGAGGCGGGCATCGCTAAACCGCTGTCTTCTTGAATTCTTTCGCCATGACGTAATCGTCCATGACGAATCCTCCGCCGATGTTCACCACGACGGAATCCGTGATGGCGAAACCATTGCGCTGATAGGCGACAATCGCTTTTGCGTTTCTCTTGTTCACCGTGAGCATCAGGCGGTCCGCCCCAAGCTGGCACGCTTCGCGTTCGCAATGCCGCAAGAGCAAACTTCCAAGCCCGCGGCCATGCCACGCCGGATGCAGGTAAATCTTGTGCAATTTGAAAACCTTCGGCTCCTCCGTCGGGCCATGCGCCGCAAAACCGATCATCTCATCGCCCACGAGCAATCGCTCATAGCGAATGGCGCGCAGGCAGATTTCCTCCCGCAAAGTCTGCAGGGAGTACATTTTGGCCAGCATGTAGTCAATTTGCTCCGTCGAAATGATGCCCGGATAGTACGCCCGCCAGATGACGCCCGCCAGCCGGGCAATCGCCGGCAAGTCAGCCTCGGTTGCTGGAAGAATCGTTTCTGGACACACGGCTCACGATGATGTCTCGGTCGCTTAACGAAGAGAAATGAGCCACGCCGGCCCAGTGATGTCAACCACGTACGCGGAACCGATAAGGTCATGCCCGAAGAAATGGCAATAATCGTCGTTGTTGATTGTTTCCAAAGGACGTAACAATCCAGACATGACGATTCCGGCTGAATTGCTGCAAGCCCTTGCCGCCGCTAAAAGCGTGGCCGTGCTGACGGGCGCCGGCGTGTCGGCGGAAAGCGGTATCCCCACGTTTCGCGATGCCCAGACCGGCCTGTGGGCCAAGTTCAGCCCCGAAGATCTGGCCACTCCGCGCGCCTTCCGACGCAATCCCCGCCTGGTTTGGGAATGGTATGAGTGGCGGCGCAAGCTCGTCGCCGGCGCCCAGCCAAACCCGGCGCACCTCGCCCTGGCAGAAATGGAGAGGCTCTTTCCGCGGTTCCATCTCATCACGCAAAACGTGGATGGTCTGCATCAACGCGCTGGAAGCCGGAACGTCATCGAACTGCACGGCAATATCACCCGCACCAAATGCTCTGTCGAAGGCACGATTGTTTCGACTTGGCAAGACACCGGCGATGTCCCGCCGAAATGCCCCGCCTGTGGCGCCTTGTTGCGCCCCGACGTGGTTTGGTTTGAAGAGCCGATGCCTGAAGCGGAGATGGAACAAGCCACGGCCGCAAGCACGACTTGCGACATATTTCTCTCCATCGGCACGTCCACCGTCGTTTATCCCGCGGCCGCCCTGCCAGCGGAAGCGTTGCGCAGCGGGGCGACCGTGCTGGAGATCAACCCGCAGCCGACACCCTTCACGGCACAGGCGCACTTCGCTCTGGCTGGGGCGGCCGGAGTTGTCTTGCCTGAATTGATGAAGGCCCTCAACGCCTCACGCCGCGCTTGAAAATGGAATCCACTTCCAGTTCCGAATTTCGGGCAGGTCCTGGCCGTTTTTGGCGATGTATTGCTTGTGCTCGATAACTTTCTCCTTGAGCTGTTGCTTCAAATAGACGCCCTTGTGGCCGGTCTGCGCCACGCGGTCAATCGTGTCCATCACGAGGTGGAAGCGGTCCAGTTCGTTCAGCACCGTCATGTCGAAGGGCGTGGTGATGGTGCCTTCTTCCTTGTAGCCGCGGACGTGGATGTTGGCGTGATTGGCGCGGCGGTAGGTCAGCCGGTGGATCAACCACGGGTAGGCATGGAAGGCGAAGATGACCGGCTTGTCCTTGGTGAAAAGCTCGTCGAAATCCATCTCGCTCAGCCCGTGCGGGTGCTCGCTTTGCGGCTGCAGCTTCATGAGGTCAACGACGTTGACCACCCGGATTTTCAGCTCGGGCAGATGCTCGCGCATGATGGAAACGGCGGCCAGCGTCTCCAGCGTGGGCACGTCGCCGCAGCAGGCCATGACCACGTCGGGCGCGGCGTTCTGGTCATTGCTGGCCCATTGCCAGATGCTGACGCCTTCGGTGCAATGCTTGACGGCCGCGTCCATCGTCAGCCACTGCGGCGCCGGGTGTTTGCCGGCGATGACGACGTTGACGTAATGGCGGCTGCGCAGGCAGTGATCCATCACCGAGAGCAGGCAGTTGGCATCCGGCGGAAGGTAAATCCGCACGACCTCGGCCTTCTTGTTGACAACCTGGTCAATGAAGCCGGGGTCCTGATGCGTGAAGCCGTTGTGGTCCTGGCGCCACACGTGCGAGGCCAGCAAATAGTTGAGCGAGGCGATCTTCCGCCGCCACGGCAGGTGGGAGGTGATCTTGAGCCACTTGGCGTGTTGGTTGAACATGGAATCAACAATGTGAATGAACGCCTCGTAGCAGTTGAACAGCCCATGCCGCCCGGTGAGCAGGTATCCCTCCAGCCAGCCCTCGCATTGATGCTCGCTGAGCATCTCCATCACCCGGCCGGTGGGCGCGAGAAATTCGTCGTTCGGCGCCGTCGCGGCGTCCCATTGGCGTTTGGTCACTTCAAAAAGAGCTTCCAGACCGTTGGAGAGCGTTTCGTCAGGGCCAAAAACCCGGAAATTGCGTTGTTCATTGTTCAGCTTCGCCACATCGCGCAGGAAAGGTCCGAGCACGTGCGTGTCGCCGATGCCGCGCGCCCCCGGCGCGGGCACGTCCGCCGCGTAGTCGCGGAAATCCGGCATCCGCAGGTCGCGCAGCAACATGCCGCCGTTGGCGTGGGGATTGGCGCCCATGCGCCGATCGCCCTTGGGCGCCAGTTCGGCCAATTCCGATTTCAGGCGGCCCTGCTCATCGAAAAGTTCCCCGGGCCGGTAGCTCCTGAGCCAGTCTTCCAACAGCTTGAGGTGTTCGGGATGGATGGCCGGGTCGGAGAGCGGCACCTGGTGCGAACGGAAGGTGCCTTCGATCTGCAGCCCATCCACCACTTTCGGCCCCGTCCAACCCTTGGGCGAATTGAGGACGATCATCGGCCAGCGCGGACGCTCGACTTTGCCATGCGCGCGGGCCTCCTGCTGGATTTTTTTGATCTGCTCCACCGCCGTGTCAAGCGTCGCGGCCATGGCCTGGTGCATCAACTCCGGCTCGTGGCCCTCGACGAAATACGGCGTCCACCCGTAGCCGCGGAGCAACTGCTCCAATTCTTCATGGGTGATGCGGGCGAGGATGGTCGGATTGGCAATCTTGTAGCCGTTGAGATGCAGGATCGGCAGCACCGCCCCGTCGCTCGCCGGATTGAGAAACTTGTTGGAATGCCACGCCGTCGCCAGCGGTCCGGTTTCCGCTTCGCCATCGCCGACGACACACGCGACGACGAGATCAGGATTGTCGAACACCGCCCCAAAGGAATGGCTGAGCGAATAGCCCAACTCGCCGCCCTCGTGGATCGAGCCTGGACACTCGGGCGAGGCGTGGCTGGGAATCCCTCCCGGAAACGAAAACTGAATAAAGAGCCGCCGCAGCCCGGCCTCATCCTGGCTGATGTCGGGATAGATCTCGCTGTAAGTGCCTTCCAGATACGTGTTGCCCACGACAGCCGGGCCGCCGTGTCCGGGGCCGGAGACGTAAATCATGTCGAGATCGTATTTTTTGATGACCCGGTTTAAGTGGACGTAAATGAAGTTCTGTCCGGGAGTCGTGCCCCAGTGTCCCAGCAGCATGTGTTTCACATCCGCCAGCGCCAGCGGCCGCTTGAGCAGCGGATTGTCGTAGAGATAAATCTGGCCGACCGACAGATAGTTGGCCGCCCGCCAGTAGGCATCCATCTTGTGCAGCAACTCCGGCGTCAGTGTGTTTATTTGCATTTCAATCCTTTTGTTCCGGCTCACGGCGCGGCTTGCCGTGAATCAGCCAGAACTCCAGCAAGGCGGCAAGCTCCGTTGCCCGCTTTTCGTCACCCGTCCGGCTGCGCGCCAACTCATCCGCTCGTGCCGCGAGCGAAACGAGGCGTTGTGTCAATCCGGCCTGCAAACTTCGCGCTGTCTTTTCCGATTTTGGCAGCGGCAACTCGCCATGAATGTTGTGTTGCGCCAGGGTGAAGACCATCTCCGCGTGCGCGCGGCTCGGCAGAGGGAGCGGCGGCGCGACCCCCTTGCCGCCTTTGGACTGCCGGAAGAAAATTGTGTTCGCATCGAGCATGTCGTTCGCGTCCGGCAGGCTGGCGCGGCCTTCAGGAACATCCACGGTGAAGCCGTCCCTGGACTTTACTTGGGCGGCGAGCCATTCCACCAACGGCTGTTTCTCTGCCGGCGCCAGACTGTCCCACAAATCGGCCGCCAATTCATCCGTGCGGAATTCGCGGCCTTCCGCTCCGGAGCGTTGCTCCTGCTTTTGAATTTCGACGATGCGGATTTGCCGGAAATGCTCTGCGGTTTCGTGATACAATTCGTCACAAAGTTTCTCTCGCTTGGCGTCCTCGCTCACGCCGAGCAACTCAAAGACGGCCAGATCGAGCGCGCGGCGGTCGGGCTGTCGGAGTTCCCACGGCAGGCGGATGGGATTTTGCGCCAGCTTCTGCGCGTGTTTTGGATCATGGCAGTCCATGAATTCTTCTTCCACCATTGGTCGAGTATCGCGCTGGCACAGCTTGGCAAAAGCATCCTGCAATTTCCTGGCAACGGCTTTGGTGGCGCGGCGCGGGTCCGGGACATCCAGTAGATTCACATCCACAACTTCTGTTTTCAAATTCCCTTCCGTTCCGGCGTAACGGCCAAAGTAAATCTTTACCAAACCAACCAGGGTTGAATTAAGAACAGCGGCGAGCAATTCGGGCGAACACTCCTTTTCGTCAACCGCCGTCACGTCGTACAAATTGCAGTTTACGATGAGCCGGTCTTTATTGTGAACGATGACATGCCGGTATTGCTGCGACTTGGGCCAGATTAGGTGGCCGCTCTTTGTGAAAGTGAGATCATACCAAGGCTGGCGTCCGACACACGTTGACCGCTGCGGCACAGGCACGGCTTTACTTTTCTTTGAAGCAAAAGAGGTTTTTTCTCCATAGCGGAGATACTTCTGAACGTAAGTTCCCTTCAACTTTTCCATTGGCTCAGACACAAACAAAATCAGCCGATTCAATTCTACAGCGGCTAAGACTGGACGACTGATGTTCATCAAGCTGTGAACTTCTGGCTTGAGATATTTTGATTCAACCGGATGCACGGTGTCGTCACCAGCCAGAGCCAACTTTACATTGCCCGATTCAACTTCAGCCCGTTTACAATGTGTGTGTAGCGGCGCGTCGTTCCATTCCAGTCTGGAGTACTTTTCCAAGAATTCTGCCGAAACGTCGCGCGGCATGAAGAAAGCATCACAGCCACTCGTAATACCGCGTCGAATTGCGGCAATTTCCCCCAGCGGCACGAAGCGGCTGGCATAACGCTCCATGATTTGAAAATAAAGATTGGGCGCGCGGAGGTATTTGCCCCACTTGCCGCCGCCGTATTTCGGGCCGTAGCCAATGCCGCCGCCATCGTGCAAAAGCCCGTTTCCGTTCTCATCGTACGAGCCATTATCGTCGCCGTCCTCATCGTTGCCCTCTGCTGAATTGGCTCCCCTGACGCCTTCCGCCAAGTCACGCTGTTTCTGCATTTCAAATAGACGTCCCGCCCGCAGACCATCTTCCCATAGGTCCTTTTGTTTCTTCACCACCACCCGCCAGCCGTCGCGGGTCGCGTTCTTCTTGCAGGCCAGAATGGCGTCGCGGAATTCTTCCGCAGCCGTCTGGCGGGAGTTTTCGTCGGGGCGCTCCCCGAGAATGGATTTGAGCGGCGTGTCGAGGCGAACGAACTTGACCAGATGCTTTTCGCGTTCGGCGGGATCGTCGCATTTCTGCAAAATCACGGCGCACGTTTTGACGCGAGCATCCTCAAACCACGGTTCCGCGTTGCTTTCCAAAATCGCGTGAATCTTGAAGTGGGTGAGAACCCACGCCTGCAAAGCAAAGCCATATTCGACGTCCAGCCAACTGGACGAGACAAGGAATCCAAACCAGCCCTTTTCCTTCAGGAAGTGTGTCGCAGCCGGCCAGAAATAGCAATGGAGGTCGCTCCGCCCGCTGAGTTTCAAGTTCGGCCAGAGTTCGGCGCACAGTTCGAGCAGGTCTTCCTTCGCCTGCATCGGTTTGGGCTTGGGCTTGTCGTTGCGCCGGGGAATCAACTCCTGCCGCACATACGGGGGATTGCCGACCACGGCGTTGAGCGGCGGCAGCGGGATGGGGGCAAGTCTTCTTTCGCCGCGCAAACCCTGGGGCAACTGGCAAAACGGTTTCTCATCGCGGATTTCAAAGAAATTCCGGCGGGCAATGCGCGGGTAGTTTTCCTCGTCGTTAATGTCGCGCGCGGCCAGATTGAGGGTGGAAAGATGAGCGGCAAAGAGTGAAATGTCCACGCCGTAGATCTGGGCCAGGCGGTCTTGATGGGAAACGGCGGGGTGTGCAAGCCGTCTGTCGCGATCCAGCCAGGCCTTGCGGAGGTAGGCACGAACGAGAAAACTGCCGGAACCGCAAGTGGGATCAAGAACGGCGTCTTCCGCCTTGCGGATGCAGAAGGCATTGACCACGTCCACCAAATCTTCGTTGGTATAGTGCTGGCCGAATTTGTGGCGTTCTTCCGGGGCAATGAGTCGTTTGAAGATGCCGCCCAGGATGTCGGTCCGAATCTCTTTGAAATTGAATGGGCGAATCTCTTCCAGCACGGAGCGCCACGCGTCAATGGAATGCTCATGGCCGAAGATCAGTGGGCCGGCCCAATCCTTTTCAAAGGGATAGAACAGGGTTTCATAGTCGCCTGTGGCTTCGACAGCTTTTTGGAACGCTTTTTGAAAGTGGACGTAGAGTTCATCCCCTGAACTGGCTTTCTTCGGAACGTGAAGTTCCTTCAGCTCGGTGAATTTTGTCCGAACAGACTCATAAAACAGCAGGCGGTTGGAAAAGACGTAACAGAGCGTGCGGGCGGCGCGGTCAATCAGCGTGCGCCAGGTTTTCGGATCGTTGCGGATGACTTGCCAGCCCTGATCGCCTGCCATCCATTCCTGCAGGAGCGCATCAAAAGATTTGTCGGCGGCGGATTTGGCCCAGAGAGATTCTTTCGTGAGTTTGACCGCCCATGAAGTATGGCTTTCGAAGGCGTCAATAAAGTAAGCGTCCAGCGACATTCCCCATTCCGGTTGTTTGCCAGACGCAATAACGGCAAACCGTGAGAAAAAATCAAAAAGAAACTCCTGAATCTGTTTCTCCACTTCGGGGCGGGACACATCATCAGGATTGTCGAGATCAAGACCGAGATCGAAAGTCCCGACTTGACGCTCAGGCAGGGGAAGGTGCCATTTTTTCGCGTCGAAAAGAACCAGCTTGTTCACATTCCAGGTGAAGAAAAATTCCGCCCCCGCATTTGAGGCCTTGGTGTTTGAGTCCTCGACCAACGAATGACTGTGGGCGTTTCGGCCTTCGACCGTTCCCGGCAATTTCACTTCACCGCCGAGAACCAGATTCTCGCGGACTCCATAGACGCGCAAATCGGAACGCTTTCGCTCAATGCCTTTCGACTCCTCGATTTCGGAACGCTTGAAACCCCAAACCGGGTTTTGCGCAAAGAGGGCGTCCGCCCACTTTGAAACGCGGCTGCAAAAAGTGACTTCGTAAGTCCGTATATCCCGCTCTGCCATGCCCAATATGTAAGGTTTGAACCGGGATTTGACGAACAAAATCAGGACCCCGTGTTTTTGTCCGCCGCGCCGGGTCCGAGGATGCGGCAGACGGAGCGGGCAATCATCAGCTCTTCATCCGTGCGGATGACGCGCACTTTGACCCGCCCCCTCTCCGCGGAAATCACGGCTGCATTCTCAGCGTTCCGGGCCTCGTTCAGTTCGAGGCCGAGGAAGTTCAGGCCCCCGCAGATTCGCGCTCGAATCTCCGGCCCGTTTTCGCCGATGCCGCCGCTGAAAACCAGGGTGTCCAAACCTTCCAGCGCTCCGGCCAAAGCGCAAATCCATTTTTTGGCCTGATAACAAAACAAGGCCACGGCCTCAGCGGCGCGGAGGTCGTCCTTTTCCCGCAAAAGCAACTCGCGCATGTCGGAACTGGTTTCCGAAACGCCCAGCAGGCCCGACTCGTGATTGACGATATGGTGAAATTGCTTCGCCGTCACCTGCTCGGCGCGCGCCAGATACCAGCCCAGGCAGGGGTCCAAATCGCCCGACCGCGTGCTCATCGGCAGGCCCGCCGCGGGTGTGAAACTCATGCTGGTATCCATGCTTTTGCCGCCGCGCACCGCCGTCATGCTGGCGCCGTTGCCCAGATGCGCCAGAATCACCCGGCCTTGCGCGGCCTGAGCGCCGGCCACGCGGGCCAGTTCTTCCATGAGATAGGCGCAAGACAGCCCGTGAAAGCCGTAACGCCGGACCCCCCTGGCATCGTAACGCCGCGGAATGGCCAGCAACCGGGCCACGCGCGGCATGTCGTGATGAAAAGCCGTATCGAAGCAGGCGATCTGCGGCAGGTCAGGGAATCGCCGATGAAAAGCCTCGGTCAAGAGGATTTCCTCCGGCAGATGTTCGGGATCGAATGGGCTGAGTTGGTGCAGCTCATCCACCATGGCCGGGGTGATGCGCTGGGGTTCCCAGTATTTCGGACCGCCATGCACCACCCGATGCCCCACCGCGGCCAGCGAGCCGGGTTCAATTCTTTGCTCAATCCAATCCATCAGCAGATTCACCGCGGCCGTGTGGTCAGGCACGATTACCGGTCGTGAGAAGTGGTCCGCTTCGTTGAGGCCGTTCACCGCAAAGTCGCCCTGGGGGAGACCCACTCCTTCAATCCGGCCGGCCAGAATCCGCCGCAGGGTCTGATCGGTCTCAAAGAGCGCGAACTTGATGCTCGACGAGCCGCCGTTGACGGTCAGGACCTTGTTTGCTGCTGTCAATGGAATCGAGGCCCTCTGGCGGTCTTATTTCGGTTGTTCAGCGGGAAGAGGGATGAGCGCGGGGATGCGGTCCTTGAAGGCAGGGATGGCCGGGCCATCGCCTTCGGGATTGTCCAAGTAGTAGAAACCGACCGTCGTGTAGTGGTTGGGGAACGGTTTGCGGTCTTCGTCCCAACCCTGCGACCCATGTTCCAGCGTAAAGAGCAGGCTCTCTTTGAACGGCACGGGGTCCTGGATGTGCCAGCGGTAGCAGGTGTTCAAAATGCCCCGCTTCTCGCCGCCCTCGTAGTAGGGCACGCCAAAATAGGGGGCCCAAAAGGCCCGCCCAAAATCCCACGCGCCGCAGAAGTAGTCCTCGCTGCCGGTGCCGCTGATGACCGGTTTCTTGGAACCGTCCACGTACCAGTAATCATTGCCCTCGCCCCACCAGCCATCGCTGTTGGCCATCACGGAGATGAACGTGCCCACGAAATGGCCGGCGCCCTTGGTCTCGCAGATCGTCAGCGGCTTGCCGACGAAAGCGGGAAAGTAGGTGCGATACTGCGTATGAAAATAGCGCGCACCCGGTTGCGGACCCTCTCCCACGCGATAGTCAATATTGAAATAAAAACTATCCACCCTTCGGTCGCCTTCGTTGGCCACCGTGAGCAGGGCATGCTTTTTGAAAGGCATCGGCCAGTAACAGTTCAGGGCATCGTGCGCGCCGATCACCACGGCTGCACTCTGGAACTCGACATACTTCCCGTGTCCCTGGGCAAAAAAGTCGCCGATCGGGCACTCGACGGCTGGACGGGCCGCATCGTCCCAGGTCATGCGCAGCACCAGTTCCCGCAGGTGTTCGGGGGACGGTGAACTGATGGTAAACCAGACGTGCGTGACCCGCCCGCTGCCTTTGACATCCATCAGCGTGAGGGTCTGGCCGGGATCTATGCTCCGGGCGTCGCCGTTTCGTCCTCGGGGATCGGTGCTCGAAGCTCGCCCGGCCGAGAAGTCTTTCTTGGACGCAAGATCGGCGGGGAGTTGGGCGGCAGCCATGAATGGCAGCAGTGTGATCACTGCCGCGGTTGAAATGAGCGTTGTCAGACGGTCAATTTTGGCAATCATATCGGGCACCTTATCGGGTTTCGCACCGGTGTCAAGCTCCGTGCATCGGCGCGCCGAAACGGCCGCATGACAAAAATCTTCACGTCCTTGGTAGGGCGGCGCTGCCGCGCCGCCCAAGATTTCAGGGCAGAGCAGCAGCTCTGCCCTACCAGGAAGGCGAAGATTTTTGTCATGCGCCCCCTAAACCATTGACTTCTTTTCGCGCCGGGTGTTAAGTGAAATGCCATGCCTGCAGGAATGAGACGAAATGCGACCGCCGGGCTCGGCCTGATCGCGTTGCTGCTGGCCTTCTCCGGGTGTGATTCGCGGCAGGATGCGCCGCCCGCGGACCGGCCCGTTCAGTCGGCGGAACAGACCAACAGCCATCTGCGCGTCCGCGCGCCCGCCGTTGCCGGGCTGTTTTATCCGGCGGAAGAACCGGTTCTTTCAAAAACCATTGACGGCTTGCTGGCGGGCGCGCCCGCGCATCACATCCGCCGCCTCAAGGGCCTGGTTTGCCCCCATGCGGGCTACCCATTTTCGGGACCAACGGCGGCCATTGCATACAAAACGCTGGCCGGCCGCGATGTTCAAACCGTCGTCATCCTCGGTCCCAGTCACTATGCCGCGTTTGCGGGCGCGTCCGTTCCGAACACGGACGCTTACCAGACGCCCTTGGGAACGGTCCCCATTTCGGCCAAGGCGCGGCAACTGGCCAAGACCAGCCCCTTCGTCCTGGAACCACAATGCCTGGTGCAGCGCCCGGGGTGGTGGACATATTCATCGAAGCCCGCGCCGCCTGCCGGGGAGGACACGCCCGACACGTGGGAACATTCCGTCGAGGTCCAGGTCCCTTTTTTGCAAAAAACTTTAACGAACTTCACCATCCTGCCGGTGGTCTTTGGCGACGTTGACCCTGAAGAGGTCGCCCGGGTTTTAGGCGGGGCGATAGATGGCAAAACCTTCGTCGTGGCCAGCTCCGATCTCAGCCATTATTACCCCTATGATCAGGCCGAAGCTCTGGACCACCGTTGTGTCAAGGCGATTTGCGACCTGAACATTGACGAAATGAAAACCCAGGAAGCGTGCGGCAAATTACCCATATTGACGCTGATGCACCTGGCCCGGCAAAAGGGCTGGAAAACGCAATTGCTCGATTACCGCAACAGTGGCGATACCGCCGGCGACAAAAGCAGGGTGGTTGGCTATGCCGCCATCGCCTTTTACGAGCCGGCGCCCCAAAACTTTGAGGCCAATGAGCGCAAATTCCTGCTGGACCTCGCCCGCCGGACCCTGACCTGCGTGGCGACCAATCCCGGCGCGCCGGCACCGGCCGTCAACACCGGGGATCTGTCGCCAAAACTGTCGCAGACCAAAGGATGCTTCGTGACGTTGACCGAAAATGGCGCCTTGCGCGGCTGCATCGGCCACATCCTGCCGCAGGAATCCCTGTACCAGGCGGTGGAGGACAACGCCCGCAACGCGGCCACCCGCGACCCGCGTTTCCAGCCGGTGCGGCCCGAGGAGGTCAATAAAATCAAAATTGAAATCAGCGTGCTGACCGAACCGCAACCGCTGAATTTCAACTCGCCGCAGGACCTCCTGAACAAGTTGGAGCCTGGCGAAGACGGCGTGGTGCTTCGAATCGGCCCGTCCGGGGCGACCTTCCTGCCACAGGTCTGGGAGCAACTGCCCGACAAGGTCGAATTCCTCAACCACCTCGCGCAAAAAGCCGGCTGCGCCCCCGACGACTGGCGCGGCAGCAATGTCCGCGTGTCCATCTACCACGTCGAGGCCTTCGAGGAGTCGGAGTAATGTTCCCGTCCGGCCGGAAGCCGACGATGCCGGCGGGCACCCGTGAACGGCGGCTCGTCCTGTTGGCCGTCGGGGCGCTGGGCGTTTCGTGCGTGATGACGCAACTGGCGCTCATGCGCGAACTGCTCGGCGCGTTTAGCGGAAACGAATTGGTGCTCGGCTTGGTGCTGGGCAACTGGCTGCTCCTGATGGGCATCGGCGCCTGGCTTGGCCGGACGACCGACAGACTCCGGAATCCACTGACCACCCTGACGGTCGTGCAAATCTTGGTGGCCGTTCTGCCCCTGCTGCAGGTGTTCCTCCTGCGGACTTTGCGCAACGTCGTTTTTGTCCGCGGCGCCGCGGTGGGTGTCAGCGAAACCGTCCTCAGCGCTCTGCTCCTGCTGCTGCCGTACTGCCTCACGGCTGGCTATGCCCTGACGCTGGCGTGCTCGTTCTTGGCGCGCCAGGCGGGCGCCAGGGGCATCGGCCAGGTGTATGTGGCCGACAGCATCGGCAGCATCGGTGGCGGCGTTCTGTTCAGCTTCGTGCTGGTCAGGTTCCTCGACCATGCCGGCATTCTGGTCTATCCCGCCGTCTTGAATCTGCTGGTTGCCGGAGCAATCGGCTTTTACACCGGACACAAATTGCTTTCGACCATCGCAGGCGCTCTGGCCGTCGCGGTGACGGCGGCGGCGGTTTTTGTTGACCTGGATGGCGTTTCCACCGCCTTGCAGTATCCGGGACAACACATGGTTGCGCGGGGCAATTCGCCCTACGGCAAACTGCTCGTCACGGAATCCGACGGCCAGTTTGATTTTATCGAGAACGGCGTGCCGCTCACCTCCACCCGCGACGACCAGCATGTCGAGGAGGCGGTGCATTACGCGATGGCACAGCGGCCAAAGGCCCGCCAGGTGCTGCTGGTGGGCGGGGGCATCTCGGGCACGGCCAAGGAAATCCTGAAGTACCACGTCCGCCGCGTGGACTATGTGGAACTGGACCCGTTGATACTGGAGTTCGGGCGGAAATACCTGCCGGAAAGTCTGGCCGACAACCGGATCAACGTCATCAACAGTGACGGCCGCTTGTTTGTCCGCCAAACCGGCCAGAAATACGATGTGGTCATTGTGGACCTGCCCGAACCTGCCACCGCCCAACTCAACCGCTTCTTCACCGTGGAGTTTCTGGCTCAAGTCAAGCGGGCGCTTTCCGCCGGGGGCGTCGTCTCCTTTTCGCTCGGGCATTATGAAAATTACGTCAGCCCCGAGCTGGCGCGAATGCTGGCCTCGGCCGGCCGGTCATTGAAGCCATCCTTCCCGAACGTGCTGGTGATTCCCGGCGGACAGGTCTTCTTTCTGGCGTCGGACGGCCCGCTTTTTGACGACATCGCGGCGCGCATCGAACAGCAAGGCATCAAAACCAAACTGATGAACCGGCATTACCTCGACGCGATGCTGAGAAGCGACCGGATGATGGACATGCAACAGGCCATCGCGCAGCCGGCGGCGGTGAACGAGGACTTCAACCCGGTGCTCTACTATTATCATCTCCGCCACTGGATGAGTCAGTTCAAAATCGGCTTCGGCCTGTTGCAGGTTCTGCTGCTGGTCGTGCTTTGCGTTTATCTGGTCCGCTTGCGCGGCATGGCCTTGGTCCTCTTCGCCTCGGGTTTCGCGGCGACGACATTGGAGATTGTCCTGCTGCTGGCCTTCCAGGTTCTTTGCGGCTCGGTCTATCATCAACTGGGCATCATCGTCACCGTCTTTATGGCCGGCCTGGCGCTTGGGGCGATGATGGCCAACCGGCGCATGAAAACCCGGAACCAGATGGCTCGGCTGGAGCCTCGCCCTACCCGCCATTTTGGTAGGGCGAGGCTCCAGCCGAGCCGGGCGTGTTCAAAAACCGAGTTGCGCTCGCCCGCTCCATCCCTTGACCATTCCGCCGCTCCAACGGCAAAACATCTGGCTTTTCTCGCCTTTGGCATTGCCGCCTATGCCCTGCTGCTCGCCTTATTATTGCCGCGCTTCAACCGGCTGGGGGACACGGCGGCCTCGCTCCTGTTCATCAAGGCGGCCATCGCGCTGCTGACGTTGATTCTCGCCGCGCTGGTGGGAATGCAATTTCCGCTGGCCAATCGCCTGGAATTCGACGGCACCGTTGCGGGCGCCTCCCGCCTTTACACGGCGGATTTTGTCGGCGCATTCCTGGGCGCATTGCTGGCCAGCACGCTCTTGATTCCGTTGATTGGCGTGACGGGCGTTTGCCTGCTGACGGCGGCGCTGAATCTGGCGGGCGGCGCGATGGCTTTCCCTTCAAAAGCCGCCCGGCTGGCATCGGCGGTAATGGGTCATTAGCATGCTGCCTGGGGTGTGTCCCCCACCGGTAATTGGCGGTATTTGGCGGTAATTGGCGGTAATTTACCCCGTCTCTACCGCCTGATACGGCCCGTGAAGGACCACCTGGATGGCCGATTCGCCGCCTATTCCGTAAAAAACGCCAACTTGCCGTTAGCTGCTCTTAGCTGCTCTTAGCTGCGTTTTTGCACCTTTCGACGGCCTTGGCGGCGGCCTTCCCGGCAGGGTTTTAGGTGCGTGAAATTCACGCGCGTTCCAAACGCCCCTGCCACAAAGGAGCAATGACAGGCGCATTTTGGGGTGACTCGCTATCTGGCGGAATTTGGATGACCGATTGGCTGCCGTTTGCCGTTAAGCGCCAAGTTGCATGTACCTGCATGTACCTGCATGTACCTGCAACTTTATCGTTATCGGTCAGGCTTAAACCGACTGCGACAGGGGAAGGATTTCAACGCCAAGGCGCGAAGATGCAAGGGCGCAAAGAGGGGCCGGCTTTTGCCTTCATCCCTGCCACCCCGGCCCCTTGACCGCTTTCCCCGACTGCAAAATGTCAAAGAACAGGCGTAAGAGCGTGTTTTGAAAATATCTCGGACGGTCTTGCGGCGGGGCGGGGCGGCTGGCTTCGTTGCTCCTCCGTTACAGATTTCTCTCGAATATGCGCCCTCGTCGCGCCTCGCCATCCACCCCGCCGCGCTCGCAGTCCCATTCCAGATCTATTTTCAAAGCACGCTCCAAGCGCCGCACAGATTCCACATTACCACGTTTTGATGGGACCGCAAATAATAAATGTCAGATATTTTTCCACACGAAAGCAATTTTCATGCCGGGCCGCGAATTTTCCGGCGGCTTTTTCCCGCGCAGCGGCATACAGAGGAGGCCGCAGGATTGAAGACAATTAAATGCCCGCAAAAAGGCACCGAAAGCGCAGCGCGGCAAGCCGCAACCAAACGGAATTCAACGCAAAGTCGCCAAGACCCAAAGGCGCAAAGATTTGGCACATAAACTTCAGACACGTTTGCCCTGTTCATGCGGCTTTGCGCCCGTGCGTCCTGGCGTTAATATTATTGCGTGGACGTCGTGCCGTTCTTGGAAAATCCTCGCGAGAGTGAATGATATTGACATTTTGCAGCGCAGAAGGTCGTGTCGTTGTGCGCCTTTTGCGCTTTTTCGAGGCTGTTCGCATGGCCCTGCATCCAGCCCATGACACGGGCTGCTTAGTAACGCCGCCAATACCAGTTTCCAATGGGCGCCCCCGGCCTCGGCCAACCGATTAAACTTGAGTTCTGCCGGTTCTTGGGCGAACCTTCTGCGCGATGCGGGAAGAAAACGATGAAATGCGTTTATGCAGGACCGGTTTATAGTCGAAAGATGACGTTGAATCATGATTTACCACGGAACAGCCAAAGGGAACGTAGTGGTGCTGGAACCGGGAGCGGAAATCCCGGACGGCACGCCCGTTCACGTCGAAACCACGGAGCAGGCCCGCGGCGGCTCATTGACTGGTGAAAGTGATCCCTTTCGAATGGGCGAGCAGGCGGTCGAGACCGGCATTGCCGATCTGGCTACCAATGCGGATCATCATCTGTACGGACAAACAATGGGGCTTGGTGGACTGCGCCTCCTTCGTCGTGATGGCCGACGAGAAGATTGTTGAGGCGTTGACCAATGACCGTCACTTTGATCAGGCTGGATTCAGGCCTCTGCTGCCGATTCCCTGACACTGTGGGCCGCTTTTGGGCATCCTTGGCCGCAAGATTTGACGGCCAAGCTGTTTTGCAACGTCGAGTTCCGGCTTGCCTGCCCGCCGTCTTGTCCGCCGTAGTTTTTACGAAGGCGGAAGCTCGCAGAGCGAAGGAGGGAACGTCTGCCGATTTAGTACGTTGCCATTCCGGGTTGACGATGGTATGGTTGCCTGATGAAAGTTTCCTTGCCCAAGCATCTCAAGGATTTTGTGACCGAACAGGTTCACAGTGGCCGTTTCGGAAATGAAGCCGAAGTGATCGGCAGCGCGTTGCGGCAGATGGAGGAATCAGAACGGGAGCGGGAAAGGCAGGCGTTTGAAAGCGCCTTCCGCGAAATTGACCGCCACTCGCCGGTTGGAGAACCCACGGCTGAAGACTTGGCTGAAATCAACCGGATCGTCACAGCAGTCCGCGGCCGCCGCCCAGAGCGGCAGCCGGCATGATTGCCGTCTTCGACACCAGCGTGGTGGCCAGCGCGATATTCTGGCACACCAGCACCGCGCGCAGGTGTCTGACTGGCCTTGCACGGCGCAAGTTCACCCTGGTTGTCACAGATGAGATCGAGCGCGAATACGCGACAACCTGTGCCGCCCTGAAAGCACGAAAGCCGCCACAAGACCCTTCCGGCCCGCTGGCATGGATTTTAAGCCGCTCATCGCGTGTCGCTCCGGCTCCGCTTGGCAAGCAGCGCAGCAGGGATGCTAAAGACGATCCTTTTTTGGCAGGCGCTTTGGCTGGAGGCGCCGAGTACCTGGTTACGAACGATCGCGATCTCCTCGATTTAGGCAACCCATTCGGCATCGCTGTTGTTACGCCAGTCGAATTCTTGCGTGTCCTTCGGGATCAATTCGCTTTGGACTGAGAATCAAGATCGTGCGTCCAAGGGGTCAGTCCTCGGAATCGTCCAAGGGGTCAGTCCTCGGAATCGAGTAAATGGCCTTGACGCGGCGGATGCCACTTACGTCCTGCGGAGGGAAATACGTGATTCCGAGGAATGACCCCTCTGGCTCTGAGGCTGCCGGTTGGCTTGGCGATATTTGAGCGAAGCGGAATGATTCCAATGGCGCAAGCTCTCCCTGGTCATGGCGGCATTGGCCACAGTTTTGCGAGGGCAGCCGGGGCGCAAGGCTGGGGATCCGCCTTCGCTCCGCTTCGGCGCGACAAGTCCGCCTTCGTTAAAGCTTCTGCCGTCGTCCCGCCAGTGGCGGGACTATGGCGAGACAAGACGGCGCGACAAGTCCGCCTTCGTCATCCTCCGTCGCTAAAGCTTCCGCCGTCGCTAAGGCTATTGCGGACAGGATGGCGGACAAGACGGCGGGACAGGCAACGCGGGAACGCGCATCCGCCTTGCCAAACCCGCTGACGGCAATGCAGTGGAGCCGACTTGGAAGTCGGCGATACGGCAGGTTTGGAAACCTGCGCTACGCAAGATCGGCAGGGCCGCGCTAAACACATACAAGCGGGGAGAGAGCGGGAAGAGCGGCGGGACGCCGCTGCCACTTTGATGCGCCCAAGCACGCCGCAAAACAATGTTTCACCTCGTCCTGCTTCGTGGCATCCTCGGCTTGGCAACGAGTGCGACGGGGGTTTGTGGAGGGCGAGTACATTGTCTCAGCGAAAGGTTGCGATATGAGCAAAATCAACTTTATTTGTCTCAAAATGGTGCGCTGGAGCGGCTGGCTGTTGCTGCCGCTGGTCATGGGCTTTCTGCTGACCGGTTACATCATGGATGGCCGCTACGGCTTGGGCCGGCTGCTGGACGAGAAAAGCGCGCTGACGCTCCACCGGATGTTCCACCTGCCGTTGATCATTTTGGTGCTGGCGCACGTGGTGCCGGCGGTGTATCTTGCCTTGCAGCGATGGGGCTGGATCAAACATCGCCAAGAGACGTGAACCCCAATGATACATCGCGTCGTGAATCCGCGGGCTATGGAGCGCCGGCCTCCGGTCCGGCCTCTCCCGGAATTTCGCGTCGCACGGCCGTCGGCCTTGGCGCGGCGGGCGTGATTGGCCTGGCGGGCGCGGCTTCGTTTTTCGATTTCTTCGCCAAATGGCGCCGGTCCGAGGCCCCGGCCGACACCTTCAAAGGCGACGCGCCGACGGGCGAGGTTTGGGAATTGTGGCAAAGGCGCGGCTGGGTGAAAGAGGCGCGGCATTACCTCAAGCTGGGCCGCAACGTCCAGTGCAAGGTCTGCCCGAACAATTGCATCCTGGAGCCGGGCGACCGGAGCCATTGCCGCAACAAGGTCAACCGCGAGGGCACGCTTTACACGCTGGTCTATGGCAACCCCTGCACCTTCCACGTTGACCCGGTGGAGAAAAAGCCGCTCTTCCATTTCATGCCGGGCACGTTGAGCTTTTCGCTGGCCACCTCCGGCTGCGTTTTCCGCTGCCTGAATTGCCAGAACTGGGAAATCTCGCAGAAAAAACCGGAGGAAACCAAAGAGCCGCGCGGCCGGGAACTTCGTTTGCAACCGCCGTTGCCGCCGGGCCTGACGATGGAAGAAATGTCGCGGGTGAGCTTGTTCCCCGAAGACGTCGTGGCCGTGACCGAGGCGCTGGGTTGCCCGTCCATTTCCTACACCTACTCCGAACCGACGGCGTTTTACGAATATGCGCAGGACACGTGCAAGGCGGCGCGCCAGCGGAAGCTCAAAAATATTGTTGTCACTTGCGGCTCCATCGAGGAACGGCCCGGACGCGACCTCTATCAATTCGCGGACGCCGCGCACGTGGACCTGAAGGGCTTCGACGAGGACACCTATAAGAAACTCAATTCCGGCAAACTGGCCTCCATCCTTGCCACGCTCAAAATGCTCAACGGCCTTGGCGTCTGGTTTGAGATCATCAACCTCGTCGTGCCGACTTACACCGACAACCCTGACAGCATCCGGCGGATGTGCGGCTGGATCGTCAAGGAGTTGGGACCGGACCGGCCGTTGCACTTTTCACGCTTCCTGCCGAAGCACAAACTCGAGCACCTCACCCCTACCCCCGTTGAAACGCTGGTCAAAGCCCGTGACGCCGCCCGTTCCGAGGGACTGCGCTACGCCTATATCGGCAACGTGCCCGGCCTGGAAGGCGCGGGGACGACTTGGTGCCCCAATTGCAGGAAAGCCATCGTCGAACGCGACATCTTCGCCGTCACGCGCATGGACATCACCGGGGGCAAATGCAATTTCTGCGGGACGAAGATTGCGGGCACGTGGGGATAAGATGATCGTGGCGCATGACCGCGAACAACAAGGCACCGGGTCCGGTTTCCTCAGCCAAGCGGCGGGCGCGGCGGTTGAGGATGACCGCCATCGCCGTGTTGCTGCTGGCAATTGCCGGCGAGGGCGTGGTTTATTGGCTGGGAACCCGTTCGCCGGGTTTGTCGAATGACCCCTCCCTCTTGGGCAATGAAAAGGCCGCGGCGCGTGAGGCGGGCATTCTCTACGGCAAACAGGCTCTTATGGTTCAGGCGTGGACCGATGACCTCAAACAACCCGGCACGCAGGCCTTGATCATCATCGTGACCGCTGCGCTGGCGGCAGGCGGCTGCTTCTATTTCGCCCGCTTGCTGGAGCATGATGACCAACACGCTGACGAAACAGCTTTGCATGACAAGCAGTGAAACGCGGGAATTTGTCTCCTGTCGCTCCTGGCGGAAGACGCGCACTGTAGGATGGCGGACGAAGAATACATCAAGTCCATCGGCGGCAAGCTGGGTGCGACACTGCCAGTTCAATTCTCAATCGCCTTCAAAAGTGCGCTTCCTGGGCGCCACGCCAGTCATGTTTGAATTGCGCCTGATTAGGCGAAGGTAATAAATAAAGGTAGTAGCAACCTGCCTTGTTCTTTTGCCGGTCACTTTAGCTTCTTGTAACTGATGACTGCGGAGTCGGGGCTGTTGGTCAGTGTCAACTGCAAACCGGGGTTCATCAGGTCGCGGCCGGAGGCGGTCGTGGCGCCGGGCGCATCGAAGTTGCGCAATTCGTAGGTTGCCGCGGGGTCCAGTCCGCGCAGTTTAAGTCGGGTGGTTTCATACGGGCTTTCGGAGTGCCGGAAGGCCTGCACCACGCCCCGGCCACTTTCCGGCCGGTCGTATTGCCAGGCCACCCAGGTGTCCTCGCCCAGGCTGTAGGCGGTCAGCGGATAGTAGTCGCCCAGCAGATCGTCCGCGATCAGCCGCCAATCTTTGGCCATGCGGATGCACGTTTCGTAGTCAAATGCACGGCCCAGATTGGCCCCGCCATAAGCATAGCAGGGCCGGTAATGACTGCGCATGACATAGGGCGTGGAGGGCCAGACACCCGTGCCGTGAAATGGAATCCAGGAGGAGATGCCATAGTTGTGCCCTTGCGTGCCAACGGGTTCAAAGCGGTAATCGCTGGCCAGCAACGGCACCGCCCGGCGCATGGTTTCAAGGTCGTTGCGGCGTCCGCCGCTGGCGCAACTATCAATGATCATGCCCGGATGGCGTTGGCGCAGCGCGTCCCAGAACGCCAGGTAACCGGTCACATCCTTGTTCTCGTTGATGCCCTGTCGGTCTTGGCTCTCTCCGTTGCGCCAGGCGCTCAATGGGTCCATGTTGAAATCCTGGCGGTAGAGATCCACGCCCTGTGCGGTGATGTGACGGTCAAAATGATCGGTCGCCCACTGCAACGTTTCCGGATTTCCCAGATTCAACAGCCGCGTGTTCGGGTCCGTGCCCAGAAGCCATTCGGGATGTTTCTCCCACAGCCAGGTGCCGGGCGTGACCCGCTCCGGTTCGTGCCACAGGACTGTCTTTAAACCCAATTTGTGCGCGTGATCGAATACTTCCCGCACGCCTTTTGGGTAGCGCTTGGGATCCGGCTCCCATGTCCCGGTGTTGACCCACGAACCGTTGGCCGGATACCAACCGGCATCAATCCACCAATAATCCAGCGGCGCGCCGTGTTTCAGGTACTCGTCCATTGACTGGATCTCAGTCGCGGCGTCGCTTAACATGCCGGGGAACCCATCATCAATGCACGTGCCGGTCCAGGGCTTCGGCAAATTGCCCTTTTCCCGCGGCACATTGTGCGCCAGCATCCACCGCCGCCAGACGTTCTGCGCGCGAATCCAATCGCCGCCGCGCCAAAATTGCAGCGCGATCAATGGCGAACGAACCTCTTCGCCCGGATGAAGCTTGAAGTGCGTCAACTCCTGTCCGGCGCGCACGCGCAACTTCACCCCCTCGTCGCGCACAAAGGTCGCCGCCCACCGCCCCGGCCATCCGACCGCAATGAGCATTCCTTGCCCGCCCCAATCGAGATTGAAATAGGGCCAATGACCGCACGTGCCCCGTCCGCCCGATGGCGCCAGCGACAGACTTGCGCCCGCCCCCAGCGTTGTTTGTTGGGGCTGATAGTCTTCCTTTGAGGCCTGGCTGCCCAGCCAGTGACGCAGCACGAACTCACCTTGCGCCTGGCGGCGGAACGAGGCGTCAAGCGCCCGGATATCCGCCAGCACCTCCGTGTCTTTCCCGCCGGTGTTTTTGAAATACAACGTCCATTCCACCGTTGGAAAGTCCCGGTAATCCACCGCCACACATCGCGCCGCCAGTCCGGAGTTCGTGTCGGTCCAGGTGATGGTTCGTTGGTTCCGATGGTCATCGAGCGGCCGCTGCGCCTCCTCGCGATGCCAGGAACCAAGCAATTCAGACGAAGGCCGCCCCCCGTAGGTGAACGAGAACGGCGCAACGCCAGGCGCTGCTTCATCATGCATGGGCATATCCCCCACGCGGACTTCCTTGCCGGCCGCCAAATTTCGCGAAACCCACGAGTCCTTTTGCGCCATCTCTTCCGGTTGCGCCGCGCTCGCCCGGGCGATGACGGCCACCACGCTCAATCCGACTGCGAGACAATTTTGGAATCTTTTCAAACAGCGGTCAGTTCCAGCACCTTCAAAACGACGGCAACTCTATACGTTCCCTCCATAAACGCAAGCAAAATGAACCAAACTATGGGTTGCCCCCTCGCCCACAGTAATGCGTCAGTCACGGAAGGTAGGGACGGCTCGCCGAGCCGTCCGCGGGTGGTTCTTGCCGGAACGGTCGCCTCGGCGAGGCGACCCTACCCTTCCCCGGCCCGCCGTCGCTGACGCATTACGGCCCACATGAACATGTTGTTTCTTCGGCACGGGAATATCGTATAATGGGATAATGTCGCGTCGCGTTCAGCCATACGTGATTCTTTTGCTGGCGTTTCTGGCCGCCGGGAACGCCGGGGCTGAGGCCATGCTGGAGTTGTTCCAGTTGAGCTGGAACCAGGTGTCGCAAAAAATGCCGGAGATCGCCGAGGCGGGTTACGACAGCCTGTGGCTGCCCAATCCGGCCAAGGGCAACAGCGGCGGTTACTCCGTCGGCTACGATCTATTTGACCCGTTTGATCTGGGCAGCACCAACCAGCAGGGCACGGTTGCCACCAGGTATGGCACCGAGGCTGAGTTGATCCAGATGGTGCAAATGGCCCATCGCTTCGGCCTTCGCGTCTATTTTGACAACGTCATGAACCACCGCGCCTCCACCGTGCCGGGCTATCCGGGTTCGGGCACGCCGGCCAATTATTATCCCGGTTTGATTCCGCAGGATTTTCACTTGCAAACCGTTTCCGGCGGGTATCAAAACTGGCCCTCTGTGAGCGAATGGTGCGACGTGCAGAACGTCCAAAACCAGCCGCTCCTGGGCTTGTGCGATCTGGCGCAGGAACCGGGCACGCTCAATTGGAACTTCGGTCCCGCTTTGGGCGACACGACCAACAAGCCCGTCTTTGTCCGCTTTCCGGGCCGGCCGGATTTATACATGGACACCAACGGACCGCTGCTGGGCATCGGTTGGGGCGGCGCGGGTTGGCGGCCCTTTGACGGCCACGGCCAGCCGGTGCCGGAGGATGTCTCAACCTATCTCTGCCGCGCGGCGGCGTGGACGCTTTACATGACCAAATGCGACGGTTTCCGGCTCGACGCGGTGAAGCACGTGCCGGTGGACTTTTTTGGCGCGGAAACCGGCCAGACGGATGATTCGTCCTTTATCGGTTACACCGGCGCCATCCAGGCGATGTATGATTACGTCCACGGCTACGGCAGCAACGTCACCGGCAACGGCTACGTGGAGACGGATGGCAACCGCAACAGCCTCTTCAACACCGAGGCGCCGCGCAACGACGCCATGATTTTCGGCGAATACGAACCGTCAGCGCTGCCGGCCGGCGATGACTTTTATGACTATCTCAATTCGGGCATGCGCCTGTTGAACTTTCCGCTTTACAGTCAAATGAACAATGTCTTCGGCGGCGCCTCCATGGCCGGCATGGACGGCCGCGATTACATTCCACCCGGCGCGAATTGCGACGCCAACGGCAATTTCAGCGCGGCCCAGGCCGTCAATCTTCCGATGACGCAGGACGCCGGCAGTTGCTGTCCGGCCAACCAGCCGTTGGAGGACGCCTATTTCTTCATGCACGAAGGGCTGCCGATGGTTTATTCCGATGGCTTCAATCATAACACCAACGGCGGCACGCCCATTGTCTCTTATGCTAATTATCTTGGCCAATTTGGCGACAATTCCATGCCCGACACCATGTACGCGCATAACCAGCTTGCGCGCGGCGGCACCTGGCCGCGCTGGAGCGATCAGAACACCGTCTTGTTCGAGCGCTACGACTACCGCGAAGGCGACAGTTCCGAACCGCAAACGCAGGACGTGGCGCTCTTCGGCATGAATGACGATACCGCCTATCCCGGCGACATCACCTTCGATGACGGCATCAACCGCCCAAGTGATGGATATTATCTCAATGCCTCCAACACCACTTCCACCGCCGTCTCAAATTCGCGCGGTCTGGGGATCGTGGTCGGCTTTGCGCCTGGCTCGGTGCTGGCGCAGTTGGCCAGTTCCTCGCCGACGGGTGGCCGCGCTTATGAGAAACTGTTGGTGCATGGGGCGACAACCAATTGGGATGAGGCCATCGCCACGGCCAATGCCGCCGATCCGACGCAGCGGCTGATTTACGTCGGCGGCCAAACCCTGGCCTCCGGCGGCGGCGCGATTGAACTGAACCTTCCCAGCGACGCCTGGGTCATGTACGGTTATCAATGGCCGGAGCCAAGCCGCTCGGCCTTGAGCGATGCCATTACTTTCCGCCAGGGCGGCGCGCCGGTCCCGAGCCTGACGCTTTACCGGCAGGACGGCCCCGACGGAGACCCCAATTTCAATCCCATTTATCCCTTCAAAATGCGCGGCCGCGTTGACCAGAACGGCAATGTCATCGGCGGCCGGAATGTCAGCAACCTGACTTACGCCATTGACGTTCCCATCCTGACCAACGCTTCCTTCGACATCGTTGTCCGCAATGACGCCTCCTCTGTCAACACACTGGTCAAGCTGGACGGCGGGGTGGATCTCAACAGCCAGATGGGCCTGGGCGCGACCAACACCTGGACCGCGCAGGTCCTTGACTTGCGCGACAACAAACCCGGCTACGCCGATGATGTCTTTCTGGGTTACGAACGGACCGCCTTTGATTTCCGTTACGGCCCGGAAAAATTCGCGGCCGAAGATGTGACGCGCGACAATGTCACAGCCCTGGGCGCGGAAACCTATTCCTACACGGTGGGCGGGACCAACAGTGTCGTTCTTGGCGAAGGCAACGGCCCGGGCATCACCAACGGCACGGCGGAGTGGGTTTATCACAACCCCTCGGACATCGTGAACATCGCCGGCAACGCGCCGCCCAGCCAGTTGAATCCGCTCAGCCCGGCCGCCGGCCAGCCGGTGGATGTCTGGGTCAAGGTCGGCTACCGGTTGCAAATCAACCAATGCTTTCTTTACTACACCACCGACGGCAGCGCTCCCCAAGGCTCCTACGGCCAGGGAGTGGGAACGACTCAAACGGCGGCGGGAACCTGGGTGACTCACGATCAAACCGTCAGCAACATTGATTGGTGGAAAGCTACCATCCCGCCCGGCGCCAACACCGGCGGCGCGACCGTCCGCTACGCCGTTGCGCTCTTCAACAATGACATCCAACCCATTTCCGACGCGGACACGGACAAACTCTACGGGTTGAATGAAGCGTCCATCACCAACTTCGATCCGACTGCGGCGCTGGTCTGGACGGCTAACGATCTGAACACCAACAACCTGGTGACCGGATTGCAAGCCGGCCTGCATATTGTTCGGGCGCGCTCCTTCCTGCCCCGCACCGGCCAGTCCAGTGTCTATAACACCTTCCTGGAAACCTTCTACTACGACGCCGCGACCCCGGCGGGCGTGATCGTTTCTCCCGCGCCCGGCGCGACCGTCACCAACTCCACTTGCACCGTCGTGGTCCGCGCCGACAGCACCGCCACCGCGGCGGCGATCAACATCATGGACAGCAACCCGGAAAATGACGACGTGGTCACGGGCTTGAATTATGGGAATGGCTCCCGCAACGGCGTTCCTATTTTCGTCAGCACTTCGCCGGTGGCGGTGACGACCCCGGCCCTGGATGCGTTGTATCCAACTTTGCCGCAGGAATATCACTTCACCTACCCCGCCGTGCCGGCCAGCGGGAGCGCGACGGTCACGGTGCGATTGAGCGAAATCACCACGCCGGTTTTGAGCAACCGTGTGACCACGCTGGCGGACACCTTCACCACCGCCGCGCCCGCCGTCACGCTGCAAATCACCAGTCCGCCCTCCGACGGCCTGGCGCTGTTGATGGGATCGAACTCGGTTTATACCGTTCAGGCCTGTTTCACCGCCAGCCTGGACACCAATGACATCGAGAATTTTACGGTGACCATCAACGGCGTTTTCCAGCCGCGCTGGAACGCAACGAACTACGAGCCGCTCTATTACTTTGGCGGCACGGCCTGTGAACCGTCGCTGCGAACGTTCAATTACACGTGGGTGTCGCCCCCGCCCGGCAGCAACGTCATCAATGTCACCTTCGCTGGCGCGCAGGTGCTCAGCGCGCTGCGAAGCGTGCTGGTCTTCGATCCGCAAAGCAGTTCCCCGGCTTACGGGCTGCCCGGTTATGATTTCTTCATCTCCGGCGCCAATCCCGCCAATCCGGCCACCTGGCTGCAAATCACCGGCATCGGCCAGGGATTCATCACCTGGACCAGTGTTCCGGGCAAGACCTACCAAGTGCTGGCCGGTGGCAATTTGAACGCCGGCTTTCAGCCGGTCAGCCCGCTCATCACCGCCGCCGGCACGAACACCGTCTTCTTCGACGTCAACTATACCAATGGCCCGGACAGGTTTTATTTGATCCAGGTCTTCCCATGAGCAACCTTTTTCGCTGCTGTCCCGGAACAACGATCCTATTCGGCCAAGCCTCGCGCCATGCCGGAAGTCCGCCCCATCCAGTCCCCCCTCGTCAACCAATCATTGACCAACCATGCGGAAATGCAAGGGACTAACCGTTTTCCTTTGGCCGTAAACCGGCGCCGTTGTCAAATGTTAAATGTTAAGATGTGACCCTGATGGCTTCTGGAAATCTCCTCCGCCCGGCCCGGTCCCGGCGAGGGGGGGGTGTTGAATGGCGTCCCAAAATAATATTACAATACCATTAACTGACCCCATTCCCATTCTCCATTAACTGACCCCATTCCCATTCACCGTTCATGACCCCATTCAGGTAATCCCGTTCAATGCCACAGCCGGAAGGCGATCACGTCGCGGATGCCGGGCGTGCCGCAGAAAGTGGGCAGCAAAACCGTCGGGAAGATTAACAGTTCACGCCAATCTTCCGGTTCTATCTGCAAGTTGCTTATGGGCAATGTCTTGCGGATTGGCAGAATAAAAGGCAACGGCTTTCAGCAAGATTTTTGTCGGGGAAAATTACACTTTAACGGGTTGCCCGGATTTCACAACGTTAAATCATTATCCCTCAGCTCAAATGTAAATAGCTTATGCACAATGAATTGTAAATGGTCGTGTAAATTAGGCGGCTCACCGCAACCGATTGGCGCGTAAACTGCCTGCTTTGGTGGCAAAATATCTTGGCGTCTCGTTGAAGATTCTGACATAAACTAAACAGTTCACGAAGAAAGACAGCAATATGATGAAAAGTTCCAGCGGTTTTTGTCAAGCGATCAGGATTATTGGCGTCGCGGGCTGCGGCGCCGCGATATTGTTGGGCTCCACGCCGCGCGCCCTGTGCAGCCCTTCTCCTTCTTACAGTGTCATTTTTGCGAACTACGGGGCTGGATACTATACGCCGCAAACGATTGGCTATGAGTTCACGGCGAATCAGAATATCACGGTTACGGATCTTGGTTTTCTGGATGCCTCGGGCACCGGATTGGCGGAAAGCCATGAGGTGGGCATTTATAATACATCGGGAGTCCTGCTGGCCAGCGCCTTGGTGCCGGCTGGCACGGCCGCGCCTCTGACAGGAGCATTTCGCTACGTCGGCATCACGGACCTGGACCTGACGGCAGGCACGGAATACATCTGCGCGGGGTTGATGACGACCACCGCAGACGAGGTCGGCTACAGCTCTCCCGGCGATATTTCCCTCGACTCCAGAATTTCCATCTCCTCAGACCCATCGCTCTATTTTATCGGCGGCAGTGGCATCCAATTTCCGACTTTTCCCGGGATAAGCGCCACCTTCTACGTCGGACCAAACTTCGAGATTGAGAATCCCCAATTATCGGCGCCGGATGCCGCTTCTGTGTTCACGTTGGTGTTGGCCGCCGGGTTTGTTGCGTCGTTGCATCGGCTGAAGTGCGTTCAAAAAGAGGCCAGAGGGTCCTCGGATTCGCGTAAAATGCTTTGACAATGGCGGCTGGCTGGGCGCAGTTTTCCCCGAAAATGGGTCCGTTCCGAGCATGTTAATATTTTGTTTCTCTGCGTTCATAAAGCCCCCGATTGACGGATTTCCAAGACCCCGTCGCCAGCCCCTCCGGTAGTCGCAACGGCTCGTCAGATGACAAATCGCGCCCGGATATTGCAGGCGAAGCTTTCGCGCCGTGCCGGGAGCGTGCCACGTCCAGTCCGCCCGGTCAACCGATAATGCGAGACCCATAATCGCCGCCACAGCAGGTTCGGAATCCTCCGCCACGGGCGCGGCGTTTTTTACTGAAAACGTCGCCGAACCCAAACCATCCCATCACTCTTTGGCCTCCATTCCCTTGCCCATCATTCCTCTGTTCTTTTCCCCGCCTTCTCCCGCTTTTGGAGAGCGGAAGAAGCTGGACATCAGCAGCTTGCTAATGGCGCCCCTCCAAATCCGCCGGTTTCCTCTCCGTTATCTCTGTTATCTCCTGTTCAACGCCTGCAAATGACGCCCCTCCAAACCCGCCGGTTTCGGCGGACTTGTCCGCCGTGGCTCCCAGAGCGAAGCGGAAAAACCGCTCTCGGACAAAAATGAAGTTTTTTGAAGTTTTTTGTTGCAGTCCCTCTAAAACGTGGTAATATGGACATTGTGCGGCGCTCATGCGCCTGTTCTTTGACATTTTGCAGACCTCGCGGAAGGGATTCCCAGGAGCCTGCGACCGGGAAACGGCGGCGGGTTGCTGGCGGCGCGGGCGCCATCGCGCCCGCGCCATTCGGGGCACAATCGCCCTATGTGCTTCGCTTTCCACGTCCCGCCTCCGCCGGCGGGGGTGCATTTCATGTTTTTTGGGCAGCCTCTCTTAATCTTAATCCTAATCTTAATCTTAATCTCCTCACTTGGATTAAGACCAAGCTGCGGTCTCCATCGCAGCCCCAACCGCAACAAACAGGGCGAATAGCACCTTTTAGCACCTATTAGCAC